>Ga0310123_10004097_pt1 | contig 11116 bp, 10 predicted proteins | sample CB6_AW_1057_MG_FD_203505 | JGI IMG/M metagenome (GOLD analysis project Ga0310123, IMG submission 203505) | Marine microbial communities from Western Arctic Ocean, Canada - CB6_AW_1057 | ecosystem: Environmental > Aquatic > Marine > Oceanic | place: Canada: Western Arctic Ocean | collected...
CACCTGTTTTAGATTCTCCTACTCGTTTTTTGAATCTGATTGTTATCTAATTTATATAGATTTTTGAATCCGTCTAAAATCTTTAGACTTCCTGTATGTATCATGACTTTTTTTTGTTCTGCCATAAAACCTTCTGCTAATTTATCATCATAACTTTCTATATCATTACCTAATGACTTGGCCAAAACTTTTTTTGAATATGCTAACGACCTTTCTAAAATATCACTTTCTGCGGCAAGTTTATGTTCATACATATGATTTGATGTATTCCCAGTTAATCTAACAGATGCCTTTCTATAATCAAAATCATCAAAATTTACCGCATGTGTAATTTTACCAATTTTTACTGCGTTATCTTTAGAACCAACCTGGCTCATTACGAACGCTGCGACACCATCCCCAAACAAAAATGAAAACATTGTTGAAACCCATTTTGAAATCTGTTTTTCACGGTCAGGTTGATCTTTACTAATTTCTTTTGGATTTAACACGCTCATGCCATCCTTAAGATGTGGTAGATACCAACCCGAATTACAACCTGAAATAACAAACAGTATCTTGTCGTTTTCATTATGTATCAAATTTTTTCCGAGCTCTAACAATTTTGGAAGTGTAGAACAGGCCATTCCCTGAATGTTATAATGTGGAATGAATTTAGACAAGCCCATTTTTGTTAAAAGAATTGAAGATAACCCCGGACTCAAAAAATCATTATCCTCAAATGCAGCTACTACACATGTTATGTCATTATTTTTTAAACCTAAATTTGAGAGGCATTTTTGTGCAACATTTGTAGACAGGTCAGAGATTGGCTCTCTATTAATATTTGATTTTCTTTGAGTATTTGATTTGGAAGTATAGCAATCTAATGGATTGATAAAATGTCTGCTCTCTACACCCAATTGAAAAATATTCTCTTTAACTTTTTCAGTCAGTTTATTTCCTAATAGATCAATCATTTCTTTAGTACTATACTTGAATTCAGGATACTGTCTTGTCAATCCAGTAATACCTACACTGTTATTATTCATAGTTCATCAGTATTGATAAATCCCCTCTTCCGAAATAAATGTCTAATTAAACCATCGTAATTTTGGTTTTTCTGTCAAGTTAGACTTTTGTCTTTGATAATTATGACTTCCTACAAAATGGGAAAATCTGTCATTAATTCCAAGTCTCAGGAATTTTACACCAATTCCTGTATCCGCAATTACTTCTGATATCGCACTTCCTAATCCACCAATTATGTTATGTTCTTCAAGGGAGATAATTGGAATGTCTCTCTGAATAAATTTCTTAATTGATTCAACATCAAATGGTTTCATAGTGGGCATACTTACTAAAGATGCTGAAATTCCTTCATCTTTCCATTCGTCAACCCATCTTTTTCCGGTTTCTAGCATAGTGCTAGTTGTTATTAAAATTAAATCATCGCCATTAGAAATTTCAATTGCTTTGCCTAAAGGAATTTTTTTGCCTTCTGGATGAATTTTAGGTTCTCCATTCTTACCTAATCGGATATACACAGGGCCCATAAGTTCATAACTTTGCTTGATTAATTCTCGAGCTTCAACAGGATCACCAGGACATAGAACTGTCATGTTTGGTATGCTTCGCATTATAGCTATATCCTCTAATGCGTGGTGGGAAGAACCTAATGAGCCATAAGTAAAACCTGCTCCCACACCAACAATTTTTACATTGGATTTATTATATGCTAAATCTAATCTAATTTGTTCAAAGCATCTCATTGTAACAAATGGAATAATACTATAAACAAAAACAATTTTTCCTCGTGAAGCAAGGCCTGCAGCTATGCCAATTGTATTTTGTTCCGCAATTCCAGTATTTAGAAATCTATCTGGAAATTCTTCTCTAAATGTTTCAAATACAGAATAACCCATATCTGCAGTAAGAAGAAATATTCGTTCATCTTGTCTTGCAAGTTCCCTTAATGTTTCTACAAAAGTTGTCCTCAAATCATTCCCCCAACTCTTTAAGTGCTAATTCTAATTGTTCATCATTAGGAGATTTATAGTGCCAATCTAAACTATTTTCCATAAAAGATACACCCTTACCTTTTACAGTGTTGGCTATGATCAATTTAGGTAAATTTTCATGAGGTGAATTAAAGGCGTCGATTAATTCGTCGTGATCATGTCCATTTATCTCCAAAACTTTCCAGCCAAAAGATTTCCATTTGTCAAAAATTGGTTCCTGATTAATTACTTCATTTGTAGCACCAAAACTTTGAATTTTATTATAATCAATAACAGCAGTAAGATTTGAAAGGTTGTGATGTGGTGCAAACATAGCTGCTTCCCAAACACTTCCCTCGTTACATTCTCCATCACCTAAAATGACAAAAACTCTTCCAGGGTTATTCATTCTTTTATTAGCTAATGCCATTCCTGCTCCAACTGAAAGCCCATGACCTAATGATCCAAAAGAAAACTCTATGCCGGGTGCTGCTTCTTTATCTAAATGACCAGGTAATTTACCGCCATCTTGATAATATGTATCAAGATTTTCTTTTGGAAAAAATCCTTTTTTAGATAATATTGCATAAAGAGTAGGACTGCTGTGGGCCTTACTTAATAGTAAAATATCACGATCGTCTTTTCTTGGATTTTTCGGATCTATATTAAGGATTTCAAAGTAAAGCGTAACTAAAATCTCTGTAACAGAATAACATCCACCTATATGAGAACTGTATGATTTATGCATCATCTTTGCAACATCTCTTCTTATTGATTTACAAATATCTTCAAACGTCATCTTTATCCCAAATTTGTTGATTATTCAAATACCATTTGTGTGTAAGTGCCAATCCATCAGTAAATGAGTATTTTGGTTCCCATTTTAAAATTTTTTTTGTTTTTTCTATATCAGATACCCAAGGAGTCATATCATCAAATACTCTTTTTTGTTTAACTTCCCATGATATCCTGTTATCAGATTTAGCTATTTCTAATGCAATATTAACTACGTCTTCAACAGAATGCATGACGCCGCTACCAATATTAAAAATGTCACCAACTATGTTTTTTGCAGTTGTTATGGTTTCTATTGCTTCAATTACATCGCTAACATAAACAAAATCACGTCTAGGAAATGGTGAAGATAATTCAATAGTTTTCCCTTTAATTATTGATGTCATGATATCAAAAATCAATCTACCGGGTTCTTCAAACGGTCCAAAAACAGAAAATAGACGTAGAGTAACTATGGGTAAATTCATATTTTCACTATAAAATTTTGCAAATTTAGTTTGGGTTAATTTAGATATTCCATATGGTGTGGTGGGTATGGCCTCATCATTTTCATTCATAGGATTAGATTTTGGTCCATATTCTGATGAAGAGCCAAAATTAATTATTAGTTTGAGGTTATTGCATTTTGAAAGGCTTTCAAAAAGGTTTATCGTGTTAATTATATTTACATGAGCAATTTTTTGTATGCTAGTTTGAAATGGATAACTACCGTACGCCCCTAGGTGATATACAAAATTTGGGTCGACATCGGAAATTAATTTTTCAAGTTTTTCATAGTTTGAAAAATCAGTTTTGATTGTCTGGATTTTTGGCAGAAGATCATTAATTCTCCATAAGTCTGAATTCTCTCTAATTAGAATAGTTAATTCTTGATTTTCGTCAATTAATTTTCTAATTAAATTGGACCCAACAAAACCGCTTGCACCTGTAATTAGATATCGTGCCATTATGTTATAGCCTCAAGTCCAAGATAAGTTCAATTGTTTTGCATGATCAGTATAATTTTTAATTTGTTCAATTGAAAAATTTTTAATTTCATTTTTCTGTTCTGTAAAATGTTTATACCAATTTACTGTTTCAGCAACAGCTTCTTGTAAATTATAAACTGATTTTAACCCTAAAAATTTTTCTGCTTTTGATGGATCAATATTAAGAAATTTATCTTCATGTAATTCTTTGTCAGTCTTTTCCTCCATAATGCGTTCATTAATTTTCCATTCTGAAGAAATTTCTTCCAGCATCATTTTTACTGTAAATTGTTCCCTATCTAATGGTGGACCAAAATTCCACGCTTCGGAATATTTTGATTCTTGGATCATTTTTGTTGCTAGCCAAAGAATTCCAGATAGCGGTTCTAATACAAATTGCCATGGTCTTGTATATTCCGGATTACGGATTTTGATTTTTTGTTTATTAATAACTGCACGAACAAAATCAGGAATTAATCTATCCTTTGCCCAATCACCGCCGCCAATCACATTACCTGCTCTAATTGTTGCAATACGAGGACTAGTGATTTTACTAAAAAATGAATTTCTATAAGCAGTCGTAACTATTTCAGATGATGCTTTACTGGCACTATATGGATCATTTCCTCCCAGACGATCATTTTCATTATATGCATGCTTAGTTTCAATATTTTCATAACTTTTGTCACTAGTATATACGATACATCCCTTTATTGTAGTAGAATTTCTTATACAATCTAGAACGTTTACAGTCCCAAGTATATTGGTCGAAAATGTTTCTATTGGTTTTTCATAAGACTCACGAACCAAAGACTGTGCAGCAAGATGAAAAATCAAGTCAGGTTCATTAGAAGAAATAGCTCTTTTTAGCTCATCTAAATTTCTAATATCATCTATGATATGTGTTATATCATTTTCAAGTTCTAAACTTTCAAATAATGAGGGTTTAGTAGGAGGCGGCAGTGAATAACCTATTACACTTGCGCCTAGCAATTTTAACCATAGTGTTAACCACGATCCTTGAAAACCTGTATGACCGGTCACAAGAATTTTTTTATCTTTAAAAAAATTTCCAAACATTGAGTTTTTACCAAATTTTCCAAGGAGCTTTTCCAGAAGTCCATAATTTTTCTAAATGGTTTTTATCTCGTAGAGTATCCATCGGATACCAAAATCCATCATGTTTAAATGCAGTTAATTTTTGTTCTTTTGCCAAAGTTTCTAACGGTGTTCTCTCTAAAATAGTCGAATCATCCTGTAAATAATCAAAAATCTCTGGCTCAAAGACAAAAAACCCACCATTTATCCAAGAAGACTCACCACTATGTTTTTCATGGAATTCTGTAACATAATCTTCTGATAGATTTAACACTCCAAATCTTTCCAGAGGATGAATTGCCGTTAATGTGACAGTAGATTTTTTTTCTTTATGAAATGATATCAAATTATTGATGTTAACATTACTAAGACCATCACCGTATGTTAAACAAAAAGTATCATCTATGTGTTTTTGAATTCTTTTTATTCTACCACCAGTCATGGTATGTTCACCTGTATCAACTAATTCAATATTCCATAAAGTTGAATCAAATTTCTCAAAATATTTTCTGATTAGTTCTCCTTTGTAACCTAAACAAATAACAAAATCATTAATGTTATGAACTGAATATAGTTTCATTATATGCCATAAAATTGGTTTTCCTCCTATTTCGATCATTGGTTTTGGTTTTAGCTGAGATTCTTCCGAAATTCTCGTACCATATCCACCAGCTAAAATTACAGTTTTCATATAATACGTAGTTATGAATTCTATTTACCAATTAAATATATCTCATAATGCATTCTAATCATATGGGATTTGTATATCTTGGAATTTTTTTTTCCTTCCTAATAATTTTTGTAATTAATGTGGCTTGGATTATTCTAAATTTAGGTTATTGGGCAACAAGTGGAATGCAAGAATGGTTAGGGGGACTTAATCTTGTTGAGAATGTCTATTATTCTATGTATTTACGTTGGATTTTACTAATGGATGTGATTTGGGCATGTATTGCTGTCATGTTTGTATTTGCGCGTAGAAATTACAAAACAAATCCTGAACTATACTATCTTCAAAATAAACCAATTAATGATCCAAAAATTGCTGTAATCCTTCCAACATATAATGAAGAACTTGCAATTGAGAACGTTATCAAAGATTTCAAATCACAAAAAAATGTTGAATATGTATTTGTTATTGATAATCATAGTAGTGATCAAACAGTGAAAATTGCAAAACAGTGTGGTGTAACAGTAGTTGAAAAAGATAAAGATATGGGCTATCCACATTCTTGTGTAACAGGTTTTAAAGAAGCATTGAAAACAGATGCAAACATCATAGTATTAGCCGAGTCTGAGGGAACATTTAGTGGAAAAGATATCTTAAAACTAATATATTATTTGGATCATTGTGACATGGTTGTTGGTACACGCCAGGTTCAAGTACTTAGTGAAGAAGGAAATCAAAACAGCACATTATATGTTTGGGGAAATCATATTCTTGCAAAGCTTTTACAACTCAGATACTTTAGTATTCATCATCTAAGTTCAATTCAATTAACTGATGTTGGTTGTTCGTTTCGATGTTTTAAAAGAGAATCTCTTGAAAAGATAATTGATAAATTCACATATCCTCAAACAGATCAAGTTGTTGTAAGTTTTAGAAGTGGCCTGTTTGCATTATTTACAACCATGTTATTTATTGAAAATAATTTTAGGGTGGTTGAAATCCCCGTTACCTTCAAAGTTCGTATCGGTACTTCAAAAACTGGGTCAGATAAAAAAATTAATGGTTTAAGATATTTTCTGTCTTTTATGTGGTATATTTTAAGCCGATAAAAATGAAACCCCCTAAAAAACAAATCATCACTTCTTGGAATCTACATGAATCTGCAAAGATGTTGGTTGTTACACCAGATAATTATGATGAGCTACTTGATTGTATAAATTTTGCAAAAAAAAACAATCTAAAGATTGCTATCAAAGGTGGAGGGAATAGTTTTAGTGGTGTTAACCAATATAATGAACAGCTCCTAGTGGATGTTAAAAATTTGAATTCTATCAAATCATTTGATGCTGAAAATGGAATTATTGAAGTGGAATCTGGTTTAAGAATTGGAAATCTTCTATCAACAATTCTTCCAAAAAACTGGAATGTTGTTGGTATCTCTGGCTCCCTAAATGATACAATAGGTGGAATGATAAGTGGAAATACTCATGGAAAAGATTCTTGGAAAAATGGAAATTTTGGGCATAATGTTATTTCTCTAAAAATATTATTGGCAGACGGAGAAACTATTGAAATCAATGAAGCTTCATATCCTGAATTTTTTAACGGCGTAATAGCTGGACTGGGATTTCTAGGCATTGTTTTTGAAGTAAAATTGAAACTTACACCAATTCCATCCTATATGGTAGAGGCTACATACAATCGAATTTCTAATTTTAATGATTTATTTGAAAAATTTTATTCGTTTGATGAAACTGGTGTTAATTTTTCATACGCAACATTAGATCCGTTCGCATCAAATTCATCAATGGGCAGAGGCATAATGGAATCTGCTAGATATATGAATAAGAATACTAGTTCAGAAAATGAACTTCGTAAGTCTCTAATTCAAAAATCTAAAATTAATAATATTTCGCCAGAAAAATTTTGGTTCCTATTTAGAATAGTTTGGGGATATGAAGCATGTAAACTAATGAATAAAGTTAGATATCTACGAGCTGGATTAAAAAAAAAATCAGTAATTGTGTATGGTAAATATCAATATCCATTAGAATCAACATTACCAAAATTGAATTTATTATATGCACCTAAGGGTTTCATTGAATTTCATTGTTTATTTGAAAAAGAAAATGTGCTTGAAGCGTTTAAAGACCTGCTGCTGTGCAGTAAACGAATCAATCGAGAGCCTTGGATCTGTGGAGTTAAACGTCATATATCTGATTCATCATATCTTTCTTTTCAAGGTGATGGCTTAGGCATTACAATGAATTTTCCACTGAAATATTTCTCAGAAACTGATGTAAAAAAATATACAGATGAATTACTCAAAATAATATTACATTTCGAAGGAAAAGTATACCTTTCAAAAAATTCTGTGTTGCCAAAAGATGCATTTCAAAAAATGTACCCGAAATATAAAAAAATGATAGAGCTAAAGAAAAAATATGATCCCGATAATTTATTCCTAAGTAACGCAACAAAGAGACTGTTAATAGATTAGATTCTGGAATATATGATCAATATTGTTTTTTAGTATATTTTCTTTTTATATTAAATGCAGTACTGAATGAAATTAATTGTAATAATTCAAATAATTTTGTTTTTAATGAGAATTCGATTAGTGCTTCCTTCTTTTTAATTTTTTTAAAAACTTTTTTTGCAATGATTTCTGGTGATGCTTTTTTCATATTTTCGTAAGGACTTTTTTCTATTCCGATCAATTTTTGTTTTTTCTCTTGTGCTGTATTCATTGCACCTGGTGATACCATAATTACATCAATATTGTCTTCTTTTAATTCCACAGAAATACTCTCTGAAAATGCTCTTAATGATGATTTACCAATTCCATAAAGTGATAGAAATGGCAATCCTATATTTGCTACACCTGAAATGATATTAACAATAACACCATTTTTCTTTTCTTTCATTTTTTTAATTACGTGAAGAGATAACATGTATGATGATACTAAATTTACAGTAAAAGTTGAAATTAAATCATCATAAGTAAATTTTTCAAATTTCCCTACAATTATTGATGCGGCGTTATTTACCAGAACATCTATGCCGCTTGGGAAATCTTTATCAAGTGACATCACAAACTTGTCAATTTCTATTTTGTTAGATAAATCAACAGTGTAATACCTTACATTTTTTTGATTTATTTCTGGAATTTCTGTTATAGCTTTTTCTGCGGAAGTTTTTTCTCTTGTTGTAAATATGACTTTTGCGCCATCGGAAAGAAATAATTTTACTAATTCAAATCCAAATCCAGATGCACCTCCAGTAATTAAAACAGTTTTATTCTTAAAATTTAATTCTGAGGACATTTATACAATATCTACGTTAGTGACATCTTAAAATACTGTTCTCAGTTTTTGTATACAAAATATTCATGAAAAAAGTAGTTATTTTTTTCAATAATTTTAAACATGAATCCTAGGAAAAGTATTGATGAAAAAATTTAGGAATAAAAAATTAGTCTATCAAGGATTATGATTTATTTTATAAATTACCATTCCAGTTTTGTCAGATTGGAAAATGAGTTCAAAATTCGAAGGTATGAGTGGATTAGTCGGTTCTTCTAAAATTTTCAAATTAGGAGGGATTTCAAGTTGTGGTAGAGGAATGAACAGTAAATAATCTGGCTTTGGATGAAATATATCATTTCTATCTGTAGGAAAACTATTGAGATTTGATATATAATATTCAAATACTGACCAATTGTTTCTAGTAATGTATGATTCTAAGGATTCATTTTCATTTCCTTCAGTAAATTCTGCAAAAATCACTTTACTGTTAACATAATAAGCTGGAAATAAACCTGAAGCCATAACATAACTATTTTGAATATCTGGTTGCATTCCCAAAACCTCCTTTATCTCCAACGATAAATTGGCAACTAGTAGCCGAGATTTTTTCTCAATGAATATTTTTTTAATTTCCTCGGGTATTCCGTCAAATGTTTTATCATCATATTCAATCATTCGTAACAATTTATAGGAAAATCCCAAATTCACAAGCAAAATTATTATAATTAAAATAGTAATAATTTTGATTAATTTTCTCTTTTGATGGCTAGAAAATTTATTTTTAGTATCAAATATTTTTGGTATTACTTGAATAAAAAATACCGACGTTAGTATCGGAAAAATTATCCATATTGAAAATAGATGTTCTCCGCGTGTTATTGGAACAATTGATATTATAATAAAAAAACATAACGCTGATGTTAATAAAGGCAGAAATTGTTTTTCAATGTTTTTAATTGAAACAATCCCTAGACTGATTATAGGAAGAATTATTATCGCAAAAAAATGCGTCTGTATATCCCCAAACAGAATAATAATTACTGTAGAAATACCTGAAACCGTTCCCATAATATACAAAGTTTTTTTGTCCAACTTTGGCTTAAATGAGTAAATTAGACCCGCTAAAATCAGAATAGCTCCAAGAAATGGAATTGGTGGTATGGGAGAAATATTATCAATTGTTGAAGAAAAATTAAAAATTCTATCAGGTGTATGATAAAATAAATTATAAAAATAATTTTTCATGAATAAATTGAAATCAAAAAAAATGGTATCTTGTATTGATGAAGAGCCTAAATTCTTAGATGCTTCTTCGATCCACTCTGGCGTCTGAAAGTGATTTCTATCATACATTGCCACAGCAGGATCATTATCCAGAAAAGTTCCAAAATTTGAATAATTGTATAAAATTAGTGGACTGATAGTTAGTAGAAATATCCCAAAAAAGAGAAATGACTCAAATACATTTTTTCGAATTTTTCTATCGCGAACTAAGAAAAAAATCACAATTCCAATACAAACTAGCAAAGCCTGATATCGTATCATAAAAGAAATACCCAAAAATAATGCTGCTAAAATTATATGATATGGTAACAACTGTTTTTTTGTAATATAATAAAAGGAGGCAAATATCAACGCAACAGGCAATATTTCATTTAATGGAATTATAGATTGAAAATGCATTTTAGGATTTATTGCCACAAACAACTGTCCTAGTAATGCAATTTTAAAACCAAAAATATTTTTTATTATGAAAAAAGATAAAAATACAATTCCACTTCCGCTGAGAAGAGAAATTATTTTTATCGTTATGTATGGATCATGAAAAAAATTATCCAATGTGGCAAAAATTATTGGTCCTCCTATTGGAGCAAGAAGAACTTTTACATTTTCTCCTTCTCCATCAAGTATTTGCTTCCCTGTAAAAAAATAATAAAGCGCATCACCACTAGAAGCAGGATTATCAACAAAAAACGAAACATAAAATGTACACGAAAGAAAGATTAGAGTGATTAACAGTGGATATTTATTAGATTTAATAACTTCATATCTGTTCTGCGTTAAACTCATTATTAAAAAATGATAAAATCCATGATATATGTTTCATGATGAATTTGTAATGAATAATTCGTAGAACTAAATAGAATATGTAAGAAAATTTTAGAGGCAATGATGTAGAATGGATAATATAACAACTATCTATAATGTAATCATTGACATTAAAAACACTGGAATGGAAAAATAATTCTGTAATAATGATAGATCAGACCAAATTACCAAACACCTTAGAATTTGTTA
>Ga0310123_10004100_pt1 | contig 11112 bp, 6 predicted proteins | sample CB6_AW_1057_MG_FD_203505 | JGI IMG/M metagenome (GOLD analysis project Ga0310123, IMG submission 203505) | Marine microbial communities from Western Arctic Ocean, Canada - CB6_AW_1057 | ecosystem: Environmental > Aquatic > Marine > Oceanic | place: Canada: Western Arctic Ocean | collected...
CGAGAGGCCCAGCGAAACGGCGGCCAGCAGCGACTGCCACCAGGTCGCCGCGAACCAGACCAGCAGCACGTAGGAGGCTGCGAACCAGGCGATGATGATCGCGGTCTTGAGGTACATCGCGGCACAGTCGCGACGGCGACGGCCGGTGCTACTGAACATTTCATCGACCCGCAGCCGCAAGGCGGCCACGAACGCGTCGTCGTGCTGAGCGAACTTCAACGGGGGGACATCCTGAGAGCAGAGACCTTACAGGCAGCTAGCATGACTCATTTGGCCCCACGACTCAATCGCGGCTCAGCCGCCGTTTTCTGTCGATGCATTTCAGCAGGCCGTCGGTTCGACGACAGCAGTCCTCTCAGTCATAATCCGAGGCCGACTCGGACGCGTTGAATCCAGTTTAGAAAGGCAGCTCAATGTTCAGATCCCGTCTGTCTGCCATGTGTTGGCTCGTGCCGTTGACACTCGTCACACTCGAGGCGACTCACGCTGCTGCCCGGGAAGGTGAAGGGGCGAAGATCGTGGAGCAACAGGATGTCGTCTATGGTCGTGTACACGGGGCGGGGCTGCTGGCCGACATTGCCTACCCCGAGTCGAAGAAACCGATTCCGGCGATCATTTCGGTCCACGGGGGCCGCTGGCGAGGCGGGCACAAGCGAGACCGTTCGACGATCGTCGTCAAGCAGTGGGCGGAGTTCGGGCTGTTCTCGATGTCGATCGACTACCGGCTGGTGGGCTGCACCCCGGCTCCGGCCTGCTACCAGGATGTACAGTGTGCCATCCGGTACGTGCACGCTCACGCCAAGCAGTACAACATTGACACGAAGCGGATCTTCCTGATCGGCCAGTCGGCCGGAGGTCACATGGTGTCGCTGGCGGCCACCTTCGGAGACGGTCCATTCCCTCGGACCGGTGGCTGGGAGAAGTCGAGCAACGACATCAAGGCGGTGATCAGTGTCGCGGCCAACTACGAGTTGACCACCCTGAGTTGGGGCAACATCTGGACTCCGGCCCGCGGTGACGCCATCGAGGCCCGCAAGTTGGCCTCGCCGGTCAACCATGTCACCAGGACCACCAAGCCGTTGCTGGTCCTGCATTCGGACAACGACCGCTCGGTCCCGATCGCCAACGCGCTGTTGATGATCGAAGCGCTCAAGAAGACGAAGGTCCCGCACACGTTTCACCGCTACCCCAAGGCGGGACACATGGGGATCACCGACGAGGTGATCAAGCGATCGCTGGAGTTCATCGAGCAACAGTCGGCCAGGTAGTCCGATGGACCAGGCCCCGGACTCTATTGCAGTTCGGCTCCCAGCTTGCCTCCGTTGAGTCGGAGCAGAGTAGTGATGCGGGGCCGGGCGATCTTGATGGCCTCGACGTCGATCTGCAGTTTCAGCAAACGGGCGTAGAACTGGGTGATCTGTCGGATCCCGCTGGTCCATTTCGGAGCCACGGTACCCAGCGGGGTTTGGTCCTGCCCGTTTCGAGAGTTGATATCGGCCTTGTTCTCGAGCAGCAGTTCGACCAGGTCGAATTGTCCGAGGAACGCTGCGGCGTGCAGGGGCGTGGCACCGTCGGTGTTCTTGTAATTCACGTCTGCGCCCTTGTCGATCAGCAGCTTGGCGGCCAGTGGCTTTCCGGCCATCGCCGCCCAGGCCAGTGGACTGATTCCCTTGGCATCAAGCGAATTGACGTTGGAAGAATCGGCGAGCCTGAGTTTCAGAGCCGTGAGGTGTCCTTTCTTGGCGGCCTGCCAGATGTCCATGCTGGCAGCGGCAGCCACTTGCGCCCCCACTAGTCCTCCTCCTTCACGCAGCATCGCGACCACCTTGGGCCGACCGATCCGGACCCGGTCCATGTCGACGTCGATCTGCAGCAGGCCGGCGATAAACTGCACGATGCCCTGGATCTCGTCACTCCACGGTGCACCGCCGGAATCGAGCGGAGTTTCTCCCCTGCCGTTCCTGGCGTTGAGCACCGCGCCCTTCTCGATCAGCAACTGTGCGATTTCGGTGTATCCCAGGAAGGCGGCTCCGTGCAGCACGGTATTCCGGTCGTCGTTGGGCTTGGTGACGTCGGCACCGTGTTTGATCAGGAAGCGGACGGTCTTGAGTTGACCGGACATCACCGCGTACGACATCGCAGTGGTTCCTCCCGAGTCGCGGCCGTTGATGTCGACCTTCTTGTCGAGGTAGGTCTTGATCGCGTCGGTGTCGCCGGTCCTGGCGGCGAAGAAGATCGTATCGGTGTCCTGTTTGCCTCCGCCGGGAGGCACACCCAACAGCGGCGGGGGTGCCGGTTTGGCTGCCCAGAGCGGCATGCCGTCGGCGGTTTCTTTTTCGATGTCACCTCGCCGCTCGCGGATGAACTCGCGGATGTTGCCGAAGCGAATGGTGGCGGCCTGAGAAGGAGGAATCAGCGATGAGCACAGTGTCTCGATCCGCTGTGTTTCGGCCAGCAGCGCGTCTTCTTTCCAGTGAGTGTCCAGGAGTCCCTGCATCGTCCTGGCAAACCTCTCGCGGGCGGCGGCGATCTGGTAGAGCTTGTGGGCGATGAGTCCCTTGGTCTTGACCGTGAGCGGTGCGGCGGGGTCCACGCGGAGCTTGCTTTTCTTCTCGAACATGCAGTCTCCACCCCAGGGCATGAAGTGAAACTTGCCGGTGGCCGGGTTGTCGTAGACGAAGTAGTTGTTGGAGTTGGCCGTGTAGCCGTCCCAGAATCCCAGCAGGCTCTCGATGGCCCAGTAGGTGTAGAACGAATCGAGATCGACGAGTTCTCCGATGGCCTGCTCGAGTGCCAGGCCCTGCTGAGTTCGGGTCTCGGCGTTTGCTTTTACGTCGGGGTCGGGACGCTTCAGGACTTCGATCAACCGTGTTATTTTCTTGCGGCTGGCCAGGTCCTGCTCGGGTGTGCCGACCTTCAACTCGAAGCTGCCTTCCCAGCCGTCGAAGAAATCGACCACGGTGCCTTCATAGAGTACGCCGTCGGAGTTGCCGAAAGCCCGCTTCAGCAGTGACGTCCGCACCGTCTCGACGTGGGTGTAGAGACCGATCGGCTTGCCATTGACGCTGATCCGTGCGTAGCTGCACCGCGGTGCCGGCGAACCGGCTGCGTTGAAGAGGGCATACCCCATGTACTGGCTCATCAGGGTGATGTCCTGGTTGTTGTTGTTGAAGGTCAGGTTGGTCAGGCCACCGACGCGGGCAGTCTTGTTGACGAAGTTGAGTTTGACCTTCAACGACGGCCGGCTGGCGTTCTGAGAACCGATGAATCCCTTCTTGCGGATCCCCACCTCGGGATACTCGACCCCGTCGATCGTCACCTTCGCCGGTACGTAGACGTATGGCGAGGGGATGGCCTCCTGCTTCCGCTTGGTCTGCAGCGCTTCCAAAAAGTTGCGCGTTTGGAAGCGGATCTTGTTCCAGTCCTTTTCCTTGACGGAGATCTGCACATCCATCACCCGGTCGCTCGGAAACAACTCGACCTGGGGCGTCACCGGTTCGGCCGGCTTCGGCTCGGGGGCGACCACCGGTGGTGTCGGCTCGGCCTGCCGCTCGCCGTAATACGAGGTGACCGCAATGACGCCGGCGACGCACAGCCCGCTGACGACAGCCAGCGGAAGGACGTAGTAGAGGACGTTGGTTGCAAGGTTGCGAGGGGAATTCACCCCGGGTGGCTGTTCATCCGGTGACGCGGCTGGCATGGAGTGGAACCTCCGGGGTTGGACCTGATGGCGAGTAGCCGTCGGAGGGTCATTCGTGGACGAGACCCAGGCGCTGGCAGCCGTGGAAGTACTTGGAGAAGGGGCTGATCCGCGGTGCCAGCGGATACAGAAATTCGCGGACGTCCTGTTCGTGACCCGGAGGGGCCTTGCCCTCGATGATCACCGCATCGGCCATGGCATGGGGGAAGGACGTGGAGATGCGGTCCTTGCCGGTCTGGTCGTAGAAGACCAGGTCGTAGTCGAGTGTCACCCGCAGCGGAGAATTCCGCGCTGCGAAATGTTCGCGCTTGTATTCGACGATCACGATCGGCTCGCAACCACCCAGCAGGTCAGCGACTCGCTCTTTCGGTGCCACCGCAATCAGCTCTTCGACGATTTCCCGGTAGGTCATTTCGGCCAGGGGCCGCTCGGCAAACAGTGCGTGTCGGTGCTTGCCGGTGATCTCGAAGTTCCGCCACTTGAATTCCAGGAACATGTCCTGTTGAGGTTCCAGCGAGTCGTACCATCTCAGGCGAGTCTTCTGGCGTATACCGTGGCCACCGATGTTGGCGTGGCAGTCTGAGAGTTGAACGTCATCGAAGTAGATGCTGCGGACGGTCGAAACCGGCTGGTTGTGGACCAGCCTGCGGCCGTTGCCTTCGAGCAGTTTGCGGAGCGTGGACACGTCGTGGTGGGGGGCGACGAACTTGACTTCCATCCGCGAGGCCAAGTCGGTTCGCGGTCCATCCTCCGGCACCAGACGCAACGCCGGCCCTTGCCTGGCAGCTACGTCGACCCGAGGGCCATGATCGACAACAGTCTGGGTACTCATGGCTACAGCGTCGATTCCAGGTTGACGTAGGAGAACTCGCACTCGGGCAGCCGTTCGCGGAGGCTGGCGACCAGGTCCGATGTCTCGGTGTCACCGTTTCTGCCGATGGCGATTCGCATCTGGCCGCGGTCCTGTTCGAGGTCGAGTCGTTGCAGCGTGTAGCGTTCGACCAGTTCGTTGACGACCGCCAGCACGCCGGTCTCGCCGTCGTTGAAGTCAGCCTTCGAGTCACCGGTGATGGTCAGCAACAGGCTCTGCCGATGCCTGGTGCGAGTCGTGAAGTGGATTCCCAGCACGAAGACGGTGACCACGACGACCGTGGCCACTGCGAGGAACGGTTGTTCGGCCCCCAGTGCCAGCCCGATTCCGATACACAGGAACAAGTAGACCAATTCCTCGGGCTCCTTGATAGCCACCCGAAATCGAATGATCGACAGCGTACCAATCAGTCCCAGCGCCAACGACGGTGAGGTCTTGGCGACCGAGATGACTCCGATCGTCACCATGGTCAGCAGCGGGAAGACCCGTGCCACGGAGTCGGACCCGGAGAACGACGAATTGCAGCGGCGATAAAGGAATCGGATGTAGAGCGTCAACAGGCCGCCGATCACCATGTAGAAGGCCATGGTCGGGACCGGAGGGACGTTGTCGGGAGACGACGAGGTTTGCAGGGAATCCCAAATCTCGCTCCAAGGCGAGGACGCTTCAGCCTTCGAATCCATCTTCAGTTCCTTTTGCAGACCGCCGGTGACCGTTTCACCGACTTCAACACTCGCAGTCAAGGCAGGTGGCAAATCGCTTCGAAGGCCGGCCGCACTGCATACGGACAATTCCGCACATTCTCAGAGACCTCTCAGTCGGTGTCCAAGATAACCGCTCGAAAATTGGCTGGAAACTCACAATGGAGAGAGTGCTGCATGAGTAATCGCAACAACGGCCAGATTGTTGCCCGCAAAACATCTAAAACCGCTACATTCGGACTGCTGAGTACACACCGTGATCTGTGATCGACGGCCGGAAACGGTGTCGAGGATGCCCCGGCAAGATCTGATAGAGGAAGATCTGATGAAGGCTACACAAACGACGTTGGTTGTCCTTGCGACGCTACTGCTGATCGGCTGTGGAGGAGAGCCACCGGTTGAGGAGGGTTCCGGATCGGGCAAGCCGGACGCTGCTGCGGTCCAGCCCTCTGCCAAGCCGACCGTCGATATCTGGACGGCCGCGGTCGCGGGCAATACGGAGGTCGTGCAGCAGCACCTGGCCTCGGGAACCGATCCCAACATCAAGGACCCCAACGGGGCGCCGATCCTGAACACTGCGGCCGTGTTTGGCCATCGTGACGTCGTTGTTGCATTGCTCGAGAAGGGAGCCGATGTCGGTGGAAAGGATCGCGAGGGGAACACTGCGTTGCATGCTGCGGCGTTCCTGGGTCGCTTTGAAGTCGTCGAATTGCTGCTCGAGAAGGGTGCCGACGCCAACGTCAAGAACAACAAGGGCGAGACGCCGATGAACTCGGTGGGTGCCGACTGGGGTACGACGCAGTTCATTGTCGGGTTGCTCCAGATCCAGATCGATCGGCAGTCCGTACAGGCCGGTCGCGAAAAGTCCACTGCATTGCTTGTGAAACGTGGTGGCCAGATCGGTGGTGGTGGTGGAGGTGGTGGGGGTCTCATCGGGGCAATTCGCAGACAGGATGTCGCAGCGGTCAAGCAGATGCTGGCTGACAAGGTTGACCCGAGTGCCCCGGACCAGCAACTGGGAATGACCCCACTCGCGTGGGCGGCGGCGGTCGGAAATGTCGAGATCGTCGGATTGCTGCTCGAGCGGGGCGGCCAGGTCAATGGGAAGAATCGCGACGGAGGCACCCCGTTGCATGTCGCTTCCTTCCTCGGCCGCGGCGGGATGGTCCAACTGCTGCTCGCCAAGAAGGGCGATCCCAATGCCCGAAACGCCGCCGGCGAGACACCGTTGGCGTCGGCCCAGTCGCCGGTATCGATTGTGCCGATCGTCGCCGGATTGCTGCAGATGGAGATCGACCAGAAAGCCGTCGAAGAGGGACGGCCGAAAGTCATCGAGTTGCTTGAGAAGGGAGGAGCCAAGACGACCGGCAGCGGTGGTTTGAAGTTGATCACCGCCATCCGCAAGCAGGATGTCGCTGCGGTCAAGCAGGCCCTGGCCGAAAAGGCCGATCCCAACGGCCAGGATTCCGAGTTCGGTGTGACCGCGCTGAACTGGGCGGCGTTGATCGGGAATGTCGAGATCGCCGGGATCCTGCTGGCGGGGGGTGCCGACGTCAACGGCAAGAGCCGCGACGGTGGTGGACCGCTGTCGGGCGCGGCTTTCATGGGCCGGGCTGATGTCTGCGAGTTGCTGATCAGCAAAGGGGGCGATCCCAAGCAGAAGAACGCCAAGGGCGAGGATCCCCTGGTTCCGACGACGGCCGATGCCGGAACCACCCAGTTCATTGCCGGGTTGCTGAAGCTGGACTATGACCTGGCCAAGGTCCAGGCAGGCCGTGCAAAGTGCGTGGAGTTGCTCAAGAACGGAACCGGGAGTAAGGAACTGTCTGCCGCGGTCCGCAAGCAGGATCTCGCGGCGGTCAAACAGCTGCTGGCCAAGTCGAAGAAAAACGCCAACTCGCGGGACCCCGACCTGGGGATCACGGCCCTGGCCTGGGCGGCCTACCATGGAAACGTCGAGATCGCCCGGCTGTTGATTGCCGCGGGCGCCGACGTCAACGGCAAGAACGAGGACGGATCACGACCGCTGCACGCGGCCGCCTTCACCGGTCATGCGGCGGTGCTCGAGCTGTTGCTCAAGCAGGGGGCTGTTGCCAGCGCCAAGAACACCGACGACGAGACTCCGTTGCAGATGACCGAGGCCGATCTGGCGACCACCCGGGTCGCGGCGGGGCTGTTGCAGGTGAAGCTGGACCCCAAGGCATTCGCGCAGGGTCGAGCCCGGTGCATCGAGTTGCTCAAGTAGAAGCCGTCGACGCCCTTGCCTGCTGTGGCTACAGGCCGTTGATCCCGACCCGGGCATCGTGACTCGGTCGGGTCGGGTCGGGTCGTGGTCTCTGCTAGGATGATTGCAAGGAACGCTGCTCGTCGATCGACCACCACCGGTCGAATCGGTGGCCGTGTGAGGGAGGGTGCAATCGTGTCGCGAGTCGTGATGAGTCGGGTGCTGCTTTCGGGGGTCCTGCTGCTGCTGTCGGCCGACCGGTTGCCGGCTCAGGGGGGCCCGGCGGTCGTGGTTGTCGTTCCGGTCGTGCAGCGGGAGGTGACTGTGGTGCACGCGTTTGTCGGCTCGGTTGAGCCGCTGAAGCGGGCGACGATCGGCAGTGCCGTCGACGGTCGGGTGGTCGAGTTCGGGGTCGAGGAAGGGGATCGGATCCGGAGCGGGCAACCGTTGGCGAAGCTCCTGACGGCGACGATCCAGCTCGAGTTGAAGGCGGCCGAGGGTGAATTGGCGTTTCGGCAGGAATCACTCAGAGAACTGAAGAATGGAACGCGACCCGGCGAAATCGTCCAGCTGCGAGCGCGGATGCTGGCGGCTTCTGCCCGGCGTGATTTCCATGTCGAGCGGCGGGCCCGGTTTGTCGCCCTGGCCAAGCAGGGGACCGTCACCGATGACGATCTCGCGGCAGTCGTCTCGGCGGCGATCACCGCCGAACGGGACTACGACGATGCGAAAGCCGGCCACGAGCTGGCCGTGGAGGGGCCCCGCAGAGAGAAACTGGTGCAGGCCACCGCGAGGCTGGCGGTTCAGCAGGCCGTCGTCGATCAACTCAAGGACCGCATCACCAAGCACACGATCCGTTCGCGTTTCGACGGCTACATCACGTCGCGGCGGACCGAGGTGGGTGAATGGGTCAGCCGTGGTGATCCGGTTGTCGATGTCGTGTCGCTGGACCAGGTCGACGTGAAGGTCCACGTGCTCGAAAACCACGTGCCCCACCTGCGAATCGGGACCTCGGTGCGGGTCGAGATCCCGGCATTGTCCGAGCAGATCCTGATCGGGAAGATTGCCGTGATCATTCCCCAGGCCGATCCGAGGACCCGCACGTTTCCGGCCAAGATCCGCTTGACCAACACGATCACCAAGGGAGTTCCGCTGATCAAGGCGGGAATGCTGGCACGAGTCATGCTGCCCACGGGGGGCCGAACGCTGGCGGTGTTGGTGCCCAAGGATGCCCTGGTGCTGGGTGGTGGTTCCGGGCCAGTCGTCTACGTCGTGGGTCCCGACAAGAAGGACCCGAAGGTCCTGGTGGTCCAACCGGTGTCGGTCCGGCTCGGAGTCGCCGACGGCGCGTTGATCCAGGTCAGCGGAGACATCCGCACCAACCAGCTGGTCGTCGTGCAGGGAAACGAGCGATTGCGGCCCGGCCAGGCGGTGATCCCCCGCAAGGTCCCGTCTGGCAAGACTTCCCGGTCGACCAAGTCTGTCAAATCCACGCGGCCAACTCGAACTCAGCCCTAGGCCCATGCACCTGATTGAGTCCTTCATCCGCAACCCGGTCAAGGTGACCGTCGGCGTGCTGCTGGTTGCGCTCTTCGGCTTCGTGGCGCTGGACCGGATGCCGATGCAGCTGACGCCGGAGGTGCAGACTCCGACGATCACCATCCAGACCCGTTGGCCTGGTGCCAGCCCGCAGGAGATCGAGCGTGAGATCACTCTCGAGCAGGAAGAGCAGCTCAAGAGTGTCGAGGGGCTCAAGAAGATGAGCTCGGAGAGTTCCGATTCGCGGTCGCGGATTACCCTGGAGTTCCTGGTCGGGACCGACATGGACGAGGCGCTGTTGAAGGTCAACAGCCGCCTGCAGCAGGTTCGCGAATACCCCGAGGATGCCGACCAGCCGGTGATCTCGACGGCGAATTCCGACGACCGCCCGATCGCCTGGTTCATGCTCAGTGCCCGCCGTTCCAGCGACCAGCAACTGGCCGAGTTCCAGGTACGTCACCCGAAACTGTCCGACCGCATCCAGGCGATCCGCGAGAGTCACAGTGTGGGGCTGGGGGTGTTTCGATTGAGAGCGCTGGCGGAGGAACACCCGGAGGTCAGGGAGTTGCTGCCGCCGGACGTGGATGTCACCCGCATGCGTCGATTTGCCGAGAACGAGATCGAGTCGAGGTTCGAGCGTGTCCCGGGCATCTCGCAGTCCAACGTGTATGGGGGTCTCGAAGAGGAACTGCAGGTGATCGTCGATGCCGAGAAGCTGGCGGCCCGGCAGATCACCATCGCCGACGTGGTTCGCGTACTCCGCGGCCAGAACAAGGACACCTCCGCCGGTGACTTCTCCGAAGGCAAGCGTCGCTGGGTCGTCAGGACACTCGGGCAGTTCCGCGACCCCGAGGATGTCAGGAACCAGCTGCTGGTTGTGCAGAACGGGGCACCGATCCACGTCGGCGATGTCGCGGAGGTGAAGTTGGGGTTCAAGAAGTCGACCGGGGTGGTCCGGCGATTCGGGGAATCGAGCATTTCGCTCAACTGCATTCGTGAATCGGGTGCCAACGTGCTGGAGGTGATGGCGGGGCTGCGTGAGGCGAACCGGAGGGTCAACACTGAGATTCTGGAGCCGCTGGGCCTTGAGTTGGCGCAGGTCTACGACGAAACCGACTACATCTACTCGGCGATCGCCCTGGTCCGCCAGAACATCTTCCTGGGCGGTGCACTGACGATGATCGTGCTGATGGTGTTCCTGCACCTGAATATTCGCACGCTGCTGGTCGTGCCGTTGGTCGTGGCGGCCGCACTTGCGGCGACCTACATTTCGCCGTGGTTCGCGGTGCCCGGCCTGCTGATCCTGATCGGATCCGGATTCTGGCTGGCTCGCGGAGCACTGCTGGTCGGTGCGGCGATTCCCACCAGCATCATCGGTACCTTTCTGATTCTCGGACTGCTCGGACGTTCGCTGAACGTGATCAGCCTGGCCGGGCTGGCCTTTGCCGTGGGGATGCTCGTCGACAACGCCGTCGTGGTGCTCGAGAACATCATGCGTCGTTGTGCGTTGGGCGAGCGTGCGGCGGTGGCGGCGGTGCGAGGTACCAAGGAGGTCTGGGGTGCTGTGGCCGCTTCCACTCTGACCACCGTGGCGGTGTTTCTGCCGGTGGTGTTCATCCAGGAGGAGGCCGGGCAGTTGTTCCGCGACATCGCCCTGGCGATCAGTGCCGCGGTTGGTCTCTCGATGCTCTTCTCGGTGACGGTCATCTGTACCGCCTCGGCGCGGCTGTTTGCCGGCCCACTCGATGACCGGGCTGATGACCGGGCTGATGACCGGGCTGATGACCAGCCACAGGCGGCTGACCGAGTGGCCTCGCCGGCGGCCCCGTGGCCGGTTCGCCTGCCTAGGCAGTTCGCTGCCTTGTGCGTCGACCTCATCGTCGCGATCAACCAGTGGGTCCAGCGCGGTGTCGCTCGTCGCCTGGCGGTCGTGGTGCTGTTGGTCGGAGTATCGGTCGGGCTCAGCTACGTCTTTTGGCCGCGGGTCGAGTACCTGCCGGCAGGCAATCGGAACCTGGTCTTCGCGATCCTGATGCCGCCACCGGGCTACAACGTCGACCAGTTGCAGAACCTGGGT
>Ga0310123_10004101_pt1 | contig 11109 bp, 8 predicted proteins | sample CB6_AW_1057_MG_FD_203505 | JGI IMG/M metagenome (GOLD analysis project Ga0310123, IMG submission 203505) | Marine microbial communities from Western Arctic Ocean, Canada - CB6_AW_1057 | ecosystem: Environmental > Aquatic > Marine > Oceanic | place: Canada: Western Arctic Ocean | collected...
GGCGAGTCTCTACCAAATTCTACAGATTCTCAGCGTTACCCTGTTCGAGAAAACGCCAATTTTACAGGCCTTGCAGCCGTCCGACTCCCACGAAAACTCACTCGATGGCCCTAACTAGCTGATTCTATTCTACTTTCAACCGGATAGTAGTGAACCTGGACCGTCTCATTGCCCGGTGCATTCGTAGTCAGAGTCAAGTTGGCCTGGTGATTGCCAGGAGTCGCCGGGGTGAAGTTGACCTGAATATCTCCCGTCGTGCCGGCTACTAGCTGGATCGGCAGCGAAGAAGCCGGAACGAAGGCGCTGTCATCGGACGAAATCACCTCGATACGGAGTACGCCCGTACCGGATGCCTCGACCGAAATCGAAACCGGCCGCGAGATTCCAACGGCGCTTTCACCCGCATCCGTAGTCTGCGGCACACTGACTTTCGGACGTTGGAGCAACGTCAGCGGGCCGACGCTTGACTCCGCCGAGCGTAGGCCGTCGCTCACCGAAACACGGAAGTGCACGTTGTCGCCGCCATGGATGGTCGAAGCGTCGAACGTCATCGATTCACCGGCGATTCCAGTGCGTAACGGGAGCCAGGCCGCCCCACCGTCGAAGCTGTAAAACACCGACGCAACCAACCCATCGCCGTCCGGATCGGAAGCCGTCCAACTGATGGTGACCGGCCTGGCGGCATCAAGCTGGGTCCCGGCAGCGGGGACGGTGACTGCCACGGCAGGCGCTCCAGGGCTAGCATCGAGCGATGCAATCTCGGTGCCATCCCGGCTCAAGCTGACCCCTGACAGGCCGGCGTCATACGGAAAGATGAACGCGAACGGCAGCGTTGAAACTTCGCTAAAGTCCGGAGTAAAACAGTGACGCAAGCCATTGACGCCCCCTCCGAAAAGGTCGAGACAGTACTGACCCTGCGACGAAAGCTCATCACCCATCAGTCCGGTCAGCTTGACAGACGGCGCCAGCGTCGCGCTGCCGTCCTGATGGACGTCTCCCGCAATGATCATCAGGTCACCCATTGATTGAAGCTTTGTGGGTATTTCCTCTTTCACACCCGCGGTGGGAGGAAAGAAAGTAAAGTCGCGCAGGAACAGCCGAGCGTAACGCGAAGGACTAATCCACACGGACGGATTGATACCGATGGCACAATCCGTTACTAGATCTCTCTGTCGGGCGAGGTTCAGCAGCAACGACGAATCGAAATCCCAGCCGACCGCATTGAAATCAGCATCGTCCGCACTCGTGCAATCTCCTATTAACTCGTGGCTCGGAGCGCCGCTCCGGGCTTCGCCCCTCAAGAAGTGCTTGGCCACAAGTGCCGCGAAGAACTTCTGGTTGTTTCTTGGCACAACAATGTTAATGACCTCTCCCTCCTCGATCAGTATCAACCGCCCATTCGATAAGCTGGAAAGAAGTTTCTTGGGTACTGCCAGCTCGAAAGAGTCGTACCAAACCACTAAAACATCCACAAGTCCGCCCGCCGCAGCGGCGGCGGCTTCCAGCAAAATCGACTGGCCGGTTGCATTTGGGTTGTTCGGCACGTCGAGGGGAATATAGGCGAACCCCCGCTTCGGTGAGACCGGAAATACCTTTTTTAGGAACCCGGTGGCGTAGGTGGCCAAATCTGTACCTAGGTCTACGTAGCCGATCGCTAGTGTATCCCGCTCGTGCAAGGTAAATTCCTGAACGAACGTATTGTTTTCCACTCCAGCCTCCGGCTCGACAGGCTCGCCGCCTTCGAGGTTCACGGTTGCTTCAACCTCCAGGGTTCCCGGCGAGAGCAGGCTAAGCGGCACGGGAATCTCCGCGGCGGCAACCCGGAGATGACGGATCGCACTTGGCTTCTCCCCCATCTGCGCGTTCAGTGCGAGCACTCGAGTCGCAACACGATGCTCGGCGCCAGCATTCCGCATGACCACGTCGAGCGACAACACGGTAAGGGCCTCAGCCTCTCGCTGATCGGGTAGCACCGGCGTCCTTACATAGACGCGTAGCAGCGTCCTCTTGTCGGCGACTAGCGAGATCAAATTGTCGTCATCTTGCACGACCTGGATTGCCTCGATGTGCCAAATCGAGAAATCAGTCCCAGGAGGTTCCCCGTAGATGACCCGGTCCGAAGTGTTGTAAGTCGAGTACGAAGCAGCTTCCCAGTCTCCGAACTGCCTTTGATTGACCTGCTCGGCGTGGAGCTGCACGATTCCGTCGAGCGGAATCGGGACGTCTCTGAGCGTCAAATCGATTTCGACCGGATTCGGCCCGTCGCCGGTTGCCGTCTGCGCGCTGTTGTTCTGGCGGCGGTCGGTGCGCGGGATCAGTTCGTTTCCGAAGCCGTCAAGGGCTACCAGCATTACTTGTGAGCCGAGGCGAATGACGTCGCGCGTGTATTCAACCGTGGCCACGAACGTTTGCGGAGTCTCGGGGGCCAGCGGTTCCGTCGGCGGCGGGTCCACGCTAAGGATGCGAATCGTGTCGATGGGCTCGTAGGTCTGCCTGATCACGATTTGTTGCTCCGCAGGAAAAGCACCGGTGTTTACCGCCGGGTCGACAATGCGGCAGCTAAACGTGTACTCCCGTTCGATTCCCTCCGCGAGAAGCATCTCGCCAACTCCGATAAATCCGGTCGCGTTTCCAGACGACTGGCCCTCGTCGACGCGAATCACGAAGTTCGTCCCGGGTTGATTGGGGAACTCGGGCACGGTGAAACGACATGCGAATATAGCGCCACTCTCGGTCTCGCGTCCGAGGCTGAAGGTATAGTCGATAACCGCCGTCACCTTCGCTGAGCGATTGCGAAAATCCGTGGGCGGATTGACGACAAAGTTTCTGTCTTCGTCGGGAATGAAAGTCTGAGGAATTCCCGCGAATGAGCGGAACTGCTCGCCCTCCGGCGTAATGGTGAGTTCACGGAGAACGATTGAGGCCGTCTGCGTCAATGCAGCAGTGGGAAAGAGTCCTATTTGGGCGAGGAGAACGGCAGTGACAACAAACCATCGAAGCATCTCCCAATAGTGGCACAAGGGCTAACATTGCGTCCGTGGATTCCGCGGATTACTGTCGGGAAATCGCGTGAGCGCCGGGATAAACCGGCATGTTGTCAGGAATGTAAGAGTCCTGCAAGGAAGGAGGCCGCAAACCACCTTGACCTCGTGTCTTGCGGACGGCGCCGCGAGGTGTCCCCCGAAATGCGGACAGAGGCATCGGCGGGCCGGTCTATTGAGCTTCGAAAAAGGCAAATGCCGCGCGGGAATCGTCGAGGCGGGCATTCCATGTGACGTCCTCACGAGGCGGGAAGGCCCTCGACGAGCTCTGCGCGGTCACCCTTGATGTAGCGCACAACCTCAACCGTGTCCAACACCAGTGAGATACCGTTGAGCATCATCAATACACGGATCCAGATACCAAACACGTCGTCCGCCGGCATCTGATCGAGCCTGCCCCACAACCAGCCGATCATCGGAATCCACAAGATGTGGCCGGCGCTGAGCAGGCGCGTGAACCCGGTGAGACCGGTCAAAACGGTCATCAGCGCCGCGGACGCCGCAAACGCGGCCAAGACGACCCGCGCCTCCGTACGGTGAAAAAAGAACAGAGGCGCGGCCAGGTTCGCGGTCACCAGCAACATAAGCCAGAGCCGCACGTGAAGGGGCGATCTCATCACCCCCAGATTGAACTTGACAAAGCTTTTCATGATTTACCTCCTGGACTTCTATTGGAGGAGTCTGCCCACCCGCTCTGGGACCGGACAGACAGGTCCTCCGGTGATCCCGCCCAGCGATTCTGGGCTTTCATCAGTTCTCCCACGGTAGCAACACAATGTTACCGGCAATTTGGTTTGACTCTATCAGCCGGTGCGCTTCGGCTGCCTGTCGGAGCGGCAGCGTGCGGCCGACAGCCGGTTTGATTCGCCCCTCGCGCACTTGCCGCAGTCCCCACTCCAGGTCCTTCGGGTCCGCGCCCATTGAGCCGCGCAGTTGCTTCTGCGCTGAGAAGAACTGGTAGATATTGAACGTGACTTCGAGGCCAGCTACAAATCCGAAAGCGACGACGACACCCTGAAACCGGGCGGCCTCGATGCTCTTCGCAAGCACGCCGCCGCCGAGGTTATCGATCACAACATCCGCCCCCCGGCCGCCGGTCCATTCCTTGACCGCCGCCACGAAATCTTGTTGGCGAGTGTTGATCACCAGATCGGCTCCGACCGATTCGGCCAGCTCACCTTTGGCGCCGCTGCGAACCGTGGTGGCGACCCTGGCTCCCAGGGCTTTCGCGATCTGAATCATAGCGCTTCCCGACCCGGAAGCCCCCGAATGAATGAGAACGTTGTCACCAGCCTGGACCCCGCCGACTTCCTTCACGGCGCGGACTCCGGTCGCAAGGGCCATCGGCAGTGAAGCGGCTTCCTCCGGTTGCAAGCCCGTGTCATCCTTGAGCAGAAAACGCGCCGGGACCTCCATGTACTGAGCGTAAGAACCCCAGAGGCCAATGCCAGGCAGCGTGAAGCTGGGCGCGGCGCTGGCGGGGTAAATGCCGTAGTCTTCCTCCCTCAGGGGAAACCCGGGCACCGGAATGACGCGGTCCCCTGCTTGAAATGTATTCGTCCCGGGACCTAATTCGGTCACTTCTCCCGCCGCGTCGGCCCCAAGAACGTGCGGCAGCGGCAGATCACGGGTGACATCACCCGCGCGAAGGTAGTGGTCGAGACGGTTTACGCCCGCCGCGAGAACCTTCACCAGAACGTTGCCCGGCTTGGGCTTGGGGGTCGGGACCTCTTCGTACTTGAGAACGCCGGCATCGCCGAATTCGTGAATGACTGCTGCTTGCATGACTTTCCTCCTTGTGGTTGCTTTTCAATACGACTGGTCGTCTTTTAACTGATCAAAAAAACCACTCTCTCAACCCGGCCGGAAAAACTCGTCCAAGGCGAATGAGACGCATTGGCGCAGTGGTTCAACTGAACCCTCCACTTTCATCCGTAGTAGAGAGCCTTCCCAGGCATTGAAGAGAAAGTTTGCTAAGTCCTCGGCAGGGAGATCCGTGCGAATTCGCCCCTGCTGTTGAGCTCGTGCAAGAGCGCCCGCCAGGGCGTCCCGCGTTCCATGCATCGCCTCGGCCATGGCCTGGCGGGGAAGTTCCATGCTGCCTCCCAGCTCCGCGGCCAGGTTCCCGACCAAACATCCGGTCGGGCAAGCTTCGTACAAGGCGATCTCCCGGTTGAAAAACTCCTTCAGCGCCGCTAAGGCGTCGCCCTTGGGATCGGCGAGCAGCTTCATGCGCTCGCCGAACTTGCCGGCATAGTGCCGGACAACGGCGGCGCCGAAGTCCTCCTTGCTCTTGAAGTAGTTGTAGAAGGAGCCCTTGGGGACCTGCACTGCATCGAGCACTTCTTTGAGGCCGGTGCCGTTGTAACCCTGCTGGATGAACGAGTTAAGCCCCTTGTCGAGCAGCTTGGCGCGGTTGTCATCGCTGCGGCGTCGCCTTGGCATATTTATAATATACGACCGGTCGTATAATTTGTCAAGAACTAAGTTAAACTTCTTCTCAACACCACCAAAGGGTTCCGGCTCCGTGTCTGGTTCCGCGATCGACAAGCCACGACATCGTTAAGCTAGAACAATGTCAGCGGATTGGCAGCGCCTGCGCGAGCAGTTTCCCGTCCTGAAGAATTGGGTCTACCTGAACACGGCGACGTTTGGCCCGGTCCCGCAGTGCGCGGCGGAAGCGGCGGCGGCGCATCTCCGGAGCCGTGATGAAACAGCTTCGCTAGGCTTTCTCGACTGGTATACCCAAGCGGATGTTGTGCGGGCGGCCGCCGCGAAACTGATTGGCGCCGAGGCCGAGGACATTGCATTCATCCCAAACGCCGGGGCGGCCCTCGCTTGGCTCATCGGCGGCATCGACTGGAAATCGGGCGATGAAATTGTCACGCTCACTCACGAATTTCCCAACAATCTGTACTACCCCAAAGTGCTCGGGAGAGCCGGTGTTTCTCTCACGGAGCTTGAACTGCCGGACGGCCGATTCTCACTCGACCGTTTTGTCGACGCACTGACGCCACGAACGCGCCTGGTCTTGATGAGCACCGTGAACTACTCCACCGGGCTTCGTCCGCCAATCGAAGCGATCGGCGCTGAGCTGCGGAAACGAGACATCCTGTTTTACGTGGATGGAACGCAAAGCGTCGGGGCGCTGCAAATTGATGTTCAGGCGGCGGCGATCGATTTCCTGGTGGTGCATGCGTACAAGTGGCTGCTTTCGCCCACCGGAACCGGGTTCGCCTATGTTGCTCCTCAGGTGAGGGAGTGGCTCCAGCCAAGCCTCTATAGCTGGCGCAGTCACAAGAACTGGCGTGACGTCGACCGGCTGCATCACGGCGTCCCGGAGCTGCCGTCGGGCGCAATCAAGTACGAAGGAGGAATGCAGAACTTCAGCGGTATCTTCGCCATGGGAGCGGTCCTTCATCTGATTGAGTCGATCAGCGCAGCCGCGATTGACAGACGTATCCAGCAGCTTGCGGAGAAAGCCCGGGACGTCCTTCGCTCGTGCGGAGGAAGCCTGATAAGCGATGGGCAACCTCATTACGATTCGCCCATTGTCACTGCGCAATTCCCAGGAACCGACATCTCCGAACTCGCTGCCAAGCTGCGCGATCGGCGCATAGCTGTAGCGGTGCGAAAAGGCAACCTGCGAGTCTCCCCTCACTTTTTTAACAACGATGGGGATTTAGTAAAGCTCGAAGAAGTGTTGAAGGCCGGGTAGGAGCAACTAGCCGCGCGTAAGCAGCCAAGCACCGCGGCGTGGCGCAGGCATTCTTGCGTGCCGTCTCGCCATTCCTGGCGACATAGTAGGAGCCAGCACCCTTGCCGGTCCTTCGCCGCGAAGCGGCGACTCGCGCCTTACCCCAGTTTCAGCAGGCGCGCGGCGTTATCGTGGAGAATTTTGCCTGCGGTGCTCTCGTTCGGGGCCAGCCGCCGGAGGGTCGCCTTACTGTTGAACCCGATGCAGTCCGGTCCCGTGCCGAAGGCGTCACTGCAGTCGCTGGCCCACAGCAACTTATTTTGGTGGCGCTCGATAAAGTCGCGGGCGTGGTCTTCGTCGCGTTCCATCGAGTTGCGGCCCGAGCCCGCCGAGAGGTCCCCGTACATGTTCTCGTAATCGGAGAGCAGCCGGTCGCTGATGCCACCGGGGGTGACCGGTGTCTTTGGGTACATCACGGCTTGGTCGTGATTCTTGTCGATGTTGCCCCACCAGGTCTGGGCGTGACCGATGAACGTCACGGTGGGGAACTTCTCTAGCATCTTGTGAAAACGCTCGATACCCATGTTGTAGGTCTCATGCTGGAAGTGCATGAGCACCGGCACATCGAACTCCTTTGCAATCGAAAAGACGAGTTGCATTGCCTCTGAATCGCAGTCGACAGGGAATTTCTGCTCGCCGATTCCCTTGGCACCCATCTTGAGGTATTTTTCAAGCACGGGCCGCGTCTCTGGGATGTCGGGCAACTCGTTGGCAAAGTAAAAATACTCATCGGGGTATCGCTGGGCGAGAGCGACCGCCGAGTCGTTTCCAAAGGCGTCGGCGGCCAGTCCGTATCTCGACCCGGCCGGCAGGAGCACGGTTTGACTCACGCCCATCTTGCGTTGATGGGCGACAAGTTCCTCATCGGTCCTGCCGCTGTAGTGGGTGTGCTGGTGGAAGTCGATGACCGCTGCTTTGTCCGCCTCTGGGGCAGTCTCCTCGGCAACCGTCTGGATGGTCTCTGGGTTCTCAGCGCCGCAAGCGGCGAGCGTTGCTGTGCCAACAACGGCGGTGAGAAGGTCTCGACGTCGGATTTCTCTCATTGGTGGAGCCTCGGGTTTTCTATCTGGTCCTAGTTTAGTGCGCCAGCACTACCACGAGCCGGCACCGTGAGCGGCTGGCCAGCACGGCGGTGTTGACCGACGCCACCTCAGTATCGAGCACGATAGAGTACAAGTTGGCGATGAGGCTGTCTATCGTCTTTACGAGCTCCGCGGTGTTGGGACTGGTTACTCTTGGGGTGATCCTAGCCGCACATGGGTGTGCGCATGCAATACCGGACCCGCCTGTGACAACAGTCCTGGTGGTTCGCCACGCTGAACAGTTGAGGGACCGTTCCGATGATCCGGCTCTCAGTGAGGCCGGCGTCGAGCGCACGGCCCAGTTGAAGCAAACCTTGCGTGCGATGGAAATCGACGTAGTTTATGCCACACAGTTGCTCCGCAAGCAACAAACGGCTTACCCCGTGGCGGAAGCTCGCGGACTGCCGGTCAACCAAATGGACGCGGACAGTGTCGATGCGCTTGTTTCCCAGATCCTGTCGGACCATGCTGGCCTAACTGTTTTGGCCGTGGTGCACGGCGACACTGCAATCCGAATTCTCCAACAATTAGGAGTCTCGCTCGAATCGCTCCCTGGAAAACCGTTTGCGCGTTACGACGATTTGTTCGTCGTAACAGTCTGGGGCTCCGGCAAGGCGCAGGCGGTCCGCTTGAAGTACGGCGACCCCCGGTAGTTGCGAGCGAGGGTTTCTCAAGACGAAAAACGGGTCCTTCCGGCCGTTGTAGTCCAAGGCCATTTTTTGTTCCGTGAGACGGACTCCTAGCGCACGGCCGGGGGATTCTCGAATTCCGAAAACCAGTTCTGGACGACGCGGATTACTGTAGGAGTTTCGCTCTCGACACGCTCCGGGATCACGAAACGCTGTCCGTCTGACGACACGTCGTAGTTCGGTAAGTGGGAGGGCGTGAGCCGTAAACCCGCTGACTGGAAGAGCCTCCGCCGTGCTCCAATGGAGAAATTAGGCTTTGTCGTCACACTAACGGCAATCAGCGAGCCATCTTCGACGTAAAAGAGTTTCTCGCCGTCTCGGCTCCAGCGCGCTTGCACTCCCCCCGCCGTGGAAACTTGTGACTTGCCGCCGCGCACGGGGAACTCCTCGACGTAGACCTCGTGGCTGCCCGACTCGTCCGAAATATAGGCGATGTAACGACCGTCGGGCGAAAGTTTCCCGGCCCGCTCGGCGAACGGCGTTTGGAGGAAAGGACCCGCTTCGGAGCTGCCGCTGTCATTTCGCTGGAGATACCAGAGATCAGGGCCGGTTTTCGGGTCGTCGCGCCGGAACAGAACGAATTCATCCGCCGACCAGTCGGTGACCAATCCGACGAGTGAGTTTGCCACCAGTGGCGTTACACCGCCTACGCCGTCGGCGCGCCTGATGAAGATGTCCCAATCACGCTGGCGTAGCGACGAAAACGCCAGGCGTTCACCCAAAGGCGACCAGGTTGGGCGAACGTCCGCATCGCCGTCGAATGTCAAACGCGTCTTGCCGGCGCGGGAGAGGTGGTGAATCCAAATGTCCTGATTGCCGTTTTCGAGGCCCACTACCGCCACTTGACTTTCGTCCGGCGACAGAGCGGGCATCGAGATCGACTCTTGGGGCATGCCGATCTTGCCCAGTTTTCTTCCGCCACGGTCACGCCAAACGAGCTGCCAGCCGCCTTCGGCCGCGCTGTCGAGGTAGACCAAAGTTCCGTTGGATGAAACGCTGGAACTCTTGCCACGTTCCGCAACCAAGAAGGCTTCGCCGCCGGCCCTCAGCGTCTCGGCCGAAAAAGGCAACACCCAAATGCCCGCGGTTGAGCGTGAAGCCTGGTAGAGAATATGGCCGCTGGGAGAATAGACAGGCAGGCTGCCGTTTCCCAGGACTGTCTCTTCGCCGCTGATGAGATCTCGCGCCACGATACGGCTTTCGTTGCGCTGCCGCACCGCGAACATGAGAATCCGCCGGCCGTCCTCCAGCCCCAGAAAGTGAGGAAACCAGAATCTTCTCGGATTCTCCGGGTCTTGCGGATCAGCCAGCGACTGGGGGCTGCCTCCCTGGGCGGGTACCTGATACAAGCGCCGCAGGGCTACGCTGAAAACGATCGAGGCGCCATCCGGACTCCACGTCCCGCCTACAAAATTGCCGCTGGGTCGTTGCGACAGGGCAATCACTGGACCGCCGCCGGCGGAAACCTTCTTCAGTTCATCTCCCACCGAGAACCCGATGAAATCGCTGCCGGGGGACCAGAATGGACGTTGAGTCCCCTCGGTCCCCTCAATTTCCCGGGGTTCCTCACGGTCGAGATCCTGAACCCATAGTCTTCCCTGTCCTTCGCCGGTCACGTAAGCGATGTGGCGGCCGTTGGGAGAGATGACTGCGTCCAGGACGTCATGTCCAGGCGTGAAGGCGAATCTTACTAGCGGAACGTCCCGAGGCTCGGGTCTGCGCAGCCATAACGCGAGACCGATCTCGGCAGCCATCACGAGCAGAGCCGCAAGCGTAATTTCCCGCAGCCGCCGCTGACGGTTGAGGTGTGAGGTGGATACGTCCGGGGAGGAGAGGGCCGGTTGCACCCCCGCGCCTGCCGGTTTGCGAACAGGACAGACAAAGCAGTAACCTCGCCCCGGCACAGTCACAATGTAGTGGTGCTCGTCGGGGCTTTCACCCAGAGTTTTCCGCAACACAGCGATGTTCTGGGTGAGGCCGGCTTCCTCGACGATCTTGTCCGGCCAGAGGCTCTTGATGAGCTCGTCCTTGGTCAGCACTGTCCCCTGGTTTTCAATCAGAAGCAGTAACGTGTCGAAGACCATGGAGGTGATCGGCACGGGCTTACTGTCGCGCAAAAGGACACGTCGCAACGGATCGAGCTGGAAAGCCCCGAATTCGTAACAGGACTGGGGTGAGGCCGTCATGTCCTTTCTTAGAAGTTCTTAGAAGATTTTATACCTTACGGAGGACTTTTGAGCCACCGGGGCAAACAATAATTTGTGATGAGACATCTGCCAACCTCGCCAAGCTGGACTTGCCCCCAAAAGTGAGACAACGAGTTTAGACTCAAAATCCATTGAACGGAGGATGAGTGATGAGTTTGTCTCGACGGAGATTCACGCAAGAATTCAAGTTGTCGGCGGTGGAACGACTCGAGCAGGGCAGCTCGGCGGCCGAGGTCAGCCGGGCCTATGAGGTCAATCCCAACCTGCTGCACCGTTGGCGGCGGGAGTTTCGCCAAGGCCCCGGCAACGCCTTCCCCGGCGAGGGGAAACGCC
>Ga0310123_10004103_pt1 | contig 11103 bp, 7 predicted proteins | sample CB6_AW_1057_MG_FD_203505 | JGI IMG/M metagenome (GOLD analysis project Ga0310123, IMG submission 203505) | Marine microbial communities from Western Arctic Ocean, Canada - CB6_AW_1057 | ecosystem: Environmental > Aquatic > Marine > Oceanic | place: Canada: Western Arctic Ocean | collected...
TGGTCCCATTCGCATCATTGGCAAGTGCACTGAGCCCGCCGAGTTCCAACGGGCCGCACGCACGCCGGTGAAGCTCGGAAACGCCTTTGAGACAATATGGTTGACCGGAACGGCGAAGAAGTGACCACGTTCGTAGCGCTAGCCTGATAGCCAACGGAACGAATCTGACCAACATGCTGGCTCCATACAGATGATTCCCAATGAACTTGACGGCTGTAGCCTGGAGATACCTCCCGTTGGTGATGGAGCGATCGTTTGCATCACGGGAAGGGATCCGAGGCATGTTCGCTTCGCACTCCGTCTTCAACAGCAGTTTGGTGAGCGGGTGAAGGGGTGGTATCAGGTCGTCCGACCGACGAATGTGGATTCAGAACTCAACAATCTGTCGATGCGTGCTCAGGTTCGACGAATCGTTTCACAGCTTCGTCACCCGAGGGAATTTGCCGGGAAGGTCAAACGCTCCGCCCAATCTCGGCTTACCAGGAGACGTAAGGGGAAACCAGCGGTCGAAGCCGCTTTTTTTGAGGCGGAGATCAGGCGGCTCGAAACTGCGGCGGTGGTGGAACCGAAAAGCGTTGAGGATCCGAACGACAGGGCCACTTTGGATGAGATTCGAGGAATTGAGCCATTCTGTTTGCTTACGTTTGGTGGAGCCATCTATCGAAAACCACTGCTGGAACTCGTTCGCGGACTGTCGCTGAATCAACACGACGGATGGTGCCCCGAGTATCGAGGGGCGAATACCGCCGATTGGGCTCTTTACCATCGAGACTTACGACGGTTTGGCACCACTGTGCACCTGACTACATCGGGCATGGACGCAGGACCGATCATGCGACGATCACAACCGTGTCTTGTGCCCTGGGATTCTCCGTATACGTGCTTCCTGCGAAATGTGGTTGTCGGAACCGAGTTGATGTGCGAGGTTGTGAAAGACATGATCGACGGTCGCTCGATGAAGGCGTATCCGCAACCGGAATCGGCGGGACGCACGTTTCTATATAAACAGCTGACTCCCACTGTATCGGATTCAATCCAGCGTGACTTCACGAGTGGCTGGTTAGGACGGGAATTGCAGCGTTTGAAGGGTCACTGGTAATGACGCTACCGCCTGCGTGGTACATCCTTGCCTATCACAATGTCTCATGGGAGGATAACGCCTTTACATCATCCATCGGCGGCACCATTCCGCCAGATGTCTTCGAGCGACACGTTCGTGAGGCCCAGGGGCTGGGCCAACTGCTCCCGGCCCAGGAAGCCGCGAGACTCTATGCGTCCGGAGAGGTTCGTGAACCAATGCTCAGCTTTTGGTTCGACGACGCGATGAGCGGAGTTGTGGACTACGCAGCTCCCATCCTGGAGGAATATCAAGCGGCTGGAGCCGTGTCTGTCTGCAGCGAGTTCACGTCACATGAAGATATGTTCTGGCGGTTCAAACTGAGTTACCTGAATTCAATAGACGGGCTGCGTTTTGTGCGTGCGAACCTCCGGCCACTCGGATTCACTCCAAAAATGAAGTTAAAGGGAGCAACGCTCGATAAGTTCTCATTAGACGTTGTAGCGGCGATCGACGAGATCTATCAGCGTTTCACAACTGCGGACCAACGAGCAGACGCTTTCCGCATCTTCGCCGCAGCCGATGATGTCCGCAGTCTGCACGAAAACGGTTGGCTGTTGGCAAACCACACGGCCAGGCACTATCCCGTATCTGAGGACTCTGCTATCGAACTGTTTGATAGAGAGTTCTTGGAGTGCCAGGAATGGATGACCGCACTGCTGAACCAACCACCGATGCACTGGGTGTTTCCATTTGATCGCGTCCGACACCGTTCGACTGAACTCTCGACTGTTCGCCGCATGTATCCCGATCAGACATTCGTTTTCGTCGGGGATCGCCCCAATAATCCGGGTGGCAATGACGAGCCGAATGAACTCTACCGCATCAAGGTTCGCGGTAAGTTACCAGGTATCGCCCACACACTAAAGCGGGTTGCAGAGGAACTCAGGCGGTAATGCATTCGCGCATCAAGTTGATGCTCCCACGAGTCTGAGTCGGGGTGCGGGTATCGCTGCGGTCGTCTTGACCGACGTGGTCAGGCCGCGTCGTCATCCGGATGTTGCAGTGGTGGGCTGGGAATTATGATTAAGTCATCGGAAATCTCATTGTTCATCCACCAGGTGTTGCCATGAAACGACAGCGTCTCTGCTTGCTGCTGTCGTTAGTCGTGGCCGGGTGTGGATTCGAGCAGGCCGAGGAACCGGTGGTCGGAAGCAGCGTGGCCGTACTGAAAGCGTCGACATCTGCCGACGGGTCGTTGGACCGGTTGGCCAAAGAGTATCCAGAACGAATCCTGCCCCTTGTGCAGCAACACTGCCTGAAGTGTCATTCGGCGGAGAAGAAAAAGGGAGGACTGGATCTCGGGCGCTTCGGGACAGTTGCCGACGTTCGCAGCCACTCGCGAACTTGGCAGAAAGTGCTCCGCCGGCTCCGCGACGGGGAGATGCCTCCCAAGAACACTCCGCAGCCGTCATCGGCTGATCGAAAGCGGCTGATCGAATGGTCCGAAAACTACCTTTTGGCTGATGCGCGAGACCGTGCCGGTGATCCGGGGCTGGTGCTGATGCGGCGGCTGACGAAGGCGGAATACAACAACTCGGTTCGTGATCTGACCGGTGTCGACCTGTGGCCGGCGAAGAGATTCCTGGAAGACTCGGTGGCCGGCGAAGGGTTTGCCAACACGGGTGAATCGCTGTTCATGGCGCCGGACCTGCTCCCGAAGTACCTTGACGCCGCGCGGCAGGTGTCCGCACATGCCGTTCTGACACCGACCGGGATTCGCTTCTCGCCGAGCAGCGATCGGCATGACTGGACCGCCGAAGCGGCCCAGAGAATCCAGGACTTCTATTCCCGGTACACCGACCGGAAGGGACGACTCCCTCTGGCCGACTACCTCAAAGCTGCGTTGCGATTCCGTGACCGTGATCGGGCAGCCGACCTGTCACTGGCGGAGTTCGCCGCGCAACAGGATCTCGCTGCGGGACGTACGCTGAGTCCGAAGTATCTGCGGCTGCTCTGGGAGTCGCTCAACGAGCTGCCAGCCGAGGGAGAAATGGCAGAAGTCGTTCGTCAGTGGCGTGACACAAAGACGATCGTGGTGAAGGGAGTGCATGATGCGGCGACACGGATCAAGGAGGCCAGCAGCAGCGATCCCCGCGACCCGAAGACGTTTCAGTATCCACCGGTTCCAGGTGCGTTTGGTCATCCCGGACCGTATGGCGTCCGCAACGTGACCGGAACAGACGTCGACGCGGGCTTCATCTGGAATCCCGGCAGTCATTTCGTCGTCGACTTCGGCAAGGCCAAACAGATCAAGCAGGTTCGTTTGTGGAGCGGCTACGGTGGCGGGGCGCGTGGCGCGACCATGCAGGTGGCGTTCTCCGATGAACCCGGCGGTCCGTTCACGGTGCCCGAAGGTGGGGAATTCAATTACCTCACCTCCCGTGGTGGAGGAGTGCTGGAAAGCGGCGAGACGTCGTCGGATTTCACGGGCTCGTATCACTACGAATTTCAACCGGCCACCGCGAGGTACTGGCGAGTTGCCATGGTTGGCGCGACGTCCGGGCACATGCCTCGGACCACGACGATTCAGTTCGGGCCCATGCCGGACCTGGTGGCTTCCGGGCTGGTCGGGATCATCTCCAGCAGGCAGGCACGGTTGTGGAAGTTCAACAGTCAAACCAATCACCTGATCGGTTCGCTGGGTTTGTTCGGCCCGCATGTCATACCGCTGAGCGACAAGTCCGGAAAACCAAAGCGGGATTCCGACACGTACTCATCGTTCGCCCGGCTGTTTCCTCGGGCGGTCTGTTTCGCCCCGGTCATACCGGTCAACACCGACATGACCGTGGAGTTGTTCCTGCGGGAAGACGAGCCGTTGTCTCGGCTGGTCCTCGACGCAAACGAACACCGGCAGTTGGATCGCCTGTGGGTCGAGCTGTATTACCTTTCGCGTGAGCCCCTCGAAGTCCTGTACAACACAAAGGAGTTCATCGGTTTTCAGCCGGCGGATCGCATCGAGAACACGAACAAGTTCGCGAAACTGATTCCGTCGTTGCAGGCAAAAGCAAAAGCGTTTGAGAAGTCGGCGTCGGCGGCCGAGCCGGGACAGCTCAACGCCGTCATCGAACTGGCGGCCCGCGCCTGGCGGCGTCCCCTGTCGAAAGTCGAGACCGCTGAGCTACGCGAGTTGTATCAACTGCTGCGTCACAAGCAGGAACTCTCGCACGATGCAGCGATCCGCACCCTGATCACGCGAGTCCTCGTTTCACCGAACTTCCTGTATCGTATCGAACGCCCCGCTCGCGGCGAACAGGCCGTGACGCTGTCCGATTGGGAACTGGCAACCCGGTTGAGTTACTTTCTGTGGTCCTCGATGCCGGATGATCAGTTGCGAACGGCAGCGAGTAACGGACGGCTACAGGACGGGGATCTGTTCGCCGCCGAGGCCAACCGCATGCTGAAGGACTCGAAGGCACGGGCGCTGGCGACCGAATTCGCCGGCCAATGGCTGCAGTTCCGCGGTTTCGAACAGTACGACGGAAAGAGTGAAACACGATTCCCGACGTTCACCGCGAAGTTGCGAATAGCCATGAACCGGGAGGCCACCGAATTCGTTTCGGAGATTATCCGTAACGACCGCAGCATTCTCGAATTCCTGCAGGCCGATTACACCTTCCTGAATCATGAATTGGCCGTCCATTACGGCATCCCGGATGTCGAGGGTTCCGAATTTCGTCGCGTCGCGGGCGTCGGCCGTTTTGGCCGTGGTGGAATCATGACCCTGGGCAGTGTGCTGACGAAGCAAGCGGGTGCGTTGCGAACCAGTCCCGTCTTGCGTGGTACCTGGGTGGTCGAGACACTGCTGGGTCGTCGGATCCCCAATCCGCCGGATGATGTCGCCCAGTTGGACGACGACGAGGTCAACAAGGATGGCTTGACGATGCGACAACAACTCGAACGTCATCGCGCCGACGCGGCCTGTGCGAGCTGTCATGCGAAGATCGACCCTTACGGATTCGCCCTGGAGGCCTACGATCCGATCGGCCGACTTCGTGAACGGGATCGGAGCGGAAACCCGATTGATGCACGTGCCGAGCCGCAGGATGGAGACGCCTTTGAAGGGCTCACCGGACTGCAGGCGTATTTGCTGAAGCACCGGGACGAATTCACGAAGCAGTTCTGTCGTAAGCTGCTGGGATTCGCATTGGGCAGATCCGTCGAGCTGTCCGACGAACCGTTGTTGGCCGAAATGCAGGCCCGGTTGAAGCAGCACGACTACCGTTTCTCGACAGCGATGCTGACGATTGTGAAGAGCAGCCAGTTTCGCCGTCATCGCGGGCAGAACGACCCGGGAGAGATTTCTCGATGAGACAATCACGACGCCGGAAATCCTGTCAGAAGTTGTCGCGCCGCACGGTGCTGCGAGGCCTGGGTGCGAGCATTGCTCTGCCGTGGCTGGAGTCGATTCCGGTGTGGGGCGATGAAACGAAGTCTCGTCGGTCACACGAACCGCCCGTGCGATTTGCCTGCGTCTTTGCGGGCAACGGATTCGCGAAGAATCACTGGTGGGCCAGGCAGTCCGGTGACACGATGGAACTGGGCAACGTGCTGACTCCGATCGAGTCGTTCAAGAAGAAGCTCACGTTCATCCGAGGGCTCTACAACCCCAACGCTCGCGGTTGTGGCATCCACAGCTGCATGACGGGGAATCTGCTGACGGGAATTCGGTTGGCAGCCGGTGGACGAATCCGCGCGGGGGTGAGCGTCGACCAGATGCTGGCCGAACACGTGGGCCGGCAGACCCGGGTCAAGAGCCTGGTGCTTGGTTGCGAGAGGCCGTACGCGGGTATCCACGCGGGTTACTCGATGTTGTACAGCTCGCACATTTCGTGGTCTGCTCCGACAACCCCGGCGCCCCTGGAACTCTATCCGGCGGCGGCCTTCGATCGGCTCTTCGGCAATGGCGGAGTTCGCCTCGCCGACTCCAGCGTGCTCGACTCGGTCCTGGCCGATGCGCGGACCCTGCGAAACCAGGTCAGTGTTCCGGATCGCCGCAAGCTCGACGAATACCTGAACTCGATTCGTGAAGTCGAGCGTCGCATCGAAGACGCCGGCAAGGATCGACGCCTGGAAGGCTGGCGGCCGACCATCGGCAAGCCGACCATGAAACGTCCTGATGACGAGATACCTCAGGACATCGATGTCCACATGAAGCTCATGTCGGACCTGGTGGTGCTCGCTTTTCAGACCGACTCAACTCGAGTCTGCACTCTGAAACTCAATAACGATCACTCGGGTATGAGGTTCCCGAACCTGGGCATCGACCACATCATTCACCACCTGCTGTCCCACGACGACGTCAACCCCGACTGGTTGCGGGTCAACCAGTTCTTCCTCGGCCACCTGGCCCGCATTCTCAAGGGGCTGGACGCCGTCCAGGAAGGCGAACGCACATTGCTGGACAACAGCATGATCCTGTTCTGTTCGAGCATGCTCACCGGAGCCCACGACAACACGCAGCTTCCGGTCCTGCTCTTTGGCAGCGCCGGCGGTCAAATGAAAACGGGACGCGTGCTGGACTACCTGAAAAGCGACAACCGCAAGATGTCCAGCCTGTACCTGTCTCTGATGAGCAAGATGGGCCTGGACCTCGACGAGTTCGGCGATTCCACGCAGCCGCTGTCAGACATCTGATTGCCGTGGCACCTCATCAAGTGCTCCCGCGCAGTTGCTGATGAGAAGATCTGCCAAAGCGGAAAGTCAGAGGCGGACACTACTGCCCACAATGAGGAAGCGGCAAGATTCAGCTGCACAGCATCGAGCAAGGGAGAACTGTTATGCGAGCCTCGTGGTGGAGTCAAACGATACCCGCGGCGTTGATTGTCAGTCTGACTGCGTCCGCGGTTGTCGCTGAAACCCTGCGGGTGCCACGGGATCACAAGTCCATTCAGTCGGCGATCGATGCGGCCAAGCACGGTGACACTGTGCTGGTGGATGCCGGGACGTATCGCGAACGGCTGCGTCTGAGGGCCGGCATCACGATCAAGAGCGTGGGCGATGATGCGAAAGGTAAGTTGGGGTTGAGACGAGCTGAGGCGACGATCATCGATGGCGACTTCAAGAACGCGACTGGAGCCGGTGTCGTCATGGCCGAGGATTCGGTCCTCGATGGCTTCACCATCACGGGAGTCGGCCAATACGACGAGGTGTCCTGGAAGAAGCACCAGGCGACGTTGGGCGAGGAGCAATCTCACGAGCACATTGGTGCGGCCGGAACAGCCGGGATCGCCGTTGTGGGAATCACACGTTGCACGGTCAGGGACAACATCGTGCATCACGTTGGCTACACGGGAATTGCGATCACCGGGACTGAGGGCAAACGGGTCTCGCCGCATGTGTTCAGGAACGTCACCTATCGGAACATGGGCGGCGGGATCGGATCGATGAAGAAGTCGACTGCGATCATCGAGTCCAACCTCTGCTTCGAGAACTTCTACGCTGGAATCGGACACAACGACGCCAGCCCGCTTGTGATTGACAACACCTGCCACAGCAACATCCGAGCGGGAATCGGAATCAGCGAGGGTGCGTCTCCGGTCGTGCAGGGAAACAAGTGCTACGCCAACCGCCGGGCCGGCATCGGAATCCGCAGCGGCGAGTCCACACAGCCGATTGTCGAGGACAACACCTGCTACGAGAACCAGATGGCTGGAATCGGCAACCGGGACGGGGCGCGACCGATCATCCGTCGCAATCGCTGTTTCAGGAACCGAATGGCGGGCATCGGCTCGCGCGATGGGGCCCGGGCCGTGATCGAGGAGAACGAGTGCTTCGAGAACGAGATGGCCGGCATCGGCTCTCGGCTCGGTGCCGCGCCGATCATTCGCGGGAACCGGTGCTATCGAAACCTGATGGCTGGCATCGGGGCGCGTGAAGGTGCGCGGCCGGTGATCGAAGACAACGAGTGCTTTGAGAACCGGATGGCGGGGATCGGGACGCAACAGGATGCCGTCGCCGTGATTCGCGGTAATCGCTGCCACCACAACCAGATGGCAGGAATTGGCTCGAGGCTGGGAGCCCGGCCGGTGATCGTCGATAACGACTGCCATGACAATCAGATGGCTGGTGTTGGGTCTCGCGAGGGTGCGGCAGCGGTCATTCGCGGCAACCGATCGTTCAAGAACCAGATGGCCGGATTCGGGAACCGGCGGGGGGCAAGATCGGTGCTTGTCGATAACGAGGCTCGTGAGAACCGAATGGCGGGGATCGGGGTCCGCGACAAGCTGACGACTGCCGTGATCATCGGCAACCGTTGTCTTGAGAACCGACTCGTGGCGGTTGGACTTCCCGACGGTGCGACCGGGTTCATTCACGGAAACGAGCTGTTGCGGACCGGGGGAGGGGCACCGCCATTGGTGGCCGTCAAGGGAGGGTCGCGGGGCGTCGTCTCGTACAACAGTATCAGCGGCGGGGGTGTGGCGGGTGTGCTGGTCCAGGGCAACGTCGAGGTCATCGGAAACCGTTTTCAAGGAAAGGGCCCCGGCCAGGGGTCAGCCATCTGGGTCTGGAAGGGCTCCCAACTGAGGGCGTCGGGGAATCACGTCGACGGTTACCGGAATGCGATCAATGCCAGTGGCTCACAGGTCACCGCGGTCGGCAACATCACCCGTGCCTTCCAGGGGCCGTCGATCATCGTGCGGAAACCGTCGGCGCCGTCTCGCGTGCATGGCAACACGGCTATCTCCAGGAACCCCAAGGACACCGCCACCAGTGTGGATGGCACCGTGGGGCTGGACGGGGACAACGTCATCAGAGAGCCGAAGGAAGACGATGAGACCGGGTTTGGCCGCCGCTCGAGCTGGCCATTACAGACTGCCAGTACCAAGGGCGACGCTTTTCATCGATTGGCCCGAACTGGGGAACGGGTTGAGGTCCGACAAGGCCCCTGGCGTCTCGTGGTGACCTACGGCCCGGCGACGACGTACCAGTTGTTCAACATAGAGGACGATCCCCAGGGCGACAGGGATCTTGCTGAGGAACTGGAGCAGATCTGTTTTCGACTTAGAGGCGTGATCGAGCGGCAGCAGGGACTCGAGTTCCAGGCCGAGATGCGGGGGAAGAAACCCCGACCCAGTCTCAAGTGACGGGGATCCCCTGCCGACCTCGACCACGTCGTTGTGACCGCCGCGGGTGGACAATCGGTGTCTCAACCCCTGTCACCGCAGAGGTGTTGTTCGTGAACGGTGGCCAGTTCCCAGTTCACAGTGTTGTCAGCTGATGACGGACAATGACAGGGTTCACCGCTTGGCCAGCTTCGGGAACGGAGGTTGATCGGCTCGAATTCCGTCCGGCCACCCAGTGAGCATTCTGAAGAGATGCGGGTGTCGCGGCAGGATATCGTTCCTGCGGTTCTTGGAGTGTTGTGATCACATGGCCCACGTGGCTGGATCGACCCTAAGATCGTAGCTCACGGGTGTCAGGCTGGGGATTACGGTTCGTCGGAGCTGCGTGAGGTGGATCATTCACCCCTGGCAAGTGCAAGCAGATTTGGCTTACCCTTCAGAAAAGCCCGGAACCCTTCGTAGTCCGTGGTGAGCTGCGACAGATCGACATCCTGCTGATGAACGGTAACTTGATCGCCTGCCAGGTGAATAACGAACATGCCACCCTTGTCGAGATCGTACGCTACGCCATCGATTGTCAGATCGACACGTTTTCCGTCAGTGGTCTCATAGGACCATGCATAGCCACGGCCATCCTTGGATGTTGAGGATCCGGAGCCTCGGTAAACCGGATCACTCGTTGACCCGCCACCGCCACCAGTCTGGCGGCCGCGGAGGTTATCCACAAACATGATGGATCGACCTTCTTTCCACTTGAGAAACGTGAAGCCGAGATCTTCGACCACTGAAGACGTGATGCTTGGACCAGGTGGTGTAGACCTTCCGGCACAACCAACGATGCTCATAGCCCCTAGCAGAAAAACAAGTAACAGGGAAACGGCCGCTGCTCTGGCTGTCATGAGATTATCTCCCATTTGTTACTGTGAATTCAAATCCGAAATGCGACGTCACGACGACGCCTGCAGGATGACGTCGTCGTCATCCCTGCAGAGAGTCGTATCAGGATCCCAAGAGAAGAGCCATCGCGAGACTAGTTCGGTAGGTTGTTGGTGCACACCTTCGACCTTCGAACAAGGAACCTCGCGATGGCCCACCAGCATCTTACATTCTCCGAGCGAGAGATGATCGCTCACCTGGTCTCTGCGGGGGAAAGCCTGCGAGAGATCGGCCGTACGTTGGCGCGGTCCCCAAGCACGATTTCGCGTGAGCTGCGTCGGAATCGGCACCGAAGCGGCTTCTACTCGCCCCATCTGGTCCAAGTCCAGTGCAGGCTAGGACGCGGCCTGGCCAACGAAGGTCGGGGCGGTCGGCTCTGGAAACGCCTAAGGCACAGTAGAAAACGACGGCGTCGGTACGGGGGACGGGATCACCGTGGTCGCATTCGAAATCGTCCTGGAATCGGTTTGCGGCCAGCGGTGGTCTCCGAGCGTGCCCGCTTGGGTGATTGGGAGGGCGACACGCTTGCCGATCATACCGGTCGTGGTGGTCGTGGATATCGCCTGACTCAGGTGGAACGAAAGAGCCGATACGTCGTGGCTCGACGAATACCGAATCGGACTTCCGCTGAGGTCAATCAGGCGATTCGGAATTCCATCCGTCACATCCCAATCTGGTTACGCCGGACTCTGACTTTGGATAACGGGACCGAATTCGCCGGACACGCAGAGTTGTCGGTCCTGGGATGTGATGTCTACTTCGCTGATCCCTACTCGGCTTGGCAACGCGGCACGAATGAAAACACCAGCGGTCTGCTGCGACAGTTCTTCCCGAAAACCATCGAGCTCACGCAGATCACAGACAAGCAGGTTGCCAGAGCCACGCGGTTGCTGAATACTCGCCCCAGGAAGTGTCTCAACTACCGGACGCCTCGCGAAGTTCTGAATGATCTCACCGAGGATCCGTGACGTTGCATTTCGGATT
>Ga0310123_10004104_pt1 | contig 11101 bp, 13 predicted proteins | sample CB6_AW_1057_MG_FD_203505 | JGI IMG/M metagenome (GOLD analysis project Ga0310123, IMG submission 203505) | Marine microbial communities from Western Arctic Ocean, Canada - CB6_AW_1057 | ecosystem: Environmental > Aquatic > Marine > Oceanic | place: Canada: Western Arctic Ocean | collected...
ACATCACCGATGCCGGACTGAAGCATCTGAAAGGACTCACCCAGCTCGAATTGCTACGGCTCGACCACACTGGGGTGACCAACGACGGGCTGCGGCACCTGAAGGGATTGACCCGTCTGATGGGTCTGTTCCTCATCGGCACCCAAATCACCGACGACGGGCTGGAGCATCTCAAAGGACTGACTCATCTGATGGGTTTGTTCCTCATCGGCACTCAAGTGACTGATGCTGGACTGGAGCATCTGAAAGGACTGACCCAGCTCGAAATGCTGCGACTCGATGACACCAAGGTCACCGACGAGGGAGTCAAAAAGTTGCAGACGGCAATACCTATCTGCACGATTTCTCGCTCAATCCAAGTTCATCCACCGAAATGATGCAGGAAGCCCACACAGGTGAACGTGGAAGGAAAATCGCCCTCCTTTTTCAATAACTTTCCTTCTTGACAACCCGCGCAAAAGCTGGCGTGCGGCCCATTTCTCGTTGAACCTTCACTTTCGACCGACAAAGTGCATTTCACGGGAAATCCCTCCAAAAGCGGGGCTGGGAGACAGGTTGTAGGGGTTGTATCAACCGTCGTGAATGTTTTGAACCTTTGGTTGGATCGGGACCGATGAAAAAACACGCTCTTACGCACCGGAACTTGCACTTTCTGCACCAGAACATGCACTTTCCAGAATGGTTCGCATCACAGAAAGGCCCGAGGCGCCCTCCGTGGCTGTCGACAAGCCGAAACCAGTCCCGGTCTCCCAGAGAATTTTGAAAGAAGTTCGCTACTCACCCGACGATCCGACCTTCGACCATGTCAGTGACTATTCTTGGCTCATCGGAAAAATCCACCGTGTACACATTACCGGCGGAACCTGGAAGATTCGCTACTCGCCCCTAGACCAGCAGGACCGTTGGGGTGGAAGTATCGTGCTGGCCGAGGACGCGCACATCGACAAATTCGCAGACGGCGTTTTCTCTACGCTGAAGGAGAGATCATCGTCAATCGGCCGACGATCTACCTGACCGGACCACTGTATCGAATCTCCACAATCCGAAAGTTGACCGACCAAAATCGTAAAGAACTGTGGGCGAAGCGCCTGCAGCGAACCACTCTTCGAAACTGACGGCTTATTTCCTCGTCCGGTGGATTCTCGACAGCCTTTCCCGTCGCCAGCGGGAAGGGGAAGTCCGCTGTAGTGTTAGTACATCGCCGTGGCCAGTTTGCGACGATATTCACTCACCAATTCGGGCGGAGTGCTCGGTATTTCGAAGATCTTGACCATCGTCTCTTTGGCCTCATTTCCGATGCCGGTCTTGTCACGCTCGATCAGGGCCAGGCAGATTTCGAGCGATTCAGCGTGCTCTCCGGCGACGGCCAGCGCGTCGGCCAATCGGAGCTGAAGCAAGAGTTCGTCGGGAGCCGCCTCGGCGGCTTTGCGCGCTTCCTCGACGCCGCCCGCCTCTTCAGCCACCGATCGCAAATCGAGCTGCGATTTGATCGCCTCCGCCTCCGGCTCCAGATACTGGCGCGCTTCCAGCTCGGTGATGATCTGGCGACTTTCATCGTCTCGATTTTGGGCCAGCAGCACTCGGGCCAGATGAATTTTTGTCGCATCATTCGGCGAAAGCTCCAGCGCTTCGCGGTAGGCATTCTCCGCCGCGGAGGAGTCCTTCGGTTCGAGTTCCTGTCCGCGTTTGAGAAGCTCTTCGGCCGGCGAAGGCAGGATCGAGTCGAGCCACTCCCGCAATTGTTCTTCCGGCAACAGGCCGAGAAACTCGTTAACCGGCTGCCGATCTCGAAATGCGAGGACGTAGGGAATTGACTGAACACCGAACGTGGCGGCAATCTCCTGGCACTCGTCGACGTTGACCTTCACCAACGTAAAGCGTCCCCCGTATTCCTCGGCGAACGATTCGAGCAGCGGTGCCAGTTGACGACAGGGACCACACCACGGCGCCCAGAAATCGACGATGATCGGTCGTTCGGCAGAACGCTCGACGACGTCGGCTTCAAACTTTTCTGTCGTGGTTTCGACGATCCACTGAGACGCTTCAGCCATTCAGGTTCCCCTCCAAACGATCTTCGCCGGAATCAGAACTGCGCAGGACCACGACAACGAACGGGCAAACTGCAGTGTACGGGTTTGCCGGGGCCGCATCAAACGATGCCAAACGACAACAGACCCGCCAACAGGGTCTCAGGAGTGCTGTCGAAAAGCAACAGACAATGGCTCAGCTCCAAACGGCATGGGGACCCGAAACCGGTCTCCGGTGAAGACCTTACGACGTTTTGCTTTCGCGGCTTGCCGTTCGGTCTTCGATTTGCGAACCAGGGTGCCGTCACAACAGATGTTGTCGAACAAGCGGAGAACAGTGATGCAGGTTTCAGGAATCGGCGCGGCAGGGGTGGGTGGTACATCGGCATTGTCGGGTGGAGCGACAGCCACGGCGTGAACCGGCGCCGCAGGCGCTCCCGCAGCGAATTCGACGGCGGGCAGCGAACAGACATCGTCGCTGGACGGGACCGCTCGCAATCTGCTCTTCATGCTCATTATTTTGGCCTTGCTTAAAAAGGGTGACAAAGACGGCAGCGCCTGAGCCGCGGTGGTCGGATTTTTGGCTGGTTTGTCGCTGGCCAGCCAGCTCTCTCAAGCGTTCGGAGGCCCGGAGAATCAGACGGTGCCGGGAATCGACAGCGGTCTCGGCGGGCAGCTCGATCTCTAAGCCTGAGCGAAAAATCGTTCCGCGCCGCTTACCGGCTTAGCGAACATTCCCTTTTGGGGCTCGGCTGAAATCCGGCGGCAATCACCGTACCCGCTTGTCTCATTCGACGAGTTCGAACGAACGGCTCCAAATCTCGATGTCGTCTTGGTTCGCTTCCAACAGCAGGCTTGCGGCGGCACGTAACACGAGTTGATATCGGCCGGGTGGTGTCTGCTCCGCATCGGTCAGTGCGAAACCGACCGTGGCATGTGAACTGGCCCCGTCGAGCCGGTGGGAATAGTGGGCTTCTTCTCCGTCGGACCGGATTAGCAGCCACTCGAGATCCAGCGCAGGATGCTTTTGAATCAGCCGGGCGCAGGCGAAGAGGGTCATTCCGCGTTGAAACCGCTTCCGCTCACCAAAGGCATGTGTTCCGTCGCTGCTGAGACGGCTGCCGATTTCGATTCGGTGAAAATAGTCTTGGTACGACAGCGACCGATCCGCCAGAATTTTCTCGACGGTGGCTTCGTCCATCTGATGAAACTCAGTCGGCATCGGCGTGCCGAATACCCCATAGGGGTCGCTGACCCGTTGGATGGCCCATCCGCCCGCCACCCATAATCCGCCGATCAGCAGATAGAGCACTCTAGAACGGAGAACCGGACGCCGTCGAAACCGGGCCGCCCGGCCGTTGGGATGACTGAGATCACAGTCCGTTCGATTCACCGCAGCGAAGTCCGTCCACGATTCCGCACGGCTGAATCGGATCGCAAGCGCTCTCCCTCGGCTGAGGTCGCGTTCGCTGATGAAGGCCAGCAAAGCGGCGAGCATCACCGGCGAAAAAATACCGAGCGACATCGTCACTCCGAGCACGATATGAAAGAGCGCAGCCAAGACGAGCATCGGCAGACGCAATCGGGAACTCCACACCAGAAGTGGAAACGCCAACTCGAATAGCACAGTTGCGATGCTGGCCAGAATGAGCAGCCTCGGCTGTGTGCTGAACCACAAGCCCCATCGGCCGCCGCCCCACTGGTCGTCCAACAGCGAAAACATCAGCAGATCGCCGTTGGCGAAATCGGGCAGCCGAATTTTGGTCAGCGCGGCCCCGAAGTAGATGCTCACAAACAGCAGTTGTATCAGCCGTCGCGGCCACGCCGGACTCAGCATGACAAAGAGACGACCCTTCGACCGCAGCAACCGATCGATCGACCAGACGGCACCGCATCCGGAAAAGCTGAGCAGCACCATCAGGTGCATTCCGATGACCGAGTATTTTTTGAACGTTCCCGCATGGTCGAGCAGTCCCATCCAAACGGTCAGAGCAACGGCAATCCATAAACTCGTCCGTGTCCGCCATCCCAGCGTTACGGTCAACAGGGCGAACAACAGCAGCGAATGCAAAACGACCGTCCACGCCGCTCCCACCGCCACCGGTTCGAAGAATGTTCCCGAATAGGCTGTCTGCGGAAACAGCGGCATCGGTGAACCGTCGGATGAATAGAGTTCGACGGCATACGGCCAGCGGGCGGCAGCGTCGTAAAGAAAGATCAGCCCCACGGCCATCCGCATCAGTGCCAACGGACGCGGACTCTCCGGCGCGAAGAAAAACGCCTTCACGGCGAGGGCTCCCATTTCGAAACCGTGCCTTCTGGCCCGACGTCGGCTTGCTCGATGACACGCCAGTATTTGTGGATGGATGTCTCGACTGGCGAAGATGATGCCGTTGAATAGCTGCCGCCGGACTCATCCTCGTAGAGGTCGCTGACAAGATCGTCGGGAAAATTGTAACGCACCGGCCAGTACTGTTCGACGAGATAAACCCGCTGAATTTCCAGATCCGGGTTGTCCAGGCAAGCAGCCTCGTGCAGCCGAATGGCATCGAGCGCGGTGTCGCGAAAGAAAACGTGCTGCCCGGTGAGGTCGAGACGGGTCACGTTGCCGTGAACTCCCCAGCGGAAACGATGCCGCCGGTTTGGAAACAGTTGCACGTGACGCCCATCGCCCGTTTGGCCGATGATCATCCGCCGATGCGACTCGGTCGGGTAATTCGGGAACATGTCCCATGTCCAGAAATACACGATCGGATGGGTCAACGGGTCGCCGAGGGCATGGCGGTAAAGAAAGAACGCGGTGGTGGAAAGATACGCGATCATCAGCGCGACCGCCGCAAGCCGGCGAAGGACAATCAACCGGATCAATTCAGCCGTCTCCGTTTCGCGAGACGCACCTGGTGACGAACATCAAGCGTCGTTCAAGTACACACAGCCATCGTCCAGGTCTGCGATAAAGACAGAACGTGCATGAGTTGCAGTTTATCAGATCGTGGCTGGTTACCCAAAGTTCAAGGCGATTCGACATAGATGCCGAACTCTGCGGCTGTGCATTGTTGAGAGACCGCTGCACTACCAGCCGGGTGAGATCACCAAAACCATCACCAGTTTTCTTCGATCCACTCGATGAAGCCCTCTCCGAGGAAGAACCCAAGAGTGCCGTAGATCAACGCGCCTGCGAGTATGGTGTCGCCGAGAAAAAGCAATGTGCCTTCGCTGATGAAGATGCACGCGCCCAAGCCGAGTCCGCCACCAACCAATGCGCTGAGAAAAACACCAGCGATAACGTTTGTAAGATGATGCTCGTTGTTGCTGGAATTTCCCACGACTGCAACGCTCAAGCGTTAGATTGTCCAACGTGCCCATGCGTCATCATCAGTCACCCGACACTCGGTCGTGCGGGGATGTCAATCCCACCACCACGGATGCTGTTTGGGCGGCTCTTTCTGCAGAGCAGCCGAGTGGATTCCCTCCAGCCGGGCAGCCGGATCCGTTTTGAACCGCAATGTCCGCACCGTTTGATGAGGGTCGATCGTCACACCGCCGCCGACAAGACCCACATACATGCTTCTCCGCGCCCGGCGGAAGTTAACCACCGTCGGCACCTGAGCGGGCGGCGTTCCCTTTTGAACCGCAACCCGATCGCGATCCAGAAACAACGACATTCTCCAACCGACTTTTTCTGCCAGCCCCTCCTTGTTCAACAGGGCCGCCATCACCGCCAGATCGATCAGGTTCTGCAGCTCGGCAAAGATCGCCGACTTTGCGGCCAATGCGGGAAATTTGTCGGTGAAATTCCGGGCAAAACGCTGAGTCGAGACGCGGGTGAAGGCCGCAGCGCTCCGCTGGCCCGACGCCCCGACCTGTTCTTCCTGCGACATCAACTGCGCCCGCTGGCCGGCAAACTGATAGGCGTTGCCGTCGACGCTCTTGTTGAACGGCTCGTAGAACGGCGTGAACCACCACCGCTGCATGCTGTTGCCTCCGGAACCGACCATCGACAGGTGGCTTTGCAGGCCACGCACCCGCGGTTTTTCCAGGCCTAGAGAAATCAGCTTCATGCGGTAGTCGGCTTCCAGCATGGCTTCGGCAAAATGCGACTCCGACTCGACGCCCCAAATCCGTACATTCTGCATGCCCAGAATGTTTCGCATTTTCCGGTACCGGGCCCCGATGACGCTTGGTCTGGCGGCACGGATGCTGGTGGCGACGTAGCGCTGCAGCGAAGCGAGCCGCTTCGGTTCCGGATCGATCGAGCAGCCGATGGGATCCCCCCGCTGGATTGTCCGCAGGGCGACAATCAGATCATCGAGCCGAAGCGGAGGACGACCCGTGCTCAACCCGACGACACGTCCGACGACATTGGCAGCGTACCCTTCGGCCGGACCCGCGATCACCAGGTCCTTCGCTTCGGGATAGACGAAGACGTAATCGATCCGCTGCAGACCGGCCAGAAACTGCATATCGGGCGGCACTGCGGTTTTCTTCTCGACGTATTCTTGACAGGCAGCTTCCAGGCGGACCAGCGAAACCTTACGGAGCTGGCTCGGTTGATTGACGTCGTCGGCCAGAAGTTTTTTGGAAACCGCTTCCATCCGCTGCTTGCTGAGCGCCACCGATTTTTTCGTCACGAAGAGCGGTTTGACGACTCCTTGAGCGTCGATCTTGATTCCGGCGGCGTTTCCCCCACCAGCAATGGCTCCACCGATTCCCGCAGCACCTCCTGCCCCGCCGCCGATCCCACCGATGTTGCCGCCGCCAATCCCACCTCCCATTCCGCCAATCCCACCGCCAATGGCTACCTGAGCGTGCGCCGGATTCGGTGTGAAAATCGTCAACAGGAACAGCGCAGCCACAACCACACAGTAAGGGGGACAGATCATGGCGGGCTCCTTGATCTCAGCCGGCTCAGTTTACGGGGACACGTCGTTCGACACAGGCCCGCGGCAAGAGGAGGACGTTTAAGATCAAAACCGATCGGACCAGTTCGGTCCGGAGACGTTCGCACCAACTTGCATCATACCAACGTGGACTGAGGATGCCATAAGAATTGTGCGACAGATTGGAAAGTGTGCGGCCAGAATTTCTAGCATTCTGAACCCGGGTGGCCCAACCGACTTGCGGTCAGGTGCCGTCAGGCACAAGAGACCAGTCCCTCGACGGACAACCAGGAAAGACGTCCTGTTTCTGATTGAAATGCGAATGACGCAGGATTCTTGTCGCTGCGCGACCCAGCCACGAGATGGTCGGGCCACCCCAGACATCTTTTGCACTGCCAGAAAAACTTGCCACACACGCTGGAACACCGGATTCGGCTTGCAGTTGCGTGTAGTCAAATTGAGATCGCGAAAATTGCTGGACCACAGATCCGCGACACCCACGAGTTGCTACCTGTGGGCTTGCTCATGATCTCATACTGCTTTTCTACCCAACTTCCAGAGAATCAGTAAACTGTGAGGGCTGATTCGAGTGCTTCCCCGATGGTCTCGATGCCTTCAATCAAGGCATCATCGGAAATAACCAGGGGTGGGCAGATCTTAATGGTCGGGAGACCGGTTTGAATCATCATCACACCTCGTTTGACCGCCTCCCATGCGCACCTACGGGCCAATTCACAGTCCGGCAAACCGGTTTTCGGATCGCGGGCGTGAACAACGTGCAGCAAGCCGAGGCCGTTCGCATCAGCGATGTGCTCGGGAAAACGGGCTTTGAGGGTTTGTAGTTTTTCTTTGGCAATTTCCCCTTTTCGGGCCGCTTCTTCGATGAGACTTTCCGATTCCAGCACATCCAAATTGGCTAACGCTGCCGCACACGAGAGCGGATGACCGGCGTGTGTAGTGGTGATCTCTGCCGGTCCCAGAAGGTCGAGAACGTCGGCGGGTCCGAGAATCGCCGCCAAAGGCAGACTCGACGTGAGCCCTTTCCCAATGCAGATCAAATCCGCCCGAACGTCGTAGTGTTCGTGCCCAAACCACTTTCCTGTTCTTCCGAACCCCGTCTGGATTTCATCGAAAATGAGCAGCACGTCGTGCTCATCGGCCCAGCGGCGAAGTCGGTGTACATACTCGGTCGGCCAGGGCACGGCCCGCGACCCTGGAATCGATTCAATAAACACCGCTGCGATATTCTGCGGCTCAACACCGCGGTCGACCAAGTCCGCGATGCCGGCATCGAAAAACGCGGACCAATCGGTCGTTTCGCCCGAACCATCGCCGATGTTTAGTCGTGGAGCTGGCAGGTGATGAATGTTCTCATCGGGACTTGTCAACCAGGGTTTGCCGGCACTTTCTCCGGAAACCTGATGGGCTCCCAGAGTCCAACCGTGGTAGTCGCCGGTGTGTGTCAGAATGTGACACTTGGCGGGGTCTTTCCGCATCCCCCATTCGCGGGCCAGTCGTAGCGAACATTCGGTGGTCTCGGAACCGGTCGTCCAGAAATAGATCTTCTCGCAATGGGGCGGAGCGAGTTCGAGCAGGCGTTTGGCCAACGTCACCCGAATCTCAGATGCATAACTGAACTGTGCCAACAACCCGTTTTCAACATGCTGCTTCAGAGCCTGGCGAATCGCCGGGTGACCGTGGCCGGTGTTGGTCATCACGGCCGTCGAGCTGAAGTCGATCCAGCAGTTACCCGCGGAATCGTAAATCTGAAAACCTTCCGCTCGATCCCAGAGAATGGGGGGCTGGTAACAATTGACCTGTGGGAACACATCGGCCGAGGCTGACATCAGCTCGAGCGTTTCATTCGCGGGGATCGGTGTCGTAATTCGTCGGTAGCGAGTCTCAATTCTCTGAGTCTCTTCAGCTTTGCGGAGAAACATGTTCGGTATGGACGAAGTCGTGGTTTGTTTCATAGTCGTTCTCTGATTCGCCGTGTTGTCCAGCTTGAACAATCCAGAGGGTCCTATTCATGACCCCGAAGGACCACGGCGGGGTCACCCCAGATGACCGTGCCGCTGCCGATGTTCTGACCATACTAAACCCAAGAAGACCAAACAAGCTTTGACCGTCAACCAGACTGCGGGCGTGCGGCCAGAATTTCTGGCATTCTGAACTCGTGTGACCAGGCCACCCCAGACCTCTTTTGCACTGCCAGAAAAATTTTCCACACACATATTCAATCCCGTGAAATTCAGTGACTTCCAAAATTCGCCTTGAGTGGTATGATTTTCTATAGGTGAACGCAAGGCCTTTCCTCAGCGTGGTTCGATCTCAACAGGCCATTCAGGGAAGGATGACATGCGTTCCAGGGCGAAGTATCGCATCAGTGCCCCCGATGTGCGGTCGGTGGCGGCGACATGCTCAAAAAGACCCCCTCCCCTCGACGTTCAAAACCATCGAAACACGTTGACCCACAAATAAAAGGGAAAACATCGATCGTTTTGGAAGAACTGAGTTTGAGAGAATTACAAAGGCCGAAAATGTCCAACTCGAACGCTGAAGAGATCACGCTGGCCATGATGCGCGAGTCGCTGTTTAGCAGCATCGTTTGCGATGCGCTGGACAGTCTCGGTTACAGGCAGCAATCGCCGCGCGTGCCGTTGATTTCGTACACGGTTGATGAAGTCCTTGTCGGTCGATGCAAAACGACGCGGTGGGTCGACATAGCCTACGAAGATCCGAAGCCTTATGAAAAGGAACTGGCTGCCGTCGACAGTTGCCGGCCGGATGACGTGTTGATCGTGGCCGCTTCCGGGTCGATGCGTTCGGGACTTTGGGGTGAGTTGCTCTCGACCGCCGCGCGAAGTACGGGCTGTGTGGGCGCGATCGTCGACGGAGCCGTCCGCGATGTCCGCCAAATGCGGGAGATGGCCTTCCCGATGTTCGCCCGAGGCACCTGCATCTACGACAGTCTGAATCGGCAACTCGTCATCGAATACGACGTCCCGGTTGATATCGATGGAGTTCAATTCTGTCCGGGCGATCTGGTCATCGCCGACGTAGACGGTGTTGTCGTTGTGCCGCAGCAGGTTGAATCGCAAACGATTCGTCGCGCCTGGCAGAAAGTCCACGACGAAAACGTAACTCACGACGCAATCAAATCTGGGATGAAGGCCACCGATGCCTACGAGAAATATGGGATCTTGTGACGAGTGAATTACGAACCGCCGCTCCAATCGGCCGGAGACATGCCGGCACCGACCCAGCGGTGGAAACTCGACCACGACCAATCGTCATCGCAATTTACCAAGACGTGCTTCAGCGGATTATAATGCACGTTATCGAAAAGGTGCAAGAAATCTTCGTAGTCTTGGACCTTGTGCCCCCGCCTCGGATGTCATGCACGGGTGCATGACCTACTTGTCTGTGGTCTTGTAATCACACCAGTCACTTCCGCCTGCCACATGGTCGCTCCGAATAAACGAAGCAAAGTCATGCCAGTATCATGGTACTACCAAGTCATGGGCGAGACGATTGGACCGTTAACGTCGAAGCAAGTTTGAGAACTTGCGAAAAACGGAACAATCACTCACGATACTCTTCTTCGAAAACGCGAAGAAGGCAAATGGGTGTTGGCCGATCGTGTGAAAGGATTGTTCAAAGAACCACATCCCGAGATGACCGAGGTCATGTTGTCAACCGCGATCATAAACTCCGAAAAAGACTCTCACACCACAAGCAAACGCCCCATCTGGGCCAATGTTCAACGAGAGCCCCCGGAAAGACAAGGTTTTGTGCTGAGATAGCGGGTTCGCTGGCATTGGTACACGGCAGCCGACATTATTGCCCTGTGCGTTCTTGCTGTAATGGTTTTAATCTTCGTCATCTCAAGCACACACCGAACACCTGTCACGAAAACGATTGTTGCAGTGACACCTCCGGAACCCCAGGCCAAAACGAAAGAAGAACCGTAACCCGAGCCGAAGCGCGAGACGAGCCCGTCTAAGCAGAGGCCGCGACTCTATGAGACCTCACGCCTCACGTTTTCCAAGGAACCGAGTCACATACTAGACTTTGGTGATTCCGTCGTAGTAGTTACATTTTCGCCGGACGGCAAGCGCTTGATAACCGCCAGCGCCAACGCTTCAAAGGGTCCGGTAGTTATAGCGTGGGACACGATAACCTGGAATAAAG
>Ga0310123_10004107_pt1 | contig 11097 bp, 7 predicted proteins | sample CB6_AW_1057_MG_FD_203505 | JGI IMG/M metagenome (GOLD analysis project Ga0310123, IMG submission 203505) | Marine microbial communities from Western Arctic Ocean, Canada - CB6_AW_1057 | ecosystem: Environmental > Aquatic > Marine > Oceanic | place: Canada: Western Arctic Ocean | collected...
AGGTTCGCTGCCCGGACGGGGTCTGACGCCGCCCGTGGCGGGGCCTGACCCCTTCACTCGAGCGATGGGGGTTGGAAGAAAAGGGTCCAGGCCCCGCCACGGGCGGCGTCTGACCCCCGGCTCCCGGTTTTTCAACAGGCAGGCTAGGTCGAATCACCCAGACGCTCGTTGAGGCCGTCGGTCATGACCCGGGCCCGTTCAAGATACTGCTTGTAGCGGGCCACCCGCGTGTAGGTTTTCGAGAGATTCTCGAGCCGTTTCAGGGCCGGTTTCAGCATGTCACGAGCCTTCTGGAGCCGTCCCTGCTGAGCGTGCAATTCAGCCAGGGTCAACCGGGCCGCGGCCATCTCGAATCGGTCCCAGTTGTCGTGCGGCGTGCGCTCATCGAGCCCCTCGAGCAGCTCGAGACTCTTCTCGATCGACACGAGTGCCTCGGCATGCTGTTGCCGCTGAAACCGCGAGTTGCCCAGCATCATGTGCACCACCGCGGTGTCGCGGGTGAGGTCGAAGTCGCCCCTGGGCGGCTTGCCGTCGGTCGTCGCCTGCTGGTCCTTGATCGTCGCGGCCGCGGCAACGAACTGGTCGCGGCTGGACTCCAGGTGTCCCTCTGCCCCCTCGTAGTCCTTCTCATCCAGCGCAATCGACCCCAGCAGCCTGTGAATGTCTGCCAGCTCGAGCCTGACGGTCACATCCCCGGGGTTCTTCTCGATGAAGCCTCGCTGGTACTCCAGGATCCGCCCCACCAGGAATTTGCGAACCGGCCTCACCGCCGGGTCCCGCATCAACGCAACCTGGCTGCGACTGTCGGTAGCCGACATGCCACGAAAGATGTCGTTTACGGCCTTGCGGGCCAACTTGTAGTTGGCGGTGGCCCGATCGCGTTCCTGCTTGGCAGTCTGCTCGGCCGACCGCGCCAACGATTCACTCTGCAGGGCAGCCTGTTCGGACCGGCCGGACTCCTCGGCCCGGGCCACCGCCTGCAGGCCGAAATAGGTCGAGGCCGTGGTGCCGCCGATCAGGCTCAGCAAAACCACGATCAGCATCGCCGCGATCGCCGGGTTTCGCTTCCGCCAGCGGACCAGGCGACCCACCGGCGTCACCGGCCGGGCCTTGATCTGGCGGTGCTCCAGCCACGACCCCAACTCCTCGGCCAAGTCCCGGGCCGACTGGTACCGCTTGGCAGGTTCCTTCTCAAGGCACTTCAGAGTGATCGTCTCGAGATCTCTGGACACCTGCCCGTTGAGTTTCCGGGGTGAGGGTGGGTCGTCGTAGACCACCTGTTCGAGCAACATCTTCTTCGTACCGCGAAACGGGACCTCGCCGCACAGCAGGTGAAACAGCACGACTCCCAGCGAATACACATCCGATCGACTGTCCGCCTCGTGGGCCGCCCCCAGAGCCTGCTCGGGCGACATGTAGGCCGGGGTCCCCAGCACCCGCCCGGCAACCGTCATCGTGATCTCGCCCATCTCCCGCTTGGCCAGACCGAAGTCCATGATGTGCGGGCGGCCCTCGGCATCGATCATGATGTTCGACGGCTTCAGATCGCGGTGGACCACACCCTGCTGGTGTGCGTAATGCACAGCCTCGGCCACCGTCCTGATCAACTCGGCCGCATCACGCGGAGTGAACCACCACTCGTCGAGCTGTTCCTTGAGATCCCTGCCTTCGATGTGCTCGCTGACGATGAACAGAGTCTGCTCGTCGCGACCCACCTCGTGGATGCTCACGATGTTGGGATGAGCCAGCTGCGCCGCGGCGCGAGCTTCCCTGAGAAAGAACTCGGCCTCGGATTCGTCCAGCTCGGCACTTCGTGGGATCTTGATCGCGACGATCCGGTCCAGCTCCGTGTCCTGGGCCTTCCAGACGGTTCCGAAGCCCCCGGCACCGAGCCGTTCGAGCAGTTGAAACTGGGCGATCCGTCGAGCCGAACCGTCGGCTTCCCTCGCCGCGACCGCGTCGCTGGCCATGTTGAAGCCGCTGCCGCAGGTCGGACAATCGACATCCACCAGGGTCGACTCGGCCAGCACTTCGATCGGGTTGTGGCAGTGGGGACAGCGAATGTGCATGAACCATGCTCCGTTCCAATTGCCCTCGGCCAGGGACCAGCCACCACTCGTCGTAGGGCCGGCTAACGCTCCAGCTTCTGCAGACGCTTGCCCTGGATCTCCACCACGTACAGGCTGCCCCGCTTGTCGACGGCGAGCATGTGAGGCAGTTGGAACTGACCGGGCTGGTCACCCTTGCTGCCGAACCGCGCCACGACCTTGCCCGAACCGGGATCGACTTGCAGCACCTGGTTGGCTCGACCATCGGCCACGAAGATCGCACCCCGAGAATCCTCGACCAGGCCGAACGGAGCAAATCCCGGCCAGGTGGCCAGCCACTTGCCATCGGCATCAAACACCTGCACCCGGTCGTTCTCGCGGTCGCCCACAACGACACGTCCCCTGCGGTCGACCAGGATCGCGTGGGGAGTGTCGAATTCGCTGCGGCCCTTGCCGGGTTTGCCCCATTGAGCCAGGAACTTGCCGCGCTTGTCGAACTTCATCACGCGGCTGTTGCCGTAGCCGTCCGAGACATAGATCACCCCCTTGGCTCCGAAACCGACGTCCGTCGGCTTGTCGAACTGACCGGTGCCGGTGCCCGGCTTGCCGACCTGGCCGAGAGTCAGCAGCAGCTTGCCCCTGGGGCTGAACTTCATCACCACGTGGTGGCCAATGTCAGTCACCCAGACATTGTTGTCCTTGTCGACTCGCAGCCCATGAGCACTCCCCACCAGGTCGTCGCCCCAGGATCGCAGCAGTTTCCCACCCTTGTCGAAGCAGAGGATCGGGCGGGGGCCTCGATGAAACAGGTAGATCCGGCCCCGGCTGTCGACATCCACGCCCGAGGCCGCCCCCACGGGCAGCCCCTTGGGGATCTCCAGGAACCCGGCAACAGGCTTCAACAGCGGCGCCGCCGACTTCGCCACCGGAGCCAACACAAACAGCAGAACCAGTCCCAGCAGCGAATTGGTGAGTCTCATCGAGGCACGCTCCAGGTTGAATCGGTTGGAATCGGGATCACTGGACACCATCGTTACCCAACCCAGTTCCCCGAGGCAACCAAACCCGATACTCGCACAATTGGGGTCAGAGCTTGAATAGTGAATAGTAGCCCCCCCAGACAGCCTGTCTCACCGAGCCAACGGCCACTAATCACTGGCAGCTGCTGGGGTCGGAACTTGAATAGTGAACAATGGCCAATGACGTGGCAAGCCGCGGGAAATGGGTAAGCCACTATTCACTATTCAAGCTCTGACCCCAATTCTAGGCCCGGCAGGTCAGGCCGCCGTCGACGACCAGCTCGACACCGGTGATGTAGCGGGCTTCGTCGGAGGCCAAAAACAGCGCGGCGTGGGCCACGTCCCAGGCGGTGCCCATCGTCTTCATCGGGACCTGCGAGTCGCGCATTTCGATCATCTTGTCGATGTCGCCACCGGCGTAGGCCTCCTTGAGCGGTTCGACGATCATCGGGGTGTTCATCAGGCCCGGCAGAATCGAGTTGGCCCGGATGCCCTTCTCGGCGTACTCCAGAGCAATCGACTGCGTCAGTTGCAACACGCCTCCCTTGCTCGCGCTGTAGGACACATACGGGATCCCCAGGTAACGGATGCCGGTGATCGACGAGATGTTGACGATCGCACCGCTGCCCTGGGCTGCCATCACCGGCAGCACGTACTTGCAGGTCAGGAACATGCTGGTCAGGTTGACCGAGAGCACCCGTTCCCAGCTCTCCAGGCTCGCCTCCACCGGACCACCCATCTCCAGGATCCCCACGTTGTTGTGCAGGATGTCGATCGCGCCCCAGGTCCCGGTACAGCTCTCGACCAACTCGGCCACCTGCTCGGCATCGGTCACGTCGACCTGCTCGACCAGGCACTCACCACCCTCCTCACGCACGATCCAGGCGGTCTCCTCGACCGCGTCGCGGTTGACATCGACCAGGCAGACCCGGGCACCCTCGCGTGCGAACAGCACGGCAGTGGCCTTGCCGTTGCCCCAGCCCGGTCCCGATGACCCGGCACCGGTCACCAACGCCACCTTCCCCGCCAATCGCTCACCCATCTCGATCCGCCTCCGGCTTGCCTCATGATACGACCCCAGAATACCGTGGAGACCTGCAATTTGCCGGTCCGACCCGGACCTGGCTGTCCGATTCCGCCCAGGCACGTCCCGACACGTCTCCACAGGCCCAGACTTCAATGAACGTCGCCCAGTTCCTCACCAGGGCCGCTCGCAGCTTCCCGCTTCGCTCGGCGATCGTGCACGGGTCGCGGAGTTGGACCTACGAGGAGTTCAATCGCCGCACCAGCCGACTGTGTCATGCACTCAAGGGCCTGGGCCTGCAGCGTGGCGACAACGTGGCGCTGTTGATGACCAACTGCGGCCCGATGCTCGAGGCGATGTTCGCCTGTTTCCGGCTGGGCTGCGGCGCGGTGCCGATCAACTTCCGGCTGCATCCCAGCGAATTCGCCTACATCATCGATCACAGCCAATCACGTGTCGTGATCACCTCGTCGGAATTCAACGAGTCGTTGCCGGAGGTTGCCGACGCGATGCCCGAGGTCCAACACGTGGTCTCGACCTCGGGCGCACAGGGCAAGGTGATCGACTACGAGTCGCTGCTGGAGGGCGAGCCGGGTGAGTGTGAAGACGCCGCCATCGATCCCGACGACGTGGCCTGGCTGTTTTACACCTCCGGCACCACCGGCCGGCCCAAGGGAGCGATGCTGACCCATCGCAACCTGGTGGCGATGTCGATGGGCTTCTTCGTCGACATGTACCCCGACGGCGGCCGCGACCCGGTGACCCTGCACGCCGCACCGCTCTCGCACGGCAGCGGACTCTACGCACTCCCCAACGTGGCCCGCGCCGCCGCGCACGTGATCCCCGACGGGGCCAGCTTCGATCCGGTTGAGATCTTCGAGTGCATCCAGCAGCACCGGGTCACCAACATCTTTGTCGCACCCACCATGCTCAGGCGACTGATCGAACACCCCGACATCGATCGGTATGACCTGGCGTCACTGGTGTCGGTCATTTATGGAGGTGCCCCGATGCTGGTCGAGGACCTCGAGCGAGCGATCCGTCGACTGGGGCCCTGCCTGGTGCAGCTGTACGGACAGGGCGAGAGCCCGATGACGATCACCTACCTGCCACATCACGATCACCTGCTCGATGGCACGCCCGCCCAGCACCAACGACTCGGCTCCGCGGGCATCGCCAGGACCGATGTCGAGATCGAGATTGTCGACGAGGAAGACCGGCGGCTGGGAATCGGTCAGACCGGAGAGATTGTCACCCGCAGCGACCTGGTGATGAAGGGCTACTGGCGCGATCCGGACGCGTCGGCCAGTACGCTCCGAGGAGGCTGGCTGCACACCGGCGACGTGGGATATCTCGATGAAGCCGGTTACCTCTTCCTGATGGACCGCTCGCACGACATGATCATCAGTGGGGGAGAGAACATTTATCCGCGGGAGATCGAGGAGGTACTGGTGCGACACGAGGCGGTCGGCGAGGTGGCGGTGATCGGGATCCCCGACCCCGAATGGGGTGAAGCGGTCAAGGCGGTCGTCTCGATCAAGACCGACGCCTCGGTGACCGAACAGGAACTGATCGACTTCTGCCGCGATCACATCGCCAGCTACAAGAAGCCCCGGAGCGTCGATTTTGTCGACGAGTTGCCTCGAAACAACTACGGCAAGATTCTCAAACGGGAACTCCGCGAGGCCTACTGGCAGGGACGGGAGCGGCGGGTTTAGCCAGCCTGCGGCGGGTTGAACTACTCAGGCTTTTCCGGAAACAGCGACGCACATGTCACGACGAAGACAACTCGCTCGAAACGTCTCGGTCGTCGGGGCCGGGATGTCCGGTTTCGGGATGTTCCCCGAACTGGACTCCAAGGACCTCTTCCTGGAGGCCTTCGGTGACCTGAGGCACTCGGTCGACTCGGGCTTCGATCCGTCCGAGATCGAGGCCCTGTACTTCGGCAACTTCACCAACGACTTCTTCGTCGGCCAGTCTCACTGGGGCGCCATCCTCTCGGATGCACTCGGCCTGGTGCCGGCGCCCGCGACACGGACCGAGGGAGCATGTGCCTCGAGCGGACTCGCGTTTCGCGAGGCCTGCTTTGCCATCGCCAGCGGGTTCTACGACGTGGTGCTGGTTGGCGGCGTCGAGGACATGTCGAAGCGATCGACGGCCGAGGTCTCCGAGGGTCTTGCCCTGGCGGCGATCCCCTACGAACTCGATGCCGGCTTCAACTTCCCCGGCGTCTTTGGGGCCATCGCCTCGGCCTACTTCGACAAACACGACGCCACCCGTGAACACCTGATCAACGTGACGATCAAGAGCCACGAAAACGCCGCACGCAACCCTCGCGCGCAGCTGAGCAAGTCGGTGCCGCAGATGATGGAATCCAAGGCCCGGCGGGCCGCCGAGCGGGGGCAGCAGAGGCCGGTGTGGAGTGACCCGCGCGAGTTCCTTCGCGACGAACAGGCCAACCCCGTCGTGGCGTCGCCACTGCACCTGTTTGACTGCTGCCCGATCAGCGACGGTGCCGCCTGCTTGCTGCTGGTCGCCGAAGAGATCGCCGGGCGGTTCACCGATCACCCGTTGCAGGTGGCCGGAATCGGACAGGGCAGCGGACGCGGGCTGCAGGCGGCCCTGGAATTGACCAGCTTCGAGGCCACCCGGGCCGCCGCCGACGAGGCCTACCAGATGGCGGGACTGGGACCCGCTGACATCCAGTTCGCCGAAGTCCACGACTGCTTCTCAATCGCCGAACTGATCCACATCGAAGACCTCGGCTTCTTCGAACCCGGACACGGACACCTGGCCACCGCCGATGGACTCACCGGCCTGCAAGGCAGCACGCCGATCAATACCTCCGGAGGACTCAAGTGCAAGGGACACCCGGTCGGAGCCACCGGAGCCGCACAACTGGTCGAGGTCTGGCAACAACTCAGGCAACAGGCCAAAGACCGCCAGGTGCCCGGCAATGATCTCAGCATCGGACTGGCCCACAACCTCGGTGGCACCGGCGGCACCAGCTCGGTGACGATCCTGAGACGAGGAGCCTGACGTGACACAAGAGATTGATGCAACAAGCGAACGTCCCTTTTCCGATCGATCCTACGCAGCCTTCCTCGGCGAAGAACAACTGATGGGCTCGCGGTGCCAGGACTGCAACCAGCTGTTCATCCCGCCTCGCGGCCTGTGCCCGAACTGCCACGCACCAAACCTGAGCTGGGAACAGGCCAGCGGACGTGGATTGCTGGTCGCGATGACACGCATGGCCATGGTCTCACCAGACTTGGCAGCAGAGGGCTACGGAGGATCTCGCCCGTACTGCTGTGGAGTCATCCAGCTCGACGAGGGGCCTCGCGTGGTCGGTCGACTCGAAGGCAGTCGGGACACAGAACCCGACCAGGGCATGATCGGCCAGGCGATGCAGGTCGGGTTCGAACATCTCGACCGCGAAACACCACGCCTGGTCTTCCGCCCCGTGTGATCCGCCTCGGCACCGCTACGGTTGGGGAGACGGCGGGAATAGTGAATAGTAGAGCCTCACACGCGGCCTGTGCCGACAACTTGCCACCGGGGATCCACCGATGATCAGACGCCAGGGACTGTTCCGCCTCACGCTGCTGCTGGGGCTGGCCTCGGCCATCGCGATCACCGGCGGTATGGTGCGGGCCCAGGACCCCGCTTCGCTGGTGCGGTTCAGCGCCATGGGCGATGTGCCCTACTCACCGGGCGAAGATCGACTGCTCGCACAACAGATCACCGCGCTGCCAAAAGCCAACGAATTCGTCATTCACCTCGGCGACATCAAGTCGGGACTCTCTCCCTGCAACGAACAGGCCTACATCAAGGTCCAGCAGCTGCTGTCCAGGTCCCGGGCACCGGTCTTCATCATCCCGGGTGACAACGAGTGGAATGACTGCCCCGACCCGGCCAAGGCGTGGGCGCACTGGGTCAAGCACTTCACGCGATTCGATCAGCGGTGGAAGCACCAGTTGCCGGTCTTCCGACAGATTGGCCGCAAGGAAAACTTCTCGTTCCTGCACCGCGGCGTGCTGTTTGTCGGACTGAACATCGTCGGTGGCCGGCTGCACGATGTGGCTGAGTGGAAGAAGCGGCACGCGGAGTGCCTGGAATGGACGCGGCGGAACCTCGAGATCTTCGGCGAAAAGGCCAGCAGCCTGGTCATCTTCGGCCACGCGTTGCCCAACCAGAATCACAAGGACTTCTTCGATCCGTTCAACAAGGATGCCGGCACCTTTGGCAAGCCGATTCTCTACCTGCACGGCGACGGGCACCGCTGGATTCACGACCGGCCGTTTGCGGCGAAGAACATCCTGAGGGTCCAGGTCGACATGGGAGGCATCGCTCCTCCGGTGCTGGTCACCGTGACCGACGACCCCAGGTCCCCCTTCGTCTTCGATCGCCGCATGTCCGAAGACAAGGCCGCCGCCGCACTGGTCAAGATCGGCGGCAAGCTCAAGAGAGACGACGCCGGCAGAATCGTCGAAGTCGACCTCGGTGAAAAACCCATCACCGACGCCGACCTGGTGCACCTGGTCGGATTGCGGGCCGTGCGGGAACTGAGCCTGCACCAGACCCGGATCACCGGGGCCGGGCTGGTGCACCTGAAAAACCTGACCACTCTGAACCGGGTCTTCTTCAGCGACACCGCGGTTGACGACCAGGGCGTTTCGCAACTGGAGAAACTCAAGAGCCTCAAGACTCTCGGCCTCTCGGGAACCCGGATCACCGACGGGGGACTCGAACACCTCGGCGGCCTCAAGGCACTCACGTCGCTGTTCGCCCTGGGGACGAAGGTCACCGACGCCGGAGTCGCCAAGCTGAAGAAGGCCCTGCCCGATTGCGACATCGTCCACTGAAACCCGTCACCGGCAGCCGCGGAAGCCTTAGTCGGGCTGTGACGAGGTCACCGCGGCGGGGATCACCGGTTCCAGCACCAACTGGCTCCCGGAATCTCGCCCAAACAGCAGCCCGCGGATCTCGATCGCCAGGCTGAACAGCGTGGGCACCAGGACCAGGGTGAAGATTGTCGAGACGATCAGCCCGCCCAGGACCACGCTGCCCAGGCCGCGGTACAGTTCGCTGCCGGCGCCGGGGAACAGCACCAGCGGCAGCAGGCCCAGCACCGTGGTGGTGGTGGTCATGAAGATCGGGCGGACCCGGGTGCGGATGCTCGCCAGGATCGCCTCGCTCGGCGACAGTCCCTCCTCACGCATGTGATTCAGAGACTGGTGCACGATCAGGATCGGGTTGTTGACCACCGTGCCGATCAGGATCACGAAACCGAGCATGGTCAGGACGTCGAGTGACTGGGGCACGAAGAGGTTGAGTACGAACAGGCCCAGGATCCCGCCGACGGAGCCGAGTGGAACGCTGAGGATGATCACCAGCGGGTACAGCCACGACTCGAACAACGCGGCCATCAACAGGTAGGTGATCAGCAGCGCCAGGATGATGTTGAACCGCAACGCCAGCCACGTGCTTCTGAGCTTGTCGGCGGTGCCCCCCAGCGTGATCCGGTACCCGCCCCGCAGTTGGTCTCCGGCCACCAGCGGAGCGACGATCTTCGACTCGATCCTCCGCATCGCCTCTTCGAGAGGCATCTCCGGCGGCGGGGTGACCTGGATCGTGACCACCCGAAACCGCTCACGGTGGTTGACCTGCTCGGGACCGCTGCTCATCACCACGTCGGCGATCGCCCCCAGCGGGACGATCTGGCCCAGCGGAGTCGCCACCGGCAACGCCTCGATCTCCTGGGTGCTGTCGGCGTTCTGCAGGCGACCCTTGATCGTCAGGTCGATCTTGTCGCCGTCCAGGAAGTAGTCCCCCGCGTAGGCTCCATCGACCAGCGCGTTGGCGATGAAGCCGAGGTCGGAGTTGGAGATCCCCATTTCACTGGCCTGCAGCAGCCGCGGACGGATGTGGACCTCGGGAGTCGAGAGATCCAGGCTCGGCACCGGACGCGCCTGGGCCTCCTCGCCCAGCACATCTCGGACCTGGCCGAGCACCTGGCCACCGAGGCGGACCAGTTGCTTCAGTTCCGGACCGGTGATCTCGATGTCGATCGACCGCCCCGATCCCAGCCCTCGCTCGAACAGGCTCGACTGACTTGCGATCGCGATCGTGCCGGGCAACTGGGCACTGGCACGGCGGACCACCGGAATCAACTCGCCTGCCCGCGTCGACTCCAGGGCCCGCAACCCCACAAAGACCCGCTGTCTGCGGGCCACGAAGAAGCAGTCCCCGATGATCGGTCCGTCCAACTTCGCAGCCTCGGGACTGCCCGGATCCACGTCCCAGTTCCGCGTCAGGTCCTGCTCAACCGTCTCACCCAGTCGCTGCAGCTGCTCGACGTTGTAACCCGGAGGCGGCATCAGGATCGCGAACACCAGGTTCCGATTGCCCGCGGGAAGGTACTCGACCCGGGGCCAGAAGACGTAGCTGAGCCCGACCGAGACTCCGACCAGCAACACCACGACTGCCAAGCGACGAACGATTTGCCGCTGGACCCACTGGTTGATCCCAACGATCAGGTCGACGAACAGGGCGGCGAACTGCCTGGGCAGGCGAACCGGCCATGGGACCGCCGGTGAGAGATCGGATTGCGGTTGGTCGTCGGAGGAGTCAGCCGGAGATCCATCGAACTGGCCGGCAAACAGCCTGGCCGAGGCGGTGCAGATGACCGTCATCGAGAAGAGCATCGAGAGTCCGACGGCGGCACTGATCGCCAGGGCGATGTCGCGAAACAGCTGACCGGCCTCCTCCTGGATGAACACCACCGGCAAGAACACCGCCACGGTGGTCAGGGTCGAAGCGGCCACAGCACCCCAGACCTCCTGGGTACCTCGCACCGCCGCCACCGCCGCACGCTCGCCCAGGGAACAGCGGCGCATGATGTTTTCGAGTACCACCACGGCGTTGTCGACCAGCATCCCCACGGCAAACGCCAGTCCGGCCAGGCTGATCACGTTCAGCGAACAACCGAGCAGTCCGAGAATCA
>Ga0310123_10004108_pt1 | contig 11097 bp, 9 predicted proteins | sample CB6_AW_1057_MG_FD_203505 | JGI IMG/M metagenome (GOLD analysis project Ga0310123, IMG submission 203505) | Marine microbial communities from Western Arctic Ocean, Canada - CB6_AW_1057 | ecosystem: Environmental > Aquatic > Marine > Oceanic | place: Canada: Western Arctic Ocean | collected...
CACGGCGGATCAAGTCTCTGCTGCATCCGATCCATGCTGAAATTGTCGATCCGCTTAGGTATGCATCACTCCTGGAGGCAGTGTATTTTCTCCCGTTTCTTCTTTGGGTATGCCTAAACCGAATAGTCGGATTTGGAGTGGCCCGCAAACGATTCCACGAAAGTACTAGAACCTAAGCTCAGAAGTCCTCGGAAGCCTCCCTTCAACAGTGAGAAAAGGAAGCGCAGTGCATTCGACCAAACTCGTGTCGACGAACTTGACGCCAAATGGCGACGACAAAGTGAAGACCGTTGCGATCCTTGGCATGGGCTACGTCGGCCTTACGTTGGGTGTTGCTCTGGCAAGGAAGAACTTAGAAGTCTATGGCGTTGAGTCGGATACGAGTGTCTTGGACTTGCTTCGCCGTGGCATACCTCACTTCAGAGAGGTCGGGTTAGATGCATTGCTCAAGCATTATGTGTCATCGGCGAAACTGCGACTCTGCAGCACCCTGCCCGACGAGGTGGCTTTCGATTCGTACATAGTGTCAGTAGGTACACCTCTCGATAAGAAGACCCTTGAACCGAACATCTCATACATCAACGATGTACTCACAGATGTCGGGCGTCATATGGCGAAGGGGAGCCTTGTTGTAATGCGGTCGACCATCGCCGTCGGTGCCAGCCGGAACGTGGCGATCCCTACCATAGAGCGGGCTTCCGGCATGAAGGCCGGAAGCGAGTTTTCATTCGCGTTCGCGCCGGAGCGCACCATCGAAGGGGAGGCACTAGTCGAGTTGGAAAGTAACCCCCAGGTAATCGGCGGAATTGACGAGACAAGTATCTCACGGGCGGCATTATTATTCGGCGCTTTGACGCCGACTATACTTTCTGTCTCGAGTTTGGAAGCTGCTGAGATGGTAAAACTCATGGATAACTCGTACAGAGATGTGAGATTCGCCTACGCCAATGAAATCGCTCAGATTTGTGAAAGCATGGGACTGGATGCCAACGAGTTGATCAGGGTCGCGAATACCCACTATCCACGCAATTCCATTCCTGTTCCAAGTCCTGGAGTGGGAGGGGCATGTTTATCGAAGGATCCGTACATTCTTCGGGATGCGGCGAGAAAGAAGGGAGCCAAGGCGGAGCTGATTTTTCAGGCCAGACAAATCAACGAGGCCATTCCCAAGCGCATGGTTGGAAGGATAGAGGCCATGTTACAGGATCATTCCAAGAGTCTGAAGGACTGCAAGGTTGGCATCGCTGGTTTCGCCTTCAAGGGGCAGCCCGAAACTTCAGATTTGAGGGAGTCGACGTCCATATGGTTCCTGGATCAGCTCAAGGAAATCGTGCCCCTGGCTCAGATCTATGGTTACGACCCCGTCGTGGAAAAGTCGAAACTTGCGGAACTTGGCATGAACGTTTGCGACGATATAAATGAGATATATCAGGATGCCGACGTGTTCGTATTACTGAACAATCACCCTTCCTACTATGATCTCGATTTACATCGAGTGGCCACGGGGATGAAGAAGCCAGGGATAATCTACGATTCGTGGAGAATGATAGATAAGAGCATCTTCGAAGGTGTCGATGACATTACCTATCTTGGGGTGGGAGTGTGAAAAAGGTCCTTGTCACCGGGGGGGCCGGTTTCATTGGATTTCACCTTTCGCAACGCCTGGCACAGCAAGGGTATCGCGTAACGATCCTGGACAACTTGGCGCGAGAGTATGCAGGTGACAGTGAACTAGAGTCGCTGCTAGCCATGGACAGCGTTCGCCTGATTAGGGGTGACATCACCTGTCGAAAGACCTTCGACGACATCCCCTGTGACTTTGACTCTGTCTATCATCTCGCTGCCATCAATGGGACCGGCAATTTCTATAGTATCCCCGATGAAGTGCTAAAAGTGGGTACTTTGGGGACAATCAATTTGCTGGAGTGGGCGAAACAGAATCGAGAAACGAAGATCCTTTACTCCTCTAGTTCCGAAGCATACGCAGGGACACTAGGCCTCCTAGGAGACAAGTTTCCAATACCCACACCCGAAGATGTTCCTCTAGTTATCGACACCCCAGCAAATGTACGTTGGAGCTATGCTGTCGGTAAGATACTTGGGGAGGTGGCCTTCGGTTGCTATGCGAAGGCTCACGGTTTAACAAATTTTGTCATTATCCGATATCACAACGTCTATGGCCCCCGGATGGGCTTTAGCCATGTACTGCCGCAGTTCATCGAGAGGATAGTGCAAGCCGAGGACCCATTTCAAATTTTTGGCGGTGATGAAACGCGGGCGTTTTGTTACGTAAGCGACGCGATTGAAGCCACACAGTTTCTGATGGAATCCGACCTCACTCGGGGCGAGACCTACCATGTAGGAAGAGATGAAGAGATCTCGATCACCGAGTTTGCGGAGACACTATTCGATATCGCTGGAGTTGCGCCGGAAACGGTGCAGCGTCCAGCGTTTGAAGGGAGTGTCAAGAGGCGGTGCCCCAATTGTGACAAGTTGGCGAAATTGGGGTACGTGGCACAAACTGAGCTGAGGACTGGGCTACAGCATAGCTTTGAGTGGTATCGTTCCAAATTTTGAGGAGCCTTGTAGTTCGAGTTGCCCTCCCGAATGACGGCAATCAGCCCTTCAGCAAGATGTCTCCTATCGACTACGAAAAGGAGCACATCTGAGTCGCTTGAGTCCCTAGTCCAAAACAGTCCACTCTACGGGTCAACTCCATAATGAAGAATCAGGAGAGCATTCGCGGCGAGATACGAACGCTCATTGAAACCTATTTCGACAATGCGAGTCGCACGAGCGCGTTCGTACCTGGCAAGACCAAGGTGTCCGTAGGATGGCCGATTTATGATCATAGGGAAATCATTTCTGCTGTAGACTCGCTATTGGATCTTTGGATCTCGATGGGTCCCAAGGTCGCGACGTTCGAAAATGATCATGCCGATTATGTTGGGACCCAACATGGCATCGCCGTAAATTCCGGGTCTTCAGCGAACTTGGTGGCTTTGGCGGCGTTGATCCAGGCCGACGTATTGGAAGAGGGGGCTGAGGTCATCGTGCCCTCTGCCACCTTTACGACTGTACTATCTCCGATTCTTCAGAACGGCTTGCGGGCTGTCGTTGTCGACGTAGAGGACGATACCTATAACATTGCGCCGTCAGCGATTGAAGAGGCGATTACGAGTGACACTGGTCTGATTATGCCTGTGCATTCGTTGGGCTGTCCTGCTGACATGAAGCGTATCATGTCTATCTCAGAGAAGTATGACATTCCAATACTAGAAGATTGTTGCGAGGCTCATGCGGCGTGCGTAGAGGATAAAAGAGTAGGTTCGTTCGGCCTTGTGTCCTCTTACAGTTTCTTTGTGGCTCATAACATGACGACAGGTGAGGGCGGAATGGTCATGACTTCCGACGACAAGATAAAGGACATTGCGAAATCCATCCGTGAGTTCGGTAGGCGCGCTACGGATGTAAAGGGGGGTCCAAGGTTTCACTACAACGATGGATACCTTCACGACTATGACGAACGCTACGTATTTGAACGACTTGGTTACAATGTGAGAATGACTGACATAGCCGCATCGTTGGGTATAGAGCAGCTAAAAAAGCTGGATGACCTTACTGATCAGCGAATAGAGCTTGCGACCTATCTCACAGAAGAAATGTCAGGAGTATCTGAATTTCTGAAGCTACCGGCGACGCCAGATGGGGTGCTCCACTCTTTCTATGGTTATGCTATTGTGGTCAAGAGCGGTGCACCGTTCCGAAGGCGCGACATTGTTCGGTTTCTAGAGGATCATGGGATCGAAACGCGAGGCTTTATGGGTGGAAATCTGGCCGCCCAGCCGGCATATAGAGATTTGGAGCAGATTCGTGTAGTCGGAGACCTGGCTATGACAAAGTTGCTTGCCGACAACGCTTTCTTCATCGGATGCCATCCGGCTATTGACAAAGATGCTCGCAAATATGTGGTGGATACGTTCAAGAGATTTCTCGGACAATTCTAACGGGCATGGAGTATTCCGATAAGAGAGTTGCAGTTACGGGTGGTCACGGGTTCATCGGGCGCGCACTATCTGAAGTGTTGGAAGAAGATGGTGCCCGTGTGTTTCCGATCTCAATTGGAGATTTTGACCTTACGAGTCGTCGGCATGTGGAGACCATGTTCGATGAAGTCAAGCCACATATTGTCTTTCACCTTGCCGCTGACGTGGGGAGTATCACCTACTTCGATCAGAATAGAGGCTCAGTGTTCTACAATAATGTAATTATGAATACTTTGGTGATCGAAGAGGCAAGAAAGAGGGGTGTCGACAGATTTGTCGGTGTCAATTCTGTCAACGTATATGGGGAGGACGAGAAAGCGCCATTTAGAGAGGAAAATGCCTTGCAAGGCAAGCCGAATGACAAGGTGTCCGGCTATGCTCAAGCCAAGCGGGCGATGATTTATCAGACAGCCGCCTACAGGAGCCAATATGGCTTCAATGGAATCAGCGTGGTGCTAGATAGCGTGTATGGCCCTCACGATACGTTTACCGAGGGGCGTGCTAGGGTTATTCCTGCGAACATAAGGAGATGTGTTGAGGCGGAGATAAGTGGGTCGCCATTCGTTACAGCTTGGGGGACTGGGAGGCCTGTGCGTGATTTCGTATTCATAGATGATGCTGCGATGGGAATCGCTCTTGCGGGCAAGAGATATTCAGGAGCCTCGCCGTTAAATATTGGGTCGGGGAAACCGCTCCAGTTACGGACAGCGATAAGGGAGATTGCAGAAATTTGCGGGTTTGAAGGGGAAGTTCGGTGGGACGCGACGATGCCTGATGGTCAGATGGAGCGGTACCTATCCATAGAGATGCTCAAGTCGGAATTGGGATGGTCTCCGCAAACCAGCTTTACGAGGGGAATTGAAAAGACGGTTCACTGGTACCGCGGGTTGCCAACATAGTTGTGGCGCTTAGTCGTGGGATCGCCGTGGTACTCGCCGCCCCCCCCCTGATCACCCCCGCATTTGATGATCGAACTCAGTATGATGGCTCGGCTTTGTCCATAGCCAGGACCCGGGCCGCTGAGGCAGCAAGGATGGGTGTTCCCTCGACGATTCCCCGGCAGACCACATCGAGGTTCGGTTCCTGCCCCTCGTCTAACTCTGTGAGGGATTGATACCGGAGCGTCGGAAGGTCGCCGACCCTCTCATAGCGAATTTGGCGTAGAGGCACGGGCGCGCGGAAGATGGCGTAGTAGGCATAACGACGCCACGCCTCAACTCGGGCAGGATCATTCTTGTGAACTCTGCCCGACATCACTTCGTCTAGGGCCGCATCGTATTCTTCCGGTGTCTTTGGGTCGAGCGAAAGACCGAGACCTCGGTAATAGACATCCCCCGCCACGATCACGGGAACACCACGTACGCCCAACTCAATGCCGGTGGTTGACCCGTAGACCAGTCCACAATCGGCCAAGCTCATGAGCACATACGAACTTGCCCCACTTCCTGGAGGGATGATTACGATATTGGATGGAAGTTGAGGGAATCGCTTCTCAATCAGTTCCACCACCGAATCTCGGTCAGCGCCAGACAAGACGACCTCTGCCGGGTGGATGCGGATCACTAACTGGGCTTCCGGTCGGGTCGCGAACCACTCAATACTGCTCTCGATCCACTCTGCCATGAGGGCAAAAGCTCCCTTCTTCTCGAAGAGCGTCGAGTCCCAGGTGATGTTGGGGAAGAGGACGGCGATCTTCCGCGACCGATCAATTCCGAACTCGCTGCACACCGCCGCGGCCGACTCGTTGATGTCGGGAAAGTAGTCGATCAGGTACCCACCACCGCTCTCTTTCTCAGACAGGTATGCGTCGAACTCCGCGTTCTCCTCCTCTGTGAGCGGGATTTCACCAAAGACCGGCCACATGGCCGGATCGGCCATGTCCGTCGGGCGATCGTGGGCAAAGAAGTTGGATTCTGGTCTGTATGCCCCCTCCCAGGTGACGACTCGCACGTTTTGTCGTTTCGCCACCTCGAGCATGATGCTCTCAGGTGCGAAGAGTCCGTTCAGGAGAACGATCGTATCCGGCCCGTGCTTTTCGACCAGCAATTCACAGGCATCCACCAACCAGACCGCTGAGATGAGCCAGTCGCGGTACTTGGCAACCGAGGACGGCTCCGCTGTGATCTGGTCTGTGCGCAAGAAATGCCCAACGGAGTGCCGGACAATCCTCCCGATGGCATAGCCACGGTACTCCAAAGCTGGATATCGTTCAGGGTCAACGGCATCGACCAACTCACACGCTCTCTCCTTTGCGCCCTGTGGCAGAAACTCGCTCAGCCACTCTGTATGGATGTCGCTGAGGGCGTGAGTATGGCGGGCGTACAGGTGACAGGTCCGGCACGACCATGGATTCAGAGCGGGATAATTGCCGGAATTACAGCTACTGGTGAGCGCCTGGTCGCAGCCGAGTGTGAGCACCTCGTGCCCCCGGCGTTGGAGCGACCAAGCCAGCGTAGTGAGCATGGCCAACTGGTCTCGCTCCTGTCGGGTCGCAAAAAAAAGAATCTTCTTCCGACCCTCGGCAGGCATGGCCCCGGGCGAAGCCTCACGCCTGAGTCGCCGAAGCCCTCGGAAGAAAGCCGACTCAGTCCATGGAGTGGTAATTCTGACCGACCACCAGGCGTAGATCAGGATCCGCCACAGCCGCGGAAACCGACTCCGTAAGCGCGCCTTAAGGGCCCTGATGCTCATGTACGCCATCCAAACTCACGTCGGATCGGACGCCCGAGAGCCGCCGCCACCCGTTCAGCCTCAAACGCTTTGAGGGGCATTGTGGCCTCGGACAACCCCTCCGGCGACCTCGCGACCTTGATGCACGGATCGAGTTCGCGAAACGGCTGATAGCGACTGAATTTATCCATTACCTCCGTCCAGAAAGTGTAGGTTAACTTGCTTGTCAAAGGCCGTGACACTCCTTGCGGGCCAGAGGGCTCTGCATCCGCTGTGGGCGTGGCTTGAAGAGGCTCCTCAGTTCCCCGCTGTCAGTATGCTAAAGTAACACAAGCGGTACGGAAGCGTTCCGGCCACTCGGGTGCAAGGACGGTCTGGATTCAGCGGTTTTCATGGCCACAATCTGTTGACGGTTCTGTGGTGTTTCCGCCAGAGGAAACGCCTGACAGATAATGCCTAAGTCACGAGTTCATCCCCGGACGTTTCGGAGATGATCTTGGCGCTTCCCGGAGAGAGATTCTGCCCAAGGACTCGACCCGTTCCCGGCGCCAGGGCCCATAACAAGCCCATCAGCATCCACATAGGCTTCATCGCCAGCCCATCGTTGAACAGAAGCAGGACGGCCATTCCGGCGGTCGCCATCCATACTGCGGCGACCATGGAGCTGCCGTGGGAAGCCCGCCTGTAGGCGCTAAGCCCTCGCTTAAGCATCGCAAAAACCAGCCACCCAAAGACCGTTAGGCCGGTGAGGCCAAGAGACACCGCTATCTGTATCGGGGTGCTGTGCGTATCCCGTGGACCACGAACCCGGAGAAAATCCCGTACCGCAGAACTCGACCCCTGTGTCACAAGAAGGTTGTAGAGCTCAACGTTCTCCCAGTCTTGCATCACCATAGAACCGAGACCGGATCCAAAGAGCGGATTTTCCAGGAAACTGTCCCAAGCCCCTAGGTAAATGCTCACGCGGGCATACGTCGAAGACGGATTCATCGAGTTCAAGGACTGGGCAAGTGATGGCAGGACAAACAACGAGGTGGACAAGGTCAGCACCAACATTACGGAGACGACGACCTTGGGATTCTTGAACCGTGATGAAGATCGTGAGATGACTAGACCAGCGACGAGCAGTGACATTGCCAGCAAGCTTGCTCGCGTCCATGTCAAAAACATTGCCAAAAAGCAAAGGACGGTCGCCAATTTCAGAGCCCATCGGCGGGAAAACGCCATCGGATAGGTCCAAAGAAAGAGGCCAAGCGCGAAGGCAGGCATCACGTATGTGGCGAGGTTGGCGGGCACATTGGAGAGTCCGGTCACCTTCAGCTGGTAGCCGCCGAGATTGTACACATAGTACGAACCAATCGGGTCCCAAAGGTTATAACCGAATTGGTAGGCGACATACTGCACGATTGCGGAGCCACCCAGGAGGATTCCAGCTAGAAACACCGCGTCGATTACCCGCTCCCGGGCGGTATCGACATGCATGAAGTTGACGAGGAGCACTGCGAAGCAGATGGCGCCCAATACGGAAACCAGAAGCCGGAAGGATACCGAGGGATTGGGGGAGAGGAGCGTCGAGATGGTGAGTGAGAGCGCAATTGCGGTGAGGGGTAGATAGGCGAAAGTTGGCCTGAGCTTTCGGATCCCCAAAATGACTCCCAACGCCAACCTGAACGTTGCGATGAGGATGATGAAGTTCGGCGGCGACAAGACCCCCCAGAGCCTCCATGTGTCGAACGGTAGTGCTAGCACCGTGAGAACAAGAAGTGATTCACCAGACATAACCAACAGGAGAGGCAAGGCCAGCAAACACGCACCAAGCGTTGCCGCAGTAGCTAGATTTCCCGACGGGAGCACGGCTCCGATCCCGGCGATGAGCGCCCCGCCCAAGAGGTAGATTGCAGCCCACCACGGAAGTGGCCGGCGGACGCTCGTCTTCCACGCACTCGGGCGCAATAAGGGGCTAGCTTCAGCAGTTTTCATGGCCACAATCTGTTGACGGTTCCTCTTTAATCCAACCTTTACAGCTCAATCTTCATGCCTCGGAGTTTTCTCGCAGCCGCAGGAAGCGACGGACAACCAACTCCCCGACAAGCGCGACGAAGAGCGCAGCCTCGGCAATTCCTAGGATCCAGGCAACGGGAACATCGGGTCGCACCAAAACCAGGGAGAGCATCACTGCGAAAGCAGTCGTCTGAAAGACGGTGGCGCGACGGAATATCCCAAAGTCACCCGACGGGAATACCCTGAAGTAGAGCATTGCTCCCGATGCCACGGCTAGACAGGCAGCGAGAAGATAGACCCTCACCCCCACAACGGCCTCGAACCGCTCGCCCATGATGCTCAACGCCCCTGCTTGGACAGCCAGCAGCACCGCTACCCCAAGAAGGACGTTGGTTAGATGAACGGAGGTTCCCAATATTCCCTTGTTTTGTTTCAGCGGGCCCTCCTGAAACTGCGACAGGTACACGATCTGCACGACGGGCTGAAAGAGCGCCATATACACCCTATAAATGCGCTCGCCAGTCACATAGTCAGAAGCCATGAAAGCACCTCTCGAAACGCCTATTATCAGGGGCGCCAGTCCATACATCACGCACGCCACCGTCTTCGCAAGAAAAACCTCGCTCAGCTTCTGGACAGCAATTCGAAGTACGCGAACCCCCGCCCAACCGACGATAGTTTCACGCCGATTTAGCCACATCATTAACCAGAACACGAATCCGAGGAACCCCAGACCCGAGAACCCAAGCATTGCGGGCGCAGGAGCAAGAACAGCGGCACCCAAGATGATTACACGAACTGCCACGGTGGCTAGCAGCCCGACTACATCCATCGACCAGCATGTGAGCCAATAAGGAATCAGTAGCGAAGGGAGGGCATAAGCAGCATACGCGGCTACCCAAATGCCGCTGAGTGCATCTTCGGCAAGCAAATTCCATAGCAAGAAGCCCCCCACGGTAGCCACCACGTACAGGCCCGTACGAAGAGTGAGAAACGCACCTGCCATTGCACCGCCCCGTCTGTTGGCAACCGTAGCCAACTCACGGGGTGCCACATACGACACGCCACCGTCCGCAATGACCCAAGCCAGAATGTGGAGACCCACCGCAGTCGAAAAGGCAACAAAGGCCTCAGGATCCAGTTGACGCGCGAACACGATGAACAAAGCGTAGTCCGACCCCACAACTAATACCTGGACCATGACCGCATATATGGATTTCACCTGTAGCCTCTTTGATACCCTAAGATGCTGGCCAGACCCTCGAACAGGGACCCGAGCAACCCATTTCGAGCGAATTGGGCAATGAGGGTACGCTCGTCATCGCTCATCCTCGGTTTCGGTTCAAACAGATTCGTGAGGCCTGAAAGGCCAGTCTCCTCCACGACAAACAACTCCCCCCAAATGGGGAATAGCGATACGGTGGGGGAATCGGGAGGAAACGGAGATCGGTGAGAATCAATAGTGCTGCCCAAGATAATGATATTTTAAGGGTTTGCACTCCGGAACGGCTGCCGCCAAGTAGAATCTCCCTCATGGGGTACCAGTCTGGTGGTCCGTACCCTAGATTTGCCGGTTGAGAATCACGACATGACCTGAGATATGCAAAAGATACGCAAATTTGAACATGTGTAGTGGCTTGCCTGGCGAGATACGAATGCTCAGGCGGGGTTCCTGGATCGGCCGCAGATTTCCCTAATACGATGGAGTCCCTAGCCCCGGTACTGGGTTCCCCTTTGGGCCCAGGTAACGATGCGATTGATTTTGGAAAACTTGCCACAGCCGCCGAGATTCGGATGAACGCTAATTCAAAGACGGGTGATAAGCTGAAAATCGCCTGGGTGATTTCGCCCCTCGTCGCTCGTGGGGGGGGCTTTGATATCCTGCGCGGATGGATAAAGCATCTCCCGGAGGATCGCTTCGATTTGATGCTCGTGTACTATTCGTGGGAGCGCGAACGTGTCGAGGAAGCACTGGCGCCCTGGCCCCATGTTCGACTGGTACACGTTCCGCAACTCCACTCGCCCGGGGCCCTGTTCGTGCCTGCTGTCCGTGCATTGGCCGATATCTTCGAGCAGGAACGACCCGACGTAGTGCACTCGGTTATGGTCCAGGGCGACATCCTGGGTAGCATCGCAGCGCGGCGGGCCGGCGTACCGCTGATCCTGTCCACCGCCATCGGGTACCTCGTGGCCCACACAGCACCGTGGAAAGCGGTGCTATACCGTCTAGGTCTGCGACTCGCCCGACGACGCATCGACCAGGTGCTCGCCATCTCGGGGGCGACCCGTACACAACTGGTGGAGGAGTTCGGCTTCCCCGCGGACCGGGTAAGAGTCGTCTACTGCGGGATCGAGTTGGGCGAGACACAACCGGAGCGCG
>Ga0310123_10004109_pt1 | contig 11095 bp, 7 predicted proteins | sample CB6_AW_1057_MG_FD_203505 | JGI IMG/M metagenome (GOLD analysis project Ga0310123, IMG submission 203505) | Marine microbial communities from Western Arctic Ocean, Canada - CB6_AW_1057 | ecosystem: Environmental > Aquatic > Marine > Oceanic | place: Canada: Western Arctic Ocean | collected...
AAAGAACGGCAGACCGCGGATCTTGCCAAAACACCCCGGAGTTCGCCACCTGAAGGTGACTCCTACAATGCGTAACCTGCTTCGGAGCGGCAAAGCAAACGGAATTGCCGGCAGGGATGATATCCGGGGGTTCCAGACAGGCAACGATGGTTCTAACTCCGAGACCTAATTCTTCCAAATCTTGCACAGATAGTGGTTGAATACCAGGAGACCGTAATCTAGCGGGAAGGGCTTTCTTATGACGAATCCACGGCACAGGCAGAAGAGCCTTCTGGAGCGCGGCCTCAGCATTCTCACGCCGGTACACGCCGGCGAAGGCAGCATTACGCTCTTGATGTCGTTCAACGTTTTTCTGCTGCTCACTAGCTATTACGTCATAAAGCCCGTGCGCGACGCGCTGATTCTGGCAGAAGGCGGCGCCGAGGCCAGGAGTTATCTCGTCGCCGTAATGGCTGTGGTTCTCTTTTTCCTGGTTCAGGGCTATGCGACTCTCGTTTCCCGTTACGAAAGAACCCGGCTGATCAGTGTCGTGACAGGCGGATTTGTTGCCTGTCTGGTGGGCTTCTGGATCCTGAGTCGCCTGGGCGTCGGCTATCTGGGCTACATCTTCTTCGTCTGGGTAGGCATCTTCAGCGTCATGGTGGTTGCCCAATTCTGGTCCTATGCCAACGACGTCTACACCAACGAGTCAGGAAAACGGCTATTCCCGCTGGTTGCTTTTGGAGGCAATCTCGGCAGTTTTGTAGGAGCCGGGATAGCTGACGGTCTCTTGCGTTACCTCAACGAATTCGAATTGCTGCTGGTAGCTGCCGCCATGCTGGGCGCCTGCATCGGGATCACGAGCATGATTTCGCGGCGCGTCTGGGGCCGTTCTGGAATGCGGCAACGCCAACAGGAGCTGTCTCGAAAACTGCAACAAGCCCGGGCACCGGATGCACCCAAAGAGGACCTGGGGTTTGGCCTGCTGCGACGACACCGCTACGTTGCGCTGATCGCTGGTACCGTCCTGATGCTGAACCTGGTCAATACGACTGGCGGATATATTCTGGATAAGCTCGTCATCGTGCGGGGCGAGCAGGAAGTGGAGCAGGTGGCCGCTCAGGCTGCTGCCGCAGGCACCAACCTCACTTTCGGGAATCGAGAGCTGGGCTCCCCGGATGACGAGCAAGCCCGGCTTGCCTACCAGCAGTCCTGGATCGCCTCATTCTCCGCCCGCTTTTTCCTGTTCGTCAACTTGCTGGCATTCTTCCTTCAGTTGGTCGTCGTCCACCGCCTCGTGAAATGGGGGGGCGTGCGGGCCGGCTTGCTCTGGCTGCCGGTTGTGGCCCTGGGGACCAATGCGTTGATTTTCTTCATTCCCCTCCTGGCAGTTGCTCGAGTGGGCAAGACGCTCGAGAACGCTTCCGATTACTCGATCAACAAGACCGTTCTCCAGATGCTGTTTCTGCCCACGTCGACCGACATCAAATACAAGGCCAAGCAGGTGGTGGAAAGCTTTTTCCAACGCTTCGGCGATGTGGCCTCAGCAGTCGTCGTCTTTGTTGGCACCCAGGTTGTCATTCTCGGAACTGCCGGATTTGCTCTGCTGAACGTCGCTTTCATCCTGCTTTGGTTGGGTCTGGTCGCAGGTATCGCTCGCGAGCATCGTGAGCTCGAAGCCGGCAACCGTCCCGAAATCAGTGGAGAGAGCTGAGTCGGTAGGACTTCTTACGTCCTTCCAATCGCCTAACCTGAAACTTGATCCCGTGCCGAAGGCACCTTCGGAGTGCTGAAGCTTGCTCCAGCCTTCAGATACAGGGCGGCGGCAAGCCGCGCGCACTCCGAAGGGCTTCGCCGAGTTTCTTTCATGAACGATCCGGCGCAGCCGGAGGCGGCGCTAAGATGAAACTTGATTTGGATGATGTGATGCCTCGTGTGTTTGCTTCGCCTCTCCTTTTCAGCCTACGCATTGGAGGAGCCGGCTCCGCCCGGCGAACCCACACCTGGTCTTAAGACGCACCCAGAATTGGGGCCTATCCACCTACTCCCGAGTTCGCCACCTAAAGGTGACTCCTACAATACTCGGCTTGCTTCTCGAGCAGCTCAGCATCGGAATCGAAGCAACTCGAGTTTCTTTCTCGAATGATCCGGCCAACGGCCGGGGGGTGGGCTGAACTGAAACTTGATTTGCACGAATCGCTCTCTCGCTGACGCTTCAAGCTCAGAAAGATCTCGACCAGTAGTGAACCGATCCGGATTTTTCACCACGAAGGACACGAAGGAAGGCATGGTCGGGATCGGGTCCGGAGGATCGCCTGCGGCGCGGACAGATTTAAGGACGGACTAAACCGCTCCCAAAGTCATCTCTCCCAAGCCCATCCCCCTTCGCACTCTTCGTGGTGGATTGATCTGGATTTTTTCACCACAGAGGACACCGAGCACACAGAGTTCTTCTTGGGTTTGTAGAGGGAGACTTTGAACACACCATCTTCGTGGTGAACGATCCGGATTCTGTACAGCGTTGCCTGAGCTTCGAAGCATTCCTACGGAGCCTGAAGCGTGAGCGAGGGAGCGATTCTCCTTTCTTTCCAAATTAAAGCTGAAAAATGCCTCTAATTCTTCTTGGATGATGCGCGGAAAACTTGATTTATGGGGCGCTAGAATCTAGTCTGCTGGAAACGCTTCCGGCCTCATTAGCCTGCGCTCGGAGTTCAGTCGGCCGTATGAAAGCAGGATGTCGTGGTAGGGTGATCTAAAGATGAAGACCCGAAGCTGGTCCGGCTCGGTATTTCTGCCACTGGTAGTTCTGCTTCCGATTCTCACTTTTGAGAGCCGGGAAGTCACAATTGCGGGCCGAGAACAGGCCCCTGCCCAAAGCACAACCGCCCAAACTCCCGAAGAACTCAATGATGTCGTCCAGACGGTGTGTGCCAACTGCCACAATGGCATCACCCTGGACGGCAATCTCTCGCTGACAGATTTCGATGTCACCCGCGCCCCTAGCCTGGCAGAGACGGCGGAGAAGATGATCGTCAAGCTAAGGGCCGGCATGATGCCTCCTCCGGGCCGTTGGAAAGTGACCGAAGAGACCCGACAATCCCTGGCAGCGGAGCTTGAGCAACGTATCGATACGGTGGCGGCAGCCAACCCAGATCCTGGGAGCCGCCCCTTTCAACGTCTCAATCGAGCCGAGTACGAAAGTTCAGTCCGAGATCTGTTGGACCTGGAAATCAAGGCCGGAGACTACTTGCCATTGGACGCCAAGAGCGCCAACTTCGACAATATCGCCGACGCCCAAATGCTCTCGGCCACCGTCATGGCGGCATATCTCAGGGCGGCCGCTGAAATCAGTCGACTGGCGGTGGGAGATCCCAATGCGAGTAAGGCGTCCAAGACCTATACCAACCCCGGCTACACCACCCAGTGGGATCGAGTAGAAGGAGCTCCCCGTGGCACACGAGGGGGGATTTCGGTAGTCCACAACTTCCTCGCCGATGGCGAATACGTGTTCAAGCTGGCTTTCGAGCACACCACCACTGGTGGTTTCTACGGTCGAGTCACAAAGAACGAACAGATTGAGATTTCAGCCAACGGCAGTCGAATCGCACTCCTTGACATCGATCGATGGATGCACGTCTCGGACCCGAATGGGGTCACCATGGAGACCGAGCCGATCTTCGTAAGAGCCGGTCCGCAACGAATTTCGGCTGCTTTTCTTCGCCGCTTCGAAGGACCAATAGAGGATCTCCTCTCTCCCCACGAATGGTCGCTGGCCGATCGCCAGATCGGGGTAGGCGGCTATGGGGTGACGGCGCTTGCCCATCTCAAAGATCTCGTCATCGAGGGGCCGGAGAACCCCACGGGGGTTTCGGAGACTGCCAGCCGACGCAAAATTTTCTCCTGCCGCCCAACATCCGACGATACTGCCCGGACCTGTGCCGAGCAAATCCTCTCCAGGCTGGGTGAGGAGGCCTACCGGAGGCCCCTCCGGCCATCCGAGCTCCCGGATCTGCTCTCTTTTTACGACCAGTCAGCACTCGATGCGGGTTTCGAGATGGGGATCCGGATAACTCTGCAGGCCATCCTCGCCAGTCCCGATTTCGTGTTTCGTTTCGAAGAGCCACCGGCCGGAGTTGGACCGGGACAGAATTACCGAATCGGAGACCTCGATCTGGCCTCTCGGCTCTCTTTTTTCCTGTGGGGAAGTCCCCCCGATGAAGAGCTTCAGAAACTAGCGGCGCAGAACCTCCTCTCAGCACCCGATCAGCTCGAAGGCCAGGTGCGCCGCATGTTGGCCGATTCGCGATCTCAAGCTCTTAGTCGACGCTTTGCCGCCCAATGGCTACGTCTGGAGGATTTGGACAAGGTCCATCCCGATCGACTGCTCTTCCCCGATTACCACCAACAGCTCGCCGATGCCATGAAACGGGAGACCGAGCTGCTGTTCGATCACCTGGTGCAGGAAGACGGCCGTCTCCTGGATCTCTTCACCGCCGATTACACTTTTGTGAATCAGAGATTGGCCCGGCACTACGGAATCCCGGGAGTGACGGGAGAGTCCTTTCGCCGAGTCAACTATCCGGACAACAGCCGTCGCGGATTGCTGGGCCACGGAAGTATCCTCACTCTCACCTCGCACGCCAACCGAACCTCTCCGGTGCTGCGCGGCAAATGGGTGCTCGAAGTGCTCATCGGAATCGAACCTCCCCCGCCGCCTCCCGGAATCCCCGACCTGGAAGAGACCGAGGCCAGTCTCGATGGGCGACTGTTGACCACTCGAGAGCGGATGGAGCTGCACCGCAAAGATCCAACCTGCAATTCCTGCCACCAATACATCGATCCGATCGGGTTGGCGCTAGATAACTTCGACGTCACCGGGCGTTGGAGAATCAAGGAGAACGGCATGGATTTGGATACCCATGGTGAGATGTTCGACGGCACTCCGGTGGCCGCTCCAGCCGATCTGGTGGGAGCTTTGCTCAAACGTCCGACGCCGCTACTGAGAACTTTCACTGAGAATCTGATGGCCTACGCCTTGGGCCGGCGAATTGAATACCAGGACAAACCAACGGTCCGAGCCATCGTCCAGCAAGCTGCGGAGAATGACTATCGTATCTCTTCCTTTATACTAGGGGTCACAAGCAGCCCTGCATTTCAGAGTTCGAGGATTCCCAGTCTGGATCCCGAAGAAGATGGCGAAAAAGGGTCGGCCGAGGCCCAGGAGAACAATCCATGGCAATGATTACCGGGAAACACATTCCACGTCGCCTGTTTATGCAGGGAGCAGGAGTTGCAGTAGCCCTTCCCTTCTTGGAATCCATGGTTCCGGCAGGCCGCCTCTTGGCCAAGGCCGCTTCCCCGGAACGGACCCGGCTGGTCTGCATCGAGATGGTCCACGGAGCTGCCGGATGCAACGATTGGGGAGCGACCCAGAATCTGTGGGCCCCAGCCGCCGTCGGCCGCGATTTCGATCTCGCACCCACCGCCCTCAGTCCCCTTGAGCCCCACCGGGACTCCCTCACGATCGTGAGCAATACGGATGTGCGAATGGCAGAAGCATTCCAGCCCAAGGAAATCGGGGGCGATCATTTCCGCTCGAGTGCTGTCTTCCTGACTCAAACTCATCCCAAACAGACGGAGGGATCCGATGTTCTGGTTGGGACTTCACTCGATCAGCTCTACGCTCAGCGTTTTGGGCAGGAAACTCCGATACCTTCTATGCAGCTCTGCATCGAGAACATCAACCAGTCGGGAGGGTGCGCCTACGGCTACACCTGTGTCTATACAGATTCGATCAGTTGGGCCTCCCCCACTGAACCGCTACCCGTAATACGGGATCCTCGGGTGGCCTTTGAACAACTCTTCGGCACCGGCGCCTCGGCCGCTGAGCGGGCGGCACGGCGCGACATAGACCGCAGCATCCTGGACTGGATCAGCGGCCGGGTACAGGAACTAAAACGCGAACTCGGCCCAACCGATCGACTGCGAATCGATCGCTATCTGTCCAACATCCGCGAAATCGAAAGACGGATCCAGAGAGTCGAGTCCCACAATAGCAGTGGAGCTACCAGAGAAATGCCGGAGGCTCCCGCTGGAGTCCCCGATTCTTTTCAAGAACATGTCGAGCTGATGTTCGACATTCAGGCGCTGGCTTTCACCTCGGATATGACCCGCGTCTTTTCCTTCAAGATGGGACGCGACTCCTCAGCCCGGGTTTTTCCCGAAAGCGGCACCGACCGACCTTTTCACCCCGCTTCCCACCACGGGGGTCGCGAATCCGCCATTCTCGACTTCTTCAAGATCAACCGCTACCACGTGAGCATGCTCCCCTACTTCCTGGACAAGCTGAAGAACATCAGTGAAGGGGATGGCAATCTTCTCGACAACACGATGATCGTCTATGGATCTCCCATGGCCGACGGAAACTTACACAATCATCGCCGTTGTCCCCTGATCGTGCTCGGCGGCGGCAGCGGTAAGCTGAAGGGGAATCTGCATCTAAGAGCTCCCGATGGAACCCCTATGGCCAACACCATGTTGAGTTTGCTTCACAAACTGGGACATGACGATCTAAAGAGCTTTGGCAACAGCAGCGGCGATTTCGCGCTCGACAGTCTTCCTGTTTCGGCTCCAGCGAGCGGAGGTCAGTCAAGCTGATGGGACAACTTTCCAGCCTCGCTCGAGCCCCCCAACGGACAACGCGTGCATTATTCGGGTTAGTCTCGGTGGCACTCCTGCTCGGAATGGCCTGGGCCGGGACCTCCGACTCACCGGTGTCAGACGCGGCGATGCTGGGGGATCTCGTATTGGTCCGAACCCTTCTCGAAGAGGGCACGGACGCCAACGCCGCTCAGGGCGATGGCATGACGGCCCTCCACTGGGCTGCCGAGAAGGGCCCGAAAGAACTCGCTCAAATGCTCATCTTTGCCGGGGCCGGCCTGGAGACTAGAACCCGGCTGGGCAGCTATACTCCGCTCCATCTTGCAGCTCAGGCGGCTCAGACCGAGTTAGTTGAACTCTTGCTCAAAGCAGGGAGCAACCACGCTGCGGTGACCACTTCAGGAGGCGCCACAGCCCTCCATTTAGCCGCTCGTGCGGGCCAACCCGAAGCCGTTCAGGTGTTACTGGATCACGGCGCCGACGTCAATGCTCGCGAATCATCCAGAGGACAAACTGCTCTGATGTGGGCCGCTTCCTCAAATCAGCTCGACGTTTTGACACTCCTGATCGAGAGAGGTGCCGATGCCGCTCTTCAGACGAATGTTGTCGCCATCCCCGAGTTGCTCAGTAGTGGACGGGAAGAAGAAAAGAGACGGAATGAAGTGTTGGCTTCCTTCCAGGGAGAACGGAAATCGCGTGATCCAGATTGGAGACCCGAACCCAGCCAGGTCCAGGCAGCTGTGAGAGCGGCCCTCAAGATCAAGCTGCCCAAAGCTGAGGAATCGACCGAAGAAGCGGTCGATTTCGAGGAACGCAGCCCAGCTCCTCTCAGCTACGGAGATCTGGTGGGGCATCAGGGAGGCCTCACCGCCCTCCTCCATGCTACCCGCGAAGGGCACACGGGAGTCGCTCTCCGATTGATCAAAGGTGGAGCCGATATCAACCAAGAGAGCTCCGGAGATCACACCAGCCCCTTGCTCATGGCATTGCTCAATGGGCACTTCGATTTGGGATTGTCGCTACTGGAAGAGGGCGCCGACGTGAATCTGGCCAGTGATGCCGGGGCCACACCGCTCTACGCCGCTTTGAACACCCACTGGGCTCCCAAAGCCCGCTACCCTCAGCAGCAGGCCTACCAGCAACAAGAAACCTCCTATCTCGAGTTGATGGAAGCCCTGCTCGCGCGGGGAGCCGATCCCAAAGTTAGACTCAAGAAACACCTCTGGTACATGTCGTATACGTTCGATCTGCTGGGCGTCAACACGAAGGGGGCGACTCCCTTCTGGCGGGCCGCCTATGCCACGGATGTGCAAGCCATGCGACTGCTGATCGCCCAGGGCGCCGATCCTAATGTCCCCAGTTCCAAGGCTCCCAAACGACAGCGACGACGGAGCCCTGATCGAACCGAAGGAGAAGAAGAACCAGAAGGAACGAAAATCGACCCTTCAGGTCTCGCGCCAGTGCCCATCGGCGGACCCTCTATTTGGCCCATTCATGCTGCCTCGGGAGTCGGCTATGGAGAAGGTTACGCCGGCAATTCCCACCGCCATGTTCCTGACGGCTGGGTGCCGGCAGTGAAGCTCCTGGTCGAGGAACTGGGAGCCGACGTCAATGCTCGCGACCTGAACGGTTACACCGCCCTCCACCACGCGGCAGCCAGGGGAGATAACGAACTGATTCTCTATCTGGTAGAGAAGGGTGCCGACGTGACAGCCGTTAGCAGAAAGGGCGAGACTACCGTCGACATGGCCAACGGTCCCGTGCAACGAGTCCAGCCATTTCCAGAAACGATAGCCCTCTTGGAAAAGCTGGGTGCCAAGAACAATCACAATTGCAAATCTTGCTAAGTCCTGGAAGCCAGGACTAAGCCCGCAGTTTCGATCCAACGTCCAAGTTCCCTCACTCGAGGTCAGAACCAATGAAGAAAATCTTGATCGCAGTCCCCTTCCTAGCCATTTCTTTGATTTCTCTGGCTCAGCGAAATCAGTCGCCGGAACAGCGGGCAGAGCGAGAACGACAGACTCAGCAGGAACTGCGCTCTCCCCGTCCTATCGAGGCGCTGGATTCGATCTGGATCGAAGAACTGACCTGGATGGAAGTGCGGGACGCGCTGGCGGAAGGCAAGACGACAGCCATCGTGTCAACGGGTGGCATCGAGCCCAATGGTCCCTATGTCGCGACCGGCAAACATAACTATGTCCTGCAAGGTGCTTGTGAGGGAATCGCGCGAGCTCTCGGAAACGCCCTTTGCGCCCCCATCATCAAGCTGGTGCCGGAAGGCAACATCGAGAATCCAAGTGGCCACATGCGCTATCCGGGAACCATCAGCCTCCAAGCTGAGACTTTCCAGGCGGTGCTCGAAGACGTCTCAAATAGCCTCGAAGCCCACGGTTTCAAGCACATCATTCTGATCGGAGACAGTGGCGGCAACCAGAACGGCTTGGAAGCCGTTGCCGACAAACTGAACCAACGCTGGAAAGATGCCCAGGCCCACTTCATCCCCGAGTTTTACGACTACGCCTCAGTTGATAAATACATGCAAGAGCAACTGGGCGTTCCCCAGCCAGAGAATGACGGCTTCCACGACAACTATTACATCACTGCCCTGATGATGACAATCGACCCGACCGTGGTTCGTTATCAGCAGCGCGTCAAAGCCGGCAAAGCTCACATCAATGGAGTGAATCTGGCTCCTCTGGACAAGAGTGTCGAGATTGGCAAGAAACTGATGGAGTTTCGAGTCGACCAGACCGTGAAAGCGATTAAGGCTTCGATGGCGGGCTCTTAGCGAAGATTTGCCTCAGTGCCTTCTCTTGCTGCGCCAGATCGTTCATGAAAGAAACTTGCCAAAGTACCGAACGGTGCCGGGCGGAGCCCCTGTACGACAGCCACCTTGGGTGTCATCTTCTCACTCCGCCGCGAATCGCAGTGGTAGTGCCAAGCAAGGTGCTCGGCCTACTCGAGCGTCCCGCAACACCCCAATGCCCCGACCAAATTTCAGTTTAGCAGGGCCCCCGACCCAGGCCGGATCATTCAAGCAAGGAAACTTTGCCCCCGCTTCGATTCTGATCTGCTTCGCTGCCTGGAAGCCCGCCTTGCTTTGTAGGAGTCTAGATGTGCTGGCGAACCTCACTCTCCAAAAAAGGAGAGCCTTCAGCTGGCAAGCGGCAGTGGACAGAAGGACAGCAAGAACCCGGGGGCGATTCGCATGCTCATAATTCCCTGATTGCCGGATCCGGCTTGGAAGGCCGGGTTCGTCAGCACATCAGACTCCTACCAAGCGTGGATCGGCTCTCAGGTGGCGAAGCAGACGAGTCGGGCATCATGTCAGGAGCAAATCATTTCTCAAAGGCGCTCCAGAACCTCACCAACGAGTCCGCACAGGGTAACGGCGTAACTCCGGGTCCGGAGTCAGAATCACGAGATTTTGCACAATCGCTTGGCACACCAACATCCGATCGAATGGATCTCGGTGATAGTCAGGCAGATGCGAAACGTAGAGTGTCGATTCCTCTGCCAGCGGTAGCGCCCTGACCCCGTGTTCTTCGCGCACTTTCGGAATGTAAGCCGAGGGAGGGCCGGGGAGGGGGAGATGCCCGAGAGCGTACTTGATTCCAATCTCCCAGGTCGATACTGAGCTGAGATAAACCTCGTTTTCGGGAGATTGGAACAGTCGGATGGCCTCCGAAGACAGCTCGGAGGAGCGCGTCACCAGCCAGAGGAAGGTGCACGTATCCAGCAACAATCTCATTCTTGCTGTCCGCTAAAGCGGTTGATCAGATCGGTCGGCAATGGCTCAAAGAAGGCACCAGGCACTTCGAATTCCCCCTGGGCCAATCCAATCGGTCGAGGAGCCTGGGCCGGCTCCGCGACCGCCCGAATTTCCGCAATCGGGATATTCCGCTTACACAGTAGAATCGTCTCCCCGGCCTGGAGGCGGGCGAGGTAACGGGAGAGATGGGTCTTGGCTTCGTGTATATTAAGCCGAATCATGATCATAATATAAATCAAGAAGTGAACTAAGTCTAGAGAAAGGGTCCAGGGGTTTCCAGGGCTCCGGTTCTCTGGATCATTTCAGATGGGAAACTGGCGAAGCCCTTCGGAGTGCTGCGGCCATGCCGCCGCCTTCGTGCCCAGGGCTGTGGCATGGCCACAGCACTCCAAGGCGCCTCCGGCGCATGACCCAATCAAGTTTCATCCTAGTGAACCGTTCCTGCTACGATTCCACTTATATGAGCCAAGTGGTCAATATTGCCGGCTACAAGTTCGTCCCTTTGGACAGGCTCAAAGAGCGCCGCGAGAATCTGCGTAAACTCTGTCGCTCTCTGGGAGTGAAAGGCACCATCCTGCTCAGCCGAGAAGGGATCAACCTGTTCGTGGCGGGGTCTGGGCCGGCCATCGAGCAACTGCTCGAGTCCTTGCGCAATCAACCTTCGTTATCCGACCTGGAAGTCAA
>Ga0310123_10004110_pt1 | contig 11093 bp, 9 predicted proteins | sample CB6_AW_1057_MG_FD_203505 | JGI IMG/M metagenome (GOLD analysis project Ga0310123, IMG submission 203505) | Marine microbial communities from Western Arctic Ocean, Canada - CB6_AW_1057 | ecosystem: Environmental > Aquatic > Marine > Oceanic | place: Canada: Western Arctic Ocean | collected...
CCATGCCGGCGTTGCGGATCTGGTTCCCGCGGTGCGGGCAGACGTTGTAGAAGGCGCGCACCTTGTCCGGCTGCTCGCGCACGATCAGGAACGACTCCGGGCCCAGCTCGGTCGTGAAGTAGTCACCGACATTGGGGATGTCGGACTCGCGCCCGGCCATGTTCCAGACCTTCGTCCACATGCGCTCCCACTCGAGCTCCATGAACTCCTTGGACGTGTAGCGCTCCTTGGGGATGAGCTCCGTGCCCATCAGGGGCTCCGAGGCCTTTTCGGTGGGGGTCGCACCGCTAACTGCTTCGATGACCATGCTGTGCTCCTCACGTTCGACGCGGGTCCTCCCGCGGTTCGTGCCCTCGCATGGTACGCCGCTGGTCGCCGGCGTGGGCCTTTGCGGGCGAGAGCGCTGCGCGACAATGGCGCTGGCCGGGCGCCCCCGCTACGCGCACAGGAGCAGCCGATGGACGCCGACACCGACCCGGGACGCCGGGCATTAGCGCTCGCCGACGCGCACCTCGCCGATTTCGCGGCGCGCGCGGCCGAGCACGACCGCGACAGCACCTTCGTGACCGAGAACTTCGCGGAGATGCAGGCGAGCGGCCTGCTCGCGGCCGTCGTCCCGGAGCCGCTCGGCGGCCTCGGCCTCGCGTCCGTCCACGACTGGATCACCGTCCTTGCCCGCCTGGCCACTGCGGACGCGTCAACGCCGCTGGCCTTGAACATGCACCTCGCCACCTGCCGCGGTCTCGCGACCGCCTGGCGTGACGCTATTCGCGATGAGCAGGACGGGCCCGCGGCCGCGATCGCAACGCGCCTGCGCGCCGTCGCCGCGGGCGACCTCGTCTTCTGCGCGACCGCGACCGAGGCGGGCACGGACTTCCTCCGGCCCCGGACCACCGCCACCCGCATCGATGAGGGCTGGCGGCTCGATGGCCGCAAGATCTTCGTCACGCTCTCGCCGGCCGCCAACGCCTGCGTCCTCAACGCCCGCGTCCCGAGCGACGAAGGCGACCGCATGGCCTTCGCCACCGTCCCCGTGGACACGCCCGGGTTCCACCTGCAGGACGACTGGGACGCCCTCGGGATGCGCGCCTCCGGGAGCCAGTCCCTGGTCCTTGAGGACTGCCGCGTGTCCGCGGGCAGCGTGCAGATCGCGGGCCCCTGGGGCCGCTGGACGCCGACCCTGCTGATGCGCCGCACGCTCAACAACCTGACGCTCCTCGCGGTCTTCGTGGGCATCGCCGATGCCGCGAGCCGGATCGCGATCGAATCGGCCTCGAGCGAGACGAAAGTGAAGCTCGACGGGGCGAGCGCCCTGGCGAGCGGCGTACAGACGCGCGTGGGCGAGATGCAGATCGCACTGCATGCGGCCACGGGTGCCCTCGTCTGGGCGGCCGATCGCCTCGACGCCTTTCTCGCGACCCCAGCGGGCGCGACCCCGTCACTCGAGGACGCGCATGTGCAGATGGGCGAGTACCAACAGGCGAAGTGGATCGTGCACCAGAACACGATCGCGGTGGTCTCGCACGCCATGGACATCGTTGGTGGCGGTGCCTACCTGAGCGGGCACCCCCTGGCGCGCCTGTACCGGGACGTGCGTGCCGGTCCGTTCATGCAGCCCGGAGGGGCGTTGGACGCGCGCGAATATATCGGCCAGGTCGCGCTCGGGCGGGCGCCATTGGGTTGAGCGCTCTTCCCTAACGAGCGTCTGGGTCGAGGCCGCGCGTAGCGCGTTCTTTCTTCATGCGCACGGCATCCGAGCTCAGCCGCGGCCCCGAGTCTTCCTCGCTTAGGACGCCCCGGAGCGCGCGATCTGACTTTGAGCCGTCGAACGTGATCCACTTCTCCGGGGTGACTTCGATGATGATCCGCAGCGGCGAGTCGAGGCGCTCGACGAAATCGTCCTCCGCGGCCTTGTCATGGGGGAAGGCCTTCTGCGCGAGCGCGGGGTAGAACCAGTCCTTGGTCGCCTGGTCCTCGCGCACGATCGCTCGCCCCTTGGCCGTGGCCGAGCCCCGGGGCGAGAACTCCTGCGCCGCCACCGCGCTGACCGCCACGGACACGCGCCCGTCGCGCTGGATCGCGGCGACGCGGTGGCGGTGGGCGGCGCAGGTGATCCAGAACTTGCCATCGCGCCAGACGAACGAGTGGTAGACGCCGACGGGCCATCCGTCCTGCGTGCCCCACATCAGGACGCATTCGCTGGAGTCGTTCATCAGCTGGTCCACCTGCTCGTCGTCGAAGGGGAAGGTGGAGACGACCTCATGGTCGCGCATCGATTCTGCCATCGCTTCGCTCCGCGCCGGCACTGCCCCATCGCTCGTGGTCCACGGCTGGTCTGGGGGCGGGTGCGTGTTTGGGCGGCGATACTACGCTCGCCTTGACCCGTCCGCGCTCTCGGCGACAAGGCGCCCGCACTCTCCCGCTCGCCTATGATTCAGCCGCGCGAGTGGGCTTCGGGCATCCCCGGCAGAGGGTGTGAATGGTGCAGCCAGCGGCCTCCGTTCCGGAGCCTCGAGCGACGGGCCTGTTCGGCACATTTGCGGCCGCGGGCGACTCCTTCCGCGACACGAACTTCAGCATCTACTGGGTGAGCAACGCCCTCTTCTTCGTGGGGCAGGGTCTGGTGCTGCTGGGCGCGCAGTGGCTGATGCTCACGCTCACCGATTCGCGCACGCTCCTCGGTGCGATGGGGGCGATCCAGGCCGTCATCATCATCATCCTCTCGCCCGCGGCCGGCGTCCTCGCTGATCGCGCAGCCCGCCGGGATCTGCTGATCGTGGGACGCATCGGCCTCGCCACCGTCACGATCGCGATGGGCGTAGTCGTCTTGCTCGGCGCTGCCGAGGTCTGGATCCTGCTGCTCTCCGTCGGGCTCTCGGCGGTTTTTCTCGGGATCAGCCAGCCGGCGAGCCAGAGCTACGTCTTCGACATCGTCGGGGCCCGTCGCCTGATGACGGCGCTCGCGCTGAACGCCATGGCAACCGGCGTCTTCCAGATCCTTGGCCCCTCAGCTGGCGGCGGACTCGTGGCGGCAGTCGGTTCGCAGGCGACCTACCTCGTCGGCGGCACCGGATTCGTGATCGGGGCGCTGCTGCTCTTTGCCATTCCCATCAGGGGCAAGACCACCGGTGGCCCCTCACAGGTGTCATTCAGTACGGACATCCTCGAAACCGCACGCCACCTCCGCCGCGATCCGCTGCTGATTTGGGTGCTGATGCCGGCGACCCTGATCACGATGTTCGCGGGCGCCATCCTCGCGCTGCGGCCGGTCTTCGCGCGTGAAGTCCTCGACGTTGGTGCCTCTGGGCTGGGCTGGCTGGGGGCGGCCTTTGGTCTCGGGAGCTTCGTGGGCAGCCTCGTGGTGGTCGGACTGGGCGAACGCCTCAAGCTCAAGGGGCTCACCCTCCTGCTCGCGCCCCTCGACTGGTGCGTCTGCATGATCGCGTACGCGATCTCGCCCTGGTTCACGCTCAATCTCTGGATCGAATTCCAGATGGGTTTGAGTTCGCCCTTCTGGATCACGGCGATGATGACGATCTTGCAGATCCGGGTGCCGGAGCAGCTGCGCAGTCGCGTGCTGGCCGTCTACTTCATGGTGCTGCAGTTCATGCAGCTCAACTGGATCGTGACCGGCGCTCTCGCGGACCGCATCGGCGATCGTCAGGCCCTCCTGATCATGGGCCTGATCCCGGCCGGCATCCTCATCATCATGCTGATCTTTGTGCGACCGCTGGTGACGCTCGGGAGCGATCGCAACCCCCTTGTGACCTACGGCACCCTTCCCGGCGAGGAGCTGCCCGACCGCGGCGGCTAGCGCAGCGCCCGCGATCTGGCAGAATCGGCCGATGACCGTTCCCGATGTTCGCGCGCTCGCGTTCGATGTCTTCGGCACCGTCGTGGATTGGCGAAGCACCGTGATCCGGGAGGTCACAGCGCTCTTGGGCGGAGGCAAGGGTCTCGAAGGCGACTGGGAAGCGTTCGCCGATCGCTGGCGCTTCGAGGGCTACGTCGAGGGCATCGGCCAGATCCGGCGGGGCGAACGCGCCTTCACGACCGCGGATGCGCTCCATCGGGCGAAGCTGGACGAGCTCCTCGCCGAGCTCGGCGACCCACTCGGTGAGCCCGAGGCCGAGGACCTCAACCGCGTCTGGCACCGCCTCGATCCCTGGCCTGATTCGATCGGTGGCCTCGCCCGATTGAGTTCACGCTTCATTGTGTCGACCCTCTCGAACGGCAACTTTGCGCTCCTCGTGAACATGGCCAAGCACGCGGGCTTGCCTTGGGACTGCTTCCTCAGCGCCGACCTGATCGGGCACTTCAAATCGGACCCGGAATCGTATCTTGCCGCCGCGCGCTTCCTCGATCTGGAGCCGGAGCAGGTGATGATGGTGGCCGCGCACAAAGCGGACCTCGAGGCCGCCAGCGCGGTTGGCCTCCGCACCGCCTTCGTCCCCCGCCCCGCAGAGACGGGCCCGGACCGCCACTACGACGGCGAGTTCGAGGCGAAGTTCGACTTCAATGCCAGCGACTTCCACGATCTTGCGAGCCAACTCGGCTGCTGAGCCGGTGACCGAGGCCTGCGTTTTCTGCGAGATCGTGGCGGGGCGCGAGCCCGCCAGCATCGTCTGGGAGGATGCGCGCGCCATCGCGTTCATGGATCTGCGCCAGCCGAACCCGGGTCACGTGCTCGTAATTCCGCGTGCGCACATCGTGGATATCCTGGCGCTCGACGACGAGACCGGCGCGGCGCTCATGGCGGGAACGGCGCGGGTGGCACGAGCCGTGGCGCGGGGTTCCGGCCCGAGGGCATCAACGTCTGGCAGTCGACGGGCGCCGCTGCGGGCCAGGAAGTCTTTCACCTGCATTTCCACGTGATGCCGCGACGCTTCGGTGACGAACTGTTCCGTGCCTACGCGGCGCTCCCGCAGCCGAGCCCGCGTAAAGCGCTCGGCCGGCTCGCAGCGGTGCTGCGGCGCGAAATCGAAGGCGCGCCTTAGCCGCTCGGCGGGCCTGACCGGTCGGCTTCGCGCAGGCGGGCATCGTCGCAACGGTCTGGGGCCCCCACGTCAGCATCGTATCGAGCCCGATCGCGGCCCTCCCCACCGGCCTCGCGCTGCTCCTGGCACCGCCGCTACGCAAGGCTGCCGTAGCGGCGGCTAGGTGTGCGGACCACAGAGGCGTGAGACGGCTGATCGGCTACAGCTGAATGATCGACCGCCCCGAGATCTGGCCCGCCGCGAGCGCGTCGGTGGCCTCGTTGATCTGATCGAGCTCGTAACGGGCCGTCACCATCGCGTCGAGGTCCAGCTCGCCCTCCTTGTACCAGCGGATGAACATGGGGAAGTCGCGCTCGGGGCTGCAGGAGCCGCCGATGCTCCCGATGTACTTCTTCTCGGCGATGAGGAGATCGCGCGCGTCGAGCTCCACGTTCGACTGCGGGACGCCCACCAGGACCGCGGTACCGCCGCTGCGCTGTCCGAGCACGCCCGGGCGGGCGGCGGGCAGGATCTGCTCCATCGTCTGCTTCACGCCGATGCAGTCGAAGGCGTAGTCAACGCCAGAGACGGGCGCGCCGCCGAAGGCGAACTCGGTAGCGCTGGTGGTGAGCGCACGGACCTGCTCGACGGCGTCACCGTCCGAGGCGTTGACGCCGACCGTGGCGCCGAACTTCTTCGCGAACTCGAGCTTTTCGTCGCTCAGATCCACGGCAATGATGGGGTTGGCGCCGATCACGGCCGCGGCGGTGATCGCCGAAAGCCCCACGCCCCCCACGCCGAAGACCGCGACGCTCTCGCCCTCCTTGACGCCCGCGGTGTGATAGGCCGCGCCTGCGCCGGTCATGATCGCGCAGCCGATGATGGCGGTGACGTCGGTCGCGACGTCCTCGGGCATGGTCACGATGTACTGCTCGTCGGCGATGGTGTTGTCCGCCCAGGTGAACACGCCCTGGGAGACCGCCGTCGAGCCATCCGCCAGCTGCAGCGAGATCGCTTCCGGACGGCGCTCGATTTCGGGGCTGCGGGGCACCCACGTGACCATCACGCGGTCGCCTTCCTTGACGTGGTCGACCGCGCTGCCCGCGGCCACGACCGTGCCCGTCGACTCATGGCCGAGCAGCTGGGGAGCCTGGCGCGGTCCGTGCATCTGATGCAGCTGCGAGTGGCAGATGCCGCTCGCGAACTGCTTGACCACGACCTGGTGGGGCCCGGGGTCGGGGAGATCGATCTCGTCGATACGGAGGGGGCCGGGGCCCTGGGGGCAGACGACGACGCGCGCGGGGGTAGGCATGGAGATGGCTCCTTTTCTCAGTGCGCGAATCTTACTGTTTTGCGCTCGCTTCGCTTGCCCCACCACCGCGCGCCTCCCCCACGCTCGCCGCGGCGCGTACCCGCCCTGTTGGGCGCTACGGCTCCGTGCTCGCTTCCGGGTGTGGGGACAGGAGCGACTGTTCGGCGTTGGAGGTTGGGGCAGCGCTACGGCGGGGCGCAGCCTGTCGCGACGCGCCAACGTTGGGGCTGGATGGTTCGGGCCGGCGAGCGTCTCGGTGGCGCGATGCGGGTCCGCGCGCGCCGCTTCCTTCGGAGCGAGCCGAAGCAACCGGGGCCGTTCGGAGTGGATTCCGAAACGGCCCCTAGGTCCGACGCTGTGATAGCAGCGACGGACCAAAGCTCAGGGTACCGACTCCTCCCCGCGCTCGGCAAAGTCGCTTGTTCGAAACTCGGCAGGAGCCGCGCGGCGCGGATGGCGGTGCAGGCTCGGCTGTTGTGCGCATCTTCCTTGGGCCGTCCTCGGGGGCGGGAGCCGGGAACCCCCGGCTCAGTTCGATGGCAGCTCGGTCAGGACCAATCGGGTAACGGCGTCCGTCGCCCAATCGGCGACCTGATCCAGCGACCAGCCATAGGCATCGATCAGGTGAATCCAGAAAGTCTCGTCCGTGAGGGCGGCGATGGTCCCGGTCGCTTCGGCGAGCGAGGTGCCGCTGCGGATTCGCCCCAGTGTGTAGATGCGGCCCGTCACACGGCCCACCCCCTCGCGGTGGCGGCGAGTCCCCTCCTCGAGCACCGCTCGAAGCTCGGGGACATTGGGTCCGGCGTGCGTTGCGGTGCGAATGATGTCGCCGGCGGTCTCGACGATTCCGCGGCATATGGCGATCGCCACCCCGACTATCTCTTCGGCGGTGGTGTCTCCGGTGATGCCGGAGAGGAGCTCACCGACATTCGCCTCGGCGTGGATGTGGTCGTTGAGGGCGGTCACCAGCGCGGCCTTCGGCCCAACGCTGTCGTAGATAGTCTGGGTTGAGACGCCCGCAGCCTCCGCGATCTGGCTGACGGTGGTTGCGTTGTACCCCTGGCTGCCGAAGAGCACGCGGGCCGCGCGGAGGATCTCCTGGCGCGTCTGCTCGGCCTGGATCTCGCGGCGCGAGGGGCTCACTTGACTAGTCGTACAGTCACTGGAATAGTCACCAAATTAGTAGATCATCATACAACTGAGAGGAATCTGATGGCTGTCACATCCGCACCCTCCGCTACCCGGGGCACGGCGCCCTGGCTCACGCAACGCATCGCCGGCATCGGCGGACTGCTGTTCGCCGCGATCGTCGTCTTCTCGAACATTCTTCGTGGCGCAATCGCTCCTGCAGCCGACGCGGAGGTTTCCGAGATCATCGAATTCGCCACCGATGATCGCGCCGTCATCCAGGTTCTCGGTGCGCTCTTCGCTGTCTCGATCGTCGCGGTCAGCGTATTCATAGCCGGTCTGTACCGTTCCCTGGCCGAGGGGCCTGAGCCCATCGCGGCCCGGGTGGGTCTGATCGGTTGGGTTGGGACCGCGGCGATGTTCGGCACTGTGGTCGTTTCCGAGATGTCCCTGGCCGTCGCCGGCGAACACCTCGCCGACTCACCCGGCCTCGCGCGCGCCTTTTGGACGCTGAATAACACGGCCTTTGCGTTCAATATGGCGATGCTGGCAACCGCCCTCCTCGGATTCTCACTCGCCGGCGCCGCAGCCGGAATCACGCCGCGATGGTTCCGGGTCCTCGGGCCGGCTGGCGCGATCCTGCTACTAGTCGCCGCAGCGAACGGCGTATCGATCGCTGAGGGAAGTCCCATCGTCTTCGTCGGACTCATCGGCTTCCTGACCTGGTTGCTCTTCGTTGTCACGACTGCAGTAGGGATGATCCGGCGCGAACTGCCATCAGCCTGACCCACTAGACCTTGGGTCCGCAAGCAACGCTGCCCGGGTAGCGGCGGAGCCCTGTCTCGGGTTCGCGCTGCGGTCGCCCGCGGACCGCGGGTCCGCCTGGGCCCATGCGCTTGAGCGGGGTGCATGTTGGTTGGAGGTTGTGGCGCTCGGGCTCTGAACCTTGAACGCTGAACTCCCTTCTCCTCACGCCGCGAACCTTACTGACTCAGCGAGTGAGAGGGGCGCTCTTTGGCTCGGGTATCGGCGGAGGCCTAGATTTCCTCCTTATGAGCGCCTTCGATCTGGCTCTCGAAGTACGAGCTCCCCCAAGACGTGTGCTCACCACCCAGAACGTCACGATAGCTCAGTCGCCAATGCACCCAGAGGTCGCCCGTGAAAGGATCTTCGAAGGGACGCGTCTGCAGCCATGGCATCGGCCGAGCTCGTCGTTGAGGAGCAACGCCAGCGAGTTCCATGAAGAAATCTGCATCTGACTCGCGAACCTCAGCGGCAACTAACGTATCCCGGTCAGTGAGGGCCGAAACTCGGTGCGACAGCGCGGTCACCCAGCCCTCGAACCGGCACCTCAGCGCCGGCCCCGGCCCGATGTTTTCAACCACAACTTTCAACCCGACAGCCGAAATGTCGGTTGACTGGTTCTCCTTCAGCTCCGAGTGGGCCGCTCGCCCCGCAGGAACGAACTGGGCCTCGTGTGCGATGAGATAGGGGCGTAAGGACTCCACCCTCGTCCTCCGCGCGTGATAGCCCGCTCTCCAGGCCTGGTATCCGGCGTAGCTGGCCGCCAGTAGCGCCCCATAAAGGATCACCGCCTGCATATCGAGATCATCACTCAGCGCACTGACGAGGAGACCTCCTACGAAGAGGGCAGCGGCTGCAAGCAAACTGACGCCCCAAAACCACCCTGGGGGGCTGGCTCACCAAGACTCGTGCCCGGTTCCACGAATGAGTTCCGCCATATGCGGGAGTTTACGATCCCGTTCGCGCGGACCGGGGGGATAGCGCACAGCCGTGCGCATCGCACACACGACCTCCGAACAGCGCCACTCCCTTATCATTCGGCGGCACTAGCACGAGGAGCGACTGAGATGGCAGAGATTGATGGCGCGACCCTAATCGCGCGGAGCCTCAAGCAGCAGGGCGCCGACTACATGTTCGGGGTGGTCGGGTTCCCCGTGGCGGCGATCGCGGCCGCGGCCCAGCGCGAGGGGATCCAGTACTACGGCTTCCACAACGAGCAGGCGGCGAGCTACGCCGCCGGCGCCGTGGGCTATCTCACGGGCCGCCCCGGCGTCTGCCTCACGGTTTGCGGGCCGGGGATGATCCACGGCATCGCAGGGATGGCGAACGCCTGGTCGAACACCTGGCCGATGATCCTCATCGGCGGCGCGCCGGACTCCTATCAGGACGGCCAAGGGTCGTTCCAGGAGGCGCCCCAGGTCGAGGCCGCGCGGCCCTTCGCCAAGATGTCGCGCCGCGCGGAGACGATCGAGCGTGTCCCGTATTACGTCGAGCAGGCGGTGCGGACCAGCATCTACGGCCGGCCCGGCGCGGTGTATCTGGACTTCACCAACGACGTGATCAGCGGCCGGATCGAGGAGGCGGACGTGGCGGTCCCGGATCGCTGCCCGGACCCACCGCGCACTCACGCTGAGCCCGGCTCGGTTGAGCAGGCGGTCGATGCTTTGAAGTCGGCGGAACGACCGCTCGTGATCGTGGGCAAGGGCGCGGCCTACTCACGGGCCGAGGACGAGGTACGCGAGTTCATCGACAAGACCCAGCTGCCCTTCCTCGCCTCCCCGATGGGCAAGGGCGTGGTCCCCGACGACCACCCCCTCTCGGTCGCTCCGGCGCGCTCCTTCGCCCTCCAGAACGCCGACCTCGTGTTCCTCATGGGTGCGCGCCTCAATTGGATCATGCACTTCGGCCAGCCCCCCCGGTTCAACGAGAAGGTGCGGATCGTGCAGATGGACATCAGCGCGGAGGAGATCGGCACGAATGTGCCGACGGAGGTCGCGCTCGTCGGTGACGCGAAGGCGATCACGGGCCAGCTCAATACGGTTCTGGAGAAGAGCCCCTGGACGTATCCCCAGGAGACGACCTGGTGGAACGGCCTCTCGGCGAAGTCCGAGGAAAACAAGGCGGCAGTTGCGGCCATGGAGCAGGACGAGTCAGAGCCGATGGGCTACTACCGCGTCCTGCGGGCCGTCCGCGAGGCGATCCCGGATGACGCGATCATCGCGAGCGAGGGCGCCAGCACGATGGACATCGGCCGCACTGTCCTGCCCAATATCGTCCCCCGCGCGCGCCTGGACGCGGGCACCTTCGGGACGATGGGCGTGGGCGTGGCCCAGGCGATCGCCGCGGCTGCGGTCCACCCAGACCGCAAGGTCGTGGCCGTGGAAGGCGACGCCGGCTTCGGTTTCAGCGCGATGGAGGTCGAGGTCGCCTGCCGTTACGGCCTGCCGATCACGTTCATCGTCGTGAACAACAACGGCATCGGCGGTGGCCCCACCGAGCTCGACCGGGAGAACATCCCGCCCGGCTCGTTCATGCCCAATGCCCGCTACGAGATGATCATCGAGGCCTTCGGGGGCAAGGGCTACTACGTCACGGAGCTCGCCGAGCTCGACTCCACGCTGCGAAAGGCCGTGGATGATCCGACGCCCTCGATCGTGAACATCATGATCGACCCGCAGGCCCAGCGGAAGCCACAGCAGTTCAACTGGCTCACGCGCTAGCCCGATGACGGCCGTCGACGCGGGCTTGCCCGACTTCGCGGCGCTCACCCCCGAGGGGGTGGGCGCTGCCTGCCAGCGCGCGATCATCGCCTGCGACAGCGCCGTGGCGGACCTCGTCGCCGCGCCCGATGAGCAACGCACCTTCGCGAACAC
>Ga0310123_10004111_pt1 | contig 11090 bp, 10 predicted proteins | sample CB6_AW_1057_MG_FD_203505 | JGI IMG/M metagenome (GOLD analysis project Ga0310123, IMG submission 203505) | Marine microbial communities from Western Arctic Ocean, Canada - CB6_AW_1057 | ecosystem: Environmental > Aquatic > Marine > Oceanic | place: Canada: Western Arctic Ocean | collected...
TGGAAGACTTGATTCAGTTCACGTGTTTCTTCCCGTTGCTGCCGCCGGAGCTCGGCGATTCTGTCGGTGTTGGTGGCTGCCCAGATACCAGCGCGCTTTAGACCAGCAGCAATTTCGAGATCGGCGAGAACGGCGGAGTACTCAGAAGCCGGCGTTTGGTTCGGCAGCGCCCGTCGGATCCCGTGAGCACGGGCCAAACCGTTTTCGACCAGCAATTTTGCCAGGTCCTCGCCGTCTGACGTATACACCATGGCATAAATGCGAGGTTTCTTCGACCGACCCGGTGCGCGCGCCAAGGCGGTATGCACGGTGAACGGGTTCTTCAACGTGTCCTTGACGAATGCGGCCGCTTCGCGGCCGAAGTGGACAACCTGTCGCGGCTCTTCCAGGCCGAAGTACCGCGACTGCTCCAGCACGCGGCGGCGGTCGGACTCGGTGCCACTAAAGGAAGTTTCAGGCGCGTCGACGTAGTACAGACGAATCACGTGTTCGTCCTTTCCAGGTAGGCGGACACGAAAACTGTCCGCGTCGTTATAATCCGCTTCCACAAACCGCACGCCAGCAAACTCCTGAAGCGGTTCAGCGCCGCTGGAGTAAAAAGGGGCGAAGGCCGCCAGGGCGATAAAAAGCGGCAGCGCGGTCGCCGGAGCGTGAGCCTTGAATGTAAGAATTCGCGGGCAAATCATTCCGCAAGCATAGCCTAGATCTGGGTTATGGAGAAACGTTAGTGAAACTAGACGCCGTACTTATCTGGCGAAGTCGGGAATAATAGACCAATCGGTCAACCAGAAAGATGTTACGCAGACAGGCTGATTGTCCCAGAAAAGTAGCGAGGCTGGCTTTTCTCCTCGTGACGGAATCCGGTAAGTTGACACGACAGGACTTGCAATGGCTCTCGCCATTACGCACCTGCTAGATCGCAGCCTGGTCGGCTGCTCCTGGCCCCGCGCACCCTTCAATTTGGTGATCCGCTGATTAAATCACCACCCACGTGGGTACCCACGTGGGTTGGTCGTTTGTGAAACGGGTCGTTCACAACTCGGGATACAGTATGTTAGAACAGGTGGTCGAGGCCACCATCCGCGTGCAAATATCTTGCCCGAGTGCTAGGCTTTGTCTCAAAACTCGATTGCCCTAACCCTCTTCTGAAGCGGGAGAGCGGACTAAAGGTGCCGCTGGACGGACAGTAAATGTGATGAAACCCTGCCAACCACAACGCCAACATTTCATCGCGCCACTCCGACAGTTGCCAATGATTCGGTGTTTTGCGCTGTGCTACTGCTGGTTCGCCAGTTCGCTTGGCTTCGCCGACGACTTGTCGGTCACGGCTGTCGACTTCTGGACGGTCGAATTGAATTGTGAAACGGAGTTGTCAGACGCCGAAAATCTAATCGCACGGACGATCGTTACTCAGCCCCAGGGCTTCGAGCAAGTCGTTGAATCTCCTGTGGTGGCTAGCCAGGGAAAAGTTGGCTGGCAACTCCTTTATCCGCTGATTGACGAGGGCCGCCTCGACGTTCAGCCAGGAAACTGGAATGGTTATTGGATCATGGGTGAATATCGGTTTCGCGCCGAATTACTAGACGGATCGGAGGTGGTCCATAGGGCAGAGGCGACGCTGGACCCCATGTCGCTTTGCCCGCGTGACGGTTATGGTCCCATTTTTACCGACTACCGGCAGCAATTCATCGAATGCTCCCCAATACGGCCGGCGTATATCGATTGGGATCAAATGAGTTTCACGATCCGCACGCTTACGGATCGAGTTGCCCGTTGCACGGTACTGGTTGACGTCACCGCTCGAGAAAAGGAAGAGGCCCTTACCGGCCCTTGGCGGATGGAGCTGACTGGTGACGTGCAGCAGCACTTCGACTCCTCGGGCTGGGAGCGAGGCGAATACTGGATGCGCATCCGACTCCAGAAGGACGGCGAGAGCGTCGGGCCCTACATGATTCGCAAAGTCTGGAAGGAAATATTGCCACCGGTCGAGTCGCCCGCAGGTCCTCTGCGATTGGGTCGACGTCCGTAGCTGTTGGCCGGTCCCGTTGGCATGGATACGGTTGAAGGTGTCCGCTTTGTTGCCGATCCTCTGCAAAAACAACCTGACGGGCCGCTGGTCATCATGGACCGGCCCTGGGAAACGGAACTGCTCTACTACCAGTCGCTCCACTACGACCCGAATCAGAGCAAGTACGTTCTGGAGTACACGCTCGCTGGGGGTGACAAGGAGCGAGCAGCCGAGCGGGCCCAACTGCCGTCAACGGTCTGCCGAGCGGTTTCCCAAGACGGCCTCGTGTGGACGAAACCGTCGCTGGGGCTGGTCGATTACCAAGGCTCCACCGACAACAACTTGGTGCCCTCCGGACAGGAATACGTCCCGCCGCGGGCCGCCAATCTCGGTCCCAGTTTGTCACACGACTTTGACAAAGCCAGATTCCGTCGTTACGACCTGCAAAATGACGGGCCGGTGAATACGGATCATTTATTTGTGACGGCGGTAAAGCGATCGTTTGTTAACCAATGCACGGACGCCAGCAGCCATCCTTATCGCGTCGGATCGTGGCCGATGGAAAAGCGCGGAAACGAGTACCTGGTGCTGACAGACACGGCCATCCTTTACCTGGGTGTGGGAATGGACCGGTATCACTCGACGGAGAAGATCACTTTGCACGTGGAGGACAAGTCGACAGGCAATCTGTATTATTTCTTTCGACCGGGAGCGCCGAACTATCCTCCCCACGACGCACCGTACGACAACATGCACATGACGCGCCGCTGTCTCGGAGTCATGTGGACCGGCGACGGCCTGAATTGGCAGAGGCGACTGGTTGCGGTTCCCGATGAGAATGACGCCCCAGGCACGGAGTTCTATTACATCACGGCCATTGCCGACCGGCGCGAAACGACGTTGTCGCGGCCGGCCATGGATTTGGAGAACCATTGGAACAAGGCTGCCGTCGAAGGTTTGGGGATAAACGTTGGCACGTTGACGATCTACGACGCCAAAGCGAATCGAATCTGGCCGGAGCTGGTCTATGCCAGCGACCTGCTGCATTGGCATCGCCTCGCGGAGCGCCATCCGCTGATACCAAACGGGTCCCCAGAGAGCTTCGGTTATGGATTGATCAAGATCGCATCAGCCTATCACGTGTTCAACAGCCAATGGTGGTTTCCGTATCAGGCGATCAACACCCTGCACCAGGATTACATCGGTCTGGCGAAGATGCGCTCGCTGGATGAGCTGAGGGAAACGTACCCCAACTATGCCGAGTTGCCGGGCTTCTCTAGCTGGAAACAATACTGGCAGCGATGCAAATCAATGCGTTATTACACCGGTATCGGGCGGTGCAAATCAGGACGCGTTTGCCACGCTGAACCAGTCGAAGAGAAGGGGACACTGACGACGGTTCCCATCGTGCTGAGTGGCGATACGTTATTACTAAATGCGATCGTCCCGCCTGCTGGTTCGTTGCAGGTCGAAGTACTCGACGAGGAGGGAAGACCGCTGCCGGGTTTCCAGCGGGGAGATTGCAAATCGATCGAGGGCGACTCTCTGAGTTTTGACGTCGCCTGGGAAAAAGAACCATTGAGTCGGCTACAAGGCAAAACGGTTCACCTGAGATTTCTGCTGGACTCCGCAAAATTGTATAGTTTTCAGCTTCGATAATTCGTGAGGAGTTTTTCACAAATAACTTATACCTTGATCCCCTCTTTCCTTGGGAAAGGGTAGGGTGAGGGGCCAAGAAAATGAATACTATTTTTGAACAAATCTTCGCGTTTCGTCCGCAATCCAATGCCGATAAAGCGGCTTGGCCTTGTCCGGCAGCGACTCGTAGATTGACAGCGGAATCCGTGGCACGATTTGGTTATTCTTGCCTGTTGCTTCGAGAACCTGCTTTCGATAATTTGAATCGGAATCGAGCAGATCCAGGTTGAGCCACAGCGGTGCGTATCGTACGGCAATGGCCACCCGCGACTCATCCATTGAGAGGTTATCCGGCGCGCAATGCCAAAGGCGGCTGTCCAGCAGCACCGCGCTGCCGGCCTTCCCGGTGACGCGGAACTCAGTCGGGTAGGGGGCGAGCGGATCCACACCGAGGTCAGGGTCGGTCGGATTGCTCGTTGTCCGATGACTGCCCGGCACAATGAGCGTTCCGCCGTTGGCCTCGGTAAAGGGACTTACCATCAGGAGCATGGTCAGATGCATGGTGAAGTCCGGATAGGGAGTGGGGATGTGTCCAACATTGTTTTGATTGAATGGCCAATCCGCGTGCCACGCGCTGCGTTTCTTGCCTGGCACATTCTGCTGGATCGTTGTAAAGGAGATCCGTGGATGCGATCCCAACATGGCCTCCACGACGGCGAGGATTCGGTCATCGGCGAGGTAGGCGGCGAACGACTGCTCGTAGTTGATCAAGCCAGGGACTGTCAAGATGCCTGCAGCGCGATGCTCAACCGTAGCAATCTGTTCCGCAATGTCCGACAGCCGGTCGCGCAATCCAGGACAGAAAGACGCCGGGAGAACTTCGGGGATAATACAGTAGCCATTGACGCGCAGGGATCGGACAGACGAGTCAAGATCGAAACAATACCGGTTCATGATTACCCGATGGCCTTTGTGCAATACCCTTACCCGCCGCCTAGTGGTAGATGACGATCGATTTTGTTGTAGCATGTGCCCCTGGCCCGTGTGGCTAGCATATTACGTGTGGATTTGATACGCACAGGCCAGGTGACCATGCTACCGGTTCTTCCTACGTACGCAGAAATTCAATTGTCATAAACCACTAGGTTGTTTATGCTATGGGCCATCCAGTACCGTGTCAAAGATTGACGGCGCTGATGTCGATCAAGTGCAACTGCCTACCTTGATGGAGATGAGGTGAGTCGATCACGAGCATGTTGCCACTGCGGCTAGCTCGGGGGTGTGTATCGCACCGCCACTCGCCCGTATAAACCGGCGGTGAGAGATATCGCCCCAACGAAATTCGCTGGTCCTTACCTGGATGATAGAGGTAAACCTCCTGTTCACGATTCTTATCCGGATAGGTGTCGTTGACGATCCACTCGCCGCCCGGCAAGTAGTTGCAATGACCGTCAGCGGGCATCGCATGTTTTCCGACGACCTCGATTTTGTCGCCGCCGTCCTCGTACAGATAAAAAGCTGCCCCATGGCTCTCATTCCTCGACCAGGCCAGAATGTGGTTTTTATCTCGCCAAATGAAGTGCGATGTCAAACCATTACCGTCGACAATGCGAATATCACTGCCGTCTGGATTGGCAGTTAGCATCCTCGACAATCGCTTGCCGTTGGGATACCGCCAGCGATGCAGGAAGATAAAGCGCTCACCATAGGGATTGAAAAGTAGGTGATTGAAATAATGTTTGATTCCTGGTTCCGCGCGGGGAATCGTCCCCATTTCGACGACCTCAGCAATCGAAATGATCAGGTCCTGATGGCCGCTGGCGAGGTCTACACTAAATATCCCCGTGTCGCCAGGAGCTAAATCTTCTTTGTGCGGATCAACCAAGCCCGGATATCCGTAACCCGGACGCACATCTTGGACACGACTGAAATCGGGTGCCACACCGGTCGTACCATCCGCGCTAACGGTATAAACGGGGTGTTGCAGCGTCCGCGTTTCCCGCGTCGTGACATCCATAATATGGCAGATAAAGTGATCGCCTTGACGATCGTTCCAGATGACCTCGGAATTCGATCCGGGTATCCATTGCAACATGCAGCCCTGCTGCCAACACCACGCGGTCGTCTTCCCCAATTCGATCCAGCGGTCGTTGTCGTGCAAGTCGACCATGCCGATGCGAATTTCGTCGTCGGCACGTGGACTGCGATGCTCAAAATCTGTTTCCATGCTGAGCACGTACCGATCGCTGGGATCAAACTCGAACTTGTCGTAGTAGCCGAACCAATGGTGCTGGGGACCGCGCGTGATGACGCGCACTTTTGGTTCTGGCTCTTCTGCCCAAGTCCGCTTCGCCCGGTGCGCCATCATTGCCAACCCGGCGGCACCACACCCCGACATCATGGCACGGCGATTTAAGTGTTTCTTGTTCAATTTGGACTTTCCTCAAAGATCCGAGGGTGTCTTGGAGATCGAGCTGTATTTACGCCGCAGCATTTTTTACGGTTTCGACGCTTTAATGTATGATGATACTTGATCGTCGCTCAATACGGCTATGGCAAGGCTACTTCATGAAGAATGTTTTCTGCAAACTGGTGTGCCCTATCTTAGCGCTCATCGCCCCGTGTTCATTAGGTTTGCTTTGTGCGACGCACGCCGCAGCTGAGCCGCCCCAGGTATTCCTGAAACAGTCAGGTGTCGGATTAAACGTCCCATTGGACAATGACCTACAATCGGTTTCCTACGGATTGGACCAATTCCTTGGCAATGGATTCGCTACGGACGGGATTGCCGCACGAACGTTAGATAATGCCGGACTGGCTCGCTTTGCCCGCTACCAATCGACCATCCAAGGGCAAGCGACTCCGACGGCGTTGTCGACCGACGACGATTGGGCCATCGAGATTGGCTACAAACACACGGGTGCTTATGGGACTGGGAACAATCCATTCTTCATCAAGCATTTTGAAGATGATGCCAGGGTCTTGGCATTGTTTTCGAGTGGTTCGGACAGCTGGTCATTGGGCGCTGGTGATTCGTCCGGCGGATACAACATGGTCGCCAACGGTTTGGAGCTGGGAGATGGTTGGAACCGATTCAATTTCCACTACAAATCGGCATCCCAGACGATCGATGCCTATCTCAACAGCGAGTTGATCGCAGGTGACATCACGTTGGGCAACGGCCGCTACGACCCGAATCACATCCAACTGGAATACTCGGGCGCGGGCACGGATTGGTTTGGCGAAGTCAAGATGGGTGGGGCGCTTCCCAACTCGCGTTCGGTGAACTTTGGAAATGAATGGGTCTGGAACAATCCGTTCACACTCCAAGGTCTCGTCTTGCGTGACAACTCGTTGATCGACCAACGGTACAAGAACGCCAATTTTACTAACGTGTTGGCATGGGAAAACAATGTCGGCATCATCGACAAGGCTTGGGAGCGGCAAGGGCTGCCCTGGCACTGGCATACTAGTGTGCGCCCGTTAGACAGCTCGCTCATCGCGGACCTCAACAACTACATCCAAAACCGACCGGGTGGCGGGGCGATCCTGGTTTGGGACGAACCGCAAAGGCCCGAATTCAAAGATGTGCGCGAAGTCTCGGATTGGATCAAGGAGAACTATCCGGAATTTCTGGTCTACGGCAATTTGTCAACTTTTTTAACACCAGGTAGCAATTACGGTCAGGAGTATGGCACGGATCCTGTTCCGGGGGGCGGCTACGAGGATCCGCCAGTCCCGTATGACTACGCGACCTTCGTCGACGACTATCTTTATGTGGTCCAGCCCGACATTTTGCAGTTCGACATTTACCCGTTTTCCGATGATCCCGGCCAGCCGACTGACCAATACATTCACGAGCGATACTATCAAGGGTTGGGGACGATTCGCGCGGCGGGCCTCAAAGCGAACGTTCCCTATTTCGTCGTCGCGCAAAGCTTTGACGGCGGTGGAACGTACCTGCCCAGCGAATCGGAGACGCGGATTCAGGTTTTCGCGGCCCTGGCACACGGCTACGAGGGCATCACCTACTTTACCTTTGATCATTTCGGGAATTTCGGCGACGGCGATGGCGGGATGCTGCAGTTTATCAATGCGTCTGAATCGACTTATACGTCCAATGCAGTTTATGGCTATGTTCGCGACACGAACGCCGAGGTGGCACGTTTGGGTGAGACGTTGAAGATGCTCACCAGTACCCAGGTGCGGTTTCTGCCGGGTAAACATCTGGAAGGCCAGTCCGAAGTGGCCAACATGCTGCCGCTGGGGATTACCCAGTGGAACGCCGCTACGGACGATCCATTTATGACCAGCGTCCAGGCGACGAACGTAGGAACGATCAGCGGGATCACGGAAGGCGATTTGTTGATCGGTCATTACACGCCGTCTCTGGAAGCGTTGGACGGCGACCAATTCACCGACGAATCTTATTTCATGATCGTCAATCTGCTGAAGGACCAGAACGCGTCGGCGGCCGACGCGACGCAACAGATCGTCGTCGACTTCGATTTTGGGGCCAGTGGCATCAATAGTTTGCAACGGTTAAACCGCACCACGGGGCAAGTGGAGGTGGTTCCGCTGACGTCCAACGGCGGCTCGATGTACCAACTGGACTTCAGCCTGCCGGGTGGGACGGGAGATATCTTCAAGTACAACACCGGGGCCCCGTTCGTACTCGGATTGGAGCTGGAGCGTGTCTGAGACGTCGATTCGTCGGGGCTGTGGCACGTTGGTCACAACTGGATTGGCGGCGTGCCCAGTGGAAACAATGTGGACGCTATGCTGGGCGACGTAATCCAGCAGGCCAGGACCGTGGTGGTTGATGAAGATATTGTGCTACGATCGCTGACGTTCGACAACGCGAATACGTATGCCGTTGCGGGAACGGGCGTGATTACCTTTGAGCACGTAGACGCGGCGACAGGAGGGCACGCGAACATTGACGTTACGCAGGGTAGCCATCAGTTTCAGACAAGCGTGTCACTGTCCAGCGATACCGATGTCGATGTGGCGAATGGTGCGATGTTGATGTTCAACAATGTCCTGGAGTTGGGCGGTAACACGCTTACGAAAATGGGTCCAGGAACGGTCGCTATCAACAACCAGCTGAACACGGGCGGCGGAACGATTAACGTGATGGAGGGGACGGTGTCGGGATCGGGTATCATCGGCGGTGACGTTGTCAACGACGGCGGCACCATCTCACCTGGTAACAGCCCCGGTATCATCGCGATCGTTGGTAACTTGACGCAGTCGAGCAACAGCACGTTGTTGATGGAGATCGCGGGATTGGCGAGCTCAGCGCATGATGTCTTGAGCGTCGGTGGCGTGGCCGATTTGGATGGCACGCTGATCGTGGAGTTGCTGGCCGGTTTTCAGCCCGCGGAGGGAAGCGAATTCGAGCTCTTTCAATTTCAGACGGTGAGCGGAGAATTCGATTCGATTCAACTGCCACCGTTGTCTCGGCAACTTCAGTGGGATACGTCGAGGCTTTATGTCGACGGTACGATATCGGTCGTCGCGGTGCCTGAGCCGGGGACGTCGCCGGGGATGTGGTTGGGTTTGGTCGTCTTTCTTCGGCTTGGGACATTGGCAGCTAAACGCTCTGAGTGATAATGCCGTTTCACCGCGACCCAGGACACAACCCACAAATCCGCTGCAACGGAAGTCCTACCAACTACGGCTATTTGGCCTCAGTCGTGATCTTGTCGGCCTTGGGATGCGGACCTGAACATCGTCAGACCTACCCCGTACGCGGCGTGATCACCCAGCATGATAGCCAACCGCTCAATGGCGGCATCGTCAGCTTTACCACCGAAACGGAGCTGTATGGACAAGTCGTCGCGAAAGGACAAATATCCGCAGACGGAAGTTTTCAGTTATCCACATACAAAGTCAATGATGGTGCCGTTGCTGGTCGCCATCAAGTGACTATCCGGCCAGCGATGGGTGGCGGCGAGGCGGGGGCCTTTGCATCCAGTCCCATCGCCAAGAAGTATCTGGGTCTCGACACGACGGATCTTGAGTTCGAAATAAATGAAGAGGAGAAAGAGCTAATGATTCAGCTTGATCGCCCAGAATCTGATTCACTCTAGCGCGGACATTACGGTACCATCGGCGATGTTTGCCAAGGCAACCAAAGTGATGCCATCCACTGACGGTTGTAGTGCCCGAACACTTCCGTCGCAAAAGACGAACTGGCACCGCCCGCCGGAATGGGAGCTGCCGAAATTCACCGTCAACAACTCCACGTCGGCCGGCAGCGACGCGAATTCGGGACTTGGCACGATGAAGTAGTCGCGCGGCGGCTTGCCGCTGGTCACGCCCGCTTGGCGCACGTAGTTGTAGACGTGGTTGTCGTTGTAGATCGTGTTGTCTCCGTAATCTTTTCGGCCGGAAAATTCAGGATGAACATACTTCTCGCCGGAAAGAAACGTCTTACTCAGGCCATCGGTAACTTGCTTAAATTTACGATGTCCACTCCACCGTTCGATTTTTTCGTTGGGGCAGGAACCTGTTACGACGACGTCGCCTTCCGTCGTTGCCGCGATGCCGTTGCCCCAGATACCTTCGTGGTCGATAGCATACCAGGGATCGGCTTGATGATCCCCGCCGTTGAGCGCGTAATCGGCCAGCGCGCCGGGTTGATGTGCCCGATCGAATCCGCAGGGCGCACCGTCGCCATCAACGCTCAGCCCTGGCCCACGGCGTGACGGACAGTATTGATCGTCAGCCGTGACGGTCGAGAATGGGAAAGGGTCGCTGATCGCGCTACCTTCCTTGCATCAACTCCGGGTGCCTGGGACGAAGGACGTATTCACGCGCCCACGACGTCCATGTTCGTCAAAGACGACCGGGTCTACATTTACTACTCTGCCACGAATACTCGCCACGGTTCGGGCGATTGGGGATCGCCGGGCATTGGCTTGGCGACTTTGCCGGCAGATCGTTTTGTTGCCCTGCGGCAGCAGATTGCGGATGTGGCTGGCGTGGTGGAGACCCCCTTGCTTAAGCCTGCCGGTAACATGTTGTTGGTCAACGCCGATGTAGACGAAAGGGGTCTCCAGGTGGAACTACTTAACGACGGAGGTCGGGTCATTGCTGGTTTTGATCGCGACAGCTGCCGGTTGGTCGCGCAGGATGATCTTCGGTACCGTGTACAATGGGAGAGTCGTGGCAAGTGGCACTCTCTTGGAGCTGCGGTCGGGAGACAACCGTTTGCCTTGCGATTTATCATCAACAACGGTGCCCTTTTTGCGATTTAAATCACAGAATTCGATTTAAGTCACCGAGGCTGCGGGATCAACAGGTCACAGGGAACCACTAATACTCAAGGGAAACGCCTACCAGCGTGGAATCAGCCACGGTAAGCGTTTTGCAACTGAAATTCACGAGTGCCTTAACGCCTTCAAGCACGAATCCAGTGACCAGGCAATCATGTCGG
>Ga0310123_10004113_pt1:0-7500 | contig 11089 bp, 9 predicted proteins | sample CB6_AW_1057_MG_FD_203505 | JGI IMG/M metagenome (GOLD analysis project Ga0310123, IMG submission 203505) | Marine microbial communities from Western Arctic Ocean, Canada - CB6_AW_1057 | ecosystem: Environmental > Aquatic > Marine > Oceanic | place: Canada: Western Arctic Ocean | collected...
AGTGAAAATCCGAGAATACTTGCAGTGACCATTTTATCGGTGATCCGCATGAAAATCATAAGCAGCATTATTCCACCGACGAGCCATTGTTTTCCGGTCATTTTACCATGCTTTTCAAGGTGGCTTTTCAGAACTGAAACAGCCTCCGACAAATCCTTTACTTCCGGTTTGAAGAGTAATGGAAGTAAGAATGCCATCAGAACTGACATGATAGCAGTATAAAAAACACCCATACTCATCCATTCAAAAAAGGAAACATTCGGACTGGCATAATCTTCCAGAAACCCAATCATGATGGCATTTCTGGCACCTCCGGTGGGACTCATGGGTGCTCCCACCATACAGCCGATGGCAATGGACATCATCAGTAATTTTCCTAGATTGGGCGCTGAAATTGTCTTGTTCGTAAGTGTGAACAATGCGAGGGCAATCGGCACATACATAGGTGCGATTGAGGCTTCATTTATAAATGCGGATGGAATGGCCGTTCCAAGGAGAAGACCCAGAACAATGTTGCGTGTTTTAGTTCCGGAAAGTTTGACTACCAGCATTCCGATTCGTTTGTCGAGTCCATATTTCACCAGTGTTGAACCAATGGCTAGTGACCCGGCGATAAACCACACAGCATCATGTGCATAAGTGGACACAATCCGTGCTGGTTGGGTGATCCCAAAAAACAATTGAACCAATCCGATCAGCAGTGCTACTGCCGGCATGGGGATCGCTTCTGTCGCAAAAAAGACCGTACACATCCCAAGCAGGGCGATAATAATTTTCATGTTGTAAGCCCTCTGGGCAATTATTTCTGGACTCAGGTCACTGCCGAATATTTCGCTGGCCTTTGAAACCATAGATTCCGGAGTGGGCATGAGAGCGAGGAGCGTAAAAATGGCAACACCAACCCCAAGCCATTTGAAATTGGTGGTTTTTGCAAACCCTCCTGATGATTGAATTTTCTCTTTATCTGCCATGATAATTGCATGGAGAGTGTCTACAAAAACTGAAAATGGCAAGATAAGAAATAAATCAAATTTTGAAGAAATTGGATCTGATTTCTTTATTAAAAGACAAAAATGGTTTTTTTAACTCATATCGTTTACATATTATGTTTTCTTTTTCATTCTTAATTTCATATGAGATTTGGCTAAAAATATTTCCTCAATATGAGGTAAAGAGAAAGTAAGATTTTGAATTATGAATATTATTGATACACTAATAATTATTTTTTTCCTGGTTAGTTTAGTGGTATATGGACTTTACCAGGGGAAAAAAAATCAAACAACAAAAGATTTTTTTCTGGGGGGAAAACCCCTGCCATGGGTTGTTGCCATGTTTTCCATCGTGGCAACCGAAACATCTGTCTTGACCTTCATAAGTATACCGGGAAAAGCATATCGGGGAGAATGGTTTTTTCTTCAGTTAGCTTTGGGCTATATCCTGGGGAGGATTTTAGTGAGCATATTTCTTCTTCCACAATATTTTCGAAATGAGGTAACCTCAATTTACCAAGTTCTTGGTTCCCGGTTTGGTCCAGATATCCAAAAAATAGCATCGATAGTTTTTCTGGTCACACGGGTATTGGCAGATGGTGTCAGGTTTTTAGCTACTGCCGTAATTGTTCAGGTGATTACTGGGTGGTCACTCCCAGCAGCAGTGATAGTGATTGGTATAGTGACAGGAATTTATACTCTTTCGGGAGGGATACGCACCATCATGTGGATTGATAGTCTCCAGTTTATTCTCTATCTGGGGGCAGGATTGATTTCAGTTGGTTTTATCATTTTTCAGTTTCATGAACCAGCTTTTTCTATTTTGGAGGATATTTTTGACAAGGGAAAGTTCCAAATCATTCAGTTTGGATGGGATATCCAAAAACCATACATGTTTGTCAATTCTTTGATTGGTGGAATGTTATTATCATTTGCATCGCACGGTGCAGATCATATGATGGTTCAGCGTGTATTGAGCACCAGAAATCTTTCCGCAGCCCGGAAGGCGATGATAGGTAGTGGGATATTCGTGTTCTTTCAGTTTGTAATATTTTTGTTTGTGGGTTCTTTATTATATGCTCTTTTCCAAAATGTAGATCTGACACAAGTTGATATTGCTTTTTTAAATGATGATAAGCTTTCGCTGAAAAAAGATAGGGAGTTTCCATTGTTTATTGTGCAGTATCTTCCGGTTGGTTTAAAAGGTCTGTTGCTGGCGGGAGTTTTGTCGGCTGCTATGAGCACACTAAGTTCGTCCATTAATTCACTTGCATCGTCCACAATTATAGACTGGTCTTGGAAAGGGAGATCATTAAGAGGAGCCCGATTTATCAGCCTATTCTGGACTATAGTTTTAATTAGTATCGCTTTGATCTTTGATGAAAGTGACAAGGCTATTGTGGATATGGGGCTTGAAATTGCCTCTTTTACCTATGGAGGCTTATTAGGAATGTTTATTCTGAGCCGAAGTAAGCGCCCATTCCATTCATTAAGCTTAATCTTGGGCTTAGTATTCAGTATTGTTATTGTTATTCTTTTGAGGGAATTTGGATTAGCCTGGACATGGTTTATCAGTTTTTCTGTTATAACGAATCTTGCAGTAACTTATTCAGTAGATTTAATTTTCTTTAGACATAATGCATGATCGATTAGTAAAAGTAGCAGTATTTTTGTTGTTTGTTCCCATTTACCTGTTTGCACAGGAATTTCGATATAGCCAAATTAAAAATATCCCTGATTTTTCCTTTGCACCACATGTTTTTACTGGTCTTGATATTTTAGAACAATTAGATATAGCTCCATTAAAGGGGAAAAAAATCGCTGTTTTGTGTAATCAGACTGCTGTTAACCGGGAAGGAGAACATCTCTTAGAAATTTTAGCATCTAATGGAATTGAAGTAAAAACTCTTTTTGCACCAGAGTTTGGATTATTTGGAAGTGGAAATAAGAGATTAAAACTATTTACAAAAGAGAAAAATATTGAACCGACAACAGGAGCAAGAATTATCGATTTATTTGGGGAACATATTTATCCACCCGATGAATCTATAATAGGTATTGATCTTATTCTTGTGGATATCCAAGATACAGGTGTCAGGTATTCCACTTTTATCACAACAATAACAAAAATAATGGAAACCGCTTCAAAAAATAATATCCCGGTATTGATCCTCGATCGCCCAAATCCTTTGCGTGGTGATGTGATTGATGGTCCTGTGGTCCGTCCTGCATACCAGTCTTTTGAAGGATATCATCTTGTTCCAATTCGACACGGGTATACAATTGGAGAATTTATTTTAATGGTCAACGAAATGGGATGGGCAAAGGATCTTGCCCGTGTTGATCTTACTGTAATTCCCATGGCAAACTGGAAACGTGATCATTGGTTTAACGAAACGGGATTACCCTGGGTTCAACCAACACCGGACATTTCTGACCTAGAAACTTTATTAGCATTTTCAGGAATGGCACTCCTAAAAGGGACGAACCTTAACACTGGACATGGGACGGATAAACCATACCTTAGGGCAGGGGCACCTTGGTTGTCTGGTCATCATCTAATGGAAAAGTTAAATGCTTTGAGCTTACCCGGTGTACGTTTTTCAGTTATCAAATACAAGCCAAGGCATCGACAGGGCATGAAGTTCATCCCCCTGTACCTTGATGAAATTTGCAATGGAATTGAGATTGAAATAACAGATAGGAACGAATTTGATCCTTTGGCAATCTCCACAGCTATTATTATCACTACAAAATATCTATATCCGAGGGAGTTTCAATGGGCATCCGATAATTATATTGATAAATTATTTGGTTCAAATATTCTGAGAACTTTCACTGCCCAAGGGAAACCCGCTGACTATTTACCTCCTTTATGGTTTCATGATATTCTTCGGTTCAGTGAATTTAGACAGAGGTTTCATTTATATTAAATTTTAAGGAAATTAATTATTGTGTTAATAAATAGAATTCACATTTTTTTATTTTCCCTATTTTTCGCCATTTCATATGTTTTTGGTCAAACACATTTCACAGTTCCGCAAAATGTTTGGCGAGTATCTATTTTTTCAAGTACGGCTTCAGGAGACTGGATTGGGGAAAATGGTGCAAAAGAAGTGGGACAGGATAGCATTCTATTCTCAGACCATAGTGATGCTCGGTTCGGATTAAATTTCACAACATTTCAAGGTACACTGACGGAACTGCGTAAAGAGAATCTCTCTACTCTCACGTCAAAAATTGAGTACGGATTTACTGACAAAACCACTGTGAGTTTGGAGGTACCCTATATAAGGAATTTATTAGTAGAGCGGGATTGGAATTGGAAGCCAGATTTTCTGGATGAAGCTGATTCATCTCAACAAACTATTAACGGGTTACAAGATTATTACTTTTCTCCCAGGAGGCAGACATCTGGTTTTGGAGATATTTCGCTGGGGGTAAAAATTGTACTTATGGGAACACCAGCCTGGTCGGCAAAAGGATTGGTTTCCATGTACGGTGGAGTTATGGTTCAGTTCCCTAGTTCACGACCATTAAGCCGCTATCATTCTGCAAATGGTTCTCATTCATCACAGTTTGAAGAAGTCCTTCTTGGTTCAGGAACGACTTTATGGAAATATTCTCTTTCAGGAGAATTTTATAAAAATTCCTGGGATCGGTTGTTTAATATTAGTTGGGCTGCTCAAATTGCAAATTCAAGTAAAGCAACCTTGAATACCCCCGTTTTTTTTCTTGGTATATCTCAAACAAATCCAGATAGTATCGCAGGACACATTGGATTGACCTATCTTTATAAGAGAGGGACTCAATTTCGCGGGATGATATCTGCTACTCTGGATCTATGGCCGGAAAGAGTTTCTTTGAGGGGGAATCAGATTTGGCTTTTCAAAAGACAGGACCAGTTTATTTCTAGCAATCCTGAGTGGGACAAAAGAATGACTTCCCACCCTGGGTATAATACTGAGATGATTCAGATATCTCAATCCTTTGTATTATTTTTGAATAATCTGGATCCGTTAAAAAAAATTGGCCCAATTCCGTTTATTGTTGAGATTGGAACAAACTTACCAATCCTCACGAGAAATAATTATAGCGATTTTCGTACATGGATTGGGCTTACATGCTATTTTCAGATGTGGTGATTATTTCCCTCACGTAAGGATTAATTAAATGAATAGACCATGGAAGATAATTTCAAAAGGAGGTTGCAGAAAAAAGTTGATTATATTAACTTGCAATCCCTTTTAAATAAGAAAAGCCCCGTTAGTACGGCGTGCTCTTCGTGGAAAAAAGATTTTCTCAAGGGTAGACTGGCGGCGCTGTTTTTTTGATAAAACTTTCTGATAAATCACGTTTTCAATCATGAAATACACTGCGCAATATTCTCAACTTGTGATGCCTGATCATATTAATAATGTCGGTACCCTTTTTGGTGGTCAAATGGTATCTTGGATGGATATAGCAGCAGCCAAAGTAGCCTATCGGTTTTTGAGGGATACAGATGCAGTCGGAGCTGTTACTAGGGCAATTGAAAAAGTTGAATTTAAAGAACCTGTATTCGCTGGTGAATGGATTAACTTTTCCAGTAAGGTGATAAAAGTTGGTAAATCTTCGGTTAGCATTCATGTGGATGCCTTTGCTGAAAGCAAATCACGGGGAAAAAGGTTAGCCTGTACAGCTATAATTACAATGGTTGCTGTAAAAAAGAATTCTGACGATAACTTTGTTAAGTTTCATCATGGGAATTCGGTGGATTAAACTAAGAAGCCTCTCAGGTTTGCTATTGATAGGACACTTCTATTTTTTTGGGTGTTCTTTTATGATGACACCTGAATATCCTGAACCAATTCTACTGGGTGCAAATCCTTCAGTTGCCGTCCGGTATGAATATGGAAATATCCAACTGAAATTACAAACACAGATTCTTGATGGGAATCCAACCGCTTATCGCTTTAGTATTTTTAATCAAAGCGATTCAATATCTCCCTTGATAAGTAAAATATTTTTTCCGGATGACACTATCATTGTTATACTTCCTGTGGATTTTTTTCAAATTGAGGATTTAGGATATGTTGCCATTCTTGTCCCTCAGGGTGATGATTTTGAAATAGTAAAAAATTATTTTACTATTGAACAAACAGGGGTATTTGAATTTCCAACTGCTTATATTCGTAGAAAACCAGTGATGTTAGTTGGGAATGTTTCACAAAGAATTGGAAAAATTCCAATTGTTGGAGCAAAAGTCCAAATTTTTGATAGCACTGGAGTTGTTGGATATAGTGAGACAAATATTTCTGGGCAGTTTGAAATAGAACTTCGGTTCCCCTTTAAGGATAGAAAAGATTTACATTTAACTATTTATACCGGTGGGAGATACTCTCGTTGGAGAGACCGCATTGATTTTCAAGGTGAGAAGTGGTTAAATAAATCTGTAGTCCTTGGACCTAGTGCTTTATTTATCAGCCAGGGAATGGTGTACAGGGTTATTCAAAATGAAACTCCATTTAGAGAAGGGCCAGAGAATGGATCACCCATAAAGTTTTTTCTTTCAGAAGGAGATATATTTGTAGCTGAAACAGTAGCCGGAGATCAGTTGTTTGGTCAAATTGAAATTCTTATTGAAAAAAATGGTTATTTTCAGCATTTTGAGGGATGGATTAAAAATAAATACTTGAAATTTATCCAATGAGAAATAAATTCTTAGTGCTATTTTTTCTGACCATTATTTTTGCAAAAGTATCAGTCCGGATTGAAAGCAAACCTTCCAATGCACATGTAAAAATTGACGGAGAACCTTTCGGATTGACTCCTATAGAAGAAATATCTTTAGCACCTGGATTGCATAAAATAGATCTTGCTTATGAGGAGTATGTCCCTATCCAATATGAATTAGACTTGCAGCTTGCAACCTCTGTGGTACTGCTCTTCCAGCTAAATCAAATTCATACTGTTACTTTCAGTACTCAAGAAACGGGGTTGAATTTTGTATTGGATAGTAAATATAACTGGTTTGAAAATAAGATAAAAATGAAAATGGAAGAAGGGACACATAATCTGAAGGTACTTAATGGTGATTCCTTAATTGAAGAGAAGAAATTAAAGATCAATGAAGCTTCAGAAATATTTTATGAATTACCGCTATCTGAATCACAATTAGAATTGTCCCAGCAGAAAGTAGATGAAGCACTGAAAGCATTAAAAGCACTACAGTCAGTTAAGGATTCTATAGAAAACAAGTAAATAGATCCCAATATTAGTGATTTAGTTAACTTTGAATAAAATATTAATCAAATTATTTCAGCATTTTCAAAGACACGCTCAGGTAAAATAATGGGGAGCATATTACAGAAAATTTCAGAAAATGATTTTGAGAATTTAGGTGTTCTTCAACTTATACTGACCTTATCATTGCAGAGGCTTTAGTTGGATGGCAGAATATAAAAATTTATTTGTCAAATCGATTAACAAATCTATTTGACCTCTTTTACTTTCGCATCAGTTTGCATAG
>Ga0310123_10004114_pt1 | contig 11088 bp, 7 predicted proteins | sample CB6_AW_1057_MG_FD_203505 | JGI IMG/M metagenome (GOLD analysis project Ga0310123, IMG submission 203505) | Marine microbial communities from Western Arctic Ocean, Canada - CB6_AW_1057 | ecosystem: Environmental > Aquatic > Marine > Oceanic | place: Canada: Western Arctic Ocean | collected...
CCCAGCCGGGGGGTGGCCCCACAACCTTGCTCGGAAGGGCGAGTTTCGATGCCTTTAGCGCACGAGCTACGGACGAAGCGGCGGCCCTCGTGGATACGGTGAGCATTGCGGTCGACTCTGCGACGGTGGCTGCCTTGGGAAATCCGACCGGTGGTACGACCGGGCTTCTCTTGGCCGTTGCCGACGCTGGGGCGCTTCTCAACTTGATGGATGTGGGGCTCCTGATCACGGCAGTGTCGACCACCGGTGCTGATACCGTCTCGGAGGTAAGGGTCGAAAACATTGATCTGACTTTTATGGTCGATCCGCTGCCAACAGCGCCGGTGGGGTGGCTACGTGTGGGGGGGACCCCTTCGTGGCGTTCGGTGATCACCATATCGCTGCCCCAGACCGTTGACGGCACTGCCGAAGTGTGTGGTACGGTGGGCTGTCAGGTCGATCTCACGGAGGTCGTCGTCAACATCGCCGAGTTGGCGCTGACGACTCGCCAGACCGAGTCGGCGTTCCAGCCCCAGGGCGCCACCTTGCTGGACCTCCGCAGTGTGCTCAACCCGAAACTTCTCCCCAAATCTCCCCTCGGAGGGGCGGTGTTGCCGGTTGTGGAGCACATTCCGCCTGAGCTTTTTTCCGTGCAGGCCGGGACACCAGTATTCCTCTCGGTGACCAGGTTGGTGAAAGCGATACTTTCGATCGCCGCCGAAACGGATACGGTGCCCGACGCCTCGATGGCTCTGGTCAGCGCCGTCGAACCGAATATGGTCGGGTTCGCGTCCTTCGAGGGGGCTGGAGGTGCGGGCGCTCCCGCACTGCGACTGCTGTACACGATCGCCAACGACGTGGGCTTGCCATGAGACATTTAAGATCACTGCTGGTGCTCGCGTTGATTTTTCCGAGCACCCTGGCGAGCCAGTCCGTGCTCGGGTCGAGTGGACTGGGGATGAAGCTGGAGCCTCTCGATGCCATCCAGCGAGCACTTGGTGGGGTGGGAGTCACGACGCTGACAGCTACGGTGTTACCGGGAAATCCTGTGACATCCTTAGACGTCTTGGCACCTACGATTACGTTCACTGTCCAGCCGCACTGGGGTAAATACTCCGTCGGATCAGAGAAGGGAAACTTCGTTGGGACCCGGTTCCCCCTGCTTGGTTTCGCGTACCCGTTGGGCACGGATGGTGTGTTCACACTCACGGCGGTAAGCCAATTCGACCAGAACTGGTCCGTCGAGTCCACGGATTCTGTCGTTACCGGAGGGGAGAGCGTCGGAATCACCGACACCTTTCTTTCGGATGGTGGGATCGTGGCGGTCCAGGCGGGTTGGGCCCGCCGCTGGTCGACCACGCTTGCGTTCGGAGCGACCCTTGGTTTCTACAGTGGTGGGCTCACACGGAGCTTCACACGGGCATTCGACCAAGAGACGGCGGATTCAGTTGCGCTGGGAAGCCCGATCAGTCCGTTCGCTACTGGTGGGCGATGGATTCATTCGGGCCGACTCGCTTCGTTGAACGTTGCTTGGGATCCGAGTTCTTCCCTGCTGGTGGGCACGACCGTGGCGTGGGGGGGGACGATCAAGGTCGATCCTGCGGAAGGGGCTGAGGGTGTCAGGCGGAAGGTGTCGGTACCGCTGGAGCTCAAGGTATCCACAACGGCGGTGCTCAGCCCGTCGTTGTCCCTGAATGTCGGGGTTGCCTCCTCGAACTGGACAGATTTGGGCGATCCGAGTATCAACGCAGCGGGCGCGGGCAGAGTGATGTCCTACGGTGCGGGGGTGGAGTGGGAAGTTACGAACTTTTGGGCGGGCGGCTTTCCTCTTCGGTTTGGCTTTCATCGGTCGGTGCTGCCGTTCCGCTTCTCGGGGAAAAAGGTGAAGGAGAGTGCGATCTCCTTCGGATTCTCAGTCGTGATGGTCCAGGCCTTGGGTCTCCCCTTGGCGGCCGTGGATGTGGCGTTCGAGTCGGGAAACAGGAACTCGGGGGCTTTTGGGGAGACCTTTCGCCGGCTTACCGTGACCACCCGGGTGGGAGGCCGCTGAGGCGGCCGCGCAGCGTGCGGGTTCTTTTCCATACGTTTGGGTGCAAGGCCAACCAGTACGATACCGAGCGGATGCGACAGGAGTCGCAGGCTCGAGGTGCAGTCACCACGCATGATTTGGGCTCGGCCGACGTATGTGTGGTGAATACCTGTACCGTGACGAATGCGGCCGACGCCGAGGCGAAGCGTTTTATTCGGCGTATCAAGAGAGAAAGCCCCCAGACCCATGTCGTCGTCGCCGGGTGTTCCGCTGTGCTTCGAAGGTGGGAGTATGCTGAGATGGAAGGTGTGGCCTCCGTCGTACCGGGACACGACCCCCTTCAGGTCGCCGCTGCTGTGGCCGGTGCCGTCGCACCTCGTAGTGCCCTCGTTCAGCTCGGCATGGATCCTGGGCTAGATGGATCGCATCTCGAAGCGATCGGAGCGGCCATCTTGGACAGGCGCGAGGGGGCGACGAGGGGTTGGCTCAAGGTACAGGACGGCTGTGACCGGAAGTGCGCGTTCTGCGCCACGCGGCTTGCGCGCGGGGCGAGTCGCTCCCGCTCCGCCGGGGACATCATCCTGGAAGCCCGGATGCTGTCTCGCCACCATCCCGAACTCGTGTTGACGGGGATCCACATTGGCCATTACGGCCGGGATGTGGAGGGCTCTGCTACACTTGCCGTGCTCTTGGCCCGCCTCTTGGACGCGGTCCCGGACGTCCGATTCCGCGTCGGGAGTATCGAGGCGACGGAGATTGATGAGCTGCTCCTCGAACTCATCCGTACGTCGGATGGCCGTGTCGCCCCGCATTTACACATGCCCTTGCAGAGTGGCGCCGATCCGGTCCTGCGCCGCATGAAGAGATGGCATACCCGAGAGGCGTACCGAACCCGGGCCTTGGAGGTCGCGGATACCGTACCCCGAATCGGCTTGGGAGCGGATATCATCACGGGTTTTCCAGGCGAGACCGAGGCGGACCACCAAGATACCGTGCGTCTGGTCGAAGAACTTCCCTTCACCTACCTCCACGTTTTTCCGTTCTCACCTAAGGAGGGTACCGCGGCGAACACGCTCCCGGATCCAGTACCGCAGAGGGTCGCGGGCGAGCGCAGCCGTGAATTGCGGGCGCTGGCGCAGGAGAAACATCGCCGCTACAGGGCGTCGCGCACCGGGGAGCCGTCCCTGGTGACCCTGGAAGCCCAGGGTCTCCGGGGTCTGACGGGAGATTACCTGCGGGTGGACGTGGAGGGTCCGGGCGTGAAAGATTACGGACGTCTCCACTCGGGTGTCCTGCGGGGTGGTGGGGATGATCTCTATATTGAACTCGATGCGGCCAGCGCACCCAAGAGTGCTTGGGCCGCTTCCGATATGGAATCGCCCCCCCGCTCCCACGTGAGTTCGGCATGATTCAGCGCTCAAAAAAACGCGCCTACGTCGAGACGTATGGCTGCCAAATGAACATCAGCGACGGAGAGCTGATGGGAGGCGTCCTGGAGGCCCACGGATACGAGATTTCCGCTGACCCGGAGCAAGCGGACGTCATCCTGGTGAACACCTGCGCAATTCGGGAGCACGCTGAGAAGCGGGTGCTCGGCAGGGTGGGCCAGCTCTGCGGGCTGAAGCGTGAACGTCCGGACCTGATCATCGGCGTCACAGGGTGCATGGCGCAGCGCATGGGGGAGACGCTTCTGGAGAAGGCTCCTCATGTGGACCTGGTCATGGGCCCCGACGGCTACCGGTCTCTGCCGGAACGGCTCGCGGAACTCGAGGAGGGTCGGAAGATTCGACCCTCGCGGTCAGCCAAGAGACGTGGCTCTCAACTGGTGGTACTCGACCTTCAGTTCGGTGAGAATTACCAGGGCCTGGAACAGCGTCGCACGTCCCGGATTTCCGCATGGGTACCGGTCCAGCGAGGCTGTGACCACCGCTGTACGTTCTGCATCGTCCCGTACGTGAGGGGCCCTGAGAAGAACCGGGCTCCGGGGGAGGTGTTACGGGAAATCGAGGAGATCGCCGACTCCGGTGTGACAGAGGTCACGTTGCTGGGTCAGACGGTGAACTCCTATGAGTCCGAAGGGCAGTTCTTCCCCGATCTACTCCGCTCCGTGGCTCGGGTTCCGGGCATCCGGCGCGTTCGGTTCACGTCACCGCATCCCAACGACGTGACAACCGATCTGCTGGATGTCATGGCGGAGGAAACCGCGGTGTGTGAGCAACTTCATCTGCCGCTTCAGGCGGGAAGCGATCGAACGCTTCGACGGATGCTCCGGCGGTACACGGTGGAGGCCTTTTTCGAAAAGGTGGAGTTGGCGCGCGCGGTGATATCTGACATCGGACTTTCGACCGATGTCATCGTGGCTTTTCCTGGGGAGACCCACGACGAGTTTGAGGAAACGCTCGAGGTGATGCACACCGTCCGCTTCGATGATGCCTATACCTACCGGTATTCTCCCCGGGAGGGCACACCCGCCACGCGTTTGCCCGCCACGGATTTTATTCCCGATGGGGAGGGCCAGAAGCGACTTCAGCGACTCATTGAAGTCCATCGAGCCATCCAAGCTGAAATCAACGAGGCCGAGGTCGGGCGCACGGAAGAAGTTCTCGTGGAAAAGGAGGCCCGTAATCCAGGTCAGATTCTGGGCCGGACACGACGGAACAAGGTGGTCGCGTTCGCCGGATCTCCCGAACTGGTTGGTACCTACCAGGAAGTGCGTCTCACGGAAACGACGGGAGCGACATTCGTCGGGGCTCTAACAGGGTCCTCATGACGCGGCTCATCGGACCACTGGGAGTCATGTCCGTCCTGGTGGTCTCGATCCTATTCTCGGCGCTGAACGGGGCACAGCGGGTCACGCTCAATCTGGGAGTGGCCGTGCTTTACGGCGTGCCTCTGACGTTGATAGGGTTCACGGGTCTTTTCATGGGAATGGTGGTCATGCTCGTTGCGGGCATCCGCAGCGATCTCAAGGTCCGAGCCGTGCTTCGCCAGCGACTGGAGGCCGAAGATCGGGAGGAACGGGCCCTTATCGATCGGACCCAACAGGACCTTTTTTCGCCGTGTCCCCTCGTGGACGAGGAGGGTGCAGAGGAGGTGCCATAGCCTGACGTTCGACGCCATGTGGCGGTCCCGGGCTTCACCGTGAGCCCTCGACTGCCACCCGTGGTTTTGGTCGCCCTCGCCCTCATGGTAGGGAGCGGCTTATACCCGGCTTTGGACATCTTCTTTCCGCCCGCTCTCTCCCTCGCGTTTGTTTGCCTTCTCATTCTGCCATGGCTTCACCCCGGCTCTTTGCGGTTGCCTCGGGCGGCTGCAGACGGACAAGAATCCGTCGAAGTACGCTCCCAGTTACCAATCACCGTACGTAATCGAGCCGCGTCTGTAGCCCTGGCCGTGTGATCGCCGGGGGCGTCACGACTCACGCACAGCGTCGAGCGGCTGACAGCGACTGCCGCCTCCACATAGGGGACGGAGTCGAGGGAACAGTCACCGGCTGGTTCGAGGGCGGGGCTGGAGCAGGAGCGCAGCCATTTTGGTTGGTCGGCAGCCTGGGGTGCGACGGATCTGTCCGGGTATTCCAAGGGGGAGTTCAGCGGAGTGCCCAGAACCCTTATAAAACCTAGGTGATCAGCTCTGACTGTGTCCCGAGAGGCGCTAATCGTGCGAAATTGTCAGCTACTTACTCGCCGATCCTCCGTCAGACCTCGAGGTCTTGAAGGTCGGTCATCACGGGTCGAACACGTCGACCTCTCCGTTTCTTCTCGCACAGACCTCTCCCGAGCTGGCCGTGATCTCGGTGGGCGCGAGGAACCGTTACAGCCATCCCCACACCGAGGTCGTGAATCGGATCATCGAGTCGGGCGCCCGCGTTCTGCGCACAGACCTGAGTGGGGACATTGTGATACGTGCCCGACGCAGCGGATTCCATGACGTCCGAACCGAGTGGTGAGACTGGAGTCGGGCGCCCAGATGGAATGGTACAGTCAACGGGGAGAGGCGTGTCTTTGCCCTCCGGAGGGCCCCGATTATGTTTTGCTGACGCCAGAGGCTGTTGAAGGAGAGCCCACGTCCCATGAGGCCATGACTGACAGAAATGTTGTTACGCTAGAGAGACATATCGTCGAGGAAGAACGGCGGCGTCCAGAGGTGACCGGAGCTTTCAGCAATATTCTCTACTCCATCACACTCGCCGCGAAAATCATTTCTCGGGAGGTGAACAAGGCCGGCATTGTCGATATGCTCGGAGGCACCGGAGACACGAATGTACAGGGAGAGCGTGTCCAGAAACTCGATCTCTATGCTCAGGACGTGATCTACAGGGCGATGGATCATACGGGGGCGCTCTGTTGCATGGTCTCCGAGGAGTCCGAGGACATCCTTCCGATTCCGGAGCAGTTTCCGAAGGGGAAGTACGTTTTGATCTTCGATCCGCTGGATGGTTCTTCCAACATCGACGTCAACGTTTCGATCGGCACCATTTTCTCGGTTCACCAGAAGGTATCCGACGGCGAAGACGGCACCGTCGAAGACTGTCTTCAGGCGGGGTGCAGGCAGATCGCAGCAGGATACGTGCTCTACGGATCGTCGACCATGCTCGTGTACACCAGTGGGCAGGGGGTGCACGGGTTTACGCTTGACCCGTCGATCGGTGAGTTTCTGTTGAGCCACCCGAACCTTGTCATGCCCGATCCCCCGAGCCGGATGTACTCGATCAACGAAGCGTATTATCCTCGCTGGTCCTCGGGGCAGCAGAGGCTCATGCAGCATTTGAAGGGGCTCGATGGCAAAGCGACGGTCTCCTACAGCTCACGCTACATCGGCTCCTTGGTGGCGGATTTTCACCGTACCCTGCTGAAGGGTGGAATCTTCATGTATCCAGCGGACACCAAGAATCCGTATGGGAAACTACGACTCCTCTACGAGGCCGCGCCGATGGCCATGATCTGCGAGCAGGCCGGGGGACGGGCGTCCGACGGGCGCACGTCAATAATGAACCTCGCCCCGGAGGCCATTCACCAGAGGACGCCCCTGTACATCGGGTCTTGCGAGATCATTGAGTTGGCGGAGGCCTTTCTGGCCGAGGACGCTTAGAGGCTTGTTTCGAAGGAGCTGTGACAGCCCTTGTAAGGAGACCGACTGGACCGGATTCCCTTGGGCCTCAACACTTGATAGGGTGGTTCCCGGGCAGGTAGCCCATGTCGAGATCGACGAGGGGTGCGGAATAGTTACCTGAGAAGCAAGCGTCGCAGAAGGAGCTGTGGTCGGAGACGACCGATAACATTCCTTCGAGGGACAGGTATCCGAGGGAATCGACCCCGAGCTGCTGGCCGATCTCCTCCGGAGTAAGTCTAGACCCGATGAGTTCCTCAGGGCTGGGCATGTCGATGCCGTAAAAACAGGGGAATCGCACGGGTGGGCTGGCGATACGGAAGTGGACTTCTTTGGCGCCGGCTTGCCGAATGAACTTGACCAAGCTCCGGCTCGTGGTTCCACGTACGAGTGAGTCATCCACTACGATGACACGCCGACCCTCCAGCACCTCGCGCACGGGGTTGTACTTCATCCGGGCGCTGAAGTCTCGATCGGCCTGTGAAGACTTGATGAAGGTTCGCCCGACGTAGTGGTTTCGGAGGAGGCCCAACTCAAAGGGGATGCCGCTCTGCTCGCTGTATCCCAGGGCCGCCGAGTTAGCGCTGTCCGGCACCGAGACGACGGCATCGGCGTTTATCGGGTGCTCTTGGGCAAGCCGGCGTCCGAATCCTCGGCGCGCGCCGTCCACGGAGATGTTCCAGAGATGCGAGTCCGGACGAGCGAAGTACACCAGCTCAAAGATGCACGGGGCGGCCGACTCGGCTTCGGCGAGTGCGGGGAGGCTGTGGAGCATTCCGCCCTCAATCCTGAGGACCTCGCCTCGCTTGATGTCCCGCAGATATTCTGCCCCGAGGATGTCCAGTGCACACGTCTCACTTGCGACGACGTGTCCCTCCCCGAGTCTGCCTAACACGAGAGGGCGGTACCCCCGTGGGTCGCACACGGCGTACATCACCTCACCCACCGTAATGGCGAGTGAGAATGCACCCTCCAGCTGATTGAGAGCATCGGCCAGCTGCCCGTTGACGGTTGCCTCACGAGACCGGGCGATCAGGTGAACGATCACCTCCGAATCCGATGTGGTCTGGAAGATCGCTCCCTCCTTCACGAGCCGCGTCTTCAAATCGTGCGCGTTCGTGAGGTTGCCGTTGTGGGCAACCACCAGATCACCCTCGGCGTAGCGAACGACGATCGGTTGCGCATTCAGTGCCTGGCTTCCACCTGCGGTCGAGTATCTCACATGTCCTACCGCCGTCCGTCCTGGAAGTCCTTTCAAGACATCCGCGTTGAAGACGTCGGCAACTAATCCCGCACCCTTGTGGAGCCGCGCCTCGCCGTCCGCGAGTGCGCAGATACCGGCGGATTCCTGGCCCCGATGTTGAAGGGAGTACAGTCCCAGGAACGCCAACTCGGCAGCGCCATCGATGCCGCTGAAGCCGACGACGCCGCACTCTTCGTGAGGCCGATCGTCGAGTTGGGATGCTGCCACGTCGATGGGTCCTGGGAGTGTTCGGGGAAAGGGCTTCGAGGTCACGGTGGTCCGGCTCCATCCATCAGGTTAGGGATCGCGCCGAAGAACAGCTCAGCGAGGACTTCAATATCGGCCTCCAGCGACGTCGCCCGCCCGTCGATCTGGAAGCCCTCATCTAAAGGGACAACCTGTCCTACGGTGCGGCAGGGCACACCGTGGCGCTTGGCGAGAACTAGAACCTTGTCCGCGAATCGTGGGTCGCACGAGACCACTACGCGGCCTTGGGCCTCACCGAACAGGAGAGGTAGGACCGGGAGCGTGTCGTGAAGCGTGGCTTTTACGCCCAGCAGGTTGTCTTCTGATCCGAGCGCGCTCTCGGCCAGGGCGCACGCGAGGCCTCCCTCCGACACATCGTGGGCGGAGTGGAGCAGCCTCTGCTGAATCATCGACAGCACGGCGTGCTGGAGTCTGCGTTCTGCGAGGAGATCGACCGAGGGCGGCTCTCCGGCCACGAGGCCTTCCACCACATAGAGATATTCCGAGCCCCCCAATTCGTCCGTGTTGTCACCGAGCAGGATGATTGTATCGCCTGCGTTCTGAAAGGCGTGGCGAGTTATGTGATCCACATCCTCCAGGACGCCGACCATGCCGATGACCGGCGTCGGGTAGATCGCCACTCCGTCCGTCTCGTTGTAGAACGACACGTTTCCGCCGGTGACCGGGGTCTCGAACAGCTTGCAGGCCTCGGCCATGCCCAGCACGGACTCCCGGAACTGGTAGTAAATGTGGGGCTTGAGGGGATTCCCAAAATTCAGGTTGTTGGTAACGGCGGTCGGAAGCGCGCCGACACAGACGAGATTCCTTGCCGCCTCGGCCACGGCGCCCATCGTTCCCGATCGGGGGTTCAGATAGACGTATCGGCCGTTGCAGTCGGTGGTCGCGGCTACCGCGCGGCACGTACCGCGAAGGCGCACGACACCCGCATCCCCCCCCGGCGGCACCACCGTCCCGGTTCGGATCGTAGTGTCGTATTGGCTGTAGATCCAGCGTTTGGAGGCGATATTCGGCGATGCCATCAACTTGAGGAACACCTCCGACTGATCAGCGTCCACCTCATTGAAGCCCGTAAGATCCGCACACCGTAGTGCCCGGATTTCTTCGGACTCGACGCCCTCTCGCTCATACGTTGGGCAGCCCTCGGTCAAGAGCAGGGAGGGGATCTCCGCGACCACGTGGCCCCCCTCACGGACGCGGAAGAGACCGTCGTCGGTAACGCGCCCGATCTCCTCGGCCTCGAGCTCCCATTTGGCGAGGATATCGCGTACCGCGTTTTCACTCCCAGACTTCGCGACGACGAGCATGCGCTCCTGGGACTCCGACAAGAGAATTTCGTAGGGGGTCATCCCGGGTTCCCGGACGGGCACGAGCTCCATGTCAATCTCCACACCGTTGCCGGACCGGCCCGCCATCTCGGAGGCGCTCGACGTGATCCCGGCCGCTCCCATGTCCTGGATGCCCGTGATATGGCCGCTCTTGATGAGCTCGAGACTGGCCTCCAACAGTAGCTTCTCCGTAAAGGGGTCGCCCACCTGAACTTGCGGACGACTGGCCTGGGAATTGTCGCTGAGTTCCTCAGAAGCGAACGTCGCCCCATGGATTCCGTCTCGGCCGGTACGTGCACCCACTGCCATCAGCTGGTTTCCCACCCCTTCCGCCTCGCCCTTGATGAGATCCTCGGCCTTCATGAGTCCGAGGCACATCGCGTTCACGATGGGATTTCCCTCGTAGCCGCGGTCGAAGAAGACCTCCCCGCCGATGTTCGGGATGCCTACACAGTTTCCGTAATCGCCTACCCCCTTCACCACACCGGAGAACAGGTAACTAACACGTCCGCTGTCCAGATCGCCGAAGCGCAGCGAGTCCAGGATGGCGATGGGCCGGGCGCCCATTGTGAACACGTCACGAAGGATGCCGCCCACGCCGGTCGCCGCACCCTGGTAGGGCTCGACGGCAGACGGGTGGTTGTGTGATTCGATCTTGAACGCCAAAGCCAGGCCGTCTCCGATATCGATCACGCCCGCATTCTCGCCGGGCCCCTGGATCACCCAGGGCGCCGTTGTAGGCAGGAGGCTAAGGAGACGCTTTGAGTTCTTGTAGCCGCAGTGCTCCGACCACATCGCGCTGAACACGCCGAGTTCCGTAAACGTGGGCTCCCGCCCGAGGATCTTGAGTACGCGGTCATACTCCGATGGAGACAGACCGTGATCCTCCACCAATTCCGGTGTGATGCGGGGGTCGCTCTCTCTCGGCGCCACGCTTGAAACGGTCAGGACTGTGGTATTGTCCGGTCTATCGGTCACGATTCGAGAAATCCGCAGAAGGCGTCACACCGCCCCGAGGGGGGAAAAGTGCAGGAGTGCTTGGAACAGCCCGAGTCCGTCTACGGACCCGAGAATGGGCTCCACAGCCCGTTCAGGGTGCGGCATCATGCCCATGACGTTGCCCGACTCATTCAGAA
>Ga0310123_10004115_pt1 | contig 11088 bp, 9 predicted proteins | sample CB6_AW_1057_MG_FD_203505 | JGI IMG/M metagenome (GOLD analysis project Ga0310123, IMG submission 203505) | Marine microbial communities from Western Arctic Ocean, Canada - CB6_AW_1057 | ecosystem: Environmental > Aquatic > Marine > Oceanic | place: Canada: Western Arctic Ocean | collected...
TGCCTGAGGCTGAGGCGTAGTCATCCGTAGCTGGGTTCCTGGGAGCGAGAAACCGATGCGGGACAACAACCTCCCGCCGAGAGGAAACTTATCTTCTCACAGTCTCGGAGACTCATGGCGGCGATGCTTCCTTCTTGTTGCCGACTGCTTGTCGCCGATTGATCGCCGACGGAGGCGTGTTGCCGAATACCCCTTCGCTTCGTCACGAAATCGGCACGAGCATCTGTGTTTGCAGCGATCACGCGCTCCTCCCGATCCGACTATAATCGGTAAGTCTCGTCGGTGGAAAAGCATTTGATCGGACCTTCCACGGTGCCGTTCGCGCCGGATTCCCCTGACAAGCAGACTCGGGAGACATCTATGTCACAAGCCGATACGACCGATACACCGCAGGCCCCCGCGGCAAGGCAAACCGACCGAAGCGGCATCGCCGGACATCCACGCGGGCTGACCACTCTGTTTTTCACCGAGATGTGGGAGCGCTTCAGCTATTACGGCATGCGGGCGCTGCTGATTCTGTTCATGACAGACTCGGCGCGCGGAGGCCTGGCCTTCAGCGTCGCCAGAGCCGGGCGAATTTACGGCCTCTATACAGCAGCGGTTTACATCGCGTCCTTGCCCGGCGGCTGGCTGGCGGACCGCTTTCTGGGTCTGCGCCGGGCGGTGCTGATCGGGGGCATCGTGATCGCGCTCGGGCATTTCACTCTGGCGATGACGGGTGTCACATTCTTCTATGCGGGACTAATCCTGATTGTCGTTGGCACGGGTTTGCTCAAACCGAATATCAGCGCCATCGTCGGCGAGCTATATGACGAAAATGACAAGCGGCGTGATTCGGGCTTCACGATCTACTACATGGGAATCAACCTGGGAGCCTTCGTCAGTCCCCTGGTCTGCGGGACTCTTGGGCAGAATGTCAGCTGGCATTGGGGTTTCGCCGCCGCCGGCGTCGGCATGGTGTTCGGGATCATCCAGTATGTGCTGAGCTGGTCGCGCCTTGGCGACGCCGGCAAACCACCCGAGAAAAGGCGCGGCCCGAGGCCCGGCGAAGGTCTCACCGCGCTTCCCACACTGCTCTGGGTGGGCGGCTTCGCCATCGTGATCAGCGCCTTGACCATGGCTTCGCTGAGCGCCATACAGAAGCTGGCCCTGCTGGCAATCGGCAGCACGTTGTTCGTATTTTCTCTCTACTGGAAGGGAGGCTACACCAAGGCCGAGAAGAGCCGCGGCATCGCGATTTACGTTTTTTTCTGGCTGGCTGCGTTATTTTGGGCCGGGTTCGAACAAGCCGGATCGAGCCTCAATCTTTTCGCCGACCGTTTCACACGGAACAGCGTGTTGGGGCTCGATTACCCTTCGACCTGGTTTCAGTCGCTGAACCCGCTGTATATTCTGCTGCTTGCCCCGGTCTTCGCCGGCCTGTGGATTCGGCTGGGTAAACGGGAACCATCGAGTCCGGCGAAGTTTGCCTATGCCTTGCTGCTTGTGGGCGCCGGCTTCGTGGTGATGACGGGCGCGGCACGGTTAACCGGAGAGCAGTCGCAGGTCAGTCCCGCATGGCTGGCGAGCACCTACCTGCTGCACACGCTCGGCGAGCTTTGCCTGAGTCCTGTCGGTCTTAGCTTGATGACGAAACTGGCACCGCCTCGAATCATGGGTCAGATCATGGGAGTGTGGTTTCTCTCAGCGGCAATCGGCAACTATATGGGTGGCGAGATCGCCAGCCTTTTTGAGTCCTTCCCTTTGCCGGAACTTTTCGGATCCGTTGCCATGGTCAACATCGGCGTCGCGGTCCTGGCGGTATTAGCGGTGAAGCCGATCCGCAAACTCATGGCCGGGATTCATTGACACGGGGTCGGGGCGGCTCTTGAATTGCAACCTCGCGCGGACGCACTCACTTGTTCGTGATTCGGAATGCCGTGAGTTCTTGTGCTACCGGTCGGGAATGACCTTCTTCAGTTCCGTTATGAGTGGCGGCAATTCCACCCTTACCGTCTCCCAAACCGTGGTCAGGTTCACGTCAAAGTAGCGGTGGATCAGAAAATTTCACATCCCCGCCATTTTCTTCCAAGGGATCTCCGGGTGGGCGGTTCGAAACTCGATCGAGACCGCGCGAGCCCCCTCACCAATGATCTGGAGGAGCTCAATTAGTGAGAGAGCTACCTGGCGGGTTTGATCGAGATCTTCACGGGACCGGCTCTCGGTAAATGACAGCGCTTCTTCGGCTGCGTCCAAGATGTGACGCAAACGCGGAAGGTCATTCTTCCGCATAGCAGACCTGCGAGCCAGCGACGACTTCGTCCCGAAAGTAGCGGCTCAAATCTTGCGGCGTTCGCAAGTCCACCTTTCTGCCTCCAAAAACGGCTGAAAGCTCTTGCTCGATGTCAAACAAACCAAAGAATCCGCGCTCATATCCTGGCTCGAATTCAATGAGCACATCGACATCGCTATTGGGACCGAAGTCGGCACGCAGAACCGAGCCGAAAAACCCCAGCTTGCGAATATGACGGCGGCGGCACAATGCGGTGACCCCCTCTTCGGAGACCTCGAAGTTGGGGAGTTTCCGCGCGACGGATTGTTTCGGGGATCGTGCCGGCTCGGCCACGGTTGATCTCCTTGAACTTCCCTCATTATCTCTTATCGGCGAAGGCGCGAACTCGGCGCTGGCATGAAAGACAGGGGGCACACGATCCTTGCTTCAAAGCCCCTGCCGGTGGAACCACCCGGCGTACCCGGCGAGGGCGGTACCGTGCGCTCGTGTAGAATGCTCTTCATGAGAAACCCGATTGCGGCCGCCCTGGCGCTTTGCTGCCTGCCCGTCTGCCTGTTCGCTCAAGAAACCTTCGCTGAAGAAAAGCTGGTACGGGGGTTTACCCGCGGACAGTCCGCGAAACAGCGGGTCCTCGAAGAGAAGATCAAGAAAATCCCCCAGCCGACCAATGTGCGCGAGTACATCCAGGTGATGTCGGCAGAGCCGCATCATACGGGCAGCGAAGCCGGGCGCAAGGTAGCCCGCTATGTCCTCGACAAGTTCATCGAGTGGGGACTCGACGCCGAGATCGAAGAGTTCGACGGGCTGATGCCGACTCCGCGCGAACGCCACCTAGAAATGCTCGAGCCCGAGCAATACGTGGCCACGCTCAAGGAACCGGCCATCCTCGAGGACAAGGATTCTTCCGACATCGGCCAGCTTCCGACTTACAACGCTTATTCGCCCGACGGCGACGTGACCGGGCAGCTCGTCTACGTCAACTACGGCATGCCGGCCGACTACGAGCGGCTGGAGGAGCTGGGCGTCGACGTCACCGGCAAGCTCGTTATCGCCCGTTACTATGGCGGCTGGCGCGGCATCAAACCCAAAGTTGCCGCCGAACACGGAGCGATCGGCTGCATCATCTATTCAGATCCAAAGGACGACGGATACTACGGCGATGACGTCTATCCGGGGGGGCGGAATCGCCCTGATTTTGGCGTCCAGAGGGGGAGCACGATGGACATGCCGATCCACCCCGGCGACCCGCTTTCTCCCGGTTGGGGATCCGAGCCGGGCGGACGGAAGCTCGACATCTCGGAATCGAAGACGCTGCCGAAGATTCCCGTTCTGCCCCTCTCCTACGGTGAGGCCCTGCCGCTGCTCCGCAATCTCGGCGGACCCGTTGCGCCGGAGGAATGGCGCGGGGCATTACCCATTACGTATCACGTGGGACCCGGGCCGGCTAAGGTGCATCTCAAAGTCGCCTTCGATTGGAATATCACTACCGGAGAAAACGTCATCGCGCGAATTCCCGGCAGCGAGTTTCCCGACGAGTGGATCATCTACGGCAACCATCACGACGCCTGGGTCAACGGCGCCACCGACCCGGTTAGCGGAAACGCCGCGTTGATGGAGACGGCGCGGACTCTCGCAGTGATGGTGCAGCAAGGCTGGAAACCCAAGCGAACCATCATTTTCGCCAGTTGGGACGCCGAGGAATGGGGACTGATCGGCTCAACCGAATGGGGCGAAAAACACGCGGACGAGCTGCGGCAAAAGGCAGTCGTCTATTTCAATACGGACAGCAATCGCCAGGGCACGCTCGGCATGCAAGGCTCGCATACGCTGGAGAGGTTGCTCAACAACGTTGCCCGCGACATCAAAGACCCGCGCACGGGCGAGACGATCTGGAAAGTGGTGAAAGACAAGAGACTCAAAGATGCCAAGGACGACGAAGAGAAGAAGAAGAAAATCGAGAGCCGTCCCGACCTCCGTATCGCTGCGCTGGGATCCGGGTCCGACTACACCGTCTTCATCGATCACCTGGCAATTGCATCTACCAACCTGAGTTTCCGCGGGGAAAGGGGCGGTGTCTACCATTCCATCTACGATTCGTTTGACTGGTACCGCCGCTTTGGCGACCCGCAGTTCGTCTACGGCCGGGCGATGGCGCAATTCCATGCCGTGGCAATGGCCCGTATGGCCGATGCAGCCGTGCTGCCCTTCGAGTTCACCAATCTGGCCGACACACTCGGTGTTTACTTGGATGAGCTGGACAAGCTTCTGGAAGAGAAGAAAAAGAAGACGGCATCCGCGTCACTCGATCTCAAGCAATTGCGCGGTCCTTGGAAGGCCTTGAGCCAAGCGGCGGATGCTTATGAGAAAACCCTCGAAAAGACGTTTCGCGGAGGAGGGCCGAAGGGTGATGTCTCCAAGCTCAACGAGATTCTGCGCAAAGTCGAACAATCGATGGGGCGGCCCGAGGGGCTGCCGGGAGAGCGCGAGTGGTACCGTCATCAGATATACGCTCCGGGGTTTTACACCGGTTACGGGGTGAAGACGCTGCCGGGCATCCGCGAGGCCATCGAGCAGGATCAATGGGAAACGGCCGAGGAGCAAATCAGCGTGATCAAGAGAGTTTTTCAGAGAGTCACAAAGCAAATCCAAGCGGCCGAGAAGGCGCTGCGGGCGGCTGGCTGATCGAACGCCGGCGTTCTGCTTCGATGTTCCGGCCCGAATCACCTGTGACATACTGAACGCGGGATGGCCCTCAGCGCGAGGTTTTACGATCGGCACGTCGAGCAGCTTTTTGAGACGCTGAGACGCTTCACTGCTGCTCTCAAGCAGGCCGGAATCGAATACCGCATCGTTGGCGGAGTGGCGGTTTATCTTCATGTCAACGAACGGGACCCGATGGCCGTCCGCATGACACCGGACATCGACGTGGCGGTTGACCGTGGTGACCTGGATCGGATTTGTCAGGCGGCTGAGCCATCTGGTTTCCGCCATCGTAACGCTGCGGGAGTCGAAACGATATTCGATGCCGCCCGCTCCACCACCAGAAGCGCCGTGCATTTGCTTTTCATCCGTGAAAAAGTTCGGCCTGATGACTTGAATCCCGTACCGGATTTTTGCCCGCAGAGCTGACCGGAGAGGGTTTCTTGGTGGCTCCCGTCGCGGACCTGGTCACTATGAAACTAACCAGCTTCCGCCTCAAGGACCAAGTCCATATCCAGGATATGGATTCGGTCGGGCTCATCACCACGGAAATCGAGGAGCAGTTGAGCGACACGCTCCGCGAGCGTCTCGAGCAAGTTCGGCTTTCCGAATAGAAACTTCCCTCACTACTCGATCTCGCTGCTCCGACGCACCACGATCAGATCATCTTTCCCAATCAAATATCCGATCAACTGATGGGGTTGCGGCTGGGGTGCCATCTCGCTGTGCTATATTCGCGCCTAATGTGAAACGGCTTGGCTGATTTCGGAATCGGAGTTGACCTCGGAGGCACCAATCTCCGCGCCGCGGCGGTTTCGGCGGAGGGCAGGATCCTCGATCAATTTCAGATTTTCACGCCGCGCGGCAAAGGGCGTGACAAGGTCGTCGCGGGCATGGTGGAGGGTGTCAGAAAGGTCCGCGAAGGGCGCGGCGATGCGACGCTCGCCGGTATCGGCGTGGGCGTGCCCGGCCTGATCGAGCTGGAAAAAGGCCTCATCCACAAGGCTCCCAACCTGCCGGGATGGGAAAACTTTCCGCTGCGCGATGAACTCGAAAGCAAGCTGGGCTGTCCGGTGCTGCTCGAAAACGATGCCAATGCGGCGGCCCTGGGCGAGTATTGGCTGGGGCCCGGGCACGACGTGAACGACCTGGTTCTTGTGACCTTGGGTACAGGAATCGGCGGGGGAATCATCAGCGGCGGGAAGATCTTGCACGACTATCTGGGCATGGCCGGCGACATCGGTCACGTGACGGTCGAGCCCAACAGCGGCATGCTCTGCGGCTGCGGCAACTACGGCTGCCTCGAGGTGCAGTCTTCCGCGACAGCCGTGGCTCGCATGGGGAACGACGTGATTCACGCCCGACGCTCGGATCTGCTGGCCGAGCTGAAGGCGAAAAACGCCGGCCGGATGACTTCTCAACTAGTTCACGAAGCCGCCAAGGCGGGCGATCACGAAGCACAAAGGGTTTATATGCGCATGGGCGTGGCGCTTGGGCGAGGCATGGCGACCCTGATCGATATCTTCAATTTCCCGCTCTACTTGCTGGCCGGCGGGTTGCTGGCTGCCTGGGATCTGTTTGCGCCCGCGATGTTCGACGAAATTGAGCATCGCTCGGTCACGTTCCGGGAAACCGACACCCGCGTCGAGAATGCCACGCTTGGCACTCAGGCCGGGCTCTACGGCGCCGCCTTCTTGCCGATTCAGCACAAACTTCACCAAGCCTGAACTCGCTTGACCACTCGATCCGCACGATAATCTCGGCTGCGGCGTTGCGTCTCATCTCCACTCCAACGACAATTGAAGGACGCCCCGTGATGCCACGACGTCGCCGGCTGCCGAGGAGACAGGAAGATCCGTGAAGTATTGGCTTGGAGTTGATATTGGAACCGGCGGCTCGCGCGCGCTGCTGGTAAACGCCGAAGGACACGTCACCGCCGGCGTGACCGCTGCCCACGAAGATATTCTAATGGCGCATCCTCTGTGGGCCGAGCAGCGCCCAGAGAACTGGTGGGACGCCGCGGTGGAAGCGATCCAAGGCGTCTTGGCCAAGGCGAGGGTTCGCGGCGAAGATGTGGCCGGTGTCGGCCTCTCGGGTCAGATGCACGGGCTCGTTCTGCTGGATTTCCAGAATCAGGTGATTCGCCCAGCGCTGATCTGGTGCGACCAACGCTGCCAGGAGCAAGTCGACTGGATCAACGCGACTGCGGGACCCGAGATGGTCCTCGAACAAACGGCCAATCCCGTGTTGACCGGCTTTACGGCGCCGAAGCTGATCTGGGTGCGGGACAACGATCCGTCGAGCTACGAGCGCACCCGCCAGGTCCTGCTTCCGAAGGACTACATTCGTTTCTGCTTAACCGGGGAGTTTGCCGGGGATGTTTCCGACGCTTCCGGCACGGCTTTGTTTGACGTGGTTCATCGCCGCTGGGCCGAACCCTTGATCGAAAAGCTCGGCATCGACCGCTCGGTATTGCCGCGCGTCGTCGAATCATCGGAGCTGACAGGTGTTATCAGCGAGGAAGCCGCGAGCAAGACGGGTTTGGCCGCGGGCACTCCCGTGGTGGGAGGGGCGGGCGATCAGGCGGCCAGCGCGGTGGGCAACGGCATCGTCGAGTCCGGGCTGGTCTCTTGCACGATCGGAACATCGGGAGTGGTTTTCTCGCACCTCGATGACGTTGACTACGACCCTGAGGGGCGTGTCCACACGTTCTGTCACGCCGTGCCCGGCAAGTGGCACGTGATGGGCGTGACCCAGGGAGCGGGCTTGAGCCTGCAATGGTTCCGAAACCAGTTGGGGACGGACGCCATCCGTGACGCCGGGCAAAAAGGAGTCGACCCTTACGACTTACTAATGGGGGAAGCGGCTTCCGCGCCGGCCGGTAGCGAGGGCCTGTTCTGGTTGCCCTATCTGATGGGAGAGCGCACGCCACATCTCGACGCTCTGGCGCGCGGCGGCTGGGTTGGGCTGACGGCCAAGCACACCCGGGCTCACTTGATTCGGTCGGTCATCGAGGGCGTTTCCTACAGCCTAAAAGACTGTCTTAAAATCGTGGAATCGCTGGGAGTGGACGTCAAGGTCGTGCGAGCTTCCGGCGGGGGCGCTCGCAGCCCCTTCTGGCGAAGCGTGCTGGCGGGAGTATTCGATCGCCCGATCGCGACGCTTGAAACGCAGGAAGGCTCGGCTTACGGCGCGGCCTTGCTCGGGATGGTAGGCAGCGGTCACTTCGGCTCGGTAACGGAGGCCTGCCGGACTACCATCAGCGAAAGCGACCGGCTCGATCCGGACAAAGGGATGGCCGCGATCTACCAAAAGAGCTATCCTGTGTTCCGCGGGCTTTACCCAGCCCTCAAGCAGGCGTTTCAACAAATAGCAGCCAGCGGCTAAGAAAGGCTTTGCTGTTGCCCACGCTTCGTCTTGCCCCAAGAGCCGCCTTCGCGCGACTTCTCGATGAGATTGCCACTGAAAACTATTTGTGCCACGATAACCACACATCAATGAAACACCATATGAAATTCACCTTGATCATCGGCTTGGCCGCCGGCTCGCTCACCGCGCAAACAACTTTCGTCATCGACGCTCCAATGCCCCCGCCGGCCTGGGCTCTGGCGGAGCGGGAACTGCTCAAGGCCAATGCCCAAGGAGTCCGAGAATTCGCCGACAAGTTCCTCGACGACAATGGTTACCTCCAATGTGTCGAACGCTGGGGAGGTAATGACGGGCCCGACGACGCGATGGAGAACTTTTCCAACTGGACCCTGCTCTACGCGCTTGGGGCTTCCGAGTCCGTGATCGACCTTTACAAGAAAGCCTGGGAAGCCCACTTGCGGCAGTACACCGCGGCCCGTGCTGAAGGCATCGAGATGGCCCAGAACGGCATGTATCACCGCGAGTTCATTACAGCCTTCGACTGGGAACACACCGGCGAGGGCCTAGCCGCCTTTCATTTCTACAGCCTGGGAAAGCCCGGTGACATGCTCCACCTGACCCGGGTCAAGCGATTCGCGGGATTCTATACCGGGGAAGACCCCCAAGCGGACAACTACGACTCAAAGCACAAGATCATCAAGAGCATCCACAACGGCAGCCGCGGCGCTAAGATCACGCCGGCAACGCGGGAAGACTGGGGCGGGCTGCCAGTCGAAGGGCCCCCCGATCGGCTGACCCGCTACGCGACCGCGTCTAACATCGCCGGGGATCATCCGCTCAACTTGTGCGCCACTACGCTTGCGACGAACGCCTACATGCTGACGGGCGATGGAAAATACCGCGATTGGCTGCTGGAGTATACCGGAGCGTGGCGGGACCGGGTTCTCCAAAACGGCGGCAACATTCCTACGAACATCGGACTTGACGGAACAATTGGCGGGGGATGGGGCGGCAAGTGGTATGGGGGCGTGTTCGGCTGGAACTTTTGGCCGCAAAGTAATTCCCGCAACTACTACATCCGCGGACCGCGTGTTGCTTTCGGGTCAGCGTTCCTGCTGACGCGCGATGCCCAGTTCATCGAACCGTTGCGCCAACAGGTGAACAACCTCTATGCCGCCAAGAAAGTAGAAAACGGCCGCGTCTTGCTGCCGAATAAGCACGGTGATGACGGCTGGTACGGCTACCGGCCGAGTTTGCATTTCGATGTACAGCGCGACGTCTATCTCTGGTCGCTCGATCCGGCCGACAAGGAGCGTATTCGGGACGACCCCTGGATTGCTTTTCTTGACGGCCACGATCCGGATTACCCGCTTCGTGCGCTGCGGCAAGAATTCGTACGAATCCACTCAAGAGTGAAGGGCCTGCGTCAAGACACGAGCACCCCGGATACGCGCGGTTCGGATTATTCCCAGCGTTACAATCCAGCCGCGACCACAGCGCTCGTCAACTTGACGCTGGGTGCCAATGAGCCTGGGAGAGCCGGCAATATTCTGCACAGCCAGGTGCGCTATTTTGATCCCGAGAAGCGCCGGGCCGGCCTGCCTGATGACGTGGCGGCACTGGTCAGAAAAATTACGCTGGAAGGAGTCACGCTGACGCTCGTCAATACCAATCAGGGAGAGTACCGCACCGTTGTCGTACAAGCGGACGCCTATGGCGAGCATCAGTTCTCGTCGGTTGCCAGCGGGGCCAAGTCGGCTGACGTAGACATGACAAATCTAGAAATTCGGCGCTCGCACCCGGGGCGGGTGACACGATGACGATCAGCATGCGTCGCTACGTCAACCAGCCGACGTTGGCCTTCCCTTGGGCCCGTGGCTGGACGATCGGCAAGTGATCGGGACAGCATCGCTCGGTCGCGGTCACCTCCCGAAGAGTCGGGAGGCGGCACGCCTGGACGCCTGCGCCACGTCGGGCCTCGCGCCGGCACTTCAGAAACGGGGTGCGGACAGACTGCCCCCCTGATGAGGCAGAGGTTACGATTCGGTCGTTGACGGGGCAAAAAAGGCGCGCGGGCTCAACCTACCGGGCCTTCACGACGTAATAAATCACCAGTTTCGGCACCTCTTTGAACCAGTGGGGCGTGCCTTTGGGTATCACGATGATGTCACCCTTGGAAAGCGTTCGGCTGTCGCCCCCGCTAATGCCGGTTCCCCGAATCTCGCCCGGCCCCGTCGTCTTTCCGCCGTCGACGGTCCCGCCGGTCACGAATGTCGCCGAACCTTCGATCACGTAGAACGTATCGGTGTCCGCGGCGTGAACCTCGGACTGGCCGCTCTCCTCGCGCCGGCTCATGATGACGGTGTAGTTGCTGCCCTTGGTGAGAAGCCCGGGCTTGGTGATCGCGGCGCTGACCTTCTCGCTGGGTATATAAGTGACTTCACTACTGTCCGGTTAACGACTCACTGACGGGCGGCAATCGACTGTTCTAGCGTGGCTTAGGGCTGTTTTCCCCTTGCCGCGATTTGAACGGCGAAGGACGGCTGGAACGACTTCGGAGGCGGCCGACAATGGTTCATGAACCTCGGCCGCACCGTATTCTCCCAGTTGATCAGCTTCCTTCTGGATCGCGGTCTCGCTTTACGTACTGGTCGCGATCGCGCGCAAGAGGTTGGGCCTGGAGGCGAGTCTCTACCAAATTCTACAGATTCTCAACGTTACCCTGTTCGAGAAAACGCCCATTTTAC
>Ga0310123_10004116_pt1 | contig 11087 bp, 7 predicted proteins | sample CB6_AW_1057_MG_FD_203505 | JGI IMG/M metagenome (GOLD analysis project Ga0310123, IMG submission 203505) | Marine microbial communities from Western Arctic Ocean, Canada - CB6_AW_1057 | ecosystem: Environmental > Aquatic > Marine > Oceanic | place: Canada: Western Arctic Ocean | collected...
GGTGAATTGACCGACTGGTGCCAGGTGGAGATTCTAGACGTGGATGGTGAATATTTGCTCGATGATCCCATCTGGCTTCGTGGCGGGGAGGCCACGCAATGGCGCCTCGAGAAAGGCAAAATTCCAGCTGAGGCGCTTGGCCAAAAGATAAGGCTCGAATTCAACTTTTCAAGCGACGGCGGACAGGACAACGGCCCGCAAGCCGGGTGGTTCATCGACGACGTGAGCATTACAACGAAGTAGTAGCCATCTTCCAGATCACGCACGTGGATGAATGCCTAGACCGCATAAAGTAATCGGGCATGTGTATTTTTTACAATCTTGATACCTCCTCCGCAAACACCGCGGCAAGACGAGTAAAGAATTCAAAGCTGAAGGGAAATGAAACACATACTACTCACAACAATCGCAGCCATGCTGCTGGTGGGGTGTTGATTGCCTGCTTCGTGTCCCAAGGAAACAACCGTCATCCGGTCTACCGGAAGCCCAAGTCGAACAAGAAACTGGATATTGAAATCACCAGTGCGATTTATGGGATAGCAGGAAACCCCAAGAAGCAAATGGACGTCAGCAAGACCAAAACGATCGCGGAGAACGGCCTCGTTTCTTTCTACGAATAGCCGTTCCCAAGATTGACCGATTACTCCGGCAGCGCAAAGGCCACCAAGCTGCCGCCTCGGGGGCGGCCGGACTTTCCGCCACCCGCGGAAATCACCACGTATTGCCGGCCGTTCACCATGTAAGTGCTGGGGGTGGCATTGCCGCTGAACGGCAACTTGGCCTTAAACAGCACTTTGCCGGTTTCCTTGTCGAAGACTCGAAAGGTCTCGTCGGCAGTGGCCCCGATGAAGATCAGTCCTCCCGCGGTCACCAAGGGTCCGCCATAATTTTCGGTTCCCGTCGGCGGGATGCCCCGGGCGGTTAGTTCGGGATATTCGCCGAGGATCACCTTCCACTTGATCTCGCCGCTGTTGAGATCGACCGCATTCAAGGTGCCCCAAGGCGGCTTGATCGCAGGATATCCCTCGTCGTCCAGCCAACGGCGAAATCCCCCGAAGGCATAGGCCGGTGGCTGTTTGTCGACCACCTGCGGCGCAGGGGCTCCGGGTTCCGGTCGGGAGGCGCTGGGCGGCTCGTAGTTCAAGACGTAGTCGAGAATGGCCTTGCGCTTGCCATCCGGCATGAGCGCGTAACCGGGCATGCGTCCTCCACCCTGTCTCGTGATTTGCTCGATTTCAGCGCGGGTTTTTCGGTCGCCAATGCCAAGCAAAGGCGGAAAGCCCGCCTGCAGGTTGCCTTTGCGGTCCAATCCGTGGCAGGCGCCACAAAAAATCATGTAGTCACGCTCGCCGCGAACCAGCTTGGATCCATCGGTCTTACGCGTCTCAACCATCTGCAACAACCAAGGCATTTCGTTGATGTTGACATAATAGATGCCATCCGGGTCGGCGGCTCCCCCACCCCATTCCATGCCGCCATCGAAGCCGGGAAACATCACCGTTTCCTTCAGGCTCGGGGCAGGAAAGGGTCCGAAGTTGGGCGAGGCCGTGATGCGATCCAAGGTGAGCTGGTGGGTCTGCGGGGAAATATTCGATGCATCCGCCTCGGTGTACTTCTGTCGCATCAGCGGCGGGGGCTTGGTCGGAAACGGTTGGGTTGGCCAGGCCTTTTCTCCCTCCAGGCCAGAGGCGGGAACCGGGCGTTCCTCGATCGGCCAAAGCGGTTCACCGGTTTCACGATTAAAGACAAACAGCAGGCCGTGCTTCGTTCCCTGGGCCACCGCATCGATCTTTTTACCCTTGTGCGTGACCGTCACCAGCACCGGTGGACAAGGCAGGTCTTTGTCCAGCAGGTCATGGTGCACGATCTGGAAGTGCCAGATGCGCTTCCCGGTCGCCGCGTTCAGGGCAAGCACGCAGTTGGCAAAGAGGTTCGCGCCGTGCCGCCGTCCACCGTAAAAATCGGGTTCGGCGGTCTTGGTTGCCACGTAGACGATACCTCGTTTCTCGTCGAGTGATTGGCCGCACCAGGGCATCAGGCCGGTGGCGGTCTTGTAGGCGTCCTTGGGCCAGGTATCGTGGCCGACTTCACCGGGCCGGGGAATGAGATGAAAGATCCAGCGTTGGGCGCCCGTGCGCACGTCGTAGGCCCGCACTGCGCCCTTGCCTCCCACGCCACCCACGATCAAGAGGTCCTTGTAGGTCACGCCGGGCGTGTTCAAACCAGAACCGAGCTTGATCGAACCTTCTTCTCCGAAATCCTTGATCACCTTGCCGCTCGCAGGGTCCAAGGCGAAGAGAATGCCGGCCACGGCGGTGAACAATCGGCGTTCACCTCCCTCTTCATTCTCCCAATAGACCAAGCCACGCTGCCGCCCCCCCCCTCTGCCCGGGCCTTCCTTGGCCGGATCCCAGGTCCAGCCCACCGCTCCGGTCGCGGCATCGATAGCCACCACCTTGCGCCCGGGCGTTGGCGTGTACAGTATCCCATCCACGATCAAGTTGTTCGCCTGGTACTCCGCTTTGTCCCCGGTTTCATAGCTCCAGGCAACCTGTAGCTCCGCCACGTTGTTTCGGTTGATCTGCTTTAAGGATGAATACAGGTTGCGTTCTTTTCCGCCGAGATACACCCGCCAATCGGCGTTTTGCTTGGTATCGGCCGCGAAAGCGACGATGGCGAGAAAGAGAAAGGCTGAAGATAAAGACGTCGTCTTGGTTAGCATGTCCGCAACTTGAATCTTTCGTTGCATCGCGGCAAGTTCAGATCACCAAAAAATCGCCTCCGAGGAAAGAGATGACGCCGTGCGGCAGGGCCTAACCCCTCCTAATCACAACAATCGCAGCCATACAGTCGCAAGGAAGTAGCTCAACTACTAATCGACAAAGATGCCGATGTGAATACGAAGGATGATAAAGGCAGAACACCGCTGGATCGGGCCGTTGGTTATTCCGAAATCGTGGCACTCCTCCTCAAACACGGAGCCAAGCGGTGGCAAGAACGGTAAACGAAGGCAAATAAACCAACCCACTCCACCACCTGAACGCTTACGGGTTGTGGTTCAGCGGCAACAGTTAAAACGGCCCTTTTTTCTGGCCGCCTGACGGTGAACTGGCAGCGGGTTCTCATCGGGTTTCTGTCCCATCTGAAATGGATCCATATAAGGTTTGCGGTGAGACAGTTTCACCCAATGCAAAAACTTATCCGCATTGCAGTGAACCGCACCCTGTCCCTATGAGTATGGAAGCTTTTGTGGCTTGGATCGTGGTGTTTCCCGTTGTTTTAAGTGTGTTCTGGTATCTTATCCAAGGCTGACCTCACGGCACACTCTTTGCAATTCCATTTCAAACGCTGGAAATCTGCAGCGATTTTTGTTTACGGAAAGGTTGCATTCACCATGGACAATGTCACCATTTTAACTGTTTTATGTAGCTAGCTGAACGAACCGGATGTTTTTATGAAAAAATATATTTTTTCATAAATTTATAAAATATAATACAATGAAATTGATAATATTTTTCCTAAAGGCAGAAATTGTCATGCTCTCGGTTGCGGCTGTATTGTTTGTCGGCTGCGGTAAGGCGACATCAACGGATGGCTCTGCTGCAAACGCCACCCAAGCCGAGGCGCTCAGGAAAGAGATCGCTTCGCTCAAGACCAAGCTGGCCAATGCCCAGTCGCGCCTCGACAGCCTTCGCGACCAACTCAATGGAGTTGACGCTCCAAGCGTTGCCGACGGCTTGTCCGCTCCGGAGATTATAGAGGAGTTGATGGAGATCAAGGTGAGCTCCGAAAACCGCCGTTCCATCCAGCGACGCATCGACTATCTTTTAGAGAGCCTGTACGGGCAGGGCGAAGCCGCCGTGCCGCATATCCGCGAGTTTCTCAACAAGATGGAGGACATCGACTTCGCGGTGCAACGATCCGGGAGCCGGACGATCCGATTCTCAATGTCAGGAGCCGCTTTTGGCGGAGGCCTGTTGCTGACGAGTGACAAAGGCCTGTTGCTGACGAGTGACAAGGGCGTGTACCGTCTCGAGTTGGGTGACTTGAAAACGGAGCTGGACAGCCGCCACCGCGCCACCCTGAATTTTGAGCAACCGCCATCGCTGCGGATTGGTCTGATCGACATTCTGGGAGAAATCGGTGGGAACCATGCGGAAACCGCCCTGGCCGAGGTGCTCTCCACGACCGGCCGTGGATTTGAGGTCGCCTACACCGCCAAAATAATTCAGCGTAGCATCGGCAAGGACGCCTATCGCAAGGAGGCCATCGCGGCCGCGCATGAACTGTTACTCGACCCGATCGATGTGGTCGGCGGAAACCGATTTGACCGTGTGTCCAAGCAGTACCTCTTCATGGTGCTGGAGATGTACAACGACCAGAGTTTTATCCAGTCCGCCCAGGGCATGTTTATCAACGAGGACGGGCGGATCGATCGCACCATTTTGGGTTATTTTGAGGATGTCGGCAAAGTACGCGCGCTGGATGCCATGGTGCAAGCGTTCCGCAGCGGTCAGGTTGTCGAGGACGACATGGACAACCTTGCCGAGGCCGCCTCAAGATACGTCGGTATCAACCCGCAGGCAGACCAGTTGTTCCGCGACATCATGACCAGCAACAAATACAACATGGAAACCAAGCGGGACGCCATACGGAGCTTCACCGAAAGCGACGGCGACGCCAGCACACCCGGCGTTGCTCCACATGTGCTGCAGGCACGATTGAACCTGATCAACACTCTTCAGTATGACGAATCCGATCTCATGGGGAAGGGCATGCAACTTTTGTCCACGAGGTTGGAGTCACAGATCACCGGCAAGAAAATGGACGAACGAAAAGCCCGGGAAGCCGCCTCTCGGCTTTTCGGCGAGCTTGAGAAACAGGAGAGTCGCGAACGCAAATCCAGCCAAAAGAAACCCAGCGCGCAGCCGACCATTGTTCCCGCGGACTGAGCCGCGCGTGCGTGCCGTAGGCAATGTCCTCGTGCGTGGGCTTTGAGTTGGAACGACAGATCTCCGATGGATCTCATTGAATCCGTTGTGAGGATCAGAACCCCACTGTTCTATCCCAGCGGTGAACCGTTCAGAATTCAAGGCAGGCAACGCCGCCATGGAGCCCTACGCCCGCCTGAAGCGCCAGCTGCGCTACTCCACGCACCGCACCGCCCTCCGACCCCACCCTCAAACAACCCCACGCCTACCACCCCATCCCGCACCTTGACCCCGCCCTCCTTGAACGTCTACAATCCGTCCTGCAGCGACCCGACCTGAAGCCCACTACCCGGGCCAAAATCGAGGCAGTCCTCAAACAACCAGAAACTAAATGCCGATGAATAGAAGCCGTATATCAAAAGCATTAATCTGCGCTCTGACATTGGCCACTTTCGCACCAACCAGTTGGGCGAGAGAACCGGCCGGAAAAGTCAAAAACGTTCTTCTGATCATGTCGGACGATTTGAAAGCCAGCGTGTTGGCGGTTTACGGCAATACAGTCTGCCGGACTCCCAACATCGACCGACTTGCAAGGTCAGGGATGGTATTTGAACGTGCTTACTGCCAGGGCTTGGCTTGTTCGCCGTCGCGACCGTCGATGTTGCGGAGCATCTATCCTAAGTCAAAGGCAACCGCACCGACGATCGGCGAGCATCTTCAACAATACGGAATGCATACGGCTCGCGTGGGCAAGATTTTTCATATGCCCGTGCCTCATGCACAGCTTGATGGCAGTAATGGCAGAGATGTCGCTGAATGCTGGACCGAGCGCTACAACACAAAGTCAGCTGAGACTTTTACGCCGGGGCTGTACCGGTTGCTGAACTCGGATATCGTGACCCGGAAGATTGAAGGCCGTGACGCCAAAGGTCCAAACCGCATGTGGGCGACTGTCGAATCCGACAAGGAAGACGGTTCCGGTCAGGCGGACTACATGGTTGCGACGAAGGCGGTCGAGTTGCTGCGTGAACGCAAGAAGGAGGGCAAACCATTCTTCCTTGGCGTCGGCTTCGTGAGGCCGCACTTCCCGATGGTTCAGCCGAAAAAGTTCTTCGAGCTGTATCCGCAGGAGAAGATGAAGATTCCGCCGCTGATCCCGGGCGACCTGGATGACATCCCTCTTGCCGGCCGCGGATCCGATGGCAAGGGGCTCAACGAAACCGAAGAAGGACGCCGCCGAATGTGGCAAGCTTATTACGGTTCAGTGTCGTTCATGGATGAGCAGCTTGGACGAGTGCTCGACGAACTCGACCGCCTTGGATTGCGCGATTCGACAGCAATCATGTTCACCACCGACCACGGCTACCATCTAGGCGAACATGGATTCTGGCAGAAAGCCAACCTGCATGAAGAAGTTGTCCGCGTGCCATTGATTGTCAGCGCACCGGGGATCAAGCCGGGACGGACATCGTCATTGGTCGAGCTTGTGGATCTCTATCCAACCTGGACAGACCTGCTGGGACTGCCAACGCCGAAGGGCCTACACGGCAAAAACCTGACACCGCTTCTGCGCAATCCCGATGCGAAGGTGCGTGACACAGCCCTGTCAATTCATAACCGAGCCGGCGGTGGCCTGCGCTCAGCCGAATGGCATTACATGAAATACGGTGACAAAGGCGAAGAGCTGTACGACATGACCAAAGATCCGGGCCAGTACACCAACGTCGTTTCCGACCCGAAGTACGCCACTGTCCTCGAACAGGCCCGGACCCAGTTCAAAGCCCGGATGGCAGCCGCGAGGTAGGCATCGCGAAATAAAAGACGCATCGATGAATAAATCTTACCTCATTCTATTTGGCTTCCTGCTTCCTTTTGCTGTTTGGGGCGAGGCAAAAAAACCCAACGTGATTTACATCCTTGCCGATGACTTGGGCTATGGAGATCTCTCCTGTTATGGGCAGAAAAAATTCCAGACACCCAATATTGATCGGTTGGCGAAAGAAGGACTTAAGTTTACCTCGCATTACTCGGGCAATACCGTGTGCTCTCCCAGCCGGGCAGTTTTAATGACCGGCCAACATTCAGGGCATTGTTATATCCGGGGTAACCTGAGCGGAGAGAATGGTGCGGCACTCGATCCAAAAATGACAGTGCTGCCCGAAGTCTTTAAGGCGGCTGGTTATCGCACGGGCGCCTTTGGCAAATGGGGACTGGGTTATACCCACTTAAAAGGGGCCACTAATCCATTGAGTCATGGGTTTGATGAATTTTATGGCTGGAAAAGTCAGGGGATTGCCCACACTTATTACCCCTCTACAGCAGTACATAACGGAAAGGAGGTGCCGCTAAAAAAAGGCACCTATCTTCACATCCCGTTGATGGGGCACGCCCGTGATTTTATCCGGCGTAGTGTGAAAGATAACAAACCCTTCCTCTGTTACATCCCCACCGCTATTCCGCATGCCGCGATGCATGCGCCCAAGGAATTGCATGATAAATGGCGCAAGAAATTTTCGCAGTTCGATACCGAGGTGGGTAAATACCGCGCGGGTGGAGAGGAATGTCCGGACGTGCAGAACCCTATCGCAGGATTTGCAGCGATGATGGAGCATCTGGACAACGAAGTAGGCGCAATACTGACCCTGCTGGAAGAGTTAAAGGTAGATGGGAATACGCTTGTGATGTTCACAAGTGATAATGGTGCACACAAGGAGGGAGGTCATAACCCAGATTTTTGGAACTCCACCGGAAGCCTGCGCGGACACAAGCGAGATATGCATGAAGGAGGCATCCGTGCACCGATGCTTGCCCGTTGGCCTGGAGTGATTGCCCCGGGTAAAGTCACCGCTCATATCAGTGGTTTTCAGGATGTGTTGCCTACAGTCTGTGAATTGGTTGGGCAACCTGTGCCCAAACAGAATGATGGTATTTCTTTTGTGCCAACGCTGCGGGGTGAATCCACAAAGCAGCAAACCCATGACTACCTCTACTTCGAGTTTTGTAAGGGCTTGAACCAAAAGATCTTTTCGCAGGCCGTCCGTATAGGCGATTGGAAGGCTTACCGACAGGCTGGCAAACCATTGGAGTTATTTAATCTCGCAGAAGATCCGTTTGAAAAAAGAGATCTCGCCGGATTCAAACCGGATTTGGTTGCAAAGGTGGAAGCTGTGATTAAGGAAGCACACCAGCCGCTTTCCTCGAAGTAATGTTCCCCCAACGCCCTCTGCCATTTAAGCCGGGCATCTGGCCAAGCGCTTGGCTCGGATTACCCCGGCTACAGCCGGCTATTCTGATTCCGTTAGAACCAACGCCACAAGCACGTAGGCGGTTGTTAGGTTGGGGTCGCCCTCCATCCAGCGCTTGGTTGGGTTTTGCCATGAGCCGTCCGGCTTTTGCAGCGAAAGCAACTTGGTTTTCAGTTCGGCTCGCCACTCGATTTTGTTTTCTTCAGGCCCCTCCAGCGTCGCTACGCCCTGCGCCTTCAACGCCTTGGCCATGAGGTGGTAGTAGTAGTACACGCCCTCCGATCCCATGCCGGGGTTTTCCTCAAGCGTATAGTTGCGCCCAAGCCAGTCGACGACGGCCTTGACCCGTTCGTCGTCGCGCCCGACCCGGGCGTAGGCGAAACTTATCATTCCGGCATAACTTATCGAACCGTATGAGCGCAGGGCGACGCGCCTGGTTTGCTCATCGACAACCTCCCCTGCCTTGCTCTCGCCGGGATGGTAGATGAATCCGCCGCGATCCTCGGCCGAACCGGAGAGACTCGGGTTGTTGCTGCGCCCGGGCAGGTTCTGGCAACTGGCGAGGAAGTGCTCGAGCGCCTTCCAATCGAGATCGCTTTCCAGAGGCTGATCGGGCTTGTCTGGGCGGCGCAGGGCCAGTTCGGACATTCTCATCGCCTCGACGGCCATGAGCGTGTTGTTCATATCCGAGTGGTCGTACTTGCTGTTGTAGCCGACTCCCCCGTCGTGGAAGTTGTCCAATTTACCTTTTTGACCAAGGTCGATTTGAGAAGCGGCGATGTAGGCTCGCGCCTTGACAATCAACGGACGAAACCGGGGCTCATCGGCGAGCGACAACGCCATCAGCGAGCAGGCGGTGTTGTAGTTGACAAGTTGGCCGCGATGGATCGAGCCGTCCGGCTTGGCCGAACCGGCGATAAAGTCGAGCGCCCGTCGCCGCTCGGAACCGTATTTCGCATCGAGCTTGGCCACTTCCGCCATCTCCAGCGCGACCAGCGCCAACGCGGTCAGCGCCGGCAGTTCGGAACTGGACCACCAGCCCGCTGGATTTTGGTTTTCGTAAAGAAACCGCGCCCCCCGCTCGATGGCTTTTCGCGTCTCTGTCGGCGTTGACTTGGTGTCTTCCGCGAATGCCGCTTGGGCAAGCGGCGTGAACAGCAACAAACTGGCGAGGGCGCTTGGCTGGAGCCTCTGCAAAAACCAGTTGCGCTCTCCCTCGCCCCGGCCCTCTCCCGCCGGGAGAGGGAGGCGCGGCAAACGCGTTTGGTTTTGCATCGAAAATGAGGACAACTGGGGGGGGCGTGGCACGTGTTGAAGGCGGATACTCATCATTAACGAGAAAAGATTTAGCAAAACAGTTGAATTGTCCATTTAAATCAATTTTTTGTTGGTGCCGGTTTACAATTCAAGTAGATTTTCACGACGCGCGAAACCACACAACAATGAAAAAAGTAGTTCCGAAAAAGACACTTCGCAGCTTGCCTGCTCAAGGCTTTACCCTGATCGAGTTGCTGGTCGTGATTGCGATCATCGCCATTCTCGCCAGCCTTCTGCTCCCTGCGCTTGGCAGTGCCAAGGGCAAGGCCCACCAGATTTCCTGCATGAACAACTACCGCCAACTGCAGTTCTGCTGGCAAATGTACGTCGACGACAACAACGACCATCTGCCGCCCAACGCCACCATTCGGGGCAGTTCGCGTGGCAGTTGGGCCGCCACTGCGGCTACCTGGATCAAGGGCAACGCCTACTCCGATTCCACGGATCAAAACATCCGCGCCGGCGTTCTTTTCAAGTACAACGACTCGGTCAAGATTTACAAGTGCCCCTCTGACCGTTCCACCGTTGGCGACAGAGGCAAGATCCCACGCTTTCGTAGCGTGGCGATGAACATGCACATGAATCACATCCCCAACCCGCAGGACCGCACGAGTTGGCATAAGTTTTCCGAGATTATCGCCCCACCGCCGTCCAACGCCTTTGTATTCATCGACGAACACGAAGGCAGCATCGACAATGCCCGGTTCACCGTGACGCAGCGGCACGAATGGCGGTGGATCGATTTTGCCGGCACTCGCCATAACGACGGTTGCGTGCTCAGCTTCGCCGACGGTCACTCTGAGCTTTGGAAATGGAAGGAGTCGCGCACCCTGGAGATTTCTAAAATGAAAGGCTGGATACAGGGCCAGACCGGCGTGTACGGGAAGGATCGCGACCTTGGGCGCATCTACGACGCCATCCCGAAAATCCCGCTTTGACAACCGTCAATCGGAAGTCAGTCTTTTTCCCCAATGCAATAGAGAAACTTCTCGCCGCGTAGAAATATCGCGTCACCTACCAGCGCGGCCGACGCGCTGAACCGGTCATCCAGTTTATTCAACGTGAGTGCTTTTAGCTCGGCGTCATTGCTCATGACCAAAGTTTTTCCGTTTCGATCCGTCACGTAAATTCGACCCGCTGCAGCCACCGGCGATGAGTAAATATTGAAAACCGACCCGAGCCGAAACGGCCCGCTTGGCTCGTCGCCCGTCTTCGCATTCACGCGGGACAGCACGCCCTGATAATGTCGGAGATAATAAAGCCAGCCGTCGTACAACAACGGCGACGGCACGTACGGCGTGCTCCGGTTTTTTTGCCAGGCGATCTGCTGGGTGCCGGTCAACTCCCCCTTGGCTCCGGTAAGCCGAATCGCCAGCAGGGTCTGTTTTTCATAGCTGCCAGCAGCGAACACCATCCCGTCAGCGCCGACCGGCGACGCGACAATGTTCCCCGGCAACCCGCCCGCCTCCCAAATCACCGCCCCCGTCTTGAGGTCGTACCCCCGCACGCGCCTGGTTCCGCTTACGACCACCTGTGCCTGGCCGTCGTGCGTGACGACGATCGGCGTGGCCCACGAGGTGACCTCATCCCGCGG
>Ga0310123_10004117_pt1 | contig 11087 bp, 10 predicted proteins | sample CB6_AW_1057_MG_FD_203505 | JGI IMG/M metagenome (GOLD analysis project Ga0310123, IMG submission 203505) | Marine microbial communities from Western Arctic Ocean, Canada - CB6_AW_1057 | ecosystem: Environmental > Aquatic > Marine > Oceanic | place: Canada: Western Arctic Ocean | collected...
ACACATCGTCATTGACCGCGCTGCCCAACATAATAATGCGATCCTGGAGCAGCCGGCTGTAAATGTCCATGGCTCGCTCTTCGCGGCCACTTTTTTCAATCACATACGGAACCAGCGCCGACATGGTTGTTGCTCGCTTTCAAAATTCGGTGAACATGGAAAGTAAAAAAAGAAAGTTTCTGTCGCCCTATTTTGGCAAGCTGTCGCCGACGCTGCGATCAACTTCGCTGAACTTTTCACCTATTTTATTTCTCACTCGTCTCATCTTTCTTGTCCTGTTTTGCGACCGTCTTTTCCAGAACCTCGTCCACCAAACCGTACTCTTTCGCCTCAACTGCGGTCAGGTAACGGTCCCGGTCCGTGTCTCGAGAAATTTTCTCCAAGGATTGCCCGGTATGACTGGCCAAGATTTTGTTCAAAGACTCACGGGTTTCCAGAATATCTTGCGCCTGGATTTCGATGTCCGAGACCTGCCCACCGACTTCCCCGTAGGGTTGATGAATCATCATTTTAGAATGAGGCAGAGCATATCGTTTTCCTTTGGTTCCTCCAGCCACCAGAATCGCCCCGCCACTTGCCGACAAGCCTACACAGTACGTCGAAATGTCGCATTCGATAAACTGCATTGTATCGTAGATGGCCATTGTGGCCGTCACCGAACCACCGGGTGAATTCACATACAGATGGATGTCCTGATGTCGATTCTCAGATTGCAAAAACAGCAGCTTCATCACAATCAGGTTGGCCGTCGCATCGGTAATCACACCGTCTAGAAACACGATGCGATTCTCCAACAGCAGGTCACCGATCGTCATCTGTCGTTGGCGTGTATAGTCTCGCGATCGCTGATTGACGATTGTAGAATCGTGAATAATCGATGGGTCAAACATCCTGAATTCCTTGATCTAATGTCCGGGAACTTAGCACCGCTACACGATTCATGGCCGCTGCATAACGCAAAGTCGCGTAACGCGTCAAGAGACTTTCTGCCTCGGAATGAGAGTCGGGTGCGATAGACAGATCTGGCACCATTCACTTGGCGTCATCGGCCGATCCGTCAGTACTAGGTTCGGTGGCGACTTCGGCGCCTGGAATCGTTCCGCAAACGGATTGATCGACGGCTTCTACCAGGTGCTCCGTCGACGATTTCATCTTGACGTCTTCGTAGACGGCACGATCCAGAATCGCATCGACCGCCTTACGTTCGCGGATCTGCGCCTCAAGGTTCTCGAGCACGCCACTTTTCGTCAGCCGTGCCCGCAAACGCCGGGGACTCTCACCCCGCTGCATCGCCATCAGTTGGATTTCACCCTCGATGTCGGACGGTGTGACTTCGATCCCCTCATTCGTGGCGACTTTATCCAACACGAAATGCTGCTTCATTGCTTGCCTCGTTGTCGAAATCGATTCCTGACGGATTTTGTTTTCACGAGCCTGAATCTCCTGTGTCGTGAAGCCCGCTTGCTGCATCTCCAGGATTTCACGATGAATTGCGTTTTCAACTTGCTTCGCCACCAGTTCTTCGGGCAGCTCCCAATTGGCGGATTCGGTGATTTTGTCCAGGACCTGCGACCGGGCGTCCCGCCGCTGTTGGTACGTGACTTGCCGTTCCAAAATCTCACTGACTTCGACTCGCAGTTCCTCTTCTGATTCCACTCCGATACCTTGCAAGAACTCTCGATTTAATTCTGGCAATGTCATACGTTTCACTTGACTGACGTCGAATTGCGCCCGAACGGTTTCCTCCCGCATTTCTATCGAGGCCGCCCCTTGTGAGATCGTGCATTCGGTTTCCCGAGTCTCGCCCATGGAGACGCCATCCATCATCTCGCCAAAACCATCGAATTCTGCGTCTTGGAATCGCAGCACTGGTCGCAACCGTACTGTCAATTCGGAAATTTCCCGTAATGGATTGCCGTTGTGGGTGAATGTGACTCGTATGGTAATGTAGTCCCCTTGCTGAGCCGGGCCGTCGTGCGACATGCTCTTGCCATACTGTGACAGAAAATTCTGCAAGTATTCGTCAATATCCTCGTCAGCAACTTCACGAACTGGACGCTCAATCGTCAACGAGTCATATTCGGGCAATTTGAATTCTGGTCGAACTTCAACGTCGAATTCGTACTCGAAATCTCCTTGCTCCGGAATCTCGATATCTTCGATGTCAATGTTCGGTTCATTGATCGGATCTAAATCGTTCTCTTCCGCCAGCTGTTCCAAACTCTCAACCAAAATCTTTTGCTTCACATCGTCGGCCAATTCACGGCGGAAGCGTTTACTGATCAGTTGCTTGGGAACGCGTCCCTTTCGGAACCCGGGAACATCTGCGGAAATCGAAAGTTCGTCGATCGAGACATTGAAGATCGCATCGATATCTGATCGCGGAACCATGACTCGCACATGCTTCTTGCAAGGTCCGACGTCAGAAATTTCGACGTTCAAATTCAATTTCAGCTTAGACTCTTGTTCCGCAACAGCTGGTAGATCACCCTCAGCAACGTGCGGCTGATCGTCTGTGACAGGTGGCCCGTCCACCAGTGGATGTTGCGCAGTTCCCGCAGGAGCGTCATCGTCCATCGTACTCATAGTTTGCCATCTCCTGGATCAATCTGTCGGCGAAGCGAGCATGTTAGTTTGCCCGGTTACTATCAACGAGCCAGTCCGTCGGAATCAAAAAGAGCGGGAGACGGGACTTGAACCCGCGACATTCACGTTGGCAACGTGATGCTCTACCACTGAGCTACTCCCGCATCCGTCGGCTCGAAAATTCGCACGGATGCTCTTAGTTCTATTCGTCAACTGAGGCCGCGCCGACGTACTTGGCTTCGGCCCCTGCTCGCCACGATTATCGCGCTACTGTACGGAACGTCAAGAGTGCAGGGGTTCCATGGCGGCAATCGCAGCCCAAGCATGGGCTCGATTATAGCGCCGGAAACCGACTGTGCAAGCCCCTTCTGTGCACTGGACTTCCCATGTCGCAACTCGAATGCAACATGTGGAGTCCTGTCATCCTGTGCCGTTCATCAATGCTATCACGCGGCTTAGCGCCTGTCAGATTCATCCGTCATCCTCGATATGTTTCCGTCTGACAACATGGAATGGTTTACTGCCACCTGTCCTTCTGCGATTCTGCAACTAGGCCAAACACTCCTAAGTGTGAAATTTGACAACACATTACGTTCAGTGATTCGGACAAAATGCAAACAGTTCTTAACAACTTCCGACTGTTGGAATTCAGATTACTTTACGCATCCCCGTCAACCAAATAACAAAATTCAAGAAACTGTGTTCAAGGGAAATAAAAATCAAAATGAAATTTCTGTTGACTAACGTCTTTATCGCGACGAGGTCAGCTTCATTGTTTCTGCGAAATTAGTCCTTGTTTCGACGATTGTCGTGCTGTCACTGATCGTCGGATTTTCGGAAGTGGCCAGCGCCGTGAACCAAGAACTGGAAGACGTGGCCTCGGCTTTCGGCAGCATCAACCAAAACTACCGCTACTCTGGATGGGACGGCGACGAGAACAGCTTCTTCGAAGACGACTGCGACAGCCAGTTCGATATCGTCGCAGCCGATTCCGAAAGCGAAAGTGACGAACAGTAAGCGTCTGTAAAAATCGCAGCACACAAACCACTGCACTTCCCCTAAGGACATGCTGTAAGGTTGACTCAAGGCCAGCGCATGGTATACGTTTTGACTGTATGTACCTTGTTTTCGGTCCAATATTATTCAATTGCGTGCCGAGAGATTGTGAAATGACGTAGGACAGTATCTCTTTGCAGTCGATGGTTCAAAAACGGAATGAGAATCATTTTTCGAGTCTTGCCACCGATCGCGCCTTGTTGTAAGAAAGCAATCTCGCGAAACGCACGTTCCACCGTAGCCGAAAAAGGCATTCATTTCTGATTCAATGCCAAAAATTTCGCGTTCCGACGGGTGACAGCAGGTAAGATAGACGCACTATGGAAGTCAAGTTGAATGTTCTCGAGGGCGTGAACAAAGGTCGGGAAATCCCACTACCGGTCAGTCTGTTCGTAATCGGGAGAGACTCCCATTGTCATCTGCGCCCCCATAGCGAGTTGGTTAGCAAGCTTCATTGTGCTATTGGTCGGAACAGGGCCGGCGATGTCGTAGTCCGAGATCTAAAGAGCCGGAACAGGACTTACATTAACAACCGTCAAGTCAACCGAATAACGCAAGTCAACGATGGCGACATTTTGCGCGTTGGCCCTTTGCGGTTTCGCTTCCGCATCAACAATAACGTTCGTCCGTCCGACAAAGATTTTCAGCCTTTGACGGAGGAAACTGTAAACTGGCTGTTGGAAAATTCTTCGAACTCGCCTGAGCCGAACAGCAACGAAACGACCGTCGTTAACGTTCCAGTTCAGATGTTTGAGGATACGGACGGAGATTTCCCAAATGACGATTCCGCTTCCTGGACGAATGACGAATCCCCTAGCAACACGCCTAACGAAAAACTCTCGGCAGGCAAATATCTACACGACTACTTTGACAAAAAACCCGAAGACAAACAGTAGTCTAGATAATGCGGTGCGCCATCCCAATTTCGGACTGGACGATCAAACAGTTACTCTCGGTCCAGTATCAGAACAGATGTGTCGTCGTGACGACCGGAACCTTCTGTAAACTTACTAGATTCTTCGAAGAGCGCCTGCAACGCGTCGTGCACGGTTAACGTAACCGTTTCCGTCAACGTTTGGATGATACCGCTTTGACCAAACTGATGGTGACTCCCTGACTTTCCTTCTGGAAAAGCATCTTCCAAGCCGTCCGTCAATAATATCAACCGACTGTTTTTCGGCAACGGTGAAGTGTAAGTTTCATATTCGACTTCTGGCATGATGCCGAGCGGCAGCCCGCCAGCATCGTGCGGGCCCAACAGGTTGACCTCACCATTGCTGCGATCCTGTACCATGGGCACCGGATGCCCCGCCGACGTCCATTGCAGTTCTTCCTGATCTACTCGCAAGATCACGTATAGTAGAGTAATAAACCCGCCCTCTTCATTGACGATACCCTGCTTAGAAAGTTGGTTATTAACCTCAGAGACAAAGGCAGCGGTGTTCGCATACTTTTGTTTGCGAATCATCCGCACCAGAGTATGCATGGTCATGATGGACATGGCTGCTTTCATTCCATGCCCCGAGGCATCTCCGACCAATAACACCAAGTTATTATCGTCGAGGTAGAAGACATCGTAATAATCGCCTCCAGCCATTGTCACCGGTCTACCGCCCATAACCTTGATTTGCGATGGTTCATATCTCGCGGCAATTTGGTAGCCTTCGGGAGCTTCCACATGGGCCGGGATCAAAGATTCCTGTAGCTTGCGAACCGATTCGATTTCCTCACGCAAACGCTCGGCCAATTTTTGATCCCGCTCGGCCGCCACCGCTTCCAACGTGCTTTCGAGAGTCGCTTGTAACATAAAGACAAAATCGCCACCAACGTCGCGCATCACATAGGCACGCATGCCAGCTGTCATAAATCGGACGATCCGGTACACTTCGGGGGCGTGGCAGGCCCCAACGATTGGAACATTTGGCCGAAAACGGTGCAACTTGATGAAGATTTCGAACGCACCCTCGGGATTAGGCATCTCGGTGACCATCAAGATGATGTCCCACTGCTTTTCTGAAAATGCCTGTTGCAGAAAAGCGGTCCGGTCGGAGGTCACGACGGCTTCATTCTCGTCGACACTCAGGTACAGCGAAATCAGTTCCGCCTCGGCTTTGTTGTCCCAACCTACCAGAATACGCATTGATTATCCTTTCAAGATTCAGCCGAGCTCGCCGATACGTTTTGTCTCATTCGACACCACATATCGGCCTGCAAACAGTTGTTCGGCGAACTGCAACATTTCAACTGCAAACTCCACAATAGCAAAACTGTTTCGAAATAACGACACCCCAATGGGAACTTATTCCGTGCTCACTTCCAACGTGCGGACACCAAGGCAGGCGATGGATGAATGCGAACGATCGTACTGGAAAAACTGAGGAAAAATTTCCAATAGCACTTGCACGACACTGGATCAGATCGGCTCGATATTGAAAGCTTCAAGCGAGAGCTTGATTTTACAATACAGGTCTTCGAGCGTAATAGGTTGAGTCAGGACTCTGGCGCTCTTTGATCTCTCCAAACTGTCCTTCCACTTCTCCTGCTGTTCGGACAAAACGACAATGACAGCGACTGCGGCACCTCGCGCCAACCGTGCAACAGCTTGTATCTGGCGATGACTAAGCTGTCCACCTCGCCGGCCAAAGCTTTGACACCCTAATACGATGTTAAGTGTCCTTGTCTTCACCAAGGCACGAATCAAATGCTTCGACTGATGTCGCCCGGGATCCAATTCGGACAGGCACTCGTCCCATACCTGTGATTCGATCAGGTGCAGACTCATGAGTTGTCGACCAAGCTCGTCAACATTATTCAATGTTGTCATTCCAAATGGCAGTTAACACTTTGTATTCCAATTTATTTCCCGGTCCTGCTTGATGGAAGAGGATCCAGTTTGACCTGATTTGACGATTCATCCGTCTCATGCTAATTTGGCCGCCTTTACATCTTTTGGTCGAGATTCAATGGGACGGTTGCTAGAATGCTCAACCTACACAAAAATGACCCAGCTTGGTCGTTACCGACAGAAATTCCGTTCCGTGTACAAGACTCGTCCTGGACGACCAGCCTCGTTGTCATACGTGTCTTGTTGTGATTCGCGAGAGTATCGCCCTATTGGGACTTAACTGGGTCTTGGAATTTTCCAGTTCCCAAGCCCATCGGCCTAGGATTCGGGGCGCATTAGACGAGCGCCAAGCCCCGACTGGGCGATGCCTTTGTATACAGCAACGAAGACGATCAACACCAGTGGAAATATGAACTAGATAGAGAGCCATCCATGTACCTGAAAATGGCCAAACGTGTACTCCTCGAAACTGATAAGCAGTTGCTGTGGAAGTTTGTCAAGAACATGAGTTTTAAAGGCATCCGATCGGTTCAGAAACACAAGAAGCGGCTGAAGCAGGGCAAATTTTTTCCGCCGTTCTTATACATCTCAATCATTAACAGTTGCAACCTGCGGTGTCAGGGATGCTGGGTTGATGTCGCGGCCAAGCAGGAGAAGATCGAACTAGACGCCATGACTCGCTTGATAGATGAAGCCAAAGCGATGGGCAACGTGTTTTTCGGAATCGTCGGTGGCGAACCGTTTATGCATCCGCAACTGTTGCAAATTCTGGAAAGACATCCCGACTGCTATTTTCAAGTATTCACTAACGGTCAGTTTATTACTGACGAAGTCGCCAAGCACCTACGCCGACTGGGCAACATCACTCCGTTGATCAGCGTGGAAGGCAACATGCGTGTGAGCGATGAGCGGCGCGGGCGTCCTGACGTTTTTAACAAGACCATGGAGGGCATCTACAACTGCCTGAACAACAAAGTCTTCACCGGAGTCTGCACCAGCGTTTGCCAAACAAATATTGACGACTTGCTGAACGAAGAGTGGATTGATCGGTTAATCAAAATGGGTGTGCTTTACACTTGGTTCCACGTCTATCGTCCCATGGGAGCCGACGCATCCCCTAAACTGTGTCTGACGCCCGAACAGCAACTCCGAGTACGCAAGTTCGTCGTCGAAATGCGAGCGAAGAAGCCGATCGTAATCATTGATGCCTACTACGACGGCGAAGGGCAAGCCTTGTGTCCGGCGGCGACCGGCATCAGTCACCACATTAGTCCCTGGGGCGACATCGAACCATGCCCCATCGTCCAATTCGCTCGGGAGTCAATCTACGACGAAGGCCGGACATTGGGTGAAAAATTCATACAGTCCGAATTCCTGCACGATTTTCGGACTCTAGCTCAATCGACAACTCGCGGCTGCATTGTTCTGGAACGTCCAGATTTGTTGAAAGAGTTAGTCGTGGCTCATGCCGCAAAAGACACGACGGCGCGCCACACTGCACTGCGGGAACTCGATTCGCTGCAAGTACGAACGTCGCAGTATAATCCAGGCAACGAGATTCCAGAAAAAAGTTGGATCTACCGGATTGCCAAACGGTACTTGTTCAATGACTTCGGAGTCTACAAAGGCCACGACCACAGCCAAGCCGCAGCTCCATTTGTATTACAACCGGAAAATCGGTTGTGACCAGTCCGGTGCAGACAAAATGATTCCAATAGCAGATAGACGCGAGCAGATGATCCTTGAGAAAAAACTGGTTAACCTAATAATTCAATTGCCAACACCATGATCTTCTGACAACAATAGACCTATGCGATCTGTTCTCTTCCTCGTTCCGCTAGCGCTTGCACAGACGGCTACTGTCAATGCCGCCGAGCCATACCTATTCGGCGCCAAGGTCACACATGAGGATTATGTGGGCACGAAAATTGTCAGCAGCAGTGGACGCGCCGCGGTCATCGATCTGGGATACGAACACGGTGTTTTGAAAGGAAATCGATTCTGGGTGTTTCGCCAGGTCGGCAACGACTTTCAGAAGGTTAACACTCTGGAGATCAATGGTGTCAAGCGGAAAACGTCGTTCGGCCTCGGCACGCAGAAATCTGCAGTTCGTCAGGGTGATACTGTCGTCATTGCAGCGGCACGTTTGGGTTTGTGGTTCGGTTCTACCAACAAAGAAGCCGCGCGACTTCGCAGGCTGTACGTAGAAGGCGATAAACGAGGATATGACACAAAAGATCGGGCGCTCGATTCCGAGGACTTGCTGGAACAACGTCCGTCAAACATACGCAAGCTGAAAACTTGGACGCGGCGACTACAGAAGAATAAACCAAAAGGCGCCACTTACTGGGACACAGCACAGCTTCGGTTCCATCGACGATTGTTTGTTTCTTCCATATTTCTTTACGATTTGGACCGAGTTGTGGGCGAGAAGGACGATGTGTCGACGGTGTATTTCGACGTGCTCGGCGACGTGGATCGCTACGTGATAAATCCGGCGGCTGCTCTTCAATCGCAAATCAAATTGGAACGGCAAAGTCAGGATGAAACCGATCATCGCGCAGAAACTCTACATGAAGCGGATCTGCTCGCCAAAAGAATCGCAAAGATCATCAGAGCACGACGCAGACAGAAATTCTGAGTTCTCCTCGGGCGGCTACCAATGTGCATTCGCCAAGTATGTAGAGGAATGCTTGGACGAATTACCGGTCATTCTGGCAACTTCGGTTGACCACGTGAGACATCGATACGGTCAAGTAGTTTGACATGATCGTTCAGGCAGACGTCGAGCGTTTGCTTCAGCTCCTAAATTTCTTCGCTTCGAACTGCGTCACACGCTGTCTGAGTTCCTAATGCCCAACGGACTGCAGAACGACCTGGAACCGCAGAACTTGTACGCCTACATCCGCAGTCTGAGTGCGAGGAGACTAATTCCGGCCGCAGCAATTTGAACTGAAATCGCGCTAGCGCGACAGGAACGCCACCACTTGGCCAACGTCAACAGGCAAGCTGACATCTTCCATCGTCGGAATTGCCGTGACAGTAGCTTGCAAACTCTGAGACTCCAAGACTATCCAGTCGCTATTTGGAGTTGCCCCGGATTCAATAAGCCCGCGGTACATTGACTGCAAATTAGAGCGATTTCGGACAGTAATTACATCGCCAACTCGAACTCGAATCGATGGTATGCTGATCGTCCGACCATTCAATTGAAAGTGGGCGTGGGCCGCGCCTTGTCGCGCTTGGGGACGAGTCAGAGTGAAACCGGCTCGGCGAACGACATTGTCCAACCGGCACTCACACAAAATCAACAACTGTTCGCCCGTATTGCCTTTGATTCGTCGGGCTTTGTCGAAATAACGACGCAACTGTTTCTCGCGCAGACCATAATAGTACTTGATCTTTTGCTTTTCCCGCAATGCGAGGCCGTAGTTCGTCACCTTGCGTCGCCGCTGTGACATGCCTGGGGGATATTCCCGGCGTTCCAGGGCGCGAACCGCACCGGAATCCTCGAAAATCAACGCGCCCAGCCTGCGGTTGATGCGGCCTTTCGGACCCGTATGATGCCCCATTCAGATTCTCCTAAACGACCCTCAGATTGATATCGCGAATTTTCTACATGTAAAGAAATTAGATTTCAGGACTGGTTATTGCAAGTCTAGTGCCGCTCGTCAACAGTAGCGTTCTGGAAGAAAGTAGAGAATCCAGTTTCAAAAATTCAGCGACATTCTGTTTGTCACACTCAATTCGTCAGGTAGCTAATTACGGTCACGACCACATAAGCGGAAAGCAACACCACACCGAAACCACGCTTCAAGTGACTGCCAGAGACAAAAATTCCGATCCGAAATACGACGAGCACAAACAGCATACCGGGAAACAGCACACGGAAGAAGTGTGGTAACGCTTCCAGACCCTGCGGTGTCACCGCAGCCGCTGCACCGGCCACAAATAGGACATTCAGGATATCCGCTCCTAGAACGTTGCCGACGGCAAGGTCACCGTGTCCGTGTCGAGCAGCTGTGACAGCGGTGACCAATTCCGGCAGTGACGTGCCAAATGCCACAATCGTTGCAGCGAAGATCCCTTCGGCCACGTTCAAACGTTCGGAGGCTTCGCGAACGCAAGGAATCAATGTTTCCGATGCCCCCACGACAAGAATAATTGCCAGCACCAGCTTGCCCAGGATGACAGGCAATGAGCGTGCTGTGTCAAGTTTTCGATCCTTGAGATTCGTCCCGTCATGTTCCATCCGTGCCCAGCAGATCGCTTGACAGATGTACCAAACCAATAAAAACAACATGGCAATACCTGTCGTTTGCGTGAGTCGTCCACCGTTAAGAAAGACCGTACCGGGTGACGCAATCGGACAACTGGCAATGACCAATAGAAAACCGGCCGCCAACTGCACCCAACCGTGACGGTTGACCGTTTTCCGGTGAAGCGGAAGGGGAGCGATGAGACAGGCGATTCCCAAGACCAATCCTGTATCGCAAATGATCGAACCAACCGCATTTCCCAATGCCAGGTCGGAACTGCCGCGCAGCGCTGCCAGCACCGAAACTACCGCTTCGGGCGTTGTAGTGCCGAGGCTAACGAT
>Ga0310123_10004119_pt1 | contig 11086 bp, 8 predicted proteins | sample CB6_AW_1057_MG_FD_203505 | JGI IMG/M metagenome (GOLD analysis project Ga0310123, IMG submission 203505) | Marine microbial communities from Western Arctic Ocean, Canada - CB6_AW_1057 | ecosystem: Environmental > Aquatic > Marine > Oceanic | place: Canada: Western Arctic Ocean | collected...
GGACTCCCCCACCACCAGAAGGGGACGCACATGAGTCGGTTCCTCGAAGTGCTCAACAGCCATCACGAGGAACTTCGCTCCGACCAGATGATGGAGGTCTGCCGCGATGTTAAGCGACGCCTGGAGGCAGAAGAAGCTCATATTGAATTAACCTTCCCCTATTTTATCGACAAAAAGGCGCCCGTAACTGCCCAGCCCGGCAAACTGGATATTGAAGTAACCTTCGAGTGCACCAGTAATGCCCAGGATGATTTCGTCATGGCCGTCAAGGTGCCAGCCGCAAGCCTGTGCCCGTGTTCCAAACGGATCAGCAACTACGGCGCCCATAACCAACGGTGCCAGATCGAGGCCTGGGTGCGATTCGCTCCCGGCCGTATCATGTGGATCGAAGAGTTGTTCGATTTGATCGAGAAATCCGCCAGTGCGCCGGTCTACGCCGTACTCAAACGCCCTGATGAGAAATGGATCACCGAGCAGGCTTTTGACAATCCCAAGTTTGTCGAAGATATCGTCCGTGATTTGGCTGCAGGCCTGGATCGCGAGGCTTCCGTGATATGGTATGAAGTGAATTCGGAAAATCACGAGTCCATCCACAACCACAATGCCTATGCGATGCTCACTCGGGATAAGCGATAGCCTCTACATTTTCTCAAACAGATTATTGAGCGTGGGTGTGGAACATCTTCGGCTGCATGGATTCGATGCAACACGATTTCAACCTCAATTCATCGAACCCTGTAGCCAATCGTTGGTCCTCCATCCCCGAAGGTAATGGATACCTGCTCGTACCGATGTTGGTAAACGTCCGGATGAACTCGCCTCGGGCAGCAACCATCCCTCTGTAAGACCGGCAGCCTCTATTCCGACTTTCCCGCCATGCTGCGGCAAATAAGATCGGGATACCGCCCAAAAAAACGGTGGCTGACTGGAATCTTGATGCCCGCAAATAGCTGTAAAGTTAAGCGCCGGGCAGTCGCACATCGGCAAACTTTGACCCGGTGTCCAGTGGCCATCTCGATTCGAGTACCAACGATCTCTGCTATCTTCTGATGGCATGTCGGTAGCCACTAGGCCTCTTTGGTGCAATATCAGCTTCACGCTGATGTGGACCAGTACGGCCGCTAGTGGGTTCGGCGATCGAATGATCATGCTTGCCGGTCTAACATTGCTAGGCGGAATGATCGCTGGCGTAGATTCGACCAGCACTCAAGCCTCAACGCAGTTCTGGTTCTTTGCCCCTTACATCGGTTTTTCAATGGTTGGTGGATGGCTGGCCGATCGCGTCCCACGCAAATGGTTGTTGCTGGCTTGCGATGAGGCGAGGGGATTGATCCTGCTGCTGTCTTGCCTGCTGGTGACGCGAATGACCGGTTCGGCTGCAATCGCCCGCGACGCAGTGTGGTTCACTGTTCCTGGATTCGAGATCGAGTGCTATCAGCACTGGAAGGTCTACGCATCCCTGTTTGCCATCGGTACGTTCGCATCCATCTTTAATCCAACTCGCAATGCGATCATCCCGCAGATCATCCCCGCAAGCCAATTGACGGCCGGCAATGCGGTGGTCCTCGTGATCAATGTGATCGCTTCTCAAATCGGCCTGCTGTTGGGCAAGCAGATCATCTCCCAGGAACATGCCGGATCGGTCCAGACTGGTCTACTGATTGGGGCAGCCTTCTACCTGGCATCTGGCATCTTCTTCGCATTCCTTCAACCGACCTCCACTCATCCGGTTCCTAGATCCCCAGATCGATCCTGGGGTGAAGCACTGGCCTACGCGATTAAGCATCGGTGCGTAGTGATCCTGATCTTTCTTAACATCCTCGTCTGGCCTTCAGCCGCGGTGGTCACCAGTGCTCTTTTTGGCCTAGGCAAGATGCACTATCGCCTTGCAGGTGATGAACTCCTGGGACACTTCGCGAACCTGAGCATAACCCTGGGCGTGGGAATGCTGATCGGTGCCGTAGTTGTTTGCGTGATCCGTACGCGCCAAGAGTCGCCACTAGTGTATCTCTCCGCCCTGATTGTGGCCGGTATGGGCGTGCTGCTTCTGGCCACGGTTCCAGTGCTGATAGTGGCCTACGGAGCATGCCTGCTCATTGGGATCAGTGGAAACGTGGCCATTGTCTGCATCCTTAGCCTTCTACAGTCGATCACACCGAATTACGTGCGCGGCCGCATCATGGGCCTGAATACTCTCTTGAACACTCTCTTTAGTGTTGCAACGTACTTTGCGATCTGGCAACTGCCCGACGCTGATCGTAATATCGTGCAAGTAATGCTGGTACTCGGGCCGGCCCTGATGGCGGTGGGTATTATTGGCCTAGGCCGCTACTTGATATCCGGCATCATGCCCAATCGGACCGCCAACGCTATCTGGCGGGTTAATCGGCTGCTCTTTATCGTTTGGCACCGGCTTCTCTGGATCGGCCGTGATCGAATCCCACGTACCGGCCCAGTCATCCTAGTGTCCAATCACACCACTGGAATCGATCCGATGCTGATCCAGGCGGCATCTCCTCGCATCATCCGCTGGCTGATGCTGACCCGCTATCGCTTCAAGGTAGCCGAACCGCTCTGGTCGGTGATCAAACCGATCACGCTGGACCTCGATGGCAACGATCTGACCAAGATCCGGGCCATTGTCAAGGTACTTCGCTCTGGCGAGGTAGTGGGCATGTTCCCCGAGGGCGGTTTACAACGCACCCACCGCGGTCTGCAGTCCTTTCAACCTGGAGTAGCGATGGTCGCCAAACGAAGTGAAGCCGCCATCGTGCCGATCTGGATTAGTGGCACACCCCAGCGCCGCCACATGCTCTGGCACTTCCTGCAACCAAGTCGTAGCGTGATACGGTTCGGCAAGCCATACCACGTGGATAAGTCGCGAGACAGTCGCTGGATCATGGAGGATCTACGTCAACGAATGCAGCAGTTGGCCCAAGAGGCAATCGACCACCGCGAACGAAAGTTTTCTTTTAATCGGGGCATGGCGGATTCAGAGCGGCCCAACGCTTAGACCACACACAACCGATAGACCCATCAAATTGCTCTGACCTTGACCTGCATGCCGTCGGAAGTAACGACTTCAATGTTCTGGCCGGCTCGGATCAGCCCACCAGTGGCCAGGCATTCCTGCCGCCGACCATTGATCTCGCAGGTACCCACTGGCCGCAACTTAGTCAGGGCCTGACCCGTCGCTCCCAATGCTGGCCTCTCAGGCGCCCCTTCTTTCACTGGGGGGGCGTTCTGCGGCTTGCCGTCAACGTCACCCAGCATGAGCCACCGGCCAACGGGGCTGTGGGGCCAGATCTTCAGGGCAAAACCCAGAAGGAAGGGTAGCGCCACCAGCGAACCAGCCGCTCCGGCCAGGCCCAAGGTGGTGTTGACACCGAAGAGCATAAAAATCCCCGCCACAAGACATACGGCCGAAACTAGTCCCAGAATACCCCCGGTTGGGACCAAGATTTCGACAAAAAACACTACCAAGGCCACGCCGATTAACACCAGGGCCCAAGCCAACATTACGTTGCTGCTACCGGAAGTCGAACTCATGCTGTTCTGCCCGACGGCAATCAATGATAGGTTCATGGGTTACTCAAAATGCACGTGGTGTTCACATGACACATCATAGTCGCGGAAACGATCAGGACTGTGATGTCATATCGTTTGACTATGGTCGTGCGGCATCTCGGGAATCTCGTCACAGCCACCAGTTCCCGTACAAATTGGCTTTGGTGATCCAAGCTGAATGACACATGGACATATTCCAGTATGGCCCGGGCAGTGGCTACCGGACAAACTGGGCGTCGAAGTCAATATTGGAGAAAGGGAAGTCGATCATACGGACAAACTCGCATGCCTCGATCGCTCCGTACTCACGGTCCATGCGTCCATCTTCCCACTCTACACTCAGCGGGCCACAGTAGTCGATATCTTTAAGCGCGACGATGATGTTCTCAAAATCAATATCTCCATGTCCAAGACTTCTAAAGTCCCAATAGCGGCGGGAATCACCAAAGTCAACGTGGCCACCGAACACACCGACGGTTCCATCACCGTGGCCCCACCACGCGTCCTTCATATGCACGTGGTAGATACGATCGGCAAAGGTCCGTAGGAACCGAACATAATCAACTCCTTGGTAACCCAGATGCGACGGATCGTAGTTGAACCCGAACCGGGCATGCCCCCCCACCGCATCCAAGGCCCGCTGAGCGCTGACAATGTCAAATGCGATCTCGGTCGGATGGACTTCCAGAGCGAAGTTGACGGCCTGCTTGTCGAAGGCATCCAGAATCGGCTTCCATCGCTTGGCGAAATCAACAAATCCCTTCTGCCAGTAATCTTGATCGGTTGGGGGAAAAGCATAGATACTGTGCCAAATACTTGAGCCGGTGAAGCCAGCAACCACTGCCGGGAATTGTTCCTGACGGCCACGGCCCCGCATGCCCCCGGCCCCCACGCAAAGATCATTGCGCACCGACTCTGGCGCGAGGTCAACGAAACGACGGGCTGCCCTAGCCGCAGCCATCATGTGCTTGGCTGCTCGCTTACGCACCAATTCTGGTTCACCGTCGCCCCACACAGCATCGGGCAGGATAGCCTGGTGCCGCTGGTCGATCGGATCGCAGATCGCCTGACCAACAAGATGATTTGAAATCGCAAAAGCGGTCAAACCATGATCGGCCAGGATCTGCCACCGCCCACGGCAATACTTGTCAGATCGACTCGCCTCTTCAACATGGAAATGGTCGCCCCAGCAAGCAATTTCGAGACCGTCGTAACCAAACGTAGCCGCCTTGGCACAAATGGTTTCGAATGGCAGATCGGCCCATTGGCCAGTAAAGAGAGTAACGGGTCGCGGCATGAGCGATATTTCCTCAAGACGAAGGGATTTAGTTTGTGCGATCATTCAGCCGGTTGCAAGCCCACAATGGCAGCTAGCTGGTTACGAGACGGTAGACGGAGCAAATCTACCTACCTGATCCATTCCGCTAGCTAGCGAGCGCAAGTGGTGGCTTGGCAAACTTGTTAAGTGATCCACCTGAAACGTATCAGAACCCGCTAAAGGCCGATCTGCACCACTGTAACTGGTTTCAGACTTGATCTGGAATTGTTCTGGACAACTTCTGATTCGGCTGATTAGACGGTTGACAAGAAAACCAAACTAGCTTCCTAGTGCTTCGACCCGTTGGGATTGTGTCACGATACTGTCAATGCGAATACCAAAATTTTCCGACACCTTGACCGCGGCCCCCTGACCGACGGGCTTGTTGTTGACCAGAAGATCCAGCGGCTGTTCGGCCGACTTGGCTAATTCGACAATCGCCCCGGGGCCAAGAGCAAGTACACCTTCCAAACTCAACTTTCGCTGGCCAATCGTGACGATGACGGGGACCGTCAGTTTTAGGATAGTCTCGATCTCGGTAGCCATATCCATTTCGTCTATCGGCAGGATGGGCGATGAATATCCAATGCCAATACCGCACTGGTGGAAAGTGAATGCCTCCAGGCACCACACGAATCAATGTGCCTGCCTGACAAATGCCTTCTCAGCAAGATCGATGGCCTTCGCCAAGGCGGCAGCCTTGTTGAGTGTTTCCTGGTGTTCGGCGTCAGGATCAGAATCGTGGACAATGCCGCCTCCAGCCTGAACGTGCACAATCCAGTGGCTGGATTGCAAATCCGTAGGCAAGTTCGCCGCTTGGTCATCCGAAGCCCTCTCTGGCATCACGACCATCGTGCGGAGACAAATAGCCATGTCCATATTGCCCATAAAATCAGCATAACCAGCCGCACCCGCGTATGGACCACGCTTGGTTGGCTCCAGTTCGTCGATAATCTGCATCGCCCGCACCTTTGGTGCACCGGAAACAGTGCCGACGGGTAGCGTCGCGCGCAGAACATCCCAGGAATTACAGCCCTGGCGAAGACGTCCCGTAACGGTCGAAGAGATGTGCATCACGTGGCTGTAACGCTCGACCACCATCAGTTCCGACAGTTCAATCGTGCCCGGGTCGGCGATCCGGCCCACGTCGTTACGTCCCAAATCAACAAGCATAATGTGTTCGGCGCGATCCTTGGGATCCGCAAGCATTTCAGATTCCAGATCGTGATCCTCCTGATCGTCACGGCCGCGGCGCCGAGTCCCGGCCAAGGGGCGATTGGTTACGGCACCGTTGCGTACACGGCAGAGGATCTCTGGACTCGAGGCGACAAGCATCCCTCCTTCGATCTGTAGGTAAAACATATAGGGGGAAGGGTTGACTACCCGCAATGCTCGGTAAATATCAAATGGATCGGCACGGGTACGAAATTCGAACCGCTGGCTGGGCACCACCTGAAACACATCCCCATCTCTTATGTACTGCTTGATTTTTCGCACGGCAGACTGATAACCACCCGGGCCCATTGTGCTGGTTGGCAAGGAAGGCGGGGGTGAGGCGAGATTGATGTGGTCAGGCAATAGCCCGGTCACGCTGGCGCCTTCTGCCTCGGTCGGCCTCAGTAAGCGTTCGGCCACGGCACCAAGCCGCTGCCGGCCCTCGTCATAGCAGCAACAAATCTGTTCGTCGCTGGCCTGAGGCTCCACCGCTACATGAGTTATCAGCAGAACCGTCTTCTGTACCTGGTCGAAGGCGATGACATCCATGTACAATTGCATGTGTAGATCAGGCAACCCCCGATCATCCTGAGGCCCGAAGGGCAACTTCTCTGCCTCCAGGTACCGAACGGTGTCGTATCCGGCATATCCCACCCAGCCACCGGGGAAGTCGGGTAGGCCGGGTACGTCTGCCAACTGCCACTGCCGGGTGATCCGGTCCATCTCACGCAAGGGATCGTCGCTGTGAAATGAACGGCATTTGTTCGGACTCCGATGGTCGGTGTACTGCACCCCATGACCCCGGGCGATGATCTCAGCCACGGGTTGGGATCCGAGATAGCTGTAGCGGCCGATCCGGGTCCCCCCGACCACTGATTCCAACAGGAAACTTGGAGCCAAGCGAGTGTCAGGTTGAACGAGCCGACGGTACGCAAGCACCGGGGTCAGGGCATCACTGAAAAGTCGCCGATACATTGGGATCAGCGTCGGCGAATCCACTGTCGCCAGGGCCTGAAACAACTTGGGGTTGGGAAAGCAATGCATGGGTGGCTAAATGTCCTGGGACCAAATCAATTCCATGACCATCGACTAGACCGTCCTGCGGGCGGATACCCGCCAAAGCGATTCGGTCACTGGTTTAGGCATCGCCTCTGTGGCGTGAATGAGCCTGAACTGACTGGCCACAGGTTCCGGTTCAATTATTCAATTGGCATATCGGTCACCTCGTCGAGCGGTTCGGAATCGTGATTTTCCGCCCAACCAAGCAACGCTCATTGCCAATTAGTGATGGAATCAGGCCGATTGTCCATACCCGTACCTCCTCGTCACCTAGAGGCCGGTTCATTCCTTGTAAGCGTACCGCTTGAGCTGTGAATTTGGGCGATCCGCTCATGGGCGATAGTCTATAGGGACACTCGGATCACCGCACCCCCTCTCCGGAACCAGTGTGCTGTTCGGATCGGGATCATCTCATGAACATAGATACTTTCTTCGCCCACCACGGCATCGGTGAAAATCCTTTCTCGGCGGAGGAAGCAAGGTTGGATCCGGTATACGGTCGCCTGCTGGATTCCGAGCCTGCGCACCCCGATTTCGGCAAGATCTTGGGGCGCATCGAGCAACCGAGCACCTCCATTGTCTTTGGTGAAAAAGGCAGCGGTAAAACGGCGATCCGACTTATGATGGCCAAACAGATTGACGAGCACAACCGCCGCAATCCCGAACAGAAGGTATTGACCGTTGTCTACGATGATCTAAACCCGGTCCTTGACAATCTGTTGCGGCGGTCCCATCACAACGCTCAGACGATGCTAGAACGGCTGCGAATCGAGGACCATCAGGATGCGATTCTTTCGCTGGCCGTGACCCAACTCGTCAGCGGCCTACTGGGGCAAACCGGTCCCGACGCCGCCCTGATGCCGAACGACTTGAACAAGCGTATCCGCAAGTCGATGGGGCGACAGAATCGCGTCAATCTGTTGGTTCTAGCCGCCCTGTATGATCAACCGGATGCCGGTGCTGTGCTGCCAAGATGGAAAAATCTGAAAAAGACACTGCGCCTGGGTTCGGCCGTGCCCCAGAACCTAGTCTATTACGGCGCGGTCCTGCTGACCCTTCTGGGTATTTTGTTGGTGTCCATAGCAATCAGCCCCCCTGCACTGATCAAACCAGAGCACCGGCCGAACATGCTGTTGCCCGGCCTAAGCATAGCGGGCGCAGCGATTCTGTGGAGTACCTGGGGCTGGCGGTACTTACGCCGTTTGTGGCTGGGGCGCAAAATCTGGAAGGCCACGCCCGTGGTGAATCACCGGATTCGCGAACTACAGGCAATGCTCGCTCAACTATCCCGAAGCGATCTCGCTCGCCAGCCATTTCCACTACCTGGTACCGGTGACCGCAATGAGCGTGACAGCCGCTACCAATTGACTCGCAGGCTGATCGAACTACTGCGGCCATTGGGCTATGTGGGCCTGGTGGTCCTGGTGGATCGGTTGGACGAGCCCACACTGGTAGCGGGACACGCTGATCGAATGAAGGCGATTGTTTGGCCCATGTTCGACAATAAGTTCCTTCAGCAGGACCGGGCTGGGTTCAAAATGCTCCTGCCGATCGAATTGCGGCACATGCTCCATCGGGAATCATCGTCTTTTTTTCAGGAAGCGAGACTCGACAAACAGCACCTGATCGACCGGTTGACCTGGTCCGGGCCGACACTCCACGACCTGTGCATCGGCCGATTGCGGGCTTGTTGCAAGTCTCAAGAAAGTACGTTGGAGTTGACCGACCTGTTCGAACCGGAAGTTTCCAGAGATCTACTAATCGACGCACTGGATCAGATGAACCAGCCCCGAGATGCCTTCAAGTTCCTATATGCGGTCATCCAAGAGCATTGCCGGATCGTGCCCCAGGGCGACGATCGATATAAGATCGCCCGTTTGACACTCGATTCGGTCCGTCGCAATCAGGCGCAACGCGTACAGGAGTTCCACCGGGGACTGACCCCGGCGTAACCCTCTATGTTTCACGATATCGAATCGCTTGGATGAAACAAACCGATGATTCAGAACCTGGTTTTAACCAGAAATCTGATCGAGGGCATCGATCAATCGGTCCACGTCGTTTTCGCTATTGAAGATGCCAGGGCTGATCCGTACGGTACCCGAAGCAAAGGTGCCAATGCGCCGGTGCGTATAGGGGGCACAGTGCAAGCCGGAACGGACTGCGATCTGGAAACTATCGTCCAGAATCGAAGCTACATCGGATGCCTCGAGTCCGTCAATGCTCAATGAAAGTGTTCCAACACACTGTTGGGCGTTATGAGGCCCGTAGATCCGAAACCGGTGGTCGCTGGAAAATCTCTCAATCAGCCGGGCACAAAGGGATTGCTCATGGGCGAGATGGCCAACCATCGGATGTTCTGCGAGATAGTCAACCGCTGCCGCCAGACCGGCTGCACCAACGGTATTAGGCGTGCCCGCTTCCAAATAGTGCGGGTATTCGGTTGGCTGGGCCGGCATGGCCGAGTCTCCACCAGTGCCCCCTTCCCGCCACGGCCTCATTCTTGCCGCAACAATGCGGCTACCGACGTACAAACCGCCTGTGCCGGTGGGGCCCAGCAACGACTTGTGCCCAGGGAAAGCTAGCAGATCGATTCGCATCTGTTGAATTGAGATCGGCACGATTCCAGCGGTCTGCGCCGCGTCTATGCAGAACAGGAGATCATGCTCCTGCGAGATCTGGCCAATGGCTGTAACGTCTTGAACCGTCCCCAGCACGTTTGATGCGTGCGTCATGACTATCAGGACCGTTGCAGGAACGATGGCCCGACGAATGTCATCCGGATCCACCTGGCCGTGGTCATCGCAGTTGACCCGAGTCAGTGTGATCTGTTTCTGGTCGAGCATCGCCTGCAAGGGGCGGTTGACTGAGTTGTGCTCAATCACCGTGGTGATGACATGCGGAACGGTTTTGCCACTAGCCACCATGCCCTGCACCACGCCTTTTATGGCCATGTTCAGGCCATCGGTACAGTTCATGGTGAAAATCATGCGATGGTGATCATCACCGTCGAATAGGCGGGTCAGCTTTAAGCGCAGATCTTCAATTGCGCGTTCCACCGCCACCGCCATGCGATGACCCGCTCGCCCGGGATTAGCCGCTTCCTGTTCAAGAAACCTCGCCATCGCCTGAGCGACCTGTGGCGGCTTGGGGAAACTGGTGGCTGCATTATCGAGATAGATCATCAGATCACCGGAGAGAATCCGATTGCCTTGCGCCACACGGCCAATTCGCCCAGGTGCAAGCCGTAGTGGCTGGTGGTCAGAAAGGCCAACGCATCGCCCACCGTCGGCATCACCTGGCGAAAATCTTCGCTGGGATTGGCTGCGCTTTGTGCCGATGCCCCCATTGAGGCAATTGCCGGTGTCATCGTTTCATGCGCAGCGTCAAGCTTGTCCAGTAACTGCTGCTTCGACGGGTAGAGCGAACGATCATCGCTTGGAGTCGACCCCATGCTGAATAGTTCGCTGGAAACAGGATTGGGATCAGGATCGATCCCCGCCAGCTGACGGGCAAAGTCCAGCGAATAAAGAATGTGTCCCAAATTCCAAGCCCCGTGATTGCGAATCCCCTCCGGTTGCTCTGCAAGTCGTTGGTCGGGCACGTCCTTCATCAACATGTGGACATAAATCCGGTTGAATCCGAAGCTGTGGAGCAAGTGCGACTGCATGGTGAAACTCGGTGGACGGGAATCTTGTATAACGTACAGAATCTTCGGCGTTTGGGCAGAGCCCAAGGGCACGATGTCGTTTCCGGCCTGAGAAAGCAGGTTTGCGGCACACCGGGTTTCCCCTCGCCTAAACCTCGCGAGCATCAAATTAACGCGGGACGGCAATCCCGAACCCCCAATTCAGGTCCCCACGTATTTGGCGTAAATCGATCGGGCTACCGCGGATTGCTTTGTACCCTTGATAATTGCTCTCCCGT
>Ga0310123_10004122_pt1 | contig 11081 bp, 13 predicted proteins | sample CB6_AW_1057_MG_FD_203505 | JGI IMG/M metagenome (GOLD analysis project Ga0310123, IMG submission 203505) | Marine microbial communities from Western Arctic Ocean, Canada - CB6_AW_1057 | ecosystem: Environmental > Aquatic > Marine > Oceanic | place: Canada: Western Arctic Ocean | collected...
TTATATGAAACTAAACTCTAAAAGCAGGTATGCTGTAATGGCTTTAGCTGATATAGCGAGTTTTAATAAGCAAAATCCAATATCTCTCAGAGATATTTCCTTAAGGCAAAACATTTCATTAGTTTATTTGGAACAAATTTTTTCTAAATTAAAGAAAAGTAATATTGTTAAAAGTATAAGGGGCGCTAATGGTGGTTATGTACTAACAAGAGACCCTGAACAGATCAAATTATCAAATATTTTTTCAGCAGTAGATGAAAAAGTAAAAACACTGCAATGCAAAAGAGAATCTAAAAAAGGATGCAATGGCAAGCTAACAAAGTGTATTACACACAATCTTTGGGATGATTTAGAAATGCACATCAATGATTTTTTTGACAAAAAAAATCTCGGGGATATTTTAAAAAATAGCTTAGAAACAAGAATTTAAAGATGAGAGAAAAAGAGATAGAAAAAATAAAAGAATATAAGTATGGATTTTCTACAAATATTGAAAATGTTAGAGCTCCAAAAGGATTAAATAAAGAAGTAATTAAATTTATTTCAAACATTAAAAAGGAGCCTCAGTGGATGTTGGATTGGAGATTAAAAGCATATGAAAGATTTCAGCAGTTAAAAGAGCCAGATTGGCAAAAACCAAAATTTCCGAAAATTGATTACCAAGGTTTGTATTATTACTCTGCTCCAAAAAGTGTAACTGATGAACCAAAAAACCTTGAAGATTTAGATCCGAAGCTATTGGAAACTTACAGTAAGCTTGGAATACCGCTAGTTGAACAAAAAAGATTAAATAATATTGCTGTTGATGCAGTATTTGATTCTGTATCTGTAGCAACTACTTTTAAAGACAAATTAAATGAACAAGGCATTATCTTTTGTTCTATGTCAGAAGCTATTCAAAAACATCCTGAGCTTGTTAAAAAATATTTAGGTTCTGTAATTCCATTAACTGATCATTATTTTGCAACATTAAACTCTGCAGTTTTTACAGATGGTTCATTTGTTTACATACCTGAAGGTATTAGATGTCCAATGGAATTATCGACTTACTTTAGAATTAATGCATCTGAAACAGGACAGTTTGAAAGAACATTAATTATTGCAGACAAAGGTAGTTATGTAAGTTATTTAGAAGGTTGCACAGCGCCTATGAGAGATGAAAATCAATTACATGCTGCAAATGTTGAATTAATAGCATTAGATGATGCGGAAATTAAATATTCTACGGTACAAAATTGGTATCCAGGAGATAAAGATGGAAAGGGTGGCATTTATAATTTTGTTACTAAAAGGGGATTGTGCAAGGGAAAAAATTCAAAAATATCGTGGACGCAAGTTGAAACAGGTTCAGCAATTACTTGGAAATATCCAAGTTGTATATTAATGGGAGATAATTCAGTTGGTGAGTTTTATTCAATTGCAATTACAAATAATCATCAAAAAGCTGATACAGGAACAAAGATGATCCATCTTGGAAAAAATACAAAGAGTAAAATTATTTCAAAAGGAATTTCTGCTGGTTTTGCTGATAATACTTATAGAGGTTTAGTTGATATTTCAGCTAAAGCAAACAATGCTAGAAATTTTACTCAATGTGACTCATTGTTAATGGGAAATAAATGTGGAGCTCACACTGTTCCATATATTAAAAATAAAAATTCTAATTCTAATGTTGAACATGAAGCAACTACTTCCAAGATTAACGATGAGCAGCTTTATTATTGTAATCAAAGAGGATTAAATCAAGAAGAGGCAATCAGTTTAATTGTTAATGGTTTTTGCAAAGAAGTTTTACAGCAATTACCCATGGAATTTGCAGTTGAAGCACAAAAACTAGTAGGAATTAGCTTAGAAGGAAGTGTTGGTTAAATGTTAAAAATCAGAGATTTAAAAGCAAAAATAGATAATAAAGACATTTTAAAAGGATTAAACCTTGAAATTAAACCTGGAGAAGTGCATGCGCTCATGGGTCCAAATGGATCAGGTAAAAGCACGCTATCCAACGTGTTGTCTGGAAAAAAGGGTTATAAAATTAGCGGAGATGTAATCTATGAAGATAAAAATTTATTAGATCTAGCAATAGAAGAAAGAGCACATAAAGGAATATTTTTAGCTTTTCAATATCCATTAGAAATTCCAGGAGTAAATACAAATATCTTTTTAAAAACATCGTTAAATGCAATTAAAAAGTCTAGAGGTGAAAAAGAATTAGATGCAATTGAATTTTTGAAATTAGTAAAACAAAAAGCTTCAAAATTAAAATTTGATGAAACAATTTTAAGCAGACAACTAAATGTTGGTTTTTCTGGTGGAGAAAAAAAGAAAAATGAAATTCTTCAGATGTCTATATTGAATCCCAAATTATCAATTTTAGATGAAACAGATTCAGGTCTTGATATAGATGCTCTTAAAATAGTTTCAGAGGGCGTCAATGCCCTAAGGAGTAAAAAAAATTCTTTTTTAATAATTACACATTATCAAAGATTATTAAATTATATTAAGCCAGATTTTGTTCACGTTTTAATTAACGGCAAAATTGTTAAATCTGGAGGGCCAGAATTAGCATTAGATTTAGACAAGAAAGGATATGAAAGTTTTAATTAAATGGAAGAACAGTTAAAAATAGATTTTGATAAAGTTATTAAACACTTAAAACCTTCAAAACAAGAAATCGAATTAAGAGAAAAAAACCTTAATGAATTTATAAAAAATGGTTTTCCCAATAAACGAATAGAAGATTGGAAATTTTCAGATTTAAATCAAATAATTTCATCAAATATAAAAGAATTAAAATTTTTTAATGACGAAACAGTACCTGAAAAATTTGATCAATCAATTCTAATAAATAATTTTGAACATAATAAAATTATTTTTGTTAATGGGTTAGTTTCTAAGCTTGATTTTAATTATGAAGAAAAAGATAAAATAGAAATAATTGATTCTTATGAATCTAAAGATTTAGATTCAAAAAATCCTCTACTTTATTTAAACAATGCTTTTAAATTTAATTATCTAAAATTAACGATTAAAGAAAATTATTCATTAAACAAGCCGTTAATTATTTACAACTTTACAAATAAAAAACTTAGCTCAAGCACTATCAATCAAAGAATTGATTTTATTTTAAAAAAAAATAGCAATTTAAAACTTATTAACTTCTTCGATGATAGCTCAAATAATAATTTTATAAATATTAATTATCAATTTAAAATCGAAAAAGATGCAATTCTTAAAAATTATAAAGTTGATCATAAATTAAATTCAAATATTAAATATTTTTTTAATAATATAGATATAGACCATAATGGTCTTGCTGAGACGTTTATTCTTTCAACTGGATCTAAGTTTATTAAGAATGAAATAAATTGTAATTTAAATGATCAGTATAGTTCTGCATTTATAAATGGAATTATAAATTTAAAAAATGATCAACACCATGAAATTAAAACTAATATTAATCATCTTGCAGAAAATACTAAAAGTTACCAATTAATTAAAAGTGTTTTAAATGATAATTCTAAAGGAGTTTACCAGGGAAAAATATTTGTTAATTCAAAAGCGCAAAAAACTGATGGATATCAATTAAGTAAAGCTCTTTTGTTAAATGAAAATACAGAGTTTGATGCAAAACCAGAATTAGAGATTTATGCTGACGATGTAAAATGCTCACATGGTTCAACGTCTGGAAATTTAGATGAAGATTTAATATTTTACCTGATGTCTAGGGGATTAAATTACAAACAATCAAGAGAACTTTTAATTAATGGTTTTTTATTAGATGTTGTTGAAAAAATAACTGATTTAGAAGTCAAAAATTTAATTAAAAATATAATGGGATTTAAAGAATGAACATCTTAAGTATTAAAAAGGAATTCCCCATATTTAATACTAAAGTCAATAATAACAACCTTGTGTATTTAGATAGTGCAAATTCATCACAAAAACCCAAAGTCGTGATTGATAGAGTTAATGATTTTTATACCAAAGAATTCTCAAATGTCGGTAGGAGCGTTCATTATCTAGCAGTAGCAGCCACTAATCTTTATGAAAACACAAGGTCTTCGATACAAAAGTATATAAATGCAAAAGATAAAAACGAAATTGTTTTCACAAAAGGCGCTACTGAAGCAATCAATCTTGTTGCAAATACATTTGGTCAAAAGTTTTTAAAAGAAGGTGATGAAATCCTTATAACAGAACTTGAACATCATTCTAATTATGTCCCTTGGCATTTTTTAAGAAAGTCTAAAGGAATTAAAATTGAATTTGCTGAAGTTAATGCTGATGGCGAAGTTACCATCGAAAGTATTAAAAAAAAAATTACATCTAAAACTAAATTAATTGGAGTTACTCACTTATCAAATGTTACGGGAGCAATTTTGCCAATTAAGGAAATAACAGAACTGGCACACTCAAAAGGGATTGCAGTTTTAGTAGATGGTTGTCAAGGTGCCCCACATTTAAAATTGGATATGCAAGATTTAGGTTGTGATTTCTATGCAATTTCATGTCACAAAATGTATGGACCAACTGGATTAGGTATTCTTTACGCTAAAAAGAAATGGCTAGAAGAATTACCTCCATACCAAGGCGGCGGTGGAATGATTAAGGAAGTTAAAAAAGATGAAATTTCTTATGGAGATTTACCAAATAAATATGAAGCTGGAACAATGGCTACAGCACAAGTAATAGCTTTTGATCAGTCTATTAAGTTTCTTGAAAAAATTGGAATAAATAACATTATGAAACATGAGCGTGAATTAATGGAATATGGAAAAGAAATATTAAGAAAAAATAACTCTGTAAAATTGGTGGGCAACCCAAAAAACAAAGGTGCTGTTTTATCTTTTACTATAGAAGGAGTGCATCCGCACGATATTGCAACAATATTAGATGATGATGGTGTTGCAATTAGAGCTGGACATCACTGCTGTCAAATACTACATGAAAAACTAGGAATAGCCGCAAGTGCTCGTGCATCCTTGGGTATTTATAATACAAAAGAAGATTTGGATAAACTTAATTCTTCAATTAATAACTGTAAAAAAATTTTTAACTTAAAATGAATATAAAAGAACTTTATCAAGAAATTATATTGGAACACGGCAAGAATCCTAGAAATTTAAGAAAGACGGATAATTTCAATAAAGATGCAAAAGGGTATAATCCTTTATGTGGAGATCATGTTCATGTTTATTTAAAACTTAACGAAAAAAAGAAAGTCGAAGATGCATCTTTTGAAGGAAGTGGTTGTGCAATTTCAATGGCGTCAGCTTCTATAATGACAGATTTGGTAAAAGGAAAAGAAGAAAATGAAGTTAAAGAAATTATAAAAGATTTTTTAGTAATGATTAAAGAAAACCCAGAATTAAAATCAAAAAATCTAAAAGAAGAAGAAAAAACTAGATTGATGTGTTTGTCTGGAGTAAAACAATATCCAATGCGAGTTAAATGTGCTACTTTGTCGTGGCATACTTTAATTTCTGCAATTGACAAAACTCAAGAAGAAATTAATACTGAAAGGCTAGATTAGATATGGAATTAAAAGATCAAATAATAGCGGAGATTAAAAAAATTTACGATCCCGAGATACCTGTTAATATTTATGAACTAGGCTTAATTTACGATATTAAAGTGGAAAATAAAAACACAGCAAAAGTCAAAATGACACTAACTTCTCCTAACTGCCCCGTTGCAGAAAGTTTACCTAAAGAGGTAAAAGACAGTATAATGCAAGTAGAAGGAATTGATAAAGTTGATCTTGATTTAGTTTGGGACCCTCCTTGGGATAAATCTATGATGTCAGAGTCAGCAAAATTGGAGTTAAATTTATAATGAAACAAGTAATTACTCTTAGCGATAATGCAGCAAATAGAATTAAAGAAATTATGTCTAATAATGAAAAGAATTCTATTGGAGTAAGAGTAGGTGTAAAATCAGGCGGTTGCGCAGGTATGTCATATATTATGGAGTATGCAAAAGAAATTAACCCAACAGATGAAATTATTGAAGATAAAGGTGTAAAAGTTTTTATAGACCCAGGTGCAATAATGTATCTTCTTGGTACAGAAATGGACTATAAACAAGAACAGTTTTCATCTACATTTGTATTTAAAAATCCCAATGAAACAGAGCGTTGTGGCTGTGGAGAGTCATTTAAAACTTAAAACTGTATTGCTGTATAATTAATAATTATATATAATGTTTCATTATGCGAGATAAGAAGCATTTAGTAAATCACTCAAATAAGTTAGCAGAGAAAGCTAAATTAAAGGCTATGTTTAGAACTCAGCGTAAACCTGTTGAAGCAGGCGCTCACGGTACCCTAAGCTACACAATCAAAAAAGGTGTAAATAAAAACAAAATTGCTGACGAAAAAATACTAAAAAGTAAAAAATAATTATTTTTAAGAACTGTAATACATCTCAAATTCCATTGGATGTGGAGTGTGTTCTAAATTATAAATTTCTTCAAATTTTAATGCAATATAGGCATCAATTTGATCATCGGTAAATACATTGCCTTGTTTTAAAAAATCTCTATCTTTATCTAAACTTTCCATCGCTTCTCTAAGAGAGCCACAAACTGTTGGAATTTTTTTTACTTTATTTTCAGGTAAAGCATACAAATCTTCATCAAGAGGTTGACCTGGATCAATTTTGTTTTTAATTCCATCTAGCCCAGCCATCAACATTGAGGCAAAAGTTAAATAAGGGTTACCAGAAGCATCAGGAAATCTTATTTCACATCTTGCACCATTTTTATCTAACGCAATAGGTATTCTACATGAAGCAGATCTATTTCTTGCTGAATAAACTAATAACACAGGAGCTTCAAAACCTGGAATTAATCTTTTATAACTATTTGTTGCAGCATTTGAAAAAGCATTAATTGCTTTTGCATGTTTTAAAATACCACCAATGTAATGTAATGCAGTATCAGACAATCCAGCATATTTACTTCCAGAAAATACAGGCGTTTTACCTTTCCATATAGATTGGTGAACATGCATTCCTGAACCATTATCTCCTTTTACTGGCTTTGGCATAAAGGTAGCTGTTTTCCCAAAAGAATGAGAAACCATATGCACAATATATTTGTAAAGTTGAACGTTGTCAGCTTGATCTACAAGTGTTCCAAAATACATCCCAAGTTCATGTTGACTTGGAGCAACTTCGTGGTGATGCTTCTCAACTTTAATTCCAACATCTCTTAATCCTTTTAAATATTCTCCACGCATATCTTGTGCGCTATCCACTGGGGGAACTGGAAAATATCCTCCTTTAATTCCTGGACGATGACCCATATTTCCATTTTCATATTTTCTTCCAGTATTATAAGGACCTTCAATGCTATCAATTGAAAAACTAGTTTCATTCATGTCGTTTTTGTAACGAACATCATCAAATACAAAAAATTCTGGCTCTGGTCCAAAGTAAGCTTTGTCTCCAATCCCTGTAGATTTTAAATAGGCTTCAGCCTTTTTTGCTATTCCTCTAGGATCTCTTTCATAAGAAGTTTTATTAACAGCGTCTAGAATATCACAAAAAAGCACAAGCGTATTATGTGAAGTGAAAGGATCTATTACTTTTCTAGTTAAGTCAGGCTTTAAAATCATATCAGACTCGTTAATTGCTTTCCAACCAGCTATAGATGAACCATCAAAGAAGACACCGTCATTTAACATTTTATCATCAACTATTGTTGCATCCATAGTTAAATGCTGTAATTTTCCCCTTGTGTCAGTAAATCTTAAATCAACGTACTCTACTTCTTTGTCTTTCATTAATTTTAGTACTTCACTTGAACTCATGCTTTCTCCTATAAGATTCTGTATTAGATGGCAATATCAGAAAAACACAGATTAATATTGCCTATTATTGAGATATCACCTATGCATTTCACACATAGATAAATAACAATGTATACGAAATTATCAATTCAAATTTTGTTACAATTTTCGGTTGAATGGAAGATTTACTAAATAAGGAATCTGTACAAAAAGTTGTCAAGGTTCTCAGCAATTTTGATACTTCATTAAAAGTAGAGGTTTTAAATAGTTCAGCACGAACTGCAAAAGATGCAGCTACATCATTAAATTGTGAAGTTGGAGCGATAGTTAAAAGTTTGCTTTTAAGAACTGACGATAATTTTATTTTATGTTTAGTATCAGGAGACAAAAGGTGTTCATTAAATAAAGTAAAGAAAATATTAAATAAGAACGATGTTTCAATGGCGGATGCCGAACAGGTAAAAAGTCAAACTGGCTTCTCAATAGGGGGAGTTTCTCCTGTAGCTCATTTAAATCGAATTAAAATCTTAATAGATTCGTCTTTATCCAGATATGAAAATGTATATGCTGCCGCAGGACATCCTAATTCGATTTTTAAGATTGGCTATAAACAATTAATCGAACTTACAAAAGGTAAAGAAGAGGATATAGTGTAAATGAGAGAGCCAAAACTTTTAGATTATGTTCTTCTTACAATTTTAGCTTTAATATGGTCTTCAGCTTTTTTTAATATTAAAATTGCAACTTATTCTTACGGACCAGTTACAATTGCTTTCTTAAGAACTTTTTTTGGAGCAATTCCTGTTGTTGGACTATGTTTAGTTAAAAAAATAAAAATCGAAGCATTCTCAAAAGATTGGTATTGGTTTGCAGCAATTGGCATGATAAACCTAGTTATTCCTTTTTTCTTAATAGCTTATGGAGTTCAAAAGATTCAAAGTAATTTAGCTGCAATATTAATGGCAAGCACACCTTTAAGCGCTACTGTTCTAGCGCATTTTTTTACTGATAATGAAAAAATTAACCTAACAAAAATTCTTGGTGTTCTTATTGGTTTCTCAGGAATAGTTTTTTTATTTTCAGATAATATATTGATTAATGAAAGTAATTTTACTTCAGCTCTTTTAATATTAATAGGATCAACTTTTTATGTTGTGGGAGGACTGTTAACATTAAAAATAAGTAATAAAAAAAATGAAAATGTGACGGCATCAATATTAATATGGGGCACTATATTTTTAATTCCTATCACTGCCCTTACCGAAAAACCTTGGAATTTAAATCCGAGTATAGATTCAACCATATCACTTGTTTACCTAGGTGTAGTAGCAACTGGTTTAGCTTGGTTGCTTAGATTTAGAATATTAAAAACCAATGGATTGGTTTTTCAAGCTCAAGTAGCTTATTTAATTCCAATATTTGGAATAATATTAGGTTACATATTTTTGAAAGAATTAATTACTCCAAAGGTTTTAATATCTGTTGTTGCTGTAATTATTGGAATTTACCTTGTTAAAAAATCAAATAGTAAAAAAATTACTTCAGTTTAGAAATTTCTTTTATGTGAGAAGGTCTTATCTCACAACATCCACCCAATATCGTAGCACCATCTTTCATAAATTTTTTTGCATACTCGTAGAACTTAGATTCATTTAAATCAGTATTTTTTCCTAAAACAGTAGTTGGATTGCCTGCATCTCCCCATTGATCTTTAGAGGCAACGGAATAACCTTCTGGTATTTTTTTAAATGCATTTAGCTTAAATCCATAGGGTATATCTATTTTTTGCAAATCATTAATAACTAGCTCATATGCCCTAGGAGAAATACAAGCCATGATAATACCAAGCCAATTTTTATTTTTATATTTTTTGAATATATCTATAATTTTTTCATCTGAAGGAAGCTGACCATTGTCTCTTAAATGAATACCAACTAGAACTGGCAAATTAAATGATTCAATTACTTTAAGTGCAATTTCACATTCTAATCCGCTACTCATCACATCGAGATAAAAAAAATCAATTCCATGTTTAAGAAGTTTAGCTTGGTCGTAAAAATTTTTTTCTATTAAATCTAAGTCCTCTCCTAAATCAGCACTATAGGTTTGTTTTTGATTAGGCAAACCACCGGCAATTAAAACTTCTTTTTTTGAGATATCTCTTGCCTTTTGAGCTAGCTCAACTGCTTTAATATTTATTTTTTCAAAATATTTTTCACAATCATTCTGAATTAATCTATTCCTCCGAGCGGTAAATGTTGTGGTAACTATTACTTCAGCGCCAGCATTTATAAAATCTAAATGAGTATCAATAACCATCTGGTGACATTCTTTATCAATTAAAGCATGTGCAGACCACAATGTTCCCTTTGGTTTTAATCCTCTATTAAGTAATTCTTGACCCATGCCTCCATCTAGAATTCTTGTTTTTTTAAAAAAATCTTTATTCATAAATACTATATAAATAGTTTGTAACCCATTCTAATAGCAACAAATAAAACAAGGCAAGAAGTAACTAAAGCCAATACACGAGTTGGAAATATTTTTAAATTTAAAAAATTACCTACCTGACCTCCAATTAAAACAGCTAATAAAAGAAACCAGTAATTTTGAATTTCGCTTAGAACTATATTTTTTGTTAACTGTCCAATAATTCCTGATAAAGAATTTATTAATATAAATAGAGAGGCTGAAGTCACTATATGCTTAGGTTTACCAGCTCTCATTAAAAAAAGCATTGGGCTTAAAAAAATTCCACCACCAATACCTACTACTCCAGAAATAAAACCTAAAATCCCACCAACTAAAACTGAAATTACAAGTGGAACTTTTCTGTAGCTTTCTTCCTTATCTTCATAGGATTTAAAGTTGAATAATAATAATATTCCAGCAACTGCTAATACTAGAAATAGCAATATTTCAAATATTTTTTTTTCTATAGGTAGAGACCCACCAATAAAAGCTAACGGTATTGACGCTATTAAATAAGGTGTTAACAATTTTAAATTTAGGTTTCCTGCCCTTATATAGTTAAAACAATTTCCAGATACGACAACGATATTACAAACTAAAGCAATTAAAGGGAAAATGAAGTAGGGTACACCCCATATAAAAAGAAGCGCTAAATAAGTTGAGCCACCACCAAAACCAACGCTTGAATATAATATAGCAGTTACAAAAAATAAAATTGATAATATAATCATTAATATAATTTTAATTTATGAACGTAAATATAGCACTTTTGACTGTTACTGATACTAGAACTTTTGAAAACGATAAATCAGGAGCC
>Ga0310123_10004124_pt1 | contig 11081 bp, 7 predicted proteins | sample CB6_AW_1057_MG_FD_203505 | JGI IMG/M metagenome (GOLD analysis project Ga0310123, IMG submission 203505) | Marine microbial communities from Western Arctic Ocean, Canada - CB6_AW_1057 | ecosystem: Environmental > Aquatic > Marine > Oceanic | place: Canada: Western Arctic Ocean | collected...
ACCGACTAGGGGATCTGGGTCCTGACCCCCGATGGCACCCTGCTGGGCCGTCCCTTCAAGGGATTCGGCGACATGGCCGGCAAGACCAACCGGATCATCGACAACGCCCTGAAGGCCTTCGGACCGATCCGGCCCCGCAAGAGCAGCCCCAGCCCAACACATCCAATGCGGGGCAGCGGAGTCGGCTCCGACGGGCGAGTCAGCCTGGCCGAATACGTCCACCAATCAGACCGACGATCGTCGTTCTTCAAGGCACCGGTCATGTCCCAGGTCACGCTGACCCGCGAGCAGTTCCGTGCGTTTTCGCCACCGGGCCTCAGTCTCGATAACGCGGCTCGGGAAACACCACCCGCTCGTAAAGCGGCCGGTTGCCGTCGGTGCGGAAGATCGGTTTCCAGCAGGCGACGATGCGATCCGGGAAGACGTGGTAGACCTGGTACGAGAGGTACTCGCCCCAGCACAGGCAGTCGCACAGCACGTGGGCCACTCCGTCGTGCACCCGGTAGTCATAGCGGTGCCTGTGGCCCGAGAGGTAAGCCGCCACCTTGTACTGCCTCAGCAAGGTCAGGATCTCGGTCGCCTCGGGTCCCTTCACGTTGTTTCCAAACGCAGCCAGTACCGGGTAGTGACCCAGCACGAACACGTGCTTCGCGCTGCGGTTCCGTTCCAGCTCGCGACGGAACCACGCCATCTGCTCGCGATCCACTGATGCCGTGCCGGTGTTCAGGCAGATGAAGACGCAGCCGTTTTTTTCGACCGAGTAGTACGCTTCACGTCGGGTGAACCGCCGATACAGGGCGATCCGATCCGGCGTGCCCGCCGCCGACATGTCGTGGTTGCCCGGCAAAGTGTAGAAGGGCGGCTTGAGCTTCGAGTAGATGCTCTCGAACGTCTTCCACTCGGTCAGCGTGTTCTTGTTCGTCAGGTCACCGGTCATGAAGACCATCGCCGGATTCAGCCGGTTGACCTGCTTGACGGCCAGGGTGTTCATCTGCTGGTCGTAGCGGAACCGGGCCTTGTAGCGGTCCATGGTCTTGTCGTCGAACTGCGAGTCGGACAACTGCACGAAAGTCAGCTCGGGCTTGAGCGCCAGATCCTGGCTGTAAGTCGGCACGCCGAAGGGATCCGACGCCGCGGTGGGCAGACGCGGAGCGGCGACCGGATTCGGAATCACCAGGCTCTGCAACGGCTGACCGGCACCTCGAACCACCGACAGCTCGATCCGCTTCACATACACCCGGATCAAGGCCACCGTCCACTTCCGAGGACTCCACCCGGTGGCCGGTATGCTCCAGATCGGCAGGCTGTTCTCGTAGGCGACGTTGTGCGAGTGGCTGGGAGTCAGCCGTGCCGCCACACCGGCACGCTCGACCAGCTGCCAGTACCTCTTCTGTAGAGGTTGAGGCTTCACGGGCGGCTTCGTCGCGGGATATGTCAGGCCGCCAAACATCAGGACGGCTGGCGAGACGCCCGGCTGCCCGAGGTCCCGTTCCATCCACTCCAGCCTCTGGGCCTGCTGGGCCGGAGTCGGCTTGATCAGGGGAGACGCCAACTGCAAATGGACGCCACGAACCTTCACCGAATAACGGTCACCCTGCTGCTTCGGGAAGTGCTTGCCGAACCGCTCCAGACCTCCGTCGACCAGGTCCCTGGGGCCGGGCACGAGGTACAGCGGCACATCGACATCGGCGAAGAACGTCTTGAGTTTTCCGAAGTCGGCATCCGAACCGGTCCATGTCAACGACCCGAGCACAACGAAGGCGTCCGGCTTGCTGCTCTTTACGGCCTCAACCGCCTTCCGCAACCCGATCGGGCTGCTGGAAGCCAGCCAACTCCGCTTGCCCAGTTCCTTGGCCGACAGCGTGGTGATGTGCGGATGGGAAATCGCAGCGATCGTACAGATCGGCCGCTCGTCGTCGGCCGCCTCGACAGACCAGGGAACCCACAGGACCACCAGGCACAGCCCGATGGCTGCCGTCCCCACGAACCGGTGTCGGTCGCTTGTCATGCTCGATCCCCACAGCGGCTGCCCGAGCAGCCTGCTTGAATGGCTGTATGCGGGTTCAGTGTATCAACTGCAGAATTCCCGAAACTGTGGACCAGGTACCTCCGCGTACCGACACCCGATCACCGGGCTTCGAATCGACCACCGGGTGCCGGCTTCGACACCGGCCAGGTGGCCTCGAGATTGCCGTCCAACCGCATCAGCAGCAGCGTGTGCGAATCCGGCTCGAACCTCCCGCTCGGCGGGCGGAATCGTCTCGGATTGACCAGTTGCCGATGCCCCAGTGCGATCGACTCGTCGGTATACCGCGGCACGTCCGAGACCCGCAATTCGTCGATCAGGAACGGAGCCCCCCGGGACGCCCGGCAGAGGAACCGCTTCAGCCACTTGCCATCGGCCGGGAACCGGAACTCCTGTCGCCCGTAGCCGTCCCACCAGATACTGCGGTAGCTCTTCCGATCGTGCCCGTTGACGTAGACGTGGACCGCCCGGCGAGTCGAGTCCTGTTTCAGAGGTCTCCACTCGACGGCCACGTGAGCCCACTCGTTGACCGGCAGCCGCCAGGCGTTCCAGGCCGATATCAGCCCGTTGTCCACGAAGGTCACTCGCGGTGAACCTGCCAGTCGATCGTCCCACAGCTTGCGAATCCAGAACTCGATCGATCCTCGTTTACTGGTAAACAGGCGACGGAGAGTTCCGTCGGCGACGACATGATCGGGCAGCACCAGATCTCGCTTCTCGGTCACCGGTACGGCCTGGCCAAAACGGCCCGGGACGAATTTCCGGGCCAGCTCGACCGGAATGGTTCGCGGTAAAGCGGCGGCGATCTGAGCCGCCGTCACCGGCGGACTCCTCATCAACCCGTCCAGCGAAACCCAGCACTTACCCGCCGCCAGGCCGTCCAGTCGAAACCAGCCTCCACCGGTTGAGACATTCTGCAGGACAACTCGCCCGACCACGGCCACTTCACTCTCCAAGCCGCCCGGGACCACCCGAGACGGAATCGGCATGCCATCGGAGGTGGCCAGCCGCCAGGCAGTCGGCACGGCACTTTGCAACCGCAGCAGAGCCTCGCTCGGCGGCAACCAGGCACGCTGGCCGGCATCGAGCTTGATCGGCCGCGAGGCGTTCAGGTGCAGGGTGCGGCTGTTGGTCGACAGAACTGCACACTCGAGACCCGGCACCAGCAGGTACGTACCCGCCGCCGCATCAGCGGGCACCTCGCACTCGATCAGGTACACCTCGAAGTCGCGGGTCGTCCGATCAAAGGGCTGCAGATCGGTGGCAAAACGATCGCGACGCAAGACTCGAACCAGCACCGGCTTCCCCTCGAAATCCACCAGCCGCAGCTGGGGGTCAAAACCCCACACCGTCAGTTTCAGCGAGACCCCCTCGGCCTTGAACAGCGCGATCGGAGTTCGCTGGGGCTTCATCCGGGGTGGAGGTCCAACGGGTACGCCGCGACGGCTCGCGTCGTCGAGAGCCCAGATCAGCCTGGGGACCGAGGTCAGGGACTGGATCGGGGCATAGGGGTTGTAGATGCGGCGGCCGAGGTCGTGAGGCTTTTCGAGCGGCTTGGCCAGGGGCATCAGGCGATCGAGTTCCACCCGGGCCGGACGCAGGTGCCGCGGGTCACGCGTGTAGTACCAGGCGTATCCGATGTGGACGTTCGAATACTGGCCGATGTCCTCGCGAAACGGATCGGTTCCGTAACAGGCGGCGAAGTACTTCCTGAAGACTTCCGGCATCCTCGGGTCACCGGTGACGCGGTGGTACTTCCAGAGTGCCGGGACCCAGAAGTGAGCCAACCGGGGTGCCGCGGCATGGTTCGGCGGAGAATTCTCCTGTGTCCGCCAGACACCGATGGGATGTTCGGGGTCGAGGTACACGTCGGCGCACTCGCGGAGAGCCTGCCCAACCTTCTTGTCCCAGGTGTGCTCGTACAACGTGGCGAGATTGAAGAACTGGGTCATCTGGTGTCTGAGCCCCGAGGTGAACGGCGCGTAGTCGCGGATCATCCTGGCCCAGCTCACCTCGGGTTCACCCGGCTCGGTGGCCACGAACCACGGCTGCTCGCGATACCACGGCTTCACCTCCTGCGACCCGCTGGTGACACCGGCCAGCTCGCCCCAGTAGTCGCGCCAGTACTCGATCACGTCGTTGTATCGCTCGTCACCGGTCAGGTAATACGCCAGGGTCGTGGTCTCGAGCGTCCGATGATACGACGCCCAGAACTGGGCCCCGCCGCGTAGCCACGCCTCGGCCGAGTCGCGTTGCCTGAGATAGAACAGCGGGCTGTCGATCGCCCATTCACCGGGTCGGAAGTGCAGCTCCTGGTCCTGCGGCCGACCTCCCCGGTAGGCACAGCGGTATTTCAGCGGACGATGCGACACGGCCACGTCGACCCAGTGATCTTCGGATGGCAGAGCCCAGTCATGGAACTTGCGCTCTCCGCTCCGCAGGTAACACCACCACAGCTGCGTCTCCTTCTGGTAGGTGTGGTACTCGAACCGCATCGCACTGGCGAAGTGCCGCTTGAGCTTCGCGTCCCAGTGGTAGCTGTAGTGAGGCCCGCTACCGAAGATCCACCAGCCGTAGTCCCCGAATGCATCCTGGGCATATCGCTTCAGGTCGAAGATCCTGTCGACGATCCGCTCGGGCGGCTTCGTCTCGAGATCCCCCGACCGAGCGGCCAGGGGCCCGAACACGTCGGTCGAGCAGTTCCACTGTCCGCTGGCCAGCGCCAGCGGAGGACCCTCGACCAGCCGTCCGTACTCGATTCCCTCATCACCCGATGATCGAGCATCGTGGAAATGCAGATAGAACTCGTGGTGCTTGTTGATCCCCAGCCCATCGACGTCGCCGCGTTGTAGTGCCGCGTGGCCGGCGAAGACCTTGTAACCGGCCACCGGATTCATCTTGCCGGGGTCGCCGCCCCGCTCGAGCAGCCAGAATCGGCCTGCTGTTCCCAGGGTCTCCAGGAGTCCCTTGCGGCCGAAGTCGAGTCCACCGCCACGTGGGCTCCACAGGTGCAGCACCATCCGGTCACCATCCGCCTCCCACTCCTTGGGAAACTGCTGCCAGAACCACTTCAACCCGCCGGTGATCGACCATCCTCGATCGCCCACCTGCATCCAGCAACCGGCCTTCTTGCCGGTGGCGAGTACACGGTCCTTCGGGCCGCTGCCATCAACGACAGCGGCGCGGCAGATCGGGTTGCCGAAGTGGCGGAAGGTCTGTTGCACCGAAGACAGCGACGCCGACTCGCCTCGCAACGTGGCGACTTTCTGCTGACCGGGCTGGCCGTCCGGCAGCGGGGCAGTGATCCACCGACCCGCCGACGCTTCCGGCAGCTTCAATTCCAAGCCGATGTCTCGGAACACCGTGCCACGTGTCGATCCGACCACTCGAAACTCATGAACAGCCCGAACCAGTCCACCGGACCCGAGTATGTGATAACGGGTGCGATGCTGGACGATCGCCTCACCCTGCCGAGGCTGATAGACCCCGTCGACACGGATGCAGGCCCGCAGCGGACCGGACTCCTCGACAACAATCCGCCCCCCGCTTCTCGACTCGGCCCGCTCACCGTTGCCATCAACGTAATAATGGACCGCCCCGTTGCAGACCACCTCGTCGTCATCCACCACGGCGTCACCGTCGGAATCCAGTGCGACCCGGGCCAAGCGAGCCGGATTCTGACGGAACTCGAAGAGCCACCGACCTGCCCTCACAAGGGTCGTCCCGGCCGGGCTGCCGGCGTCTATCGCCAGCTCGCTCGGCAACTTGGTCCGACGTACGGCCGGACCGTATTCGAGGTGATAGCGTCGACCCGGCTCGGCGAGGAAGTCGATGGTCAGCCAGCGAATGCTGCTTGCGGCGGCGTCCCAGGTCGCCGTCACCCGCGACTGCAGCAGCTGTTCCTGGCCCCGGTCGTCGACCAGCCGGCATCGCAGGGGGTCTCTCAGACCACCCCGGGGAAAGGGCACACCGGTGGTCACCGGCCACGTCACGCTGCGACCAGCAATCGCCTCGTCGATGACAAGTGGCACGTGGGTCGGCGCGGCAGAGACCGACGCCGGCACGAGCCACACGGCAACCCACACCGCAGCCACCGACTTCAAAATCCCCGTCATCGTGCGACTCCCGGTTCCTCGGCGCCGGCGACCCACCGTTTCATATCAAACCACCGGTTCAGCCAGACTCGAAATGGTGCCATCAGCACACAGATCAGGATGCCGGCCACGATGATCGGCGGCTGAGGCCCGATGGCCAGGCCCCAACCGATTCCGCAGACGACCACCGCCGGTCGAATCAGCGTCAAGGGGCCGAAGGCGACCGTGCTGGTCATCGAGCGGATGTCGACCGAGGGGATGGCCCGTACGGCGAAGAAGGCCAGGATGATCGCCGCGTAGACCGCAAACACCTGCACCATCCGGTCACCAACGGCGACCATCTGCTCCATCGCCAACCGGGGATCATCCGAGATCTTCAAGGCAGCGGCCAGGATCAGCAGCCCCACGACACAGGCCACCTGCCCCCAGCCGATTCCGTGGATCATCGCCTTGAGATAGTAGGACCTCTTGTTGATCCGAGCGTCACGACCCGAGGCGGCACACACGCCACTGAACATCGCGTCCAGCGTCGCCAGCACGTACAACGAGATCGCGGTCCCACTCATGCCAGCGTCCCCAGTCTTCCGGATCGACGTCCCAGGGTGTGACGAAACGCCTCAATCACCTCCGGTCGCAGTCCCATCAGCGTGTGGAACACTCGAGGAATCGGCAACTTCCAGACATGAGTGCCATACATGCCGCTGGCGAATGAGGTCTGGCGAGCCGCATCGACCAGGGTCGTCGCGCTGTGGGCTCGTCGGGCCGAGATGACTCCGTCGTGACACGAGAGCGGCTCACGCATCCGGATGTAGTGAAACGCCCACGCCCCGGGCCGCGACAGTGGTGACGGCTGGAAGTCGTAATGTGCAAACGCCTGCGTGCCCACCTGGTCGTGCTCACACAGAAACTCCGCCAGGCCCCCTCCCTGAACATGGTGCAGGACGCCCGTCGAAAGATACATCGTCGCCGGTTGGTCCATGGCGAACGCGTTGACCACCTCGAAGCGGCACTCCAGCCGCTCGGCCGTGCTCAACCGCTGGGCCTCCTGGACAAGGGCCTCGTTGTAATCCACCCCAATCAGCTCGACGTCCCGACCGAAGTCACCCCGAGCCGCCAGCCAACGGATGACATACCCGGTGCCGCAGCCGATATCGACAATGCGATAGGGTGTCGGAATCCCGCACTGCCGGAAGGCGGCCAGCATCGCGTGCAGCAGCTCGCTCACCCGTTGACCGTGCTGGAACTCCTCCGAGAGCCGCTGCATCTCGCAATGCACCCGGATCAGCAGCCGGTCGACTTCATGCGGATCGAGCACGCCACCGCTGACGGGCATCCCGGCCACGATCCGTGCCGCCCGGTGATCACCCACGCTCCGAAACCGCTCGACCAACTCGGCCTGCAGCACCGGCCGACGTGCCATGGTCGCCGGGTCGAAATCGACGATCAGGTCCGAGATCTCCAGCAGTTGGGGACGTGATCGCTCACCGATTCCCACCGCAGAGTCCATCACGACACCTCGGTGGGCAGGGTCAGCGAGGTCCAGATCATCACTGCCGAGCGTGCCGTCCACATCCATGATCGGGGCAGGTTGTACCGCACCAGGGCCAGGTGGTCGTCTCGCGAGTACCGCTGCTTGAGCAGCAGGTGCCTGGGGATCAGCACCGCACAGGTCAGCGCCCAGATCGCGACCAGAACGCCCAGCCCCACCCACGACTGCAACGACGGCCAGAACCAGACCAGCCCCAGCGTCCCTGCGATCTCGCACGACAGGCCGGGGGTCACAACCCACAACGTCCGTCGCTGGTAGGCCAGGGCAAACGCCAGGTAGTCCTGCGAGTTGCTCCGGTCCAGCAGCGGGTAATGCACCAGTTGGGCGAACCAGACCACGCCGGTCATGTACAGAGTCCCGGCCAGTCCCAGGTAGCAGGCAACCGTCACCGCCACAGTCAGCTACTCCATGGAATCGACCTGCCGATCGGGGGTTGTCGCCGGTCCCAACCGAGGCTCAAGCTTCCACTCTATCGTCACGCCAACCGATCCGCAGTTCTTCGCGCAAGATTCCCCGCCCGGACCCCCTCTTCCCACCTCTCGAATCACAACACCCACCACCACAAAACCCCGAAGGGGTTTCACACGTCGAGGATCAGGTCCTGGCCGCCTCCGCCAGGACCTGCAGGTTTCGTCACTTCCTTAATACGAACGCCGGAATGCGATTGTGGATCCGGATCTTCGGGAAGTCGTTCTTGAGCTTCTGACCCGGCGTACTGCGTCCTCGAGCGACCCGGTCATCGAGGATCTCGAAGAGCTCCCGGACCAGCTCCGGACGACCCTCAGCCAGGTTCTTCGACTCGGTCGGATCCTCCGACAGGTTGAACAACTGCACAAAGGCCGGGTTCCTCAGGTCGGTTCTTCGGGGTGAGCGACCAAACGCCGCGATCGCCCGCTTCCACGACTCAGAAGGCAACGGCCGGTTGCCGTGACGACCCGTCGCACCGCTGCCAGGATCAATGCACAGCTTCCACTTCCCCTTGCGGACGGCGAACACGTTGGTCGATTGCTGGATCATCGTCTCGCGAGTCGGCCGACCCGCGGGGTTCTTGAGCAACGGCAGGTAGCTGATCGAATCCCCCGCCTGCTCGGGCCCGAGTCGCGTGCCCGTCACATCCGCCAGCGTGGCCAGCAGGTCATTGAGTCCGATCAGGCGATCGCAGACAGTCCCCGGCTTCACCACACCGGGCCAGCGGGCGATCAACGGAATGCGATGACCGCCCTCGTAGATGGAAAACTTGTAGCCTCGGTAGACCCCGCTGGGATAGTGCCCCCTGGCCTCCAGCTCGTGCACCTGGGCCGGAGTGGCCTTCCGCCGGAATCCCGCGTACGACGCCGCTCCGTGATCCGAGGTGGCGATGAACAGCGTGTTGGAGGTGAGCTGGTGCCGTTGGAGTGCCGTCATCAGTCGACCCACGCAGTCGTCGGTCTCCATCACGAAGTCCCCGTACACGCCCATCCGACTCTTGCCCTGGAACTCCTTCCTCGGGCTCAGCGGCGTATGCGGCGATGTCAGTGCGACGTACAGGAAGAACGGTTTCCCGCCTCGAGCCGCGGCGGCATGCCGGGCAATGAACTCCTCGGCCTGCCTGGAAAACGTGTCGAGCACTTCGGTGTCCTGGAAGTGTTCCTCGGCAGGCCCCACCCGGTTGAACGCGCTCCAGCCCTTCCGGGCCGTCACGCGGCCGACCCAGTTGCCGTTCCTGACGTAGGCATAGGGAAACATGTCGAGCGAACCCGGCAGGATAAAGCCGGCATCGAATCCCATGTCCCACGGACCGAAGCGGACGGGCTTCGTGTAGTCGACGTTTTCAGAGCCCTGCACCTTGCCGTCGCGGGTGGTCATCTCCAGGCCCAGGTGCCACTTGCCGACGTACCCGGTTCGGTACCCGGCCTGTTTGAGCATCCGCCCCAGCGTCCACTGGTCAGCCTTGAGCCTGGGTCCCAGAAACCCCCAGGGGCCGTTGCGCCTCGAGGCCCGCTGGCGCCATGCGTACCGGCCGGTCATGATCGCTACCCGTGACGGCACGCAGACGGCCGCCACGCTGTGGGCATCGGTGAATCTCATTCCCGAGGCGGCCAGAGCATCCATGTGCACGGTCTGGATCTTGTTGCGATCGCCGCCGAAACAGCTCACGTCGCCGATCCCCATGTCGTCAGCCATGATGTAGACGATGTTGGGACTTTGTGAGTCCGCGCGAAGGGCAGCGGACATTGAGCACACGGCAACCAGGCACACGATGAGAATGCGGAGCATGACGCGGAGTGTCCTGTGACATCGAAGGAGAGACATCGAGCTGGGGGGAGAGTGCTTCGGCAGATCAGCCGTCGTGCACGTGGCCAGTATCTCGCTTCCACGTGCCGACAGCAATCACACCGCCCGCCGGTGACACGAATCGGTCGCGAGACAGAACTGCACCTCATTGCGGTCTCAGCAGCTTGGCCACAGAGAGCTCGCTGACCACAAGTGCGGCCGCACTGCAGGTCCGCGGATCCCTCAACCAAGGACCTGCAGAAGAAGCTGTCGTTGTTCAGTTGCCGCGGGCCAGTTTGTAGAGTTCGCTGCCGGCCTTCATGAGGTAGAGGTTGTCGTGCCGGGCATCGTAGGCGACCCAGGTCTTGGCCGTAATGACGAACCCCTGGGGAGGCGAAATGGGTTGCGACCACGTCGCGCCGCCGTCCCTGGTTTCCTTGATACCACCCTCGGCAAGAACGAACCTGTGCTTGGCGTCGCTGGTTCGAAGTGTGCAGACCTGTTCCCAGGTCTTGCTGTTCGGTTGGAAGCGATTGGCTCCGAATGCCGAGCAGTACACGCCCTTGCCGTCCACCGACAGGAAGACGCAGCCGACTTTGCGGTCGACCACCAGGCCGCTGACCCACAGATCCTTCGTCTGGGCCTTGAACGACCGAGTGAGCATCGGCTGCCAATTCGGCTTGGGATCGCCCACCCGTGACACTTTCAGATAGAGGGTGTTGCCATCAATCCTGGTCAGCGCACCGGTCGCCACTTTTGGCCGACCCGAGCAGCGTGCCTTGAACAACGCCTGGGCCGCAGCGCCATCGAGCAGGATCTGCAGGTCCCCGGCCTTGAGAGCAGCGGCGCACTTGCTGCACACCAGCTTTCCGGCCAGCGTGACCTGACTCTTCACCTCAGACGACTTGCCACCGGCGATCCAACGCAAAAAGCCGAGGCACACGGCCTCGGCTTTTTTCCGTAACCCCCGGATCGGTTTGAGTTCGATCCGAGGATTCAAGTAGCGGGGGCAGGATTCGAACCTGCGACCTCGAGGTTATGAGCCTCGCGAGCTACCGGGCTGCTCCACCCCGCGTCATGGCCGGATACTCTGTTCCGGAACCCCCATTGTATCGGATCACCATCCCGGTTCCAGCCAACCGATCGCGGATTTTCATGC
>Ga0310123_10004126_pt1 | contig 11080 bp, 13 predicted proteins | sample CB6_AW_1057_MG_FD_203505 | JGI IMG/M metagenome (GOLD analysis project Ga0310123, IMG submission 203505) | Marine microbial communities from Western Arctic Ocean, Canada - CB6_AW_1057 | ecosystem: Environmental > Aquatic > Marine > Oceanic | place: Canada: Western Arctic Ocean | collected...
GTTCGAGTCCCTCCACCGCTAATTTCCACCAGTGTTTTTACTGGTGACCTGCCTTTTCCCGGACCAAACGCCCCCTCATGCGACGCATGACGGGCTAATGCGGCCGATAACTGCGTCGCTTTTTGCGTCGCTTTTTTGAAATGGTCCTCCGTTGTCTGCAGGTAGTGCTTTCGCGCTACCTGCAGACTGTTTCCCATCCACTTACAGACGACGTGTGTCGGGAATGATTCTTCCAGTTCGGTTTGTCGGCTGGCCCGCAGATTCTGGAACAGCTTTGGCCATCGGCTCAGCCCGGCCCTGTTGATGATCTTCCCGAATGTCGTCCGCAGGTTAGCATCTGCGTCCCGGTATCGCGTGATAACTGGTCCCGGAACGCCCCCGGTGATAGCAAAGGCTTCATCGAGTTCCTTCCGCAGTTCCGGAAACAGAGGCACGACGCGTTTGTCTTTGCCCTGGTGATGCTCGGTCTTCGGTGAATGCACGATGAACCGATCTTCATGCCAAAGGATGTCGTCCCACTTCAGCAGCAGGACTTCTGACGGACACCTCAGGCCACCGTATCGGCAAAGAGCAATAATTGTCTGCCATTGCCAGTCCGGTGCTGCCTTAATGCACCTGGCAATCTCATCCCGCGTGACAAAGTATTCTCTGCTCTCATCTGTTGCCTTGCTGCTTTCCACCCCGTTGAAGACATTCTTTTCGACAACTTCATCGTCGGCCGCAGCAGCAAAGAACAGTTTGACAATCTCGATATGTTTCCCGAGAGTGCTGGCCCTGTACTTCGGGGAGCCGTCATTCTTTCGCTGTGCCATCAAACGAAGACGAAAGTCTTTCGCATCGCCTGCCGTAATAGTCCGGATGTCGCGCGATTCACCATAAAATTTCGTCAGTAGCTTCTTCGTGGTGTTCCACTTCTTAACGGTCAGCGGCTTCGCATCTGACCTGCTGCGTTTGCTGATGTAGTCGCTCAGGTATTCGCCCAGGAGGGCAGACTTCCGGCCCTCAATGAGTCCAACTGCCGCGATACGAGAATACAGAACCAAATCGATAGTCTTCAGCCATTCAGATGTCTGAGGCTTTAGCGGTGACGACAGAGCCTTTGAGGCAATCAGGTGTTCGACCTGCGTCTTGACAATTTCCGCAGCCTTCCGGGAAACCTTGCCGAGACGTATTGTCTTGCGGCTACCATCAGTGTCGCGAAACTGAATCTGCCGTCTGCCGTTCTTCCTGTTGTGGCTGATACTCGCCATCACTTTCCCCTTCGCTTCTTCTTTACCTGCACCTTGTAACCAAGATAATCCAGCAACAGCTCAGCCGCTTCGATGCTGAGGCCTGCTTTACCAGCCATTACTTTCGCCAGCTGGGACTGGCCAATACCGGTTGCTTTGGAGACCGCATACCGGCTTTGTCCCGAGGATTCGATTGCTTCACGCACCTGTTCCAGTAATCCTGCCATGCTGTCATTATATGACAGTAGAGTCTTTTGTCAATCAGAACGGGACGCCAGCATCAGGTGACAACTCGCCGACAGCTCCCGCTTCAGCAGCTACCGCATGTTTGGCTTCCGTTTCCATCGTGAACGGAAATATTTCACAGGCCCAGTCAATCACGTCGATTCGGTCTTTCAGCCTTGCGATCTCTTTTGTCACGGTCGCCGGGTCCTGCGTGTCCACTGCCTGAGCCAATTGCTCGTCGATGAACCGAGGCAGGTAACGTTGCACCATTGCCAGGGCGAAAGTTTCCAGCTGTTGTCGAATGCAATTGGAGGCTTCGACTGCTTTCACTTCTTCTGCTGCTGCTGCAAACGGCCGCAGGCTCGCCTGGTGTGCCCGGATTGCCTCTAACAGGTCTGGTGGGCAATTACCTTCCACGCGTAATCCCGTGGCTGTCCTGAAGAGCCGGATGCCCTTCTCAGAGATAGCAGAAACCACCGTGCCCAGATCAATCATTTCGTTTTGCTCCAATCAACCTGCCAAGTGAAGGGGTGTATCTGTCATTTTGGCGAGTTGTTACTGGCGAGTTGTCACTTTGCGGAGTGACGCAACCAGATACGCTGGTGTGCGAATGTCTGCCATCAAATCAACTCGCCAGAATCAACTCGCCAGAATCAGAGAGACACCCCTGACTGGTTGTCACCGAGTGGGATTTCAACAGGCTTCAGCTTTGGCGGCGGAAACCACCACCACGTTTTGCCGTCGAATTCCGGCAGTTCTGCAACTGGAATCCCGGTTCGTTTGCTAATGTCCGGCTTGCTGTCGGCTGCCGGCTTTTCCTTCTTTACTCCGAGGTATGCCGCAGCCCGCTGAAGTGTGCGAAAACTAAAAGGTTCCAGCTCGATGAGTTCCTTCAGGTCTGCCGCCCGTGTCGGAACGGTCAACCGCTGCAGGATGTAATCTCGCGCCTGTTCGTACTCATCATGCGGTCTGCCCGAGTTCCCACCATCGCCAATGGCAGCATCCCGGACTTCGTTCAACGTCTTTCCGGATGCTTCAATCCAATCGATAGCCGGAACGGGAACCTCCCGGCCGTCGATCGACAGGAGCACCTCGCGGAATCCAAACCGCCAGCTGAGGTCCTCTGTGTCTCGATTGGCGTTGTTCAATTTACCCGGCAGGAACAGCCTCTTCCCGTCATCATCAGGATCCTCCAGGACATGCCAGACAGCCCTGGCTGTCCGTACGAGCCCGGCCCCGAGGATCGCGTTGTCGGCATTGCCCCGCTGAAATCCACTGCGGGCGTGATGTTCCACAGCCAGTATTGACAGGTCCAGTTCAGCCGCGATTCTGGCCAGTGGCTGAGCAATCTGCTTCTGCTGTGTGTTGGATTTGTGTTCCGTCTGTAATGACACGCTCTGGAAAGTATCGAAGATGCACAGGCGATAATCTCCCCGACTTTGCAGCTGCTCATAAACGTGGGGCAGATGATGTTGCAGGTCAATTGCCATGGCCTGATCGGGTTCATCCCCCGCGTGGCCCAGTCCGTCAACGATGTCGACAAGTTCCAGTTCAGCCTCTGCGGCAATCAGCCGGGGCACAACTGTGGTTGATGCGTCTTCTTCGGCGGAACAATACAGCACTCGCCCCTGTGGTGCTGCAGTACGCTCGGGCCAGCTCCGCCCAGTGGAAACACGCGCGGCACAATCGGCAGCCAGCAGACTTTTTCCCTTACCTTCCGGCCCGGCGACCCGATTGGGCTGTCCGAGTAGGAGGAATCCAACTCCAGGACCAAACCATCCACGTCAGGTGGCGCCCTCGGTGCTGACGCTTGCCACAAGCCGCAGTGCTGCAAGATCTTCTCGATCACCTCGCCCTGAGGCGGTTCGGCAAAGACATCCGCTGTCCGCACAACCTTCTAAGAACCGAGGTTCAGGAGATTCTGAGAGCCTTCCAGCGGAAAGATGAGCTGGGGAGCCAGCCCGGATTCCTGGAGGCATTTAGATTTCTCTAATCCCGCCTCTGGTGAATCCTGTTGGGTACAAACTGATTCACAAAATGCGGTACAGGCACGCGGCGGTATAGCGGGTATGGGCTTCTCAGTGCCCCGACAGCCGAGAACAGGGCCTGATGCGCCACGGCCGGTTCGTCAGCAGCCAGTTGCTCAAATGCGGGCAGTGACATCACCAGTGATCACAACCTGCGGATGCACATGTGAGCGCACAAAAAACGGGCGGACCCGATGGCCGCCCGTCATGCGCTGTGTGGTGGTGAGTTTCCTGTGCCTCAGGCGGCGGCCGATGTTTGCCGGCGACGTCTGCCGTAGCCGAACAGACCCAGTGCGCCGATGCCGAACAGGGCGATGGAGCTTGGTTCGGGGATGGACTGAATCGGCGGCGACTGCCATGCGAATGACACTTCAAACATTTCGCTGCTTGCAGTCGTGAATGCCTCGCCGAGGAACTCTGGACCATTGTCGGTTCGAAGGACTTGGGGCAAACCATGTTCGGTGCGTAGCTGCTCGAAGATCCGCACCAGGCGTAGCGATGTGATGGACGTATCAATTTCGATGTGCAGTGCCTCCCGATTGAAATCATCCACCACATTGAAGGTGCGGAACCGTCGTCTGTCGAGCAGCGCATCACTCATGAAGTCTGCCGACCAAACTGTATCGGGCAGCTGTGGCACGTACAGCGGTACCCGTATCCGCTTCGGAATGCGTTTCTTTGCAGGGCGTCTCAAATGCAGCTTCATCTGCTTGTACACACGGTAGATCCGTTTGTGATTCCACCTTCGCCCCTGGCGTTTGAGGAGCTTGCGGCATGTCCAGAATCCGCGACTCGGCCGGTTCTCAACCAACGAGGCCAACGCCGCAATAATCTCTGCGTCTCGAACCGCCCAATCATCTGGTACGCGGTAGTACGCCGAGCGAGATAGTCCTGTGCATGCACAGGAACGCGAAATCGATAACTGATGGGCATCAACCAGATACCTTGTCGCTTCGCGTTTCTCACTCGGCGCTAGAGCCTTTTTGCGATCAGATCCTTCATCGCTGTGTTTTCAAGTGCGAGCTCCGCGTACATCCGTTTGAGCTGGGCGTTCTCCGTTTGAAGTTCTCGGTTGCGCTTCAGATCAGAGGCGTCCATGCCACCGTATTTCGATTTCCATTTGTAGTAGGTCGCATCGGATATGCCATGTTTGCGACACACCTCTTTGACCTTCATGCCAGAACACCGGTGACACGACGACTTATCGCGAAGTCAATCATTCTCCGAACGTACCAATCTACTCCTAACGAAGTATCGGGGTCGTCGTTTCGTTTCGAGATAACTTTTTGCTACGTACTCTCCGACGACTCCAATACAAAACAGCTGAATCCCGCCGAGAATATACATCGGTAACACCGATGATGCCCAGCCAGGCACAGCGTTTCCCTGACCTAATTTAACCCACAATACCCAAAATGAAAGTAGGATGCTAAGCAAGAACACACCAATACCTAACATTGAAATCACTCTAAGTGGGACGGACGAAAAGGAGGTGACGCCGTCGACGGCTAGCGCTAGCATTTTTCTCAATGGGTACTTGGAAACCCCGGCAAAACGTTCCAACCTGTCGTACTCTATTAGCGCGGTTGAGAACCCAAGGGTTGGGACCATTCCACGGAGAAACAGGTTCACCTCCCGGAACTCCTTGAGAGCATCTAAAGCCCGGCGATTCATGAGTCGACAGTCAGCGTGGTTAAAAACCAAATCTACCCCGAACAGTTTGAGTACCCGATAATAGAGTTCTGCGGTTGACCGCTTAAAAAAAGAGTCAGTTTCTCTTTTCCCACGAACCCCGAAGACAATGTCTTTTCCGGAGTTGGCGAGGAGAACCATCTCCCGGACTATCCGGGGATCATCCTGAAGATCTGCATCCATACTGATTGTAATGTCTCCATCGGCTTCCTCGAGCCCAGCCAATAGTGCAATCTGGTGCCCCTTGTTTTTTGAGAGCTGAACTCCTCTGACTCGCGGGTCTTGCTCGGAGTACTGTGATATCAATTCCCATGTCGCGTCCAGGCTTGAATCGTCGATATAGAGAACATGACTCTGGGGTTGTATAAGACTTTCTTCTACGAGCTCATCCAAAGTACTTAGTAATTGCTTCGTCGTCTCCGCTATAACATCTTCTTCGTTGAAGCAGGGCACGACAATCGTTAGCTCTAGCATGACATTGATCCAATCTCTGTAGGATATGAGGGTCCCGGTACGCTCAGGACCGAGGTGCCGCAATCAAAAACAAACCAAGGAGTACAAATCCAACCCCGACCATTGCAGAAACAGACAACGTTTCCTTGAGAAAGAATATGCCGGTGAAGTGTAACCGTTCACGGCCTGATGGGAGAAAATGATGAAACTGACCTGGCCCTGCGCGGGGCGGTGGGCGACAACTGGTGAATGTCGCTTGAGATCACGGAAGAATTAATTACTCGACAGCCAGCGGAAGCTCAGGCGATTATTCGCATCTTGCTGGCTAAGATCGAGGAACTCGAAGCTCGATTGAATAAGACACCGCGGAATTCGTCGAAGTCGCGGTCTTCCGAACATCCACACGCGAAGGTTCCGCCCAAAAAGAAGCCGAAATCCAATCGCAAACGGGGCGGGCAGCCGGGACATGATCAATTTCAACGCACGCTGATTCCGACGGAAGAATGCCAGGAAGTCATCCCCTGTTTCCCGCCATCCTGCCGGGGATGTGGCCAACGACTGACGGGGACCGACAGCACTCCCCTACGCGACCAGGTATGGGATATTGAGATTCGAAGAGTTGTCACGGAATACCAGCGGCATCGACTCACCTGTGGATGTGGAGTTTCCACGTGCAGCGAGCTTCCTGAAACAGTTATCGGTCGCACGGGACCGAATCTGTCGGCCATCCTGGTGTTGCTCACATCGTGGTTTCGTACGTCGCGTCGCAAGGCAGCGGCATTCAGTACCGATATTTACCAGGTACCGTGCAGTGCCGGTCATGTAAGTGAACTGGAGCACCGTACGGCAGCCGTACTCAAAGACACTTACAATGAACTTGCCGAGGCTCTGCCCGATCAGGCGAACCTTGCGATCAATGAAACACCGTTCAAACGCGGTCGGGTGAAGACGTGGTTGTGGACGTTCGTGGCAGCCGGATACACCGTATTCGTGCTGCGTCCGACTCGAAAAGCGACCGTACTGGTCGAGACCATCGGGCTGGACTTCGCCGGCAGCATCAACTGCGATCGGGCGAAGATGTATTTCCAGCACAGAGTTCTGCAATGGTGCTGGGCTCATCTGAAACGCGATTTTCAGGCATTGATTGATTCGAACGACAATCAGCTCAAACGCCTCGGTCGTGATCTGATGCGTGAAACGAAGCAATTGTTTGCGGAATATGCCCGCTGTCGCGATGGCACGATCAAGCATCAAACGCTCCGACGAAACCTTGGCCCGGTCCGCCAGAAAGTGGAATCTCTTCTGCTGCGAGGCTTCGGTACCGGTGCGCATGGGATGTGCAAACAGCTGTATGAGCATCGCGATCATCTGTGGACTTTTCTCAGGGATCCGCAGGTGACGCCCACGAACAACGACGCAGAGCGGAGCCTGCGTCACGGAGTCATCTGGCGCAAGCTGAGTTTTGGAACTCAAAGCGAACGTGGGGACCGCTTCGTGGAAATCATGCTGACCATCGTCGAAACCTGCAGACAGCAAAAACGATCGGTCGTGCAGTTCGTCCGACAGGCGATTCAGAACCACAAATCAGAATCCCTCCTCGCCGGGCCGTGAACGGTTACGGTGAAGTACACAAAGACAAAAGTTAACGCCGTAAAGGCAAATACATCGACCAGGTTCTCACGCGATAGCGCGTAAATCCAGATGGTAGTACTGAGTCCGTACAGCGCCAAGCCGCAGAAGATCTGCCAATTGACGAACTCGATGAAATTGATTTTTCCATGTGCTCCAAGCTTCAACATCACTTGGCCAGCGCTCGCTCCAATTGTACTAAGAACAAGCAACAAGAGAATATGTTTGCTCATATGAGTGGTTTCCAGTACTGGGTTTATCTACTATCGAGTTGTGAGGCGTTCCTTTACTTTTGCGATCATTGTCATCGCGCCTGGTGATAGGTGCCTGAGGACATGTTTGCGAATTTTGTAATATTGAGGGGAAATGTCAGCCATGCATTTCTCGTCTGGCACGCGTGTTGATTGGACCGCGGGGGGGATCGATTTACACCGATCTTCCTTGATATAGAGAAAACAGTTATATCGGTACCAAGAGTCCACTTCATCGCTGTGGAAAATCATAGGGCGCAGAAAGTCGTAGGGCATGAACTGGTGCGCCGCAAATAATTTTCTCCAATACTCGTAGGGCTGCTCATTAATATGTCCATGCCCGCCTTGCCCTGGCGGTGCGGCTGAGAACAAAACAACCTCACTATGTTGGACAATCGAGTGAATTAAACTTTCGGACGACGAAGCTGGCAGATGTTCGGCGACCTCTAGGCATTGCACGAGGTCAAACTTTCGATCCAGATGAAAGGGCCCCACAAGATCTCTTACGAGGAACGAATTGGAGTCCATTAGCAGGGCGCTGTGGTCTACATGCGGTCCATCCAGACCCATGCAATCATCAATTCCAAGTGCGCCCCAGAATTTTAACCATGCTCCCAATCCACAACCAACGTCGAGCACAGAACGAATTTCCAGAACTTCATGGAGAATGGGAGTGATGACGGATGCTGATCGTGAGGCACTACGCGTTACGTAGTCAAAGAATGCGTCGTCATAGGAGGTCGAGTCGTTCATCGTTGTCCTTGTCCGCTGAAAAATGTTACCGCTGTTTGCAATCACTACAGAGCTGCGCCGGAATTAGGGATTGGCACCTCCAATTCGTCCTCTCCTGACTCTAGTTCTGCCGTATATCGCCAAAGAAAAACCACCATTCTAGTGGGCGAAAACATGGACTGATTTGGCGTGAACTCGATGGAGACTGTCGAGTGCCCAATCATTTCGAAAAGGTCTGTGCGCTGACTGACAACCTGATGTGTCAATTTGTTCTCTGGGGTTTGGAGAGATTCAATCCAGGTGCCATTGTCACAGTCACATGTCAGGATAAACCGAATTCGTCCTTTTCGGAGAGTCTCTAAGAAGCCCTCTTGATCTGTGACCAAAATCCGTGGTTGATGAATTGAATAGCTGGAGGTCCGGACTGCAAGCACCCGATCGCTTCGAAAGATCGTGCGTGAAACACTAGGCGACTCCAACTGATATCGAAACATGAAGTCCTGATCGTACCAAATTGCGGTGAGGACGTTGCCGGGTTCCTGGCGCTTGTCAACCAGTTGTGCTAGCCGGTCGAAACCTACGATTCCGTTCGGGAGTGAGGGTGCAAGTGCAACGTTCAATGCGACCGCAATCAGTACGCTGAACACCCCGGTTGCAATTCCAAACCGGACTATAAGAAATGATAAGCTGGCTGCACTCATTCCGGCGATTCCAAGGGTCGCGAACAACACGTATCGGTGTTCAGTGATCCCCTGTGCGCACAGGAAAACAATGAAGACGACAAAGAATAGAGACCAGAACTTTAATAACTGGGAGTTTAGGTGGTTCACGGAGCGACAAAGTGCACACAGAACTGCTGCACTGCAAGCCAATAGTACGGTACCCCAACCCGCGGATTTAACGGCAGCGAGAAGGTAAAAAGAAAACACATCAACATGGAACGGCGTTGCGATTTGCCAGATCGAATTGCCCGATAGTTCGAATTGAGCAAAGGGGGCTACGACAATCTTTATCCAGAGCAAATTCAAGAAAATATAAGAGCCACCGAAAATCAGTGGTGGCAGGCGAAAACAATCCCTGAACCGTCCATTGAAAGCGAGCCATAGATACCATATGGGCATTAGACCGATAGTAGTTACCCTAGATAGAAAGCTAAGTTCGGCAAACACGAATGCAAGGACAAGCAACCACGTTTTCGAAGACTCATACCACCGAAGAAAAAACGATGTGGCGACTAGAAATAATGCAATGGCCGGAACTTCAGACATGGTGTCGCGGGACCACATGATAAGCTCTGGCATCGAGAGCAGGAGAAACCCCGCTAGGATAGTGGCGGAAAAACCCTGCCCGAGACGCGTACAATTGTCCATAAAAGCAAACACGGCTAAGGCCAAGAACAAGGCGATTAAGATCCTTACAACCAAATAGGAGCTTCCAAACACAAGTAGAGCGAGGGAAAGAAGCCCTGGATAGATCGGCGGATGGTAGGGGACACTGAACCCTGGATATTGGCGGTAGATTGTTTCGGCAAACCCTAAAGGGTTAAGAAATTGATCCGACGTCAGCCAATACTGAATCATCAGAGCAGCATTCCCGTAACGTGCCGAATCCGGCCAAAGAGATCCCGACTCTGAGTAACCAGCAATACAGGTAATCAGGGTTACCGAAAAGAGCGTTACTATCAGGATTCCACGCCAGATTGACGGGCTGTGTTTCCATATCGTACTCATTTCGCGGAATTCCTTAGGTCTGCAGCCAAACGTTAGAAACACTTGTAACTCTCGAACATCGTTCTTCTGTTCCGAATGCGCACAGTATTGTACACATTGCCCCTAGTTCGTATCGATTGGGGTTAGTTTTCCAGTTCAAGGTTGAACCGGTGATAGCATCCAAATCATCGAATCGAAGAACCCATGCCAGTTCAACACGTATTCGATTGGCACTGGTCTTGCCCGGATTTAGTGAACAGGTTGGTTAAGAACGGATTCTTCGTAATCGAATGGACTCATCCTTGCGGCTGAACCGTGTCGTCGTTGTCGATTATAGAACCGTTCGATGTAATCAAATACATCCGTTCGGGCCTCTTGGCGTGTTCGGTAGCGGCGTCGGTGTATCCGCTCTCGTTTCAGTAAACTGCAGAAACTCTCCATCGCGGCATTATCGTCGCAGTTGCCGGTTCCACTCATGGAGCACACGATGCCGAGCTCTTCGAGTAATCCCTGGAAGTCTGCACTGGCGTACTGCGAACCGCGATCGGAATGATGCATCAGTTCATTGTCAGGGCGCCGATTCTACAATGCCATCATCAGCGCCTTGAGCACCAGGTCACGGGTAATGCGATGGCTCATCGATCAACCGACAATGGCCGTGAGAACAAGTCCAGCACAACGGCCAGGTACAACCAGCCTTCGCCTGTGCAGATATATGTGATATCGGCGACCCAGCGTTGGTTCGGGGCGACTGATAGGAAATTTGATTTCTACCACCAGAAACCGAGTCCACAAGGTGGAACGGCTAATTCAAGGGGAAAGGAGTTCCCCTTGTCGGCTTTGGCGATGTTGTGTGAAGTTGCGGCCTGTCAGACCGCAAAATACAGGTCGATTTGGCAGCTCGCATGCACCGTCCCCATGCCGACGTGCGTCGGTGATGATTAGACGCTTGCCAGGAACGTGTCGATGTCGACGTACGTCAGTTCCTGGGACTGGTCGGCTTGGCCCGGCGACCCGATTGGGCTGTCCGAGTAGGAGGAATCCAACTCCAGGACCAAACCATCCACGTCAGGTGGCGCCCTCGGTGCTGACGCTTGCCACAAGCCGCAGTGCTGCCAGATCTTCTCGATCAC
>Ga0310123_10004127_pt1 | contig 11076 bp, 10 predicted proteins | sample CB6_AW_1057_MG_FD_203505 | JGI IMG/M metagenome (GOLD analysis project Ga0310123, IMG submission 203505) | Marine microbial communities from Western Arctic Ocean, Canada - CB6_AW_1057 | ecosystem: Environmental > Aquatic > Marine > Oceanic | place: Canada: Western Arctic Ocean | collected...
AAGTGATTTAAATAGAAGGGCTTGTGGAGTGTCCGCGCACTGTTCGGCGGCGCTTCGGTCGACGGAGGACAGTCGATGGACCGCTCAACGAGTCGCCATCGGATCTTTCGACGACAGATCGCTTCGAGGTTGGTGTCGTTGACACACCCTCGGTCGAGCCGAAAGATTGAGAGCCGTTGCCAGCAGCCGTCGTGATGATGCCAGTCGCCAGGTCCACTTTACGGATCCGGTGGTTGTCTCGATCGGCGATGTAGAGCGTCTCGCTACCGCACACGACCACGCCACTGTCGTCGCCGAGGCTAAGGCGGGCCGCCGTCGCCGCGGCGCCGTCCCCTGCGAAACCTCTAGTCCCGTTCCCGGCCACTGTGGTTATCATGCCGGTCGCCGCGTCCACTCTACGGACCCGGTTGTTGAACTGGTAGCCGATATAAAGTGAGCCCTCTCTGTCCACTGCGACGCTTTTCGGGTAGAAGAGGCTGGCGGCGGTCGCCGCGCCGCCGTCCCCTGAAATCCCAGATATTCCATTGCCCGCAAAAACGCTCGCCTGGTTCGTCGCCGCATCCACGCGCACGATGCGCGAAGACGAAGCAAAATAGTAGTTGCCCGAGGAGTCGCACGCCAGCCCTGTTGGACTGCCGAAGCCAATGCTTCGGGCGTCAATTCCTTCTGGCAGGCTAACGATGATCTCTTTGACGACCGGTTTTCCCATCCTCCAACCGGCGCTGACGATAAGGATGGCAAGTGGGCTTAGCGCCACGGCAACTGCGACCGCTAATGCGCCCGAACTACGACTCTGATCTTTAGCGCGAGACTTTAGAAACAATAGAAACAACCCAATCAAGGTCCAGAAGATGCTGAGGATGGCGGCCAGGGCAAACAAGAACATCTCTGCAAACACATGGCCCGCAACGCCGTACCGAGGAGGAGGACCAAACGAATAGCTAAAAGCCCACACCAGGATCAGATTGGGGATCCAGCATGTTATCTTGTACGCTGTTTCCAGGACCATAGATGGGTTTGCCCTGTCCTTATTGTGGCCAATTGGCAAGTCCGGTGTCGCAATCTTTAGGCGAAATACGACAGCTCAGCGGCACGCCACCAAGCATGAACCCGCTGCCGCGGAGCGTGCGCAGTACTAAGGCCGGGCCTCTTAGGGCCGGCTGACCGCAACTATCAGACTCAATCCTAGAGCCTGGTTGATTTATCAACAGGCTTTGGCCTTGCGACATCAGACTGCTGAAGACGGGGCCCCCCCTACCGCGGAACAAACTTCTGTGCCCGCCAGTTGAGAATCTCGCTGGTGTAGATGGCGCCGCTGGCGCCGACGGCGATGTGGTGAGAGAAGTTGAACTGACCGGGCAGCTTGCCGAACTCGCCGAGCACCCCGAGAATCCCGCCGTCCAAATCGAGTTTCAAGACGCGGTTGTTGTGCCCGTCGGTCATGAACAGCTTTTGATCCTCGGTGATGTCGAGTCCCCAGGGGGAGCCGACATGGTGCCACTGCCGCAGAAAATTGCCGTCGCCGTCGAAAACTTGGATGCGGAAGTTTTCCCGGTCGCCGACATAGACCAGGCCTTCCTTGTCAACGGTCACGGCATGAGGGGTGTTGAACTCGCTTTCTCCGACACCCCTTTTCCCCCAAGCCTTGAGGAACTTCCCTTCTTTGGAAAACTTGACGACGCGCGAGTTGCCATAGCCGTCCGTGACATAGAAATCCCCGTTCGCGGCAAAGGCAATGTCGGTGGGACGATTGAAGCGGTCGGGTCCCTCGGCTGGGTCGCCGAGGCGGCCGAGAACCATCCGCACCCGTCCGCTGGAGTCCATCTTCACGACCACATGGCCGCCGTCGTCGACCGCCCATACGTTACCTTCGTTGTCGATGTGGATTCCGTGGGGGCGGCTGAAGATTCCCTTGCCCATCGAGCGGAGAAACTTTCCGTTCTTGTCAAAAACGAAGATGGGGTCTTCTCCGCGATGGAATACGTAGACGTTTTCCTTTGAATCGACCGCGATGCCGGCGGTCTCGCTAAAGTTTCTGCCAACGGGAAGTTGCGGCCAGGCCGGGTCGGCCCGGTAGGCGAGCTTGGCCAGGTGAGAATCCGACAAAGCAACAAGACTCAGGCAGACGATGAACAACACCAATCGATGGACCATCAGTGAATCTCCCTGGGAACTGACGTACGACTTATGCTAGACGCCCGGCGGATTTGATGCAACATGCAGCAGCGGGCGCTTCGTTTTACCCTGGGCTAGGATCCCGCGCCGCTTCGCGGCTTAACGGCTCTGGGCTTCGAAGGCCTTCAGTGACCAGAATTGCGGCTAGCCCGCATTTCTCACAGCCATTGGGTGTATGCCAGCGGCAGGTCATGGGCAATTCTCACTATCTTTAAAAGTTGTTGAAACAACAGAGGTTACAGAATGGCTCTATAAACTTCCTTTACAAAATGTCAGGAAATGTCATGTTTGAGGAGCGTTTTTCCCGATTTGGAGGCCTCTGATTCGAGGGTTCTCGTCTATTATTTTTGTTTTCAACGGTTTGTCTTGAAGTCTGCTGGCATCCCGGTGTCAGAGCCAGTCTGAGAATGCCAGTGATTTTCCGTAGTTTTTCACTGACGGACTCGGCACCGGGCACCGGGGCAGGCGGGCGAAGACATCTCGCCACGAATGGCGAGACGGCACGCCGGAGACGTGCGCCACGCCGGTCGGCCGGCCTGTTGTCCGCTTGTCGTCAGACGGCCTTTTCCTTGCCGAGTTTCCGTTCGCATTGTAGCAGGCGGGGTTCTGGTTTTCGGTTCGATGGAAGGGGGTTGGTGGATGTAAGTGCTTGAAAAAACAGGGCGTAGGGTTATTCTGTTCTTCGGTGACCGATGTCGCGGGGTTTCGATATTGGGTCGCCCGCTTGACCGCGGGTTGCCACCCGCGGTTTTGAAGCGGTTTGTGTCGCAGCCTGGGCGGGTCGACGATTGGCGGTCAGAATTGATTCCGGCCGCCCGGAATGAATCAGGATCTCGAAGCCCAAAGGACGCGTCCGTCGCGCCGCACGGAAACCAGATCTCCACGGTTGTGCAGGAACTGCAGATGCGAAAGCGCTTCGGCCATGGCAAGACGCTGATCGATCAGACTGAGCTTCTGTCTCCAAATGCGAGGAACCAGCTCGAAAGCTGTATGCTCCCCGCCCTCGGCTGCCGCACGCACGCGCCGAAGGCGCTCGTCGTGATGTCCGCGAGTTTCGGTAATCCATTCGCGGTGTCCACGAAATGGGTCGCCATGCGAGGGCAAGACCAGGCCGATGTCCAACTCATGCAGCCGATCCAGTGAGCGGAAGTAGTCGCCCAGCGGATCGTCGTCGTAGAAGGGATGCACTCCGATGTTCGGCGTGATCCCGTTGAGAATGACATCGGAAGAGAACAGCAAACGCTGCTGGCGGCACAGAAACGAGAGAAGCCCGGGAGAGTGTCCTGGTGTCACCATTGCCTCGAGAGTGCCGTGACTGTAGGGCAGCGTGTCGCCCTCATCGATATAGCCGTCGGCTACAAGCCGTTCGCTGACGCCGGAGGCCTTGCGCGACATCTCGCGCAGCCGGCCGATCAACTCCTCGGGCACGCCGTGCTCCCGCATGTAACGTTCCGCTTTGCCGAAGAACTCCTCTCCCGGTTCTCGCGGTGCGATCAGCTTCGCTTCGCTGCGCTCCATCAGGACGGGAGCTTTGCTTCGCTGACGCAGCTCCGAGGCCGCCCCGACATGGTCGGCATGCATGTGCGTCACAACGATTTGCCGGATGTCTTGGAATGTCTTGCCCAGGGTCGCCAGCGCTTGCGAAAGCACATCGAGCGATTCGTCCGTCTTGACACCGCAGTCGATCAGCAGCAGCCCGTCCTGCTGCTCGAGCAAATAGATATTGACGATCGCCAGCGGCCACGGCAACGGCAGGCGAACCAGCCAAACCCCCTCCGCCACCGGCTCGATCGCCACTGCGGGGTTTTTGCCGGAGGGACTCCTGTCCAGGGCCGATTCTTGTTCCAAAAGTGGTTTTTCTTCCACGGTTTGTTTCGAGGTTTTCTCCATCGATCGCTGCTTCAAGGTCAAATGCGCGTCCCAATCTCGGTCCGAATCATGCGTGTGTTTTCCCGCGCTCTTTTAGGGCTTGTGCGTTATGGGATTTCCACCCAGGATTGCGCTTCGCTCCACGCTGGGCTACGATCCCGCGCCGCTTCGCGGCTCAACGGCTTGACGGCTCAACAGCCCGCCGCTCGGTCTATCCTCGACCGCACCCTTGCGGGTGCGGCTCTGTTTCGAGCCCCCGGACTAGTGCTCGATCGGCTCACCTCCCCGTACCGAATCGATACGGTTTTCAAGGATCTGATCGAAGCGGAAAGTCGCGGCGAACTCAGCCGGGGCTCCTTGCAGTGCAGCTCGAGGAATCAAGCCGATCAGCTCGGCGCTGGCTACCGAAGCACCGAGTTCCTTCGCCCGGTCCCTCACCGTTTCGAACACTTGGTGTGGCGGCGTGCGTTCGTAGTCGGTGAGATTCATGGATACTTGGACCGTGTTTCGACTCGAAAGCTTCAGCCCCAGCGCCTTCACGCTAGCCAAACCGCCCGCGGACTCTCGAATTTCGCCCGCGATCCGCTTCGCGATCGAAACGTCCGGCGTGGTGAGGTCAATGTTATATGCGATCAGAAACTTCCTGACGCCGATCGCGCACGCGCCTGCTGTCGGATGCAAACCAGGTCCGCCGACATCAGGCCGGCGTTCCTGGGCGTCCGGTAAAGACTTCAACAGTCCCTCGAACCCGCCGCGCCGAACGTTCTCCAGCCGTCGCCTGTGTTCCACCACGGCGGCGTCTCCGTAGTAGTATACCGGCACTTCCAGTTCGTCCCAGATGCGCTGACCGAGCTGCCGCGCCACCGCCACCAACTCCTCGCTCGTCATACCTTCCAGCAGCACCAGCGGCACGACGTCCAGGGCGCCGATGCGCGGGTGGACGCCCCGCTGCGCTCGCAAATCGATGGTATCCACTGCCGCCTCGCCCGCCCTCAGGACGGCTTGCACAACCCCTCCGGGCGATCCCGCCAGCGTGAAGACGGACCGGTTGTGGTCGGCGTCCATCGTCTGATCCAGCAACAGCACCTCATCGGCCGACAAGATTGCCCGCCGGATTCCGCTGATCACAGCCCGGCTTCTCCCCTCCGAGAAGTTGGGCACGCACTCGACCTGAGGATTCATTGCCTGATCAAGCATCGCGCGTGCCCGGAAACACGGACCGCAATGCCTTTACCGCGATTTTAACGCGCGGACCAGATGGATGATCAAGACCACCCGCCGCGGACATCCGAAAGGCAACCCCACCGGCCCCATACTTCGATTGAGAGCGGTTATGATAAACCTACGTTCGTCCTTCCCAGGACATTTCCTCCTCATGATCAAGTTGAGTCTTTTGCCCCGCATCTGCGTTGCACTTGGATGCGCGGAGTCAGCCCAGTTGCAACGCTTGGCACTCAACGCATGCGAGAGCGGCGAGCGTTTTCTCGAAATACGGCTGGACATGCTGGATCGGCCTGAATCCGGGATCCCGGTCATCCGCCACGTAATGAAACGCTATCCGGGAACGGTCATCATCGCGACCTGCCGGCGTACCCCCAATGGAGGAGAGTTCGGCGGTGGCATCGACGAGCAGGCCGAAGTACTTGGCCACGCCGTGTCAGCGGGGGCGGCTCTCGTGGACATCGAAGTAGAAACCGCCCAGGCCGCACCGCACATGGTCGAACGGTTTCGAGGAAGCGCCCGCGTCATTGTATCCTGCCACGATTTCGAGAAGACGCCGGTGCTGGGCCCGGTGTTGAGGAGGTTGAAGAAGACCCCCGCGGATATCTACAAGATTGCGACGACGGTGCGGAAACCGAGTGATAACACGCGCCTTCTCAACCTGGCGTCGGGCAACGAAGGAACGCCGCTGGTGATCTTGGGAATGGGAGAAGCAGGGTTGCCTAGCCGTATTCTCGGGCCCTCGCGCGGCTCCATGTTCGGTTTTGGAGCGCCTGATGTTCGGGCATCGCCGGGGAAACGCGGCCGGCCGACGGCTTCGCAACCGACGGGGCCTCAACCTACAGCACCGGGGCAGATAACGGCGTCCCTGATGCGCAGCCGCTACCAGGCGCAAAAGGGCAAGTCTTCGTCTGAGCTCTACGGTGTGATTGCCTGTCCGGTCGGCCATTCCATGTCGCCGGCACTTCACAACCGCGCCTTTCAGTCCAAGCGCATCGATGCGGTTTACCTGCCGTTCTTGGTCGAACCGACTCAGTTGGCCGATTTCTTTCGATTCGCACGGGAGCTGCCGGTGGCCGGCTTCAGCGTCACGATTCCTCACAAGCAAGGCGTGCAACGTCATCTGCACTCGGTCGACCGGCTGGCCCAGCGAATCGGCGCCGTCAATACCGTTTACATCCGCCGAGGAAAACTCCGGGGCACCAATACCGATGCAGCCGGAATCACGGCGCCTCTGGAGAAGAGAATCCCGCTCAAAAAGGCGACCGTGCTCATCGTCGGCAACGGCGGGGCGGCTCGCGGCGCCATCTTCGCGGCAAAAGACAAGGGAGCTCGCGTGACTCTTACCGGCCGCAATCCGCGGCGTGTTCGCGCGCTGGCTCGTGCCTGCGGCGTCGAGGCGGCCGGACGCGAAAAACTGGCCGACCGGCATTTTGACATTCTCATTCACGCGACGCCTCTCGGCATGTCCCCTAACATTGAGAGCTGCTTTTTCAGCGACGGCATCCCGGCCGACCTCGTGTTTGACACGGTTTACAATCCGCTCGAAACGGTGCTTTTGAAGAAGGCTCGTTTAGCCGGCAAGAAATCGATCTCGGGCTTGGAGATGTTCCTCGAGCAAGCCGCCGCCCAATTCGAAATTTGGACGGGGGAGACAGCGCCGAGAACCGTCATGAAAAGAACTGTCTTGCAAGCATTGGGGGCCGCCTGATGTCTCCTGACTTCAAGACCTTCGAGAGCTTTGCGGAACAGGGCAATGTCGTCCCCGTGCATAAAGTTCTCACGGCGGATCTCGAAACTCCTGTCTCGGCTTACCTCAAGCTGGCCGCCCGGAAGAAATATTCGTTCCTGCTGGAGAGCGTGGAAGGAGGAGAGAACGTCGGCCGCTACACTTTCCTGGGGACGGATCCATTTCTGAGGGTCACGGCAACCGAAAAAAAAGTGGAAATCGAGCGCTCCGGAAAAATCACCCGCCGCCGCGGCAAAATCTTTGACATCCTGCGCGAAACAGCGGGAGAGTTTCGCCCGGTGAGGGTCGAAGGCCTGCCACCCTTCTCCGCTGGAGCCGTCGGTTTCGCCGGTTACGATGTAGTGCGGCTGATCGAGCCCAAGGTGCCGCCATTTCGAAAGGACGACCTCAAACTTCCGGACGCGGTTTTTCTCTTCTTTTCAACGCTGCTGGCCTTCGACCACGTCAAGCACCAAATCCACGTCATCTCGAACGTCCGGTGCGACGAATGGAAGGGACGTCTTCGCCAAGGCTACAACGATGCGAAACGCCGCATCGCCCGAGTCGAAAAGGCGCTGGCGAAACCATTGCAGGCGCCCAAGAATAAGCCGGTGTCAGGCCCGTTGCAAGTTCGCTCGAACGTCGGCAAGGAATACTACTGCCAAGCGGTCGAGAAGGCAAAAGAGTATATCCTGGCTGGCGACATTTTTCAGGTCGTGTTGTCGCAGCGGCTGGAAATGGAACCGCAAGTGGCTCCCTTCCAGGTCTACCGCGCTTTGCGCATGGTCAACCCGTCCCCTTACATGTTCTACATCCATCTCGACGATACGGTGATCCTGGGCAGCTCACCGGAGATGCTGGTCAAGGTGGAGGGACGCCAGGTCGACTACCGTCCGATCGCCGGTACGCGGCCCCGAGGCGCGACCGAAGCCGAAGACCAGGCGCTGGCGAAAGATCTGCTCGCGGACGAAAAAGAGCTGGCCGAACACGTCATGCTGGTCGACCTCGGGCGTAACGATGTGGGACGCGTTTGCGATTTTTCGAGCGTCCACGTGCCGCAGTTCGAGGAGCTGGAATACTACTCTCACGTGATGCACATCGTGTCGAGGGTTCGCGGCAAGCTGCGCTCCGATCTCGACGCTTTTCACGCCCTGGCGGCTTGCTTCCCAGCCGGAACCGTCTCTGGCGCGCCGAAGGTTCGTGCCATGGAGATCATCGCCGAGCTGGAACCTTACCGCAGGGGAGTTTACTCGGGCAGCGTGATGTACCTCGACTTCTCGGGCAATCTGAATTCCTGCATCGCGATCCGCACGATGGTCGTTCGCGATAAAAAGGCTTACCTGCAGGTCGGAGCCGGCATCGTGGCTGATTCGCAGCCCGAACGCGAATGGGATGAAACCATGAACAAAGCCCAAGCGCTGTTGAAGGCGGTCGAGCTGGCGCGGACTTTGTGAGGGCGGGCCTGCCAGTGGCTCGCGTCTCAACTATCCGGTGGCTCGGACCTCAACTATGATGATGAGGGACGGTGATGACGAATAAGAAAAAGCCTGCGCAGGGTGGTCAGCGGCAGCTCGCGTTCGTGCTTTTGCTGTTGGTGATTCTTTGCGTGGCCGGCTCTGCTAAGAAGAAGCGAGCCGCAACAGCCCACGCTCTGGTGGCCGGGACCGTGTTTCACGGAAACGGGCATTCGCTCTACGGCGCCAAGGTGATCGTCTTCAACGAGGCTCAGCCGAAAAAGAAGCTTCGCGGCGTGAGCGACAGGCGGGGTGAGTTTGTCATCCGCGTGCCTGCCGGAGAAGCCCATTACATAGTGCAGGTGAGCGCCAAAGGCTTCGAGTCCGCCGAGAAAAAGGTGCAGATCTACGGCATGGAGAAGGTGAACGTCAACCTCATACTCTCGACCGAAGATCGGGGAAAGAAATCGAAGTAACTGTCTGTTTCCTCACAACGTCCAAGGGAACAGACAAGCGTGCTACAGCCCGGAGGGTGATATATGACGCGAAATAGATGGTTCATTTCTCTGCTGGCGGTCGTTGCTTTGATCGCACTGGGTGATGATGCGCTTGCGCAGAAGAAAAAGAAGGTCGAAAGGACCAGGACCGTCAAGGGCCTCGTTACGACCGAGGCCGAAGATCCCATCCGAGGAGCCGTGGTCCAGCTCAAGAATATCCGCACCCTGCAAGTGAAATCGTTCTTCACAACGCCCGCGGGCAGTTATTACTTCCATGGTCTCGACCCCAACGTCGACTATGAATTGAAGGCGAAATACAATGATGCCGCCAGCCGCACGCGGACCGTCAGCAGTTTCGACGACCGGGTGGAGCTGATCTACAATTTCAAGCTCAAGGTCAAGCCTTAAGGGCTCGGCCGGCCGAGCCTCCCGAATTTCCCCGAGGGAAAATCGCGGGTTAACCCGTAGCCCCGGAGCTTGCGGCCCCGGGCGGAGCTGGTGTCGATGCCCCTCACGATCTTCGCCGCACCCGCGCCCGCCTTTGTTTTCGATCAGGAGGACCGCTCGAACAAATCCAGTTCTTGCTCGGGCAGTCTTCAACTCGAACAGTAGAACGCTACTTAGGATGTCAGCAGGAACTCGTGAACCCTGCGAACGACTGGCTGCCGCTGGGCACTCATTTCGCCGTCAAGCACTCCCTGAGTGAGCAGCGACTCTTTCTTCCAAAATCCTCGGTTTCGTCCAGCGGAACGTCCTATGTTCACTCCTGGACGATCCAGCCGTCATGCAGGTTGATGATACGGTTGCCATAGGCGGCATTGGTCGCCGAATGAGTGACTTGGATGATGGTCGTACCTTCCTGGTTGAGCTTCTTGAACAGCTCCATGATTTCGCGGCCCTGAGTCGAGTGCAAGTTACCCGTCGGCTCGTCCGCGAGGATGAGTTTGGGACTAGCGATCAGTGCGCGGGCGACCGCGACAAGCTGCTGCTGTCCTCCGGAAAGCTGACTCGGGAACAAGTCTTTCTTGCCAACGATATTGAACCGGTCGAGGCAGTCGGCAACGAAGCCGGCTCGCTCGGATGACTTCATGTTGCGGTAGGAGAGAGGCAGATCGAGGTTCTCGTAGACAGTGAGGTCGTCCAGCAAGTGATAGCTCTGGAACACGAAACCGATGTATTTCCTATTCAGCTCGATCCTCTGGCGGGGCTTCAACCGATGGACGGGGTTGCCGAAAAAGTGGAACTCGCCCTCGAAGATCCCGTCCAGCATTCCAAGGATCGCGAGCAGGGTTGACTTGCCGGCGCCGGAGGGTCCCATGATCGCGACAAATTCGCCTTCTTGAATGTCGATATTAATGCGGCGCAACACAAAGGTCTGGCCGGCTTTGGCCTCGTAGAATTTTTCAACGTCTCTTAGCTGGATCATCGGTTCGTCTGTGTCTCCGTTGCTCGGTGTCTCCGTTGCCCGTTTTTCCGTGTGTCCGTGAGTGATGTGAGATCTCACACTTGGGTTAACCTGAAACCCGACACGTCATTGTCGCCCCTTGTCCCGCACCCCTTGTCCCTGCCTCACTCATTCCGCAGCGCCGCCATGGGGTCGACTTTCGTGGCGCGGCGAGCGCGGAAGTAGCAGGCAAGCATCGCTACCAGCGCCAACATCATTGGGCCGGCAACAAATGTCGCGGCGTCGACGGGACTCACACCATACAGAAAGCCTGCAACCACCTGGCCGAGCGCCACGGCGGCAACCAAACCGCAGACGATTCCGGCTCCAGTCAGCTTGAGACCCCTTTCCAAGATCAACTTGAGAACATCGCCTTTGCCGGCGCCCAAGGCGGTCCGGATCCCGATCTCCCGGGTCTTCTGGTTCACCCAGTACGAGATCACTCCGTAGAGGCCCACGACTGCCAGCAGCAGGGCCACCAAGCCGAAAACACCGAACATGGAGCCGGCCAGTCTGGAGGGCAGCAAGGCAAAGCCCATGTGGTCCGTCATCGTCTTGACATCACTACTGTCCGGTTAACGACTCACTGACGGGCGGCAATCGACTGTTCTAGCATGGCTTAGGGCTGTTTTCCCCTTGCCGCGATTTGAACGGCGAAGGACGGCTGGAACGACTTCGGAGGCGGCC
>Ga0310123_10004128_pt1 | contig 11073 bp, 10 predicted proteins | sample CB6_AW_1057_MG_FD_203505 | JGI IMG/M metagenome (GOLD analysis project Ga0310123, IMG submission 203505) | Marine microbial communities from Western Arctic Ocean, Canada - CB6_AW_1057 | ecosystem: Environmental > Aquatic > Marine > Oceanic | place: Canada: Western Arctic Ocean | collected...
TATCGCATGCTCACGGTGATCGCCTTTGCAAATACTCGGTTTAGCCGCTGGAACTCGGTTACGACCTTCCACCCTCCACCTGAATGGTTACTAGGGAGCAAAAATGAAGGTGGGCCGTCCGCTTGCGGACTCCGCGACCGCCTGACGTTTCACGTTTCACGTCTCACTCCTCAACGCCTCACGCCTCACCTCTCGCTGCACGTCGCGCCGTAGGCAAAGCACGAGTAACAACGGTGATGCCGCAGCATCACACGAACTTTCATACTTTCGGTTAATGTCGCGCCCAGGTCATAATCCCCATCGTCGTCGACAAGCGTACACGCGTAGACACCGGTCCTTCCATTTCTCTTGACGATCATCTTGCTGAAATTACACATGAATTCCGAACGTTGTTCAGCCGTCAGATACGTCTTCATGCAATTTTCCGTGATCTGCGGGACGTCCGGCAGCGATCCGGGCGTCATGAAATCAGGAAACGAGACGATGCGCGTATCTGCCGGCAGTCCGGCCTCTTCAAAGTAAGGGCGGTATTGGCCATCCACCGTTTCCGTATTCTCGTTGATATCGCGAAGACGGGCGATCGAGACGCCGAAACCGGCGTTGTTCAGGGCACTCAGCGTCCGCAGCGACAAGCGAAAGTTGCCCTTGCCCCGGCTGCTATCGTGTTTCTCCGGATCGGGATAGTCCAGACTGACACGAAAGCTGAGCGGATTCGGTTTTTCGATCAGCGGCCGGACCTTGGCGAACCGATTCTGCAGCGGCTCTGTGGCATTGGTCAGAACCAGACACGGCCGGTCATCCAGCGCGTAATCCAGAATCCCGACCATATGCGGATTGACGAACGGTTCGCCGCCGGTAAATGAGAATTTTTCCACCCCTAGGATCAGAGCTTCGTCAATGAAAGGTCGGGCATCATCCAGAGTTATGAAGGCCAATCGGTCATCGCCGGGCTTGGACCCCTCGAGACAGAACGGACAGCGAAGATTGCAGTTCGTGCCGGTGTGAAACCAGAGCTCTTGGAGGCACTCAGGCTGGATGTAACCCCGGGAATCGCCGGTGGCGGTATAGAGCCAGCTTTCGTCTTCCCTATGGAGCATAAAAGAAGACCTCTCGATGGATCTGCGTAAAGTCGATTCCCTTGCCTTCGAGCCATTCGCTGACCCTGTCGATCATTGCATCAAGACCGCAGAGATAGAAATGTGTGTCGTTCGTGAATTGCAGGCTCGGCAAAAGATCCGTCACCCGCCCGTGATGGCATTCGTTGATGTTCTCCCGCGACACCGCCAGTTTGAGTTCGCAGTGCTCTTGCAGAAAGTCGAGCTCGATCGCATCCTGATGATGGCGGACGCCGAAAAGGCAGTGCGCCGGTGGTTTTTCACCGTAACTGCGCAGATAGGACAGGAAAGGCGCGATCCCGGTGCCGGTGGCGACAAATGCAAACGGCGCACCGGCAGAACTCAGGCCGGGGCGGAACCATCCGAACGGCGTGCTCATGCGCACTGTGTCCCCCGGTTTCAAATCGATAAGATACGTGCTGATCACGCCGTCGGGCATCTTTCGCACGATGAAACGGAGTACGGGATCATCGATTCCCGAGGCAATGCTGTACGGGCGGGACTGGCTGCCGTCGCCGGCGAAAATAGCCATGCTGTCGCCCGGTGCGAACGGGATATCATTTCGCTCAGTAACCAGTTCGTAAATCTCTGGCGTATGCCACCGGATTTTTTTGACTTCGTACAGGTCGTCCATTTTACCGTATGTTAAGTGCCGCGCGTGCTCACCTTCTCGCCTCTGAGATCCGTCGGCTGACGGACGGCTACGCAACGCCCCATCAGCAGCAGCCGTTCAACAGGGCGTCGTTGGTGTCGGCTCTCGGCGATGGACCGCAGTCAAAGGGGCCGAAATGCGTTTCGCGATTGCCGATTATTTTAAAGTGTTCGCCGAATCGCGTCCGGCTCAACATCGACGCCGTGTTGCCGCATACGGGCATAGCCTTCCCGGTCTCGAACAGGTGATGATCGTCGAGCTCGAAACTGTACGGCATGTCCGCTATGGTCCCTTTGTAAATGGCGATCTGCCCATAGTCCTCGCAGAGATCCTCGAGATCGTCGAGCTTAAACGCGCGCGCAGTAATTGATCCGAACTCGATTGGCCCGATCCGGTCGGCCAGATTCGTATCGCTGATTTCGATGAGCCGCTTCGACACGATCCGGTAGTCCGGGCAGCCAAGAATTGTCAGCATTCGGCGGAAGTCCTCGATGTACAACGCGCCGCTCAAACATTCCCCGTACAGCACCGGATCCGCGGCCAGGTGTGGTGGCACACGGCGGCCGGCGAAGACGTCCGCAAAGTACAATTCCCCGCCCGGCTTGAGCACCCGGAAGATTTCCGAGAACACGCGTTGTTTATCGGGCGACAGATTAATGACACAGTTCGATATGACAATGTCGACGGACGCATCGGCGATGCCTGCCGTCGCCAGATCTTCGATGTATCCGTGGCAGAACTCGACGTTCGACTGCTTAAATCCGAACACCTCCATCTGCGAGGCCACGTGCCGGCGTGCCACCGCCAGTTGCTCATCCGTCATATCAACACCGATCACTCTGCCGTTTTCGCCGGCCAGACATGCCGCCAGGTAAACATCCCGGCCGGTGCCGCAACCGAGATCGAGGATCGTCCGGCCGTCCAGCGCCGGCGGAATCGGCGAGCCGCAGCCGTAAAAACGATCGAGGATTTCGTCGTCGATTCCGGCAACGATCTCTTTGTGCCGCGCCGGCATGGTTTCGACCGAACAGCAGGCGCTGGTTTTGAGGTCGCCGTTGCCCTGCAGCTTCTTGCCGTAGTAGTTCTTGACCCGATCAATTGTAACGTCCGACGTGTTCATACACGGTTCCTTCTATTACGATCCCAGCCGTCAGCATTTGCAGACATGCCGAGAGATATAGTTTCTTGTTTGCGGGTGGGTCGAATTATTGAAAAAGGCCGCCTTCGGCCTCTATTCGATGATCTCTCCTCCACAGATAAAGACAACATGATCGGCAATTCGACGCGCCTGATCGATATTATGGGTGACGAACGCGATGGTAAAGTCATCCTTTAACTTCAGGGTCAGCTCCTCGATGGCGCGCGCCGAATTGTGATCCAGTGCCGGGGTCGGTTCGTTCATTAGAATCACCTCCGGCTTCTAAAGATTAGGGCGCGCGCAATGCACAGACGCTGCTGCTATCCGATCGACAGCGTATGGGTCCGCTCCCCCAGCCGATTCTTCACTTCCTTTAAACCAAAGCGACACAGCCTTCAGGTTTTCCTCGACTGCCTCGAGAAACTGCTTCTTACTGTAATCGACGAAGTGCCTGAGTCCAAAGATGACGTTCTCATAGATTGACATTGGGAAGATACATGGCTTTTGAAAGATCATGCTGATCTCCTTGCGAAGCTCGTGAACGCTGATCTCGCCGCCATATATATTTTATCGGTTGAAGGAGATTCGTCCCGACATTCGAAATCCTTCGAGTTCGTCGTTGATGCGGTTCAGCGATTTGAGCACTGTTGTCTTGCCGCTGCCGGACGGGCCGATGCTTCTCGACATACGCAACGAAATCAGGGTCGGCTCATACATGCCATGGGATCACTTCCCCCTTTTTTCGCGGGACCCGCGAAAAAACTAGAACGTTTTTACCTGAGCCTCGAGACGCTCGATCGTCTCGTTGTATTCTACCAGTTTCTTTTGGTTGGCATCGTTACGTTCCGGGCCGCTGCGCAGCCAATCTTCCATCTCTGCACGCGTCTCTCGCAATTTGGAGTTGACGCTCAAATACTCCGACGCCTTCTCGGTGTCGAGTTTCGTGACGAGCTGCCGGATCCGGATGTCCTCGATCTGGTCCTTGAGTTTCTGAACTTCATCCAGGAGCACGTAATATTTTTTGAAATTATCTACCGTTTCCGGAGGTTCGCTGGTCACCCAATCCTCGAGCTTTCTCGCCGCCGCTTTCAGCTCATCGCTCAGCCGCCGGAATTCGGACCTTTGATCGGAAGGCAGCAAATTGCCGAAGCTGTTCATGCGCGCCTTACTCTTCGCTGTGACCGCCTGTACATCCCGGATAAAGCCCTCCGGCGTGGCCGTACGATTGGCGCCCAGCCGGCCCAGCCGAGTCTTGCCGTCCGCATCCAGAATGATGTAGGTGGGATACCCCCTAACGCCAAACTGGCGTTGCAGTTGTAAATTGCGCTGCTTATATTTTTCCGGCACCAGCTTGGAGTTTCGCGGAAAGTCAAGGACGACCAGCACCAGGTTATCCTCGGCGAACCTGGCCCATTTCTTCTGGGCAAAGACTTTTCGATCCATGAGTTTGCACCAGCCGCACCAGTCCGAGCCGGTGAAATCCAGGAATATCGGCAGTCCCTCGTCCTTCGCCAGTTGCAATGCTGCTTCGTAGTCCATCGTCCATTTACCCAGCTCCGCACCCTTCTTCAGCGAATCGAAGGCGGCCCGGCTGAAATTCGACAGCAGCAGCATGCCGAAAAGAATTGTCGCCAGCAGCTTTTTCATTTTCAATCGTTATCCTGTTTCGCAGCGATTCGTTGCGGCGGTACATACATACGCCGCACAAACCAGTTTGCTATATTCATTTTTATTCTGAAAACTGGGTCGGTTTGCCCGGGGATTTATGAATCCCGGCGAAAAGTCTCGGTATCGGTCTCCTTGATCGTCGCTTTTGCGCCACCTCCTTTGGGAGTTTCGGTCCGTGTTGATTTGATATCGGTCTATTGCTATTTTCCGACCGTCGTGTAAATATGGACAACGTCCCGGGAAGCAGGGTTCCCGAGAGAATTACCGATATTATAGGGTAAAATACCGTTTTCAGTTACCGATTTCAATGCACGTTGTCGCCACGCCGACATTGTTCTCGTTTGACGACTCGCGCGATTGGAATATTCGTCAGCACGGTCCCGGCGCTCCCGGGAAACTCGGTTTTGGGTTTTAGGTGTTTGGGGACCGGCAGATTGCAGTTATCCCCTTGGAGGGCCATCCGTCAACTGACGGATGGCCCTCCAAGGGGCGGGTCCGGTCCCAATGCCCCCCAACTTAAGCCGCGGTCCGCGTACACTCGTAATCGGTCCCGCGTAATCGCTCGTTCGCTCGAGGCGATGGTTTGGTGAAGAGGTTGCGGTCGATGGTCGACATCCGGTGTCGGCTTCGCTCGGTGGTCGCGTTGCGTCCGTCCTGCGATCGCTGCCCTTCGTGCCTTGTCATTCGTAGCGGCCGCTGTGGACATCGGCCCTCCAATCACCGGCCGTCCAGGCCAGCGCCTCTGGAGGGGCGGCGGCCTCGACGACCGTCTTCCCAATATCAGTGCGCCTGTCTATGCCGCCGAAGACGAATGGATCGATTACGGATCGGTCGATTACGAGTAGCGGCAGCGCGGATGTTAATTTTCGACGTTTAAGTTGGGGGGCATTCGGTTCGGTCCTCCCGTACGGCAGGATTTCTGTCCCAAAAAAGCCGCCCGCGCAACGTGCGGTTCCGACGCTCCCGAGAAACTTGAGACATCACGGACGTTCGCATTAACCATCCCCAATTCCCACCCATGCATCTCTACACCAGCAATCGTATGGAGGTTCTCGTCGCGCAATTGGCCGATACCCTTGCGGCCCCTCTGGACAATCCGTTCCAGCCGGAGACCATCGTTGTTCAAAGCAAAGGAATGGAACGGTGGATCGCCCTCGAGTTGGCGCGGCTGCATGGGATTTGCGCCAACATAAAGTTTCCCTTTCCGCGGGCCTTCATTTACGACATCTACCGACGTCTCGTTCCCGATTCGGAAGGTGAACATGACTCGTTCTTCGAACCGACGGTCATGGCATGGCGGATCATGTCCTGCCTGCCGGCTCTGATCACCAAACCCGAATTCGGCGACATTCGGCGCTATCTCGACGGCGATAACAACGGACTCAAACGCTTCCAACTGGCCTGTCGCCTGGCGCATACCTTCGATCAATACCTCATTTACCGACCCGACACCATCCTCGCCTGGGAACAGGGTGCCAATGACCAGTGGCAATCGACACTTTGGCGGGCCTTGAATCCAGAGGGCAAATATCTGCATCCGCCCGGCATGCTGACTCGTTTTCTCGACAATGTCACGGGGGCGCAATTGCGCGTCGACTCATTGCCTTCGCGTGTCGCGGTGTTCGGGATCTCGTCGTTGCCGCCCTTCTACTTGCGCATCCTCAGCAGCATGGCGGACCTTATTCAGATCAATCTGTTTATCATGAATCCATGCCGGGAATGGTGGTCTGATATCGTCTCGAACCGTGAGCAGCGGCACATCATCCGCCAGGCCGGCACCGCCACCGATGCGGAGACTCTCCATATGGAAAAGGGCAACCCCCTGCTCGCTGCCATGGGACGGCTCGGTCGCGAGTTCCTCGACATGGTCAACGTCGACCACGACATCCCCGAAACGCCGATGTGGTGCGATCCGGGTGAGGCGCACATGCTGGATGCCATACAGAGTGACATTCTCAAGCTGCGGGATCGCGGCGCCGACAACGTCAAGACCACGATCGCCGTTGGCGATTGCTCCATTCGCGTTCACTCATGTCACAGCCCTATGCGCGAGATCGAAGTCCTCCATGACAACCTCCTTGAAATGTTTCAAAACGATCCCGAACTGGCGCCGCGTGATGTCATCGTCATGACGCCTGATATCGGCACGTATGCGCCCTTCATTGACGCCGTTTTCGACCGCCCCATCCGCACGGATCTGCACATTCCCTACGCCGTCGCCGATCGTGTCATGCGCAGCGAGAGTGAGACGCTCGACGCATTCCTGACGATTCTCGAGTTGGCGGATTCACGTCGCGGGTCCGCGGCTGTCCTCGATTTTCTCGATGCCGTTCCGGTGCGCCGCCGCTTCGGGCTGACCCCGGATGAAACGGACACTGTCCGCCACTGGGTGACGGAAACCCGGATTCATTGGGGCGAGGACAGCGACGACCGTTGCAACATTGACCTGCCCGGGACCCGGGAAAACACCTGGCGCCACGGGCTTGACCGGTTGCTGCTCGGTTACGCCATGACCGGCGAGGGTGAGCATGTGCTGCCGGCAGCGGAAATCCTGCCGTTCGACAACATTGAAGGCGTCGACGAGAGTGAGACCCTCGGCCGATTTGTGGAGTTCGTCGACCAACTCTTCAAAAAATTGAAACGGCTCCGGAAGCCCCGCCCCCTCGACCAGTGGGCACGCGAGTTGAATGGCTTGATCGACGTCATGTTCGCCGTCGACGACGACACCGAAGCCGAGATCCAAGTCTTGCGCGGCGCCCTCAATGGGCTTTCTTCAGATATGCACCTCACCGGTCTCAGGGAAGCTGTCAGCCTCGATGTTATCCGGTCGTTTCTCAAGGGCTTGCTGGCCACGGTCGACTACGGCCATGGCTTCATCACCGGCGGCATCACCTTCGGCGCCATGGTGCCGATGCGCAGTATTCCCTTCAAAGTCGTATGCCTGATCGGCATGGACGATCGTGCCTATCCGCGGTACGAACGGTCGTTGAGCTTCGATCTGATCGGGCGGTCACCGCGGCCCGGCGATCGCTCGTGCCGCGACGATGACCGCTATCTGTTTCTCGAAGCCGTGCTGTCGGCCCGCAGCCAGCTGTACATCAGTTACGTCGGACAGAGCATCCGCGACAACAGCCGCATACCCCCATCAGTGCTGGTCAGTGAACTTCTCGACTGCATCACTGCCGGTTTCCAGCTGCCCGGGCACGACAACAAAATTGGCGCCCACGTCTTGGTCGAACATCGTCTGCAGCCGTTCAGTCCGGCCTACTTCACTACGGCGGGGCCGTTGTTCAGTTACTCTGCCGAATGCTGCCGGGCCGGTGGTCACGTCGCCGCTCCGGAGCCCCATGATCCCGGATTCCTGGTGACGACGCTGCCCGAACCTGAGGCGGAGTGGCGAAACGTCGACGTTCAGCAACTGTGCCGGTTCTTTCGCAATCCCGCGGAGTATCTCGTTCGCCACCGTCTCGGCATCGATCTCGAGTCCCATGACGTCGTTGTCGATGAACGCGAGCCCTTTCTGCTCGATGCCCTCGATCGTTATGACATGATGGGGCAACTGACGGAGAAGCAGCTTGGCGGCGTCCATGTTGCCTGCTTCGAGTCGGCCTTGCGCGGCAGTGGCCGCCTGCCCCACGCGAATGTCGGTGCCGGCGTCCTCAAAGGGCTTGCCGCGGATGTGGAAGCTTATACCGAGCGCCTGCAGGCGGAGCGCGAGTCGGCGCCGTTGGCACCGCTTGGGGTCGATCTCGACATTGCCGGGTTCCGGATCTCCGGGCAGATCGACGGCATCTTTCCCGGCCGCCTGCTCGCCTGGCGCTGCGCCGCCTTAAAGCCGGCGGACAGGCTGCGGCTCTGGATTCATCATCTGCTGTTCAACATCGTCGGCGGCAGCGCCCACCCCGCGACCAGCGTCCATGTCGCCAGTGACAAGATCCTGCGCTTCAAACCCGTCGATGGCGCCCGCGACTGCCTCGCCCGACTTCTCGACTATTACTGGGACGGGCTGCAGCGGCCCTTGCCCTTCTTCCCCCGATCCTCCCTGGCCTTTGCGGAGTCCGCACTGGGTCTGAAGTCATCAAAGGCCGGCCCCATCGAACTGGCCCGGCGCCAGTGGGAGGATAAGGATTTCGGCGGTCCGGCAGGGGAGGGCGGTGATCCGTACATCGAGCTGTGCTTTCGCGCCGTCGGTTCCTTCCCCGGTGAATTTGGCACCATCGCCCGCGACATCTACGCGCCCACCTTCGAGCATGGAACCATCGAATGATCCGGAATTCGGCATCTTCGGGTATTTTACGACGTCGGCGGCGAAAAGTGGCCCGCGACTGTATCGCGGTAATCGGAACTGTCGAGAAATACCGATTTCTGCCACGGGGTGGCGGCCACATTTGGAATCACTCCGGACAGTTGAGATTTCAGCCCCGCGACGCGAGGCTGATCCCGTGAGGGACATTGTTGCGTCCCAACGGGACTCACGTCCGCCGTGGCCGAAAGTTAGCGCTTACGGGGGGGCGAACACGGCCCTTGTGACAATTGCACGAGCGGCGCGTTATGGCCGTGCAACCGCGGACACCGCAACCGATTTCGAAGCCCTCTGAATCATCTCACCGCCCTCGGCCACACGATACCCGCATAATGCGCGCGCCGTGGCCAAGCGTTTGATAGAGAACGGAGCCCGGGAAGAATTAGTTCGCGTTGACAGACGCGTTGCAAAGGTCCATATTTATCCGCCCGGTTGCGGAACTGCCGCCGGCTGTCATCCAGGAAATCGACACCTCCGAGAGACACGCAACGCTGCCTATCGGTGTCTAATCAACAATTGCTGAATCACCGCCGGAGAACACCAAATGCCAATGGATGCAAGCCTGGCAAGCCACCGAGCGACGCGGTCAACGGTTGGGTCAGTCCTGCGGTGCAGCAATCCGGGCTCGGTACCCTTGTACATGCCCGCGGTGTATGAGCACAAGGCGTGGTTTATCGGTGACACCCCATCAAATGTTTCGCGCGACACGGACCTGTTCACGAAAGCCGTTTTCTCTGAGTTCGAACAGTTGGGGCCGGACGCATTGACTATCGGCATCGACGTATACAACCTCGAAGCCGAAGCCGCGGGTTGTTCGGTCACGTTCTACGAGGGCGATGACACGAGCATCCCTGGCATCAGTCCCGGTAATCATGTCGTCAAACTTGGCGCCGATTTCGGCAACCGTCCGATCCCGAGCCCGGCGTCCGATGGCCGCATGCCGATCTAACATCGAAGTGGCACGGCGTGTCGTCTCCGAGCTGGGCCGCGATGTCTGTGTCCGCGGCGCTGTGTCCGGGCTGTTTTCACTGGCCATAAGCCTGATGGGTGCAGAGGCTCTGTTTCTGGCAACTCTGGATGATCCGAAGTTTGTCCATGAATTGCTCGCTTATTCCGGACAGATCATAAAAGACTTCGGTCAGGCATACATCGACGTGGGCGCGGACGTCATCATGTTTGATTCCCAGGCATCTCCGGATCTGTTGTCGCCGAAGATGTATGCAGATTACGTTGCGCCGGTGATGCGTGATCTAATCAGTTATTTCCATGAGCAGGGCGTTGAACATGTGCCGCTGATCATCGGCGGCAACACAACGCGCCTCGTTGACGTCCTGCTCTCGACCGGCGCCAACAACCTGCTGTGCGATTTCACCGCGGATTGGTCGAGTTGGCTGGACAAGTGCCGCGCCGAAGATCGGGCCGTGCGCCGTAACATGGACCCCGTCTTCATTGAAAGGTCCGATCCGGAACAGATCTATGAGGCGGCCGTTCGAATCGTTCAGGAGGGTCAGAGCTATGGCGGCTTTATAGCTGGCTCAGCCGTGGTGCCGTTCGGGACGCCGACAGCAAACCTGATGGCCGTCAAACAGGCATGTCTCGACGTTGGTTGAGCGGGTCGGTCGAGATTCTGTTCCCAATCCGCAATTTTTCAGCCACAGGCTGATCCCGTGAGGGAAGTTATCCCGTCCCAACGGGACTCACGTCCGCCTCTGGCGGAAACCGACGTAGCTACCCGAGCGAAGTCGGTCCGCAATCCGCAATCTGCAATGCTCCCTTTCGATCCCATCCATTCGCCGCTCACCGGCACCAACCTCATCGAGGCCAGCGCCGGTACCGGCAAGACCTACACCATTGTCGGTCTGTATCTGCGAATGCTGATCGAGCAGGGACTCTCGGTTGATCAGATCCTCGTGGTCACCTTCACGGTCCCGGCAACAGAGGAACTTCGCCGCCGGCTCCGGACGGGGATGCGTGACGCCGTCGCCGCCTTCGAGGCCGGTCACAGCGACCAGCCGCTGCTCACGCAACTGGTCGCTGGGCACGACGCCGCGGCGCGAGCCGATACCGCGGTACGCCTGCGTATCGAACTTCAGAACTTCGACGAAGCCGCCGTCTTCACTATCCACGGATTCTGTCAGCGCATGCTGCACGATCAGGCCTTCGAAAGCCGCATGCTCTTTGATACCGAGCTGGTCAC
>Ga0310123_10004130_pt1 | contig 11071 bp, 14 predicted proteins | sample CB6_AW_1057_MG_FD_203505 | JGI IMG/M metagenome (GOLD analysis project Ga0310123, IMG submission 203505) | Marine microbial communities from Western Arctic Ocean, Canada - CB6_AW_1057 | ecosystem: Environmental > Aquatic > Marine > Oceanic | place: Canada: Western Arctic Ocean | collected...
CGTTGGTGTGGCTTCCCTCAACTGTTCCCTGGCTTCTGCGACTGCTGCTTGGACTCCGCTCCGACTCAAATCGGTAATCGGGACTTTAATCTTAGGCTGTTTTTCTAAGGTTTTTCCCCCAGCTGTAGCGGAGATATCACACCCTTCACTGTCGCACTTTCCGGAGATCTTCACCGGAACAACGTCCTGGGCGAACCGTTGTTGCTGCGTGTTGCACATTGTTTCGATTGATCTGGCAAACGTGGCAAATTCTCCAGCTGCTATAGCTTTCTTTGCATCACGCATAAACCTATCGATTTCCCCAGGTATTTCTTTAGCAGTCCTGGCATCAAGGGGACAACGGGCGCCTCGCTTGCGCTGGGCCAATGTCATGTTTTGGCCGGTAGGGATGTCACTGTTGGACATTCCCACTTTCAAGGATTGAGCAAGTTGAACAGCAACCTCGCTCCATTCACGGGCGTCAGCCGGTGCGAAGACTTTTTTCCCATGTTTGACGTTAACGAGATCGTGAGCGTAACGCATGAGGCTATCGGCCTCGGCCCCACAAGTGGGACAGCCGGCCTTAATGCCACTGGCAGCACCGTGCAACATAGCCCACCAAGATGGGCCACAAGTTTCAGACACGTAAGCGTGTTTTTGTTGCTTTACTTCGCCTATGTTTGTAGCCGAGAACATATTTCCTCGTTTTGAGAGGCGCCCATCCCAGCATCCGGTAGGTCTCCCAGGGATGTTGCTTTCGACTAAGGCGCCTGGCTATGTGTGACAGGCTCACTCGGCGTACCCGAGGGACTGACATTTTTTGGCCTCGCGAACTCCTGCCCAGCAACGGCAGCTGCGGTTGGGTCTGCCCCACCGGCCAGGCTCATTTTGAACATATCTGCCATCGCACGCATCCCTTCATCGTACGGTCGCTGAAACATTTGAGCGACACTTGCAGCGGTCTGCAATTGGGTCATCATTTGTTCCATAGAACTGGGCTGGGATTGTTGCGTGAGCAACGGGATCAGGCCCATTAATTTTTCAATTCCTGACGGCCCCATGGTTGGTTGGGGAGCAAATTGGCCTTGGGGATTCGCCGGCTGATTGCCGTAGGCGCCGTTTACAGGAGGCTGTGGAGGATTAGCCCCACTTTGGTGGTTAACGGCCCCCTGTGTATTGTCAGCTGTATTGTCAGCTGCAATCAGCTGGCCGATTCGTTCATCGACCTTGGCCGAAACGTAGGAGTCTATCACGGGCATTACCTGTCCCATTATCGCTGGATCTGCCAAGGCGTTTTGGACAATATCACCCACTCCCACAGGCTGGCCGGCTGGTTGTTGAACAGGGACGCCCCCGTCATTTGTGCAAGCGTCTGATGGGTTCACAATCCATGAACCCCCGAGAGATCGATATTGATACCGTCACCCAACATCGGAACGAGCCGTTTAAGTGAGGCAGCGGTGTCAGGTGTAATAGTCCCAGGAGGCACGACAATGCCTTCATAGCCGTCTAATGCCGAAGAAGCGTGGGTTGGACATGAAAGAAGATCGACCAGACTTGTGTGGCCGGTTGGCGCTTCAGCTGGCTGGCGTTGTAAATCTTTAAACGATTGGTCTAGATTGCCCAACGACATCGCTGCCTGTTCTAGCTCTCGATCTTTTTTGTCTATCTCTCGGTCTTTGGAATAGCAGTCCGGACAATAATCGTCACCCATAAGCTGTTTTACCTCCCGTGAACCAGACTTTGGAGCCAGGCCGGCTTTATCGATGTGGCCTTGGCCAGCTAGATGCCATTCTAGGTTCTGTTTTCTAGCAAATTCGCGGTTGCAAACCTCGCAGCTGAACAATTGCCCCTCCTGTTATCGATAGCTTTCGTTATTTTATCGATAAATCTGTCTCAACATCGTGGCATAATTTTTACGATAGGCGCTACCAATTTGGCTTGTATTTGGGAACCAGTGATGGGAAAATTAAACCACGCTGCCAACACCTCTTTCCATCTGCCAATTTTTGCAGCGCCTGGAACGCCCCAACCCAATGACGCTGGGGCGCTCCTTTTAAACCCACTAATTTGTTATCCACAAACCGCTTGTGGATTTTGTGGACAGCCGTTAAGGTTACCAACTCATGTCCTGGCAGATGTGAAATAAATTAGAGGTGACCCCAATGCCCCCAGAGATTGTTCCACGTCCTGGCGAGATCCTCCCACTAGAAAACAGTTTTCAAGACGACGAAAAATCCCCCTTAGAATCCCCCTTCTGTTTGTTTGTTGTTGTTAATGAATCTCCTAAGATCGAGTATTGTAAAACAACAACAGACAAACACTCGGACGGGCGTGCCCACGCGAGGGCGTTAAGGTCATTCCTTATGCACGTTGGCGCCGGTGGCCTCGGTATGGGGACTTTTCAACGGCGCCGGCTGGTGACAAAACACCCTAGGCTCCTCACATTCGTTTTGAATGACCTTATTGACCAAGGGACAGTCTATGAAAACGGCGCCTTGACGTTTGAATACCCCCAACGAATAAAAACCCCAGACGAGGGATACGGCTCACATTTTGGCCGTTCGGAGTACCAAACCGAATGGGTTACCGTGGGCAACCCTGCCGGCCTGATCGTTTCCCAAGTGAATCAACTTTTACTGGAGCCTAGTTTCGATGGAACAGACTGACCGATGTTGGTGTGGGCATCAGGTTCGGTGGCATACCAAAAAAACCTCACCGGCAACAAAAAAATACGGGATTCCTGAGACCACTATAAGTTATTGCACATTTTGTTTGAAACGCGAGTTAAAATACAAAAACTGGGATGAAATATACCCCCTACACGAGATAGGGCCGAAAATACTGGAGCAAAATTACAATGGAACCAACTGACAGATGTTGGTGTGACCATCAGGTTCGGTGGCATACCCAAAACACGTTTACCAAACCTGGCTTTGGGTTGTGTAAATATTGCGCCACTCGCAATTTGAAATACCCCAAAATGAACTTCTTAGACTCGCAACACGAGATAGCAGCCAGAGTTCCTGAGTGGATGATGAGAGAGGCAGTCGATAAATTTGATAGGATGTTTCCTGGGGATTCCAATGTCCGAGAGGAATACAAATTCACGGTCGGGGATGTGGAGATGGCTGCCACCGGTACTGTCCTGGCAAAATACCTCCTAGACCATAAAGATCCCACAATTGTGGACAATCATAATTTGGGATAAAATCCCCCCGTGCCATGTAGTTTGAATTCCTCCGAATTCGATGTTGGCACTCCTTTGAAGGCCTGGACATAGTTAGTTATGTCCAGGTCTTTTGTGTATTTGTAGCGCCTACGCTCAGGTGGTGTTAGGCTAAACCCATGCCTAAAAAAATGAGGCTCACAGTCACGGTGGGGCGCCCTGACGGTTCTGGGGATGACTCCCTGTCTATCGATCTTGATTCCATTGAGGGAATCAAGGGGCAGATGCAAACACTTAAAGACGCGCTCGAACACGCGCATGGGGACGGGCTTCCAACCATAGTCTCTTCCCACATTGAAATGGTTGAAAACGGCCATGTGCAAACGCCTGACGAAGATGTTGCCCAATGCCCACAACATCCAGGGGAGGTTACCTATCTAAGGAGCAAAGACAACCAAAGCTGGTGGGGCCATCATGTTGAAGGGGAGGGTTGGTGCAATGCAGAATTTGAAGCCGGTCAACCGCCAAAACCAAAAATGCCGGCAGTGCCGAAAGCCCCTGAAGATATCTTTGCCACAACCGAGTTACCTAGCTGACCTTTGTATGCGGTGCAATTTACACCGTGACCGCTCTGCTTTACCGAAGGCCAAAGGTGCGCTCGGCTTTACATTATAAGCTAATAATGTCAATTTTACGCACGGAATGAGCCTAGAGGCATAATGCAAAACGGTAAAGCTAACGCGAACCGCACTCAAATGCGAGAGATAGACGTTGAAGCGATCTATGCAGATGAGTGGGCTTTAGTGGAACCGAACCTTGCACCGAACTGGAAAACATTTTTTCGCGTCCTGTGGCAGACGCCTCTTCGCACCTCTGAGGCACTTGGCCTCAAACGCAAGGATATAGGTGATGACCAGCTGATCGTATACCGATCCAAGTGGCGTGAAAGGCAATTGGATCGGTTCGCAGCTGTGCCGATAACACCAGAACTATCCGCTGAGATCCTGTCCTGGACTAACAACCGGCGCTTAAAACCATTTCCCTATACCAGGCAAGCAGCATGGTTAGCTCTCCGAACCGCTGTCAGGAAAGCTGGCATCGACAGGAACCTTCACCCTCATAGTTTCCGACACGCATTTGGCCGTTACGGCGCTCGGGCAGACCTCGGGCTAAGCGCCCTTGACCACAAGATCAGGCTTGCCGGCATCATGGGGCTGAGAACGGTCAGAAGTGTCGAGAGGTACTACCATTCGGATGCACGAGAGAACCAGGAGTTTGGGCGCCGATTCCTAGAAGCTGGCCGGTAGTGCTAAGTTACCAAAACCTTTTTTGCGTGGCTCTCCGTCGATCCTAAGTAGGGCAAAAACGCCCGTCCCAGCTGGAAAGTTCTTTTTTTCACGGTTTTCCCTTATCTGGGGTTATTATTGAGGGTTCGGGTGTTTTCCTGAAATCCCCTGATGAAAGCCTGTCCCAACATTCTGTGCAAAGGCCGTCACCCAATTCGGCGTTCCAGCTGTGGCAGCGCCTCGCGTGTTTGCACTCCCCAAAGGAGGGAGTCGGCAGATTGACAGCTGACAGTCGATAAAACAAAACATCGAGGTCTGGGTGCGCTTTACCCCTGGGCATCTGGTTCTAGTTCGGGGCGCCCGTTGCGGTTCAATTCTGCTTGAAGTTCGGCCAGCTGGCGTTCTGCAACGATAGCGCGGAGTTCAGATGCTGCGATGGGGAGCCGTTTTAGAAGAAGCTGAATGTCCTGGTCGGTAATATGGATGCCAGTTTGTTCGGTGGTCATTGGATTAATATACCGATTTAACCATCTTCACCGCCACCAAATTCCACCTTAATTTACGATAATCGGCATGAGCTCCTCAGTTTTTCGTGTTCTACAGCTGACGATCATGGCGGTTATCGTAATTTTAGTCCGGCTGTTTGGTCATTATGCCCCTGGTAAATCCGTCACTTATGCACCACATGCATAAAGCGAGGTGACCGTATTTCGGGTTTTCCCATTCTAAAGCGAAATCCCTGCCACAATCCTGGCAGTGTGGTTCCGCAGCTGCGAATGTAGTGACCGTCCCAGACCCTCCTGTCGCTTTGCCGGCTCCGCTTGTGGAGTAAAGCACCACCGCTCCTGAGACTGCGCCCGACGGTGCAACACCGTCAGTCAATTGCAAACCGTTTGTCATGGATGCGTCAGTGGAGGCGCTACCTATCACGGCATTCCCAGCTGTAAGGGAGATCCCCTTGTTAATGGAAAACCGGTCTTCGGATTCATCCCACATCAACGTAGGGTCACCTGTGACGCCCACATGGATAATATCCTGGTCAACGTCAGAGTCACCCACGGATACCGCATAATTGTTGGTTCCCCCTACCATCGTAGGGACGAACAACCCTATATTATCCGTGACAATCCCACCGGTGTCCTGGCAATAAAATGCTATGCGGTTTGTGGCTGTTCCGTTACCTAAGCCTTGATCAAAAAACCCAACTGAGTCCTCGATTACAATGGTTGAACCGTAAGCGCCTGGTTCAACGTATGAGTTGTAACTGATAGTCCTTGTAACATCCCCCGTAGCTGGGTTTGGCCCTGCTGTTCCAGCACGGAGGTTAACGGCTACGCCCATGAGACCCCCGTTGGCGTTAGTCCAATCTTCCACGTTATCCCCGTGGATAGTTCCGGTTACCCAAAGGCCCACCAACCGGCCGTCCATATCCCCCCCACCGGTTTTTCCATATTCCTGGTTAATCCTGATTGCTTGCAAATGGGGGGCAGTCGTGCCGGTTAGTGACCGGTCAGTGTAAATATTATTTGTATCATTGGTTACCAGGTCAGACGAAACATAAATTTGTTTGTCAGAGTTGATTGCCCCACCTACCGCAAGCTGGTCGTCAATTCGGACGTCGCCGTCGTCAACCCAAATACCATAATGGCTAGTGGCGATGCCCGTTTCTATATTTTTTACGTATAACGCAGCTGAATCAACGATAGAACCCCCTGACACCGCTACGTTCGGCCCCTGGATAGAAACGTTGCTTATCTGGGTTGAAGCTCCGGTTGTGGTCACCGCGCCAGCTACACCACGAAAGTTGGTTCGAAAATAAGTCCCAGCGGTTGTTGTGATCGCCGGCCAATCGACTAGGAAACGAGAACTGGAAGTCGGCCCTCTCCCGAACCCAATCCCCTCCGTGCCGTCAGTGGTGTCCACTACGATATAATCGTTAGAACCCTCAACAACACTCCAGCCAGGATCTACGTTGTCTGTAACATCGAATTTGGTTACGTTTGACCATGATGGGTTACCAGACGAATCCACCTGGAGAATGGTTGTACCGCCGGCCACGAAATCGAATGTCGCGCCAGCTGAGTCGAAATCCATAGAAAAATCGGCGCTAGTCCCGAAATTTAATTTAACGTCATCTTCCAGGGTAACGTCACCGGAAAACGTTATAGAACCTGAGTAGATAACAACACCAGTGCTTTGCAGGGTGACAACCGTGAGAGAGGTCGACCAATCGGCAGCGGTTGCACGTTGGAATAACATTTCATCGGCCTGGACATCAATACGCCACATCCCAGCCGGCGCCACCTGGTCGATTTCCCTCAAACGGTATTGGGGTTCTTCTCCCCTTACTGTTTCAATCGCCTTGGGGCCAGCAAAGACAGTGACCATTAGAAACTACCACCATAGCCCCTGTATTGAACCGTGATAGCAGATGTCTGGGCTGCTGCTGCTGCTGCCTGGACTCTGATCCCCATCCTGATTAAATGTGAGTAGGAACCCATTTGCAAGTTAAGGGTATCAGCAGCTGTAAGGGGCGTTCCCCCACCTGTAGCACTGCTGTTAGCCCATGTTTTTCCTGAAACGTGTAATTCCTGCACGATGACATCGACATCGTTAGTCTCAGCTGTCACGATAAAATCTTTTTGGGCAATGGAACCAGTATGGATGGAGGTGGCCCCGTATGTGGCTGGATTCATCTGGGTTTTACCATTAGAACTGGAAAAATTGACGTAAGTATAAGTGTCTGCGACTCCTGCGCCGTTCGTTTTTGTGATCGTCTGGGAGGCCCACCGCTCCTGGTGGGACGCAAACGCCCCTATGGTCACGGGGCTTTCCTGACTGTTGAATATCGTGCTGAACACGAAAGGGCGGTCACCGTAAATCCTTATACTCTGCACTCCCTTTACGGGGAATGAATAGAACCCACAAGCATCGGCGTTAACCTCACCGTAGCCAGGAACAAACGCTAGTTTTGTATCATCATCTGCGATCATAAACATTGAATTGAAAATGCCCGTCACATCGGTGGCAATCGGGTAGGGTGCGAAGAGCCTGGTTTCTGCGACTCCTGGGCCGGCTGCGGAGTTGTTGCGCAGATCGATAAGGATGCCGTCAGCGCTGGAAACCTGGCGCCCTCCGGAGGGGTAACCACCTAGGCCACCAAACTGGGCCGGTTTAACTTCTGCCGAGGTAGGTAACTGCTCGCTTGGGCGTCCAACGAGGGTTGTCCAAAATCCAGCATCCGTAGAAACTGGGGTAACGGGCGTACCGCTGGCCAGGGAACCCATGCGTCTTAACCTTTGTTGAACCATTTAAACCACCTTCACTAAGAGAAATAAACCCAGAATAGCGACTACAAATATCGCTGGGCCTTTAAGATCCGAGAAAAAACCACCTACGATTCCAGGGTCATCCGGAGGCGTTCCCACCTCTGAGCCTGGGTTTACTGCTAGAGGGCTGACTTTGAACGCCGTTTCGACTTCGTGCCGGTTTTTGAAACCCTTGAAGGGGTTCCAAGATCCTTCTTCGGCAGAGGCAACAACCGTGTAAGTGCCAGCTGCGTTAGGGGCCGTGAAATCCACCCAGGCATTACGAGCAAGATTTGCGTTAACAGTTTCAGAAAATACAATATTTCGCCTAGGGTCTAAAACCCCGAATTCTATGTTTTCCCTACCAAAATTACTGACTTTAGTGGTAGCCCTGATTTGTTCGTCTGGGAGGACTTTGGCGCCTGTTGTTATTGCGTAGAAATCCCCGTTTCTACGCCTTTCGATCAAAACAGGGTGGGAATGCAGCTGTAGACCACGCACACCTAAACCACCGTCATTCGGCGCCCGTAACCAACGTGAGAAACATCCCCGAAAGTTGGCTGCTTCTGCCTAACTAAAATCTTCACACCTGGGAGGCTCAGGTTGTCTCCATACATCGGCCATTGCCGGTCTTCGCCGATTCCGTTTTCGTAACCACCAGGAGGCCTTGCTTGCCTCAAACGTAAATTCTTCATTGCTGTCCCCTTCATCAGAGTTATGTCCCCGATCATTCCCCCTGGATGTGCATAAACGTCAGGATTCATAACGATAATGGCGTTTTCTTTTTCTCCCTTCGCCAGCGAGGTGTAATCCCCACTGATCGAATTGCCAGAGGAGTCAGATCGGGCGCCGGTTAATTCAACGCGTATTTGTCCCAGGTCACCTTGCTTTGTCCCCTCTGGGATTTTAAGGGTGAAATTGGACAGTACATCCCCGTTAGACTGATCAGATCTTGTAACCGTGTAGGAGTCCCATTCTTGAGCAACTGTCAAAGCGCCCCACGTTAAGTGTTCCAACCTGACGATTAACTTGTAGGGCCAGCTGATCGGGATGCCGTTTGAGTTCGTGGTTTGCGCTCTCCAAGCAACCGAACCGGTGACGGTTCCACCAGGGTAATACGGTTTTTGGGCCAGGGTGATAGAGTCTATCCCCCCCACTGAGCCACCGACATTAGCGTAGCCGTATTCCCCGTTAGCCCTGGCCCAAGGTTCGGGAACGTCCCCCCCGTTCACGGGAGTACCGGCCCCTGTTCGACCAGATAACCACCAGAGCGCAGCTGCACCGCCAACTACCCATATGAGGGTGTTGTCGCGTTTTGCCATAACTGCACCCCTTAAAGGATTGTTCGGGTTCCCCTGACGGTAGATACCTGGAAATAGCTATCGGCTGTCGAGATCGCCAGGTTAGCCGTACCTCGGAGGATCAATAATTGATCCGGAGAAAGAGCGATAGTTTCCCCCAGGGTATAGAGGGAATTACGATTTGAAAATTCTGTGAGCGCCGTATAGGCAACCGAAACGACTTTACGGGTAACAACCGAGTTTGCGTCCGTGACTATGAGTTCGACCAGGGAAGTAACGGCGATCTCTGTAGGCCCTGCGCTGTCCGAGAGATATGCGCTAAAGATATCGCCTGGTCGAATTAAAAAGCCTGTTGCATCCGGAACTTTGAAGCTCCAAATATTTGAAAGCGCATTTGCGGTTCCATCGGTAGCCGTTATTCCGCTGGCGTTTTGGTCTATACGAAATTCATCTTCGACTATTTGGAATGGCATTATGCCCCCTTGGATGAAAGCCACGCGCTAACTTCTGTTGCAGCGCCGTTGCCCACATTGATGTTGGATGGATTTACGGGAACGTAGGGACTACCCTGGGACGCAGCCATGCCGGCCCGTCCTAACAGCTGGTTTATCCAGACGTCTATCGGGATTATGTCGCGCATGGCGTCATAGGCAAGAAACAACATTGCTGCGTCGGCTGACTGTTTTCCCACCACTCCTGAGAGGGCGCGACCAAACAGGCCAGCTGCACCGATCTTGAGAACGCCGGCCACGATGTTGCCAGAGATCGCGCCACCGCCAAGGCCAGGCGCTACTCCGCTTATGATCTCGGAAATTACTGTTGCCGTGGCTCCACCAAGGAGCGCGTGGCCAACCTTGACATCACCTACCGAAAACCTGTCAATGCCACCCAGAAGGCCTCGCTGCTCTAACGCGATTTCCTTGGGCTGGTCTGCTACTACTGGCTTGAGTTGTTCGTCAAAAGTTATGTTCATCTCAGCGCCTTCTCTTCTGCTTGGCCCACCTGGCGCAAGCTCCAGACGCTTTTCGTTTTGCACAACGGCGTTTTGCCATGCTCTGGCCTCCTATAAATAGCCAGGAGCAAAGAGGCACAAAAAAAGATCGGGAGCAACCGACACATTTCGTGCCATCTTTGCTCCCGACCGATTAGGTATATTTTCGTGGTCTTATTTAGGTGGTGTCAATCCTAGGCTAGGCTTAACTCCTTTTGGCAAAGCTGTAAACAAAATTCCTCCAATAAATCCCCTGCTACCCCCCAGCTGTAACCCTCGGCGTGTTTGATCGAGGCAGCGTCAGGGGTTAGAGGGCGAGGCCGTTCGCCGGCCAGTTTGAACCACTTGGCTAACGCATCTGTGGACGGTATCCACCACCATGCAGACCCCATCAGCTGTTGCACTTCCTGGTCAACCACCTCTAACAATTCGCTATGGTCTGGGGCGATCTCCCTCATTGGTGGAATATCTGTTACGGCCATCCGGACGCCTGACGCTGCGGCTTCAAGTAAGGGGATGCAGAACCCCTCTGTTTTACTGGGTTGGACGTAATAATCAAGCCCACGGTAAAACATCGCCATTTCTTCAGCTTTTAGGCCGGTTTTAATCCGGTTGGGTTGGGAAAGGATGACTCGTTTGTTTATGCCAAGGGACAGCGCCAGTTGGTCTAACGCGAAACCGCTGGGGTTTGTAGCATCGGTAAAAGGGTAACTATGGATCGCCAGGAGCCATTCACCGTTGACCATCGCTGAAGGGTTCGCCATCGAGAATGCGCGGAGCAGATTACCAAGGTTTTTTCGCGAACCTTTGTTTGATGCCACGCACCCAAATATCGTTGCGTCCTGGGGCCAACCAAGCTGGAGCCTCACCTCGGCCTGTGACGTTTCCGCAGGGAAAAATATGTCGGTGTTAACCCCATGGGGAACATATTCCACGGGCAAATCCATATTGATTCCGGTGTGCCTGCCAGGGAAGCGTGTTCCAGCTAAAACAACATCGGCGCCCCACCTTGTCGGGACTGCCATCCCTGCACAGCT
>Ga0310123_10004131_pt1 | contig 11068 bp, 10 predicted proteins | sample CB6_AW_1057_MG_FD_203505 | JGI IMG/M metagenome (GOLD analysis project Ga0310123, IMG submission 203505) | Marine microbial communities from Western Arctic Ocean, Canada - CB6_AW_1057 | ecosystem: Environmental > Aquatic > Marine > Oceanic | place: Canada: Western Arctic Ocean | collected...
TCTACTGTTGAATCGAGTGTAACTAAAATATTTTGTAGTTCTTGAGAAGAATTACCAATAATTAATCCAACATTATCAAAATCTTCAGAAATTGCCTTAGGCATCCAGCTTTCTAAGATATCTAGTACTTTATTAATTTTCATTACCAATATTATTCATTGCAAATATAATATTATCTTTCAGGTCATGAAAAAGTTGAAAATTTTACTTTATCCTATATCCCTGATATATGGTTTTATAGTAGGTGTAAGAAATATACTTTTTGATATTGGTATTGTGGATTCAAAAGTCTATAAGATTCCCACAATTGGTTTAGGAAATCTATCTGTTGGTGGAACTGGTAAATCAATTTTAGTAGATTATTTAATAAGCTTATTTAAATCAAATTATAATATTACAACATTAAGCAGAGGTTATAATAGAGACACGAAAGGATTTGTTCATGCAAATAGTAAATCAACTGCTTATGAAATAGGCGATGAACCTTTTCAATTCTACTCTAAACATCCTGAGATTAATGTGGTAGTTTGTGAAGATCGAAGAAAGGGAATGAATATAATTTTAAAGAATCTACCTCAGACTGATATATGTATATGGGACGATATATATCAACATAGATTTGTGAAACCTGGACTTATGATTTTAACTACAACTTTTGATAAACCCTATACTAAAGACAAGATTTTACCAGTAGGAAAACTCAGAGAATCAATATCTTCATCTAAACGAGCGGATATAATACTAATAAATAAATGTCCTGAGAATATTTCTAGTCTAGAGAGAGAAAAGTTTATTAATTCTATAAATCTTGTTGAACATCAGAAAGTTTATTTCAGCTCATTGACATATAGTGAAAAAATAAAATCTAAATCAACTTTTATTAATGTGAAAGAATTAGAAAAAAAAGACTTTATTTTAGTTACTGGGATTGCAGATTCTTCATATTTAGTTAAATTCCTTAAGGATAGAAATCTTAGCTTTACCCACTTAAAATATAAAGATCATTATAATTACAGTATGTCTTCAATAGATAAAATAAAAAGAATTTCTGAAGGAAAGCATATCCTAACTACAGAAAAGGATTTTGGTAAATTAAAATTAAAAATAGATTCAGATAACTTGTTTTATATTGAGGTAAGTGTAAAATTTCTTAATGATAGTAATGAGTTAGGCTTCGATCAGTTAATAAAAAAATATGTAGAGGAAAATTAAGCTATATGCTTATGGGCTTTATAAGATGAACGAACCAGGGGTCCGCTTTCAACATGTCTAAATCCAAGATTTTTTCCAATTATTTCATATTCTTTAAATTGTTCTGGAGAAATAAATTCTTTTACTTCTAAATGATTCTTCGTTGGTTGCAGATATTGCCCTAATGTTACAATATCTACATTAACATTTCTAAGATCAGTAAGCGTCTCAATTATCTCATTTTCAGTTTCTCCTAAACCAAGCATAATTCCAGATTTAGTTCTATTAACACCATTATTTTTTAAATAGTCTAGAACTTCAAGGCTTCTATCATATTTTGCCTGAATCCTTACCTCTCTTGTTAACCTTCTAACAGTTTCAAGATTATGCGAAACTACTTCTGGAGATACATTAATTATTCTATTAATAGATTCTTTATCTCCTTTAAAATCAGGAATTAAAGTTTCTAAGGTAGTTTTAGGATTAATTTCTCTTATAGCATTAACTGTCTTTGCCCAAATAATAGATCCGCCATCTTTTAAATCATCCCTATCTACAGACGTAATTACAGCATGTTTTACACCCATTATATTAATTGATTTTGCAACTTTATATGGCTCAGATTCATCAGCTTGAAGTGGTCTCCCAGTTTGAACTGAGCAAAATCCACATGATCTAGTACATATATTTCCTAATATCATAAATGTAGCAGTCCCTTCACTCCAACATTCTCCCATATTAGGACAATTACCAGATACACATATTGTATGGAGTTGATGTTTTTCTACAGTAGATCTTAATTTAAGATATTTCTTACCAATAGGAAGCTTAACCCTTATCCATTTTGGTTTTTTAGATCTTTCTACTTTTTGAAAATCCTGTTTAGGAAGTTTAAGTTTTACCCAACCAGGGTTGTTTTCCGTCTTTACCTCTTGCACTTGCATAAGAAGCAAAGATACAAACTAAATAAACCTAGTCAAAACATAGCCAACTGCAAAAAGACTCAAGAATATAATTCCTATAATACTAAGAAGATTAAGTCTTTTAGAAGGTTTATGAATATCTGGCATATTTTTACTTGTTACCAATCTATAATTTAAGATAGCATAGAAAGGAGCAGTAATAAAGGAAAGTATAGTTGCTATTTCGATTAAAAGTCCCATTTCTGAAAGTAAAAAATAAAATATTAACATTGTGCCAACAGCTAATATTGTTATCCAATGGAAATAATAATCTTTATCTTTTGATTTCCCTAATAGCTGAAGTGCTCTAGACATAGACCTTGGAGAAGCATCTAGAGTTGTAATAGTTGTGCTTAACATGGTTGTAAATGCACAAATTGATATGATTAAGTAAAATGAACTACCTAAATTTGAAGTATATAATTCTATCAATTGACCTGCAAAAACATCACCTTTACTTGAGAAAGATAATCCAGAATTATACATCACAAGAGCACCAAGACTAACAAAACAAATTCCTAAGAAAACTGTAGTAATATACCCTACATTAAAATCAAAAATACTCTCTTTTTTAGTCAGCTTATACTCTTTGTTTTTTTCTATAGTCCATATTGAATGCCAAACAGAAATATCAAGTGGCCCAGGCATCCATCCCATAAATGCTATTAAAAAAACTAATCCTTCGCCAACTGGAAAAATTTGGTTATAGTTGGGTAATTCATCTATATTAATTGATGCTACCACAGTTGATGATATAGTGCTTATTGCTAGAACAATTAAAATAACTTTGATGAATCTATCAAGAAGTTTATACTTCCCAATTAATAAAATTATATAACAAAAAACTGTAATTACGAGACTCCATAAAACCATATTATCTGAAAATCCAAAAAGACTTGAAGCTAATCCAGCAGTAACAATTGTAACTGCTGTTTGAATCGTAAACATTGTTGCTAGGTTTAGAATGAAATATGCTAATAGATATATCTTTCCAATTTTATAATATCCATCTAACAAACTCTCTCCTGTTGCAATAGCATATCTTGGCCCATATTGAAAAAATGGATATTTTAATATATTAACAAGGATTAATGCCCATATTAGACCCCATCCAAATTCGGCACCTGCTCTAGTTGATTGGACAAGATGAGACACTCCAATTGCAGCTCCAGCAAAAAGTAGACCAGGTCCAAGCTTAGAAATAATATTCATTCTATTCAGCTTCATTTGCACATTCAGAGTTGGTAGGTATTTTTCCACAAACTCCACATGGCTCATTTGAGTTATTTAAAAAAGGACTTTGGCTTGCACAAGTTCCAGAGAATTCACCATCCTTTTTAAAGATTATCTTAATAGCAATACCAAAAAAAGCTAATCCTATTAGAGCAATGGATAATAGAAATATTTCCATAAGACAAAGCTATAGAAAAAATTGTAATTTTAATTGTGTTTAAAAAATATATAAGACTAAACATATTGATAGTAAAGCATTTAATTAGTTTATTTATTTTACTACTATTAGCTTCTTGTAACTATTTTGACTATTCAGTTCCTGATAAAGAAATAATAAAATCTTCTTCATGGAGTTCTAATGATCAACCACCCTTATATCCAGAGTGTGAGAGCCTTGAATTAACTGAACAAAAAAAATGTTTCATTGAATCAATTGAAAAAAAATTAACAACATATTTTAATGATAGAAAAATTAATTTAGAAATAAGTGAATATGTAGTTAAGGTTAGTATTGATACTTTAGGGAATTTCTCAGTAGTAAATATCTCATCAGAAGGGTCACTTTCAAATGAAACTAAAAAATACATTAATGAAGCTTTTAAAAGTCTACCTAAAGCATTACCTGCAGTTAAGACAAATGTTGGCGAATATGTTGATGTAGTATTTGATCTGCCAATTAAATTAGTAGTAAAATGAACCAGATTATAAATGAAAAAATAATTATGGGGATAGATCCTGGAACAAATGTTATGGGGTTTGGGATTATTAAAATTAAAAATAATAATATGGAGCTCATTGAATTAAATGAGTTGAATCTATCAAAGGAAAAGGATCATTATCTAAAGCTTTCAACAATTTTTAAAAGAACTTCAGAGCTAATAAAACAACATATGCCAGATGAAATTGCAATTGAAGCTCCTTTTTTTGGAAAGAATGTTCAATCAATGCTTAAACTTGGAAGAGCTCAAGGAGTTGCAATGGCGGCGGGATTAAATTTTAAGATTCCTGTTACAGAATATTCTCCCAAAAAAATAAAACTTTCTATAACTGGAAATGGAAATGCAAGTAAAGAACAAGTTGCAAAAATGTTACAGAGTTTGTTGAAAATAGAAACCTTACCTAAAAAACTTGATTCGACTGATGGACTTGCAGCAGCAGTTTGCCATTTTTATAATTTTAATAAAAAATCAAATGAAAAAAAATATAGTGGATGGTCAAGTTATATTAATAAAAATCCAGATAAGGTTGATTAATTATCTTCCAAAATGTTTATAAAAATTTTGAATAGCATCAATACCTAGATAAAAATTTTTAATTCCAAAATGTTCATTCGGTGAGTGAATAGAATCACTATCTAAACCAAAACCCATTAATATTGATTTTAATCCTAACACTTCATCAAACATTGGAACTATAGGAATACTCCCTCCATCCTTTTGAGGTATTGGTTCAACACCAAAAGTATCTTTATATGCTCGAATAGCACAGTTATAAGCTCTTGAATCTTCAGGCGTAACATATGGGCTTCCACCATGATGCTTAGTAATTTCAACATTTATTGAACTTGGAATAATAGATTTTATATGCTCTGTAAATAGGTCACTGATTTTATTCCAATCCTGATTTGGAACTAGTCGCATTGATATTTTTGCACTTGCTTCACTAGCAATTACAGTTTTAGAACCTTCACCAGTATATCCTCCCCATATTCCATTAACATCTAGAGTAGGCCTTATTGATTTTCTTTCCAATGTAGTATACCCTTCTTCACCTTTTACATCATCTATTCCTAGGGACTCTTTGAAAGACTCGACATCAAAATTTGATTTCTTTTCAATTTCTTCTCTTCTATTGTTATCTATATTTATAACATCATCATAAAAACCAGGAATAGTTATTTTTCCATTATCATCAATAAGAGACGTTATGATTTTTGCCAATGCATTAGCAGGATTATAGATTGTTCCACCATATGTTCCAGAATGTAAATCTCTATTAGGACCTATTACTTTTATTTCCATATATGACAAACCTCTTAAACCAACAGTTAATGTAGGGTTGTTAATATTACTTAATCCAGTATCAGATATAAGAATTATGTCTGCATTTAATTTTTCCTTATTGTTTTTAATAAACTCTTCAAGATTATTACTTCCAACTTCTTCCTCACCTTCAATCATAAATTTAACATTGCAATTTAAGTTATCGTTTCTAACCATTAGTTGAAATGCTTTTATATGCATATAGACTTGCCCTTTATCATCACATGCTCCCCTAGCAAAAATTGCTCCATCTGGATGAATTTCAGTCTTTTTTATAACAGGTTCAAATGGGGGGCTTGTCCATAAATCTATTGGATCAGGTGGTTGAACATCATAATGACCGTAAACTAATATAGTAGGATATTCTTCATTAATTATTTTTTCACCATACACAATAGGATGACCTTTTGTTTTGATAACCTCAGATGAATCGCAGCCAGCTTTTATAAGAGATTTAGATACCCAATCGGCAGTTTTATTTAGATCATCTTTATAATTTGAATCAGCACTTATTGATGGAAATTTTAAAAATTCTAATAACTCTTCTAAGAATTCTTTTTTTTGTTCTTCAGTTATATTATTCATCATTATTTATTATAAAAAACTTAACTATATTTGTCATCCCTTAATGCGGGTGTGGTGAAATTGGTAGACACGCTAGACTTAGGATCTAGTGCTTAACGGCATGGGGGTTCGAGTCCCTTCACCCGCACTTTTTAATTTCCACCAGAATTATAACCAGCACCTTTTATGAATCTTCCAGAGTATTCTCCTGTATGTTCACCATTAGAGATAACTTCTACACCATTAACAAAAACATTTTCTATACCTTCTGCATACTGAAGAGGTTCTTCGAAAGTAGCATTATCTCTAACATTATTGGGATCAAAAATTACAACATCTGCAAAATAATTTTCTTTTAATAATCCCCTGTCAGATATCCCTAGATTTTCTGCAGGAAGACCAGAGAGTTTTCTGATTGCTTCCTGAAGTTCTAATAAGCCTTCATCCCTAGTATATTTTCCGATAACTCTTATAAAACTTCCAAATGCTCTAGGATGTGTTATGAAATCTTCTGATATATCAGAATATGAACCAGCATCTGAATCAAATGAGACCCATGGTAACTGAATTTTTTTTCTAATATTCTCTTCACTCATACTAAAGTAGATACATTGAATTCTACTACCATCTTCAATAATTAAATTAACAATAGCCTCTTCTGGTGATTCGCCTCTAAACTTAGCAGCTTCAGCAATAGTCATGCCTCTATATTTATCGGCCATAGACTTTTTATTAAACCCAACCATTAGTATACCCTCTGGTGGTTGTTCAGAAAGCTCTTTTCTAATATCTGCGAAAAGTCTTTTTCTTATTTCAGGTCTTTTCATTCTATTTATCCATGCTTCTCTTCCGCCTTCTTGAACCCAAGTTGGTATAACACCAGTAAGTCCAGTAGAACTTGCAGTATATGTATACATATCTGCTGTAATTTTTAATCCTCTAGACCTAGCTTCCTCAACTTTTGAAATAACAGAGTCTAATAAATGATAATTTGCTTGTCTAGAAGCCTTAAGATGATATATTTCTGCTGGTATATTTGCCTGTTCTGCTATCTCAATTAATTCATCTACTGCTGAAAGAATCCTCGAATCTTCATTTCTCATATGTGATATATATCTTCCTCCATACGCAGATGCAACTTTAGAAAGCTCAATTAATTCATTTGTATCTGCATAATCAGCTGGAGCATAAATTAGTGAAGATCCAATACCAATTGCACCTTGTTCCATAGCTAATTTTACAATGTTTCTCATTGATTCCATTTCTTCATCTGTTGCTTTTCTATTTGCGTATCCAATTTCTTGAATCCTTACAGTAGTTGCACCTAGATAAGAAGCAATATTTGTAGAAACACCATTATCTTCGAGTGTCTGCATAGCCTCACCAAATGAAACATAAGAGTTATCCTCAATATTTCCAGATGGACCAGGAGAAGTTCCCTCACCAAATACTTCAAGAGTTACACCTTGCTTTAGGTCACTTAAAGATCTTCCATCATCCATTAGGGTATTATATGCCCAACTTAACATATTGATAAATCCTGGAGAAACAGCTTTATCGGTTGCATCTATAACTTTATCTGCAATGAAGTTTTTGTTTTTACCAACATATATAATTTTATCGTTTGAAATTGCTACAACTCCTTTATAAGGTTTATCTCCAGTTCCATCATAAATCATCCCATTTTCTATTAGAATGTCACAATTTTGAGGATCGTTAGAACATGAGAAAATAAGGATTGACGCTAAAACAAGAATTCTTTTCATTTTTCAACTATACTTAACAATTTATTAAAAATTTCAGTGTTTTCATAAATTCCTTTGAATAAGTGAGCATTAGGGCCAAAACTAAAAACAGGTACCATTGATGCAGTATGGTTTGGGGTAGCAAATCGGTTTTTAATTGTAGAACTAGATAAGTCTCCTCTTACTATAGCAGCTCCACCTGTTTCATGGTCAGCTGTTACTACAACTACAGTATTCTTGTCTTTTTTTGCAAATTCTAGAACAACTTTGATTGTTTGATTAAATTCAAGGAATTGTGAGATCATATATTCTTGGTCATTATCATGTCCACCCCAATCAATTTGTGAGCCTTCAATCATAATAAAAAATGGCTTGCTTAATTCTTTAAGTTTTTTAAGGGTTGCTTCAGTTGATCTTGCAAGGTAAGATTCTCTTCCTTTAAAATCCTCTATAGGCTCATCTTCTCTATAGGAGTAATTCACTCCTTTATAAGAATAATAAGGCTCATCTTTAGCAGTAAAAAACCCTATATAATTAGATTTATTTTTTTCATAGTCAGAAATATTATATACAAATTCATAGCCATTTTCAGTCATTTCATTTATTATATTTCTTTTGTCTTCTCTTGAATTAAAATATTGTTCACCACCGCCTACAAAATAATTAATTCCACTTTTTGTCATTTGATCAGCAATATCTTCATATTTATATCTATAGTCAATATTTGCAAAAAATGCTGCTGGTGTAGCATGAAGAATATTTGAGGTTGCAATTAATGCAGTAGAATAACCTTTATCCTGACATATGGAAAGTATAGATTTTAAAGGATTGCCCATATGATCTAGACCTAAGACATAATTCTGTGTTTTTTTTCCAGATGACATAGCAGTTCCTGCTGCAGCTGAATCTGTAACTAAATTGTCATATGAGTGAGTTTTTGATAATCCAATATATTGAAAATCTTCTAATGCAATCTTATTATTATTTGAATACATTCCAGATGTAATCTGAGTTAGTCCCATTCCATCTCCAATCATAAAAATAATATTTGGTGATTCTGATTCTTGTGAGAAAACATCAAATGATATAACAAAAAATAAAGCTAGAATTATATTTTTTTTCATGTTTCAAATGTAGGTTTATTTTTTTAGCCTAGTTTAAACTTTTAGTTAAAGCTTTTATTATAGTTTTTGAACCACCACTATTAGAATAAATATATTTTTTGTTTATTTCTCCCATTTTTATTCTATCAGTTTTATCAGATATTAAATTATTAAAAATATCATCAAATTCAATCTTTGAATTTACACTTTTTACTCCTCCTAGTTTAACTAATTTTTCAGCCTCAGCAAACCCTTTATAATTCTTTCCTATTATAACAGGTATGGCAAATACAGCTGCTTCTAGTATGTTGTGAAGTCCTGAATCACCCATTCCTCCTCCAATATATACAATATCAGCAAATTTATATAAGTGTTTTAATGAACCGATAGAGTCAATAATTAATATTTTTTTACTAGAATCTAAATCTTGATCAATTCTTGAATATCTAACTGATAATGATTGTGTTTTTTTCTCAAGGTTTTCTATATCTGACGCAATTACATTATGAGGAGCAATTATTGTTTTAAGATTACCACTTTCCAATATTGACTTTAAAAAAATATCATTATCTGCTTCCCATGAACTGCCAGCAATAAAACAAATGTCATTATTAATAAATTTCTTAATAGAATCAAACTTTTTTTCTTGTTTAGCTATCTCTTTAACTCTGTCAATTCTTGTATCACCCGTAATAGAAACATTATTTATGTGATTTAGGTTCAGTAACTCTTTAGAGCTTTTATCTTGTACAAAAAAATAATCTATTTGTTTAAGTTTATTAAGAAACCATTTTCCATATGGTTGGAAATAGAACTGTGATTTATAAAATTTACTTGAAATGGAATATATAGGTATCTCTTTTTTCTTTAATTCAATTAGATAATTTGTCCAGATATCATTTTTTACAAATACAGCTACATTAGGATTTATTTTATTGATGAAATTTTTTGCATTTTTCTTTGTATCAAGAGGGAGGTATACTCTTTCAACAATGTTATAATTTAATGAGGATTTAAAACCTGAAGGAGAAAAGAAGCTTATTAATATTTTTAAATTATCATTCTCTGACTTAAGTGTTTCAACTATTGGTTTAATTTGCTCAAACTCTCCTAATGATGCAACATGGAACCATATTGACTTATCATTTGGCTTTATTTTTTCTTCAATTGAGTCTAAAGAAGAGGCTCTATCTTTAAAAAAAATATTTAGTTTTTTAGAGAATAATCGAAATGGCTGTAATGCCAGAATTATAATATTGATTGATATGTTATAAATAAATTGCAATTAAAACTTTTTCCAAAAATACTTTATTAAATTTGTTTTTGAAAAAATGAAGAAAATAAACATGGTTGACCTTCAGGGTCAATACAAAAAAATTAGATCGGAAGTTAATAGAGAAATCAAGAAAGTTCTTAAATCTGCAACCTTTATTAATGGTCCTATTGTTAAAGAATTTGAATTAAATTTAAAAGATTTTTTAGGAACAAAAAATGTCATCCCTTGTGCCAATGGAACTGATGCTCTTCAAGTAGCTCTTATGTCTTTAGGTGTAGAAAAGGGAGATGAAGTAATTACCACCAATTTTTCTTTTGCATCTACAATTGAAGTTATTCTTCTTTTGGGGCTAAAACCAATTTTAGTTGATATTGATCCTAAAACATTTAATATAGACCCAACAATGATTGAAAAGAGAATAACTAATAAAACTAGAGCTATTATACCTGTTCATTTATATGGTCAATCTTGTAGAATGAATGAAATTATGGAAATAGCAAAAAAAAATAAATTATTTGTTATAGAAGATAATGCACAAGCTCTTGGATCAAAAGTTAAATTATCAAATTCAACAAAAGTAATGTCTGGAACAATTGGTGATATTGGGACAACATCATTTTTTCCTTCAAAAAATTTAGGAGGATATGGGGATGGAGGAGCAATTTTTACAAATTCAGATGATCTAGCACTTAAAATCAGAGGGATTGTTAATCATGGTATGTATAAAAGATATTATCACGATGAAATTGGTGTTAATTCAAGACTTGATTCTATCCAGGCTGCTATTTTAAATGTTAAATTAAAATATCTTAATGTCTACAATAACAGAAGAATAGATGCAGCAAATGATTATAATTCGAGACTTGAATCAATTAATGAAATTGAAATACCTTATATAGAATCTAGTACTGATTCTCATATTTTTCATCAGTATACTATAAAAGTAAAAAAT
>Ga0310123_10004133_pt1 | contig 11062 bp, 9 predicted proteins | sample CB6_AW_1057_MG_FD_203505 | JGI IMG/M metagenome (GOLD analysis project Ga0310123, IMG submission 203505) | Marine microbial communities from Western Arctic Ocean, Canada - CB6_AW_1057 | ecosystem: Environmental > Aquatic > Marine > Oceanic | place: Canada: Western Arctic Ocean | collected...
AAGATTCCATCCGGCGAGATTACCAACCTGCTGTACCTGCGACACCTGGCGGCAAAGGGCCGGCCGGCCATCATGTCCACGGGCATGGCGACAATGGCTGAGGTCGACACGGCGATGACGATTTTTTTGAATGCCGGCATGGCGGAGCGCGTTGTTCTTCTGCATTGTGTAAGCAATTATCCGGCCGACGCCGGCAATGTAAATCTGCGGGTACTGGCGACGCTGGCGCAGGAGTTCGGTGTGCCGGTGGGCTTATCGGATCATACACTGGGGATCCATATAGCGATTGCCGCGGTTGCCCTAGGTGCTGCCGTAATCGAGAAGCACTTCACATTGGATCGCGGCCTGCCGGGGGCCGATCAGGCAGCCTCGCTGGAACCCGGTGAGCTGACGCAGCTGGTGAGCTGCATCCGTGACGTCGAGGCGGCAATGGGAGACGGACGCAAGCAGCCGGCGGCGAGTGAAGCCGCCACGGCTGCCATGGCCCGTAAGAGTCTGGCAGCTTTCCGAGATCTGGCTTCCGGCCATACCCTGCTTGCCGAGGACATCGCCTGCAAGCGACCCGGTACGGGCATACCGCCGGCCGCTCTGGAGCAGGTTGTCGGACGGCGACTGACACAGCCTTTGCCTGCCGACACCCTGCTGCAATGGGAGCAGTTGACATGAGGCGGATTGGCATCGTTACCGCGGCCCGCTCCGATTACGGCATTTATCTACCCGTCCTGAACGCAATCGACGCAGCGCCAGATCTGGACCTCCTGATCTACGCGACCGGTATGCACCTAGCGCCGGAATTCGGTTTGACCATAACCGAAATCGAAACCGATGGCTTTCGCGTCCATGAACGAATCGATACCCTGTTGTCCAGCGACACGCCTGCCAGCATCAGCAAGGCGATGGGCCTGGGGCAAATCGGATTCGCGCAGGTCTTTCAGCGGCAGAAGCCGGATCTGCTGCTGGTACTGGGCGATCGCTTCGAAATGCACGCCGCCGGTCTGGCGGCATTGCCGTTCAAGATTCCCGTCGCCCATATTCATGGCGGTGAAATCACGGAGGGCGCGTTCGACGATGCCCTGCGTCACAGTCTGACGAAACTCAGCCATCTCCATTTCGTGGCGACGGAAACGTATGGCCGGCGGATCATTCAACTCGGCGAAGAATCATGGCGGGTCGCGGTTACCGGTTCACCGACTCTGGACAGAATCCGCACATCCGTTCTCCCCGGGAAAGACGAACTCGCTCGCCGGTTCGGCCTTGTTCTGGAACCGGCGCCGCTGCTCGTCACGTTTCACCCCGTTACGCTCGAGTATGAGCGCACGGAATATTACTGTGGGGAACTGCTGGCTGCTTTGAAGCAGATCGATCGGCCGACGGTCTTTACGTTGCCGAATGCCGATACGGCCGGGCGCCTCATCATTAACAAAGTGCGGTCGTTTGCCGGCGAACGCGCCGACGATCGTGTAATCGATAATTTCGGGCCAACGGCCTATCTCGCTATGATGCAGCATGCGGCGGTTATGGTGGGCAATTCGTCGAGCGGCATCATCGAAGCGGCATCGTTTCGACTGCCTGTCGTCAATATCGGCAGGCGCCAGCACGGTAGAATCCGGCCGGACAACGTGATCGATGTGGGGTATGCCAGGGAGGACATAACCGGCGGTATCCGACACGCCCTGGACTCGAGCTTCAGAGTTTTCCTAAAAGAGCTGCGAAATCCCTACGGCGATGGTCACGCAGCTAAGCGAATTGTGGAGACAATCCGGACCGTCACACTGGACGACCGCCTTGTCATCAAATCCTTTAATGACATACAACAAGCCGTGAATTCATGAGTACGCGTGTGCTTATAACCGGCGGCGCCGGATTCATCGGTTGCCGACTGGGGCTGGCGCTGGCCGCCGACCCTGATGTCGAAATTGCCGTCACGGACGATTTCCGGCGTGGTCACGACGACGACACATTTCGCGAGTTGTGCCGCTGTCCGAACGTCACCTTCGTTGCCGTCGATCTCTGTGACAGCAACGCGCTCGCTGCGCTGCCGGGTCCGTTCGATTACATATACCATCTGGCGGCCATGGTCGGGGTCGCACGTTGCATGTCACAACCGTATGACGTGCTGTGCAATAACATTCGCTCGACGCTGAACGTTGTCGAATTTGCACGGCGCTGGGCCTGTCGCAAGCTGCTGTTTGCCTCCACATCGGAAGTGTACGCCGGCGGTTACGCACTCGAGACGATCGAGATCCCGACAGACGAGCGCGTGCCCGTGGTCATCGACGACGTCACCAATCCCCGCACCACGTACGCCGCCAGCAAGATTGTGGGCGAACAGATGATCATACACGGTTGCCCGTTAAGCGGAATCGGATACGTGATCGTCCGGCTTCACAACGTCTATGGACCGCGGATGGGATATGCACACGTGATTCCTGAAGTCATCAGACGCACCGTCGAAAAGGAGGACCCCATGCGCGTCTATGGGCATGATCAGACTCGTGCATTCTGTTACGTCGATGACGCTGTCGCGGGAATGCGTACTGTCATGGATAACGTGTCAAACGAAATCATCCACATCGGAACGGGCGAGGAAACGGGTATTGCCGATCTTTACGAGATGGTTCTTTCACGCATGGGCCACAATCCCGAGAGGATACCGGCGCCGGCGCCGGTCGGGTCGGTCGCGCGACGATGCCCGGACGTCAGCCGCATCCGGAAATTGACGGGATGGAAACCGAACACGACGTTGGCAGAAGGGCTGGAGACAACCTGCTTGTGGTATCAGACGGATCTGCATCTCACGGGAGCGGCGGCAGAGCATGCGTGATCAGTACATACCACTGTCAGTTCCCCATTTGACGGGGCGGGAAGAGGAATACGTGGTCGATTGCATCCGCAGTAACTGGATTTCTTCGGTCGGAGACTACGTTGCCCGATTCGAGAAGGAATTCGCCGCCTATGTGGGCACACCCCACGCGGTCGCCGTCATGAACGGCACCGCCGCTCTGCATTTGGCTCTGCTGCTCGGCGGTGTCGATGCCGGCACCGACGTTTTTGTTCCGTCCCTGACATTCGTGGCGCCGGTGAACGTGGTTCGCTACGCCGGCGCCCACCCGGTCTTCGTCGACGTGGACTCGGACACAATCGGGATTTCGCCGCAGTCGATATCAACATATATCGAAGCAAACTGTGAAACGGATGAAAGCGGGCTTCGCAATCGCATCACAGGCCGTTATATCCGCGCGATTATCGCGGTGCACTTGTACGGCAGCGTCTGTGACCTGGCGGCATTGTCGGAGTTGGCACGATGCTACGGCTTGTCTCTCATCGAGGATGCGGCCGAGGCTGTCGGCTGCCGTTTCGGACGGAGCCATGCGGGTGTTGTGGGGGACTGCGGATGCTTCAGTTTCAACGGCAACAAGGTACTTTCGACGGGCGGTGGCGGTATGTTGGTGACGGCGGACGAGCGGAAAGCGGCCCGCGCTGCTCACCTCTCGACGCAGGCAAAGACCGATCCATTCAACTATGTTCACGACGAGATCGGTTACAATTATCGAATGACGAATATCCAGGCAGCAATCGGTGTCGCTCAGCTCGAGCATTTGGATGAGATGCTTGCTCGCAAACGCGCTGTATTCGACCGATACGCAGATGCCTTTTCGCGCCTAGGCACTGTCCGCCTGCTGCGCCCGCAGCCGCCTGTCACCAGCAATTGCTGGCTGGCGCTGCTGCAAATAGATTCATCGGAGAAACAGCGGTTTATCAAGAGCATGGAAGCAGCCGGCATCCAGACACGGCCCATGTGGTCGCTGGCGCATGAGTTGCCTATGTACACCGGCTACCCCGGAACCGATCTCGAGAATTCCGAGTATTTCCATGAGCATACCTTCTGTCTGCCGTGTCAATCCGGAATGTCGGAAAGTGAGGTCGACCGCGTTGTCGGCGCGGTGGAAGAATTTGCTGCCGGGGCGACGGTGTGAGGCAGGCACTGATCATCGGCAGCGGCGGTCATGCGGCGTTAGTCATCGACGCGTTGAAAGCAGCGACGCGGCCGGTCCCGATTCGTGGCATCGTAGATCGGGCGCCGGGCGCCGTGGGAACGGAGGTTCTCGGAGTGCCGATTCTTGGTACGGACAAGCTTCTCGAGTCGTTGAGCGCAGCGTGCGACACTGCGTACATCGGAATCGGCGCCACTCGGTCAGAAGGTTGCCGCCGCCGCGCCGAGGTATTCGCACATATCCGCAGTCTCGGGTACGCCGCACCGGTATTGATTCATCCGTGCGCCGTGGTTGCGGCCTCCGCAGAAATCGGATCGGGCACCCAGATATTTGCCGGGGCCGTTATACAGCCCCGTGCGCGGATTGGGTGCAACGTCATCATTAATGCCGGTGCGCTAGCCGAACACGACTGCACGATCGGCGACAATTCCTGTCTGGGGCCGGGTGCCCGGCTCTGCGGCGGTGTGATTGTTGGTGAGCAGACGTTTATCGGCGCCGGCACGACAGTAATTCAAAACATCCGGATTGGACCTGGAACAACCGTCGGCGCCGCGGCTGCCGTGGTCGACAACCTCCCGGGAAACGTCGTTGCAGTCGGTGTTCCGGCACGGATCCGGGACCCGGCCGGTCCGGAGCAGGAAATGTAATATGATGGATTCGGAGCAACTGAAGACTTTCTGCGTTGCACCCGCGACGCCGTTGATCGAGGCGATGAAACGGATGAACGAGGCAGGTTATCGCGTGCTGTTTGTCACCGACGGATCACTGGGCCTGCTTGGAATTCTATCGGCAGGCGATGTGCGCCGATGGATTGTCAATAGTGGCGGGATGATCGATGTGACAATCGAAAACGTCTATAATCGACGGCCCCTGACGCTCGCCCCGGGATTCAGTGTGGATGAGGTCCGAAAGCTTTCCCTGGAGAAAGAAATATTGGAATTCCCGGTTGTCAATGCCGAAGGCAAGTTGTGCGACGCGGTCATCTGGTCGCACATTTTTAACGATGGTAAACGAGATCGGACGGCGCCGTTGCGTGATGTACATACCGTCATCATGGCCGGGGGCGTCGGCAGCCGGATGCGGCCGTTTACGAACATTCTGCCAAAACCCCTGCTGCCATTAGGCGAGCGAACTGTATTGGAAGAAATCATGGACGGTTTCCATGCCCTCGGCACGGAGAGGTTTCACGTGATCATTAACCACAAAAAGGGCATGATTCTCTCATATTTCGAGAACATCAAGACGCCGTACGCCATCAATTTTATCGATGAGGGGGGCTTCCTTGGAACCTGCGGCGGCATCAGCAAGGTTCCACTCGATTCTATTTCCGACGACTTCATTCTCAGCAACTGCGACACGATCCTCGATGCCGATTTCGCCGGCATCTACCGCTTTCATCGTGAGAATCGTAACGAGATCACGATGGTCTGCACGGTCCGGGATTTCACGATTCCTTACGGCGTTGTCGAGCTCAACGACGCGGGACAGATCGACCGGGTCATTGAGAAGCCGTCGCACAACTACCTAGTCAACACCGGTGTGTATGTCCTAAATAAACGGGTGATCGACTCAATTCCCAGGGATAGAGTCTACCACACAACCGACCTCATCCGCGAGACCATTGAAGCAGGCGGCCGAACGAGTGTTTACCCGCTGCCGGCGGCGGCCCGTCTGGACACTGGGCAGTGGGAGGAGTACTTCGAGACGCTTGTGCGCTGCCAGCAACCTGTGGATTCGGCACCCGTATAATGGCATTCGTTCGAATAATTCCACGTATAGATATCAAGGGGCCCAATCTGGTCAAGGGCATCCATCTGGAAGGGCTTCGCGTGTTGGGCCGCCCCGATGTCTTCGCACGATACTTCTGCGAAAGTGGTGCCGACGAGTTGATTTACATGGACGTCGTGGCGAGTCTATACGGCCGCAACAGTCTCAAAGACTTCATCGCACAGACGTCGCGTGAGATCTTTGTGCCGCTGACCGTTGGCGGCGGTCTGCGGTCGCTGGACGACATTCGTGATGTCCTGCGGGCGGGAGCCGACAAGGTTTCCCTGAATACAGCGGCAATAAACAATCCGGATTTGGTCGCACAGGCTGCCCGGCATTTCGGATCTTCGACCGTACTCGTATCAATCGAAGCAGCACGGCAACCGGATGGCTCGTACGAGGCGTATACGGACAACGGTCGCATGGAGAGCGGACGCGATGTTTTCCAATGGGCGCGAGAGGTCGAACGATTAGGTGCCGGCGAGATCATGATAACCTCGATTGACCGCGAGGGGACGGGATCGGGGTACGATGTGGAATTGACCCGGCGGATCTCCGAATCAGCCGCAATCCCGGTAATAGCTTGCGGCGGGGCCGGCCAGCCGGCGGATATCGCCCAGGTGATCAAGAGCGGCAAGGCCGATGCGGTCAGCGCCGCATCCGTTTTCCATTATGACTGCATTCGACAAAACGGCAGTCTGAAGGGGTTTACCGGCGAAGGTAACGTCGAGTATTTGCAGCAGGTGGCGGCAGGCGACCGCGCCGGCTTCTCCATGGTTGAAGCCACGAGTATTCGGGCATTGAAACGCGAACTTCTGGCCAACGGAATTAATTGCCGAATGGACACGGAGGCATATGCAAAGCACTGATACGGATCGGCCAAGGATTGCGATCGTCGATTTCGGAATGGGCAACCTGTACAGTGTCAAGCGTGCGTGTGAGCACTTCGGGCTGACCGCTGACATCACGTCAAAATCGCGGCAACTACAAGCGGCAGACGCAGTGGTTCTGCCGGGGGTCGGCGCTTTTGGGGATGCCATGGACACGCTGCGGCAGCTGGATCTGATCGGGCCGCTGAAAGATATCGCTGCATCGCCGACGCCGTTGCTTGGGATCTGCCTCGGGTTTCAATTGCTCATGGACGGTAGTACCGAGTTTGGTGAGCATCGTGGGCTCGGCATCATTCCCGGAGTGGTCGTCGGACTCCGCGAAACGATCGGCGCGGACAGCGCTGTCAAGATTCCCCATGTGGGATGGAACCGAATCAAGAAAACCCGTGATCAGCGGCAACCTGAATCAGAAGGCATCCGTGTCGCCGGTGACTGGGGGAACGCCCCGCTCTCCGGCGTCCCGGATGATGCCTTCCTGTACTTCGTTCATTCCTACCACGTCGTTCCCGAGGACGCGAGAATGACACTGGCAGTAACCACTTACGGCGGCGCTGAGTTTTGCGCGGCCCTCCAACATGCGAACATATTCGCCTGCCAGTTCCATCCGGAACGGAGCGGTCCGGCGGGGTTGCGGATCTACGAGAGCCTGGCGACATCCCTGACGGCCATCGTCCCGCAAGATTGAGAAAATTCGGATCAACGCGATGACCGACTCCCACGACACCTTTCTCGGCCTCCCGCAAGACGTGGTTTTTTGCCAACGTTGTGTGATGTCGAATCAACGGCCCAGCTCCTACCCGGAGTTCAAGCACACCCGCAATCGGATTACCCCCACGCTCCATATAGACGCCGACGACGTATGTGATGCCTGCCGTTACGCGGATAGGAAAAAACAGATCGACTGGAACGCACGCGAAGAGGAGTTGTGCCGACTCCTGGACAAGCATCGACGGAATGACGGGAGGTACGACTGTCTTGTTCCTGGCAGTGGCGGAAAAGACAGCGCCTACGCCGCTCATGTTCTCAAGTACAAGTACGGAATGCATCCGCTGACGGTCACCTGGCCGCCTATTCTGTACACTGATTACGGCTATGCGAACTTTCGAGACTGGATTAACATCGGCGGCTTTGATAATGTGACGATCAATCCGAACGGACGGGTTCATCGGCTACTAACTAAATTGGCGATAGAGAATCTGCTGCATCCGTTTCAGACTTTCATCCTCGGTCAAAAAAACCTGATACCAAAGATTGCTATAAAGCACGATCTGCCGTTGGTATTCTATGGCGAGCCGGAAGCCGAATATGGGAGCCCGATTGCTGAAACTGCGACCTCGCTGCGAGATGCTTCCTATTATGCCATGGAGGACCTGGAACATGTTCATCTCGCGGGTGTTGCGGTGCCGAAACTCCTCGAGAAGTACGATCTCGAATTGAACGATCTTGCGGTTTACCTCCCGGCCGATCATCGGGAACTCGAACAATCGCGGATCGAAGTTCAGTATCTCGGCTATTATCTAAAGTGGGTTCCCCAAGAGGCATACTATTACGCTGTCGAACATACGGGATTCAGGGCTCGGCCGTTCCGCTCGGAGGGCACCTACAGCAAGTATAACAGCATTGATGATAAGATTGACGATCTTCACTTCTACACGACGTACATCAAATTCGGCATCGGGCGGGCCAGTTATGAGGCGTCTCAGGAAATCCGGAATAATCATCTCACACGAGAAGAGGGCATCGCCCTGGTGCGTCGCTTCGACGGCGAAGTACCCGAACGTTATGTGAAGGAGGTTCTCGATCACATCGGCATGGAAGCCGACCATTTCTTCCATCTCTGCGACAGCTGTCGGTCGCCGCATCTCTGGCGAAAGAAGGGAGATAGCTGGGAATTGCGGCATCGCGTCTCGTGACCGCGGAAGTCGGGCGACTAAGAGACAGAACCCGTTGAGGCGTCATACCATAATATTTGTGGAAAACCTTAATGTCCCGGTCCTCTTACGGTTGGCATTTTTTCACCGCCGTCATCAGGCGATCATCGTATTGAACTCGATCACACCACGGGCGCGGCGGCTGGCCGATTGGTTGGCCGGCCTTTCGATTCTGCATGCGCGTCCGGAAAGGACCATGTTTTCAGCCGCGGATGTGGTAACCGCGGATGGTAATTCAGCGACGATCTGGAACGCAGTGTATTACCTGCCCCGCATTCTGCGGCAGATACAGGACGACGTCCTCGAAAAGCATCCGTTGCTCTGCAGAGCCGGAAAGATCTGGCCGAAGGCGCAGCTTCAACTTTACATTATGAAGACCCTGGAAAGCTGGATGACGCGTCCTTCGTTGAAAATCTGCATCGTGAACTGGCTCATCCGGACACGGTTTTATGAGATGCATCGGCCGGTAACGCTGCTGGTGCCGCGCACCGTTTTCTTTCCGTATCTGCGCTCCTTTGCCGCAACCAACGGCATCCGACTTGCCGGTTACAGCAGACCGACTGCGGCACTGTCGGCAATCGGCAAGGAACTCCTCAGAATCGCCGTGAAGCTTCCGAAGATCCCGTTACGCAAGCCAGTCGCATTTGCATGCCGCGGCGGGCAAGCGGCAGCAACGGCTGCAAATCCCGTGCAGACCGCCTGCGGGCGGCGGAGCCGGATTGCGGTCGCCGGAACGGGGCGGCCGCCGAGTCTCGATCACGGCGAGCGCTCAGACCTGTTCTGGCTGCCCGCGCTAAAGGGCGCCCGTCCGGATATTCTCACGTATTTCAGTCGTGTCGATACACCCGTGAGCGATGGGACTCTCACCGAACTGCGGGCAGCAGGCATAGAGTGTATCGCCCTTCACGAGCAGGCTCGCCTGACAAACAAGGTCCCTTTGTGGATGCCCACGCCGAAGAAGAATGCGATACAATCACGCATCTCCCGTCAACTGCTGGCGGCATGGCTGACGAGCGGGACGTTCAGCCGCACTGATTCCCTGTTTCTAGTGGGCCGATTTCTGTACTTCGCGGCCCAGTTCGCCTTCTGGCGTGATTTCTTCGATGCGAATGACGTTCACGTGCTCATTGACAATTTGAGCGGCAGCCCCGAAGATGTCGCTCAAACCGTCGCTTTGAACGATCTCAACGGCGTTAAGGTGGCGTATCAAAGCTCGAACATGGCCATACCGATTGACGTTGCCGTCTGGACACCGGTGAATGTTCAATTCGTCTTTTCGCAACGGCGGTCGAACTGCTTCGCTCCGGAGGAGACCTCTTTGGGTGTCCGCGTTCCCACCGGTTATGTTTTCGATAATGCGTTCGACTTTGTCCGGGACCGAGCCCAACGCTGGCGCAAGCAGTTGACGGGCAAGGGGGCCGTGTACATCCTCTGCTACTTCGATGAGGGCTGGTCCGACGGCCTGTATGCAATCTTGAATCATGAAGACGCAATGCGTGATTACGAGTTTCTGTTTCGCTGGCTGCTGTCGGATTCGACGCTCGGATTGATTCTAAAACCAAAAAAAGCGTCGGCCTTTTTCGCCCGTGTCGCACCTTTAAAGCCGCTGCTGGACAACGCCGTGAGAACCGGGCGTTGTCTTTTTCTGACAGCCGGAAACCAGGTGGCGACGACGATTTTTCCGAGCGAGGCGGCGCTTGCAAGTGATGTTGCGATCGGACTGCTGGCCGGGGCCACGGCATCGCTGGAGGCCCGACTCGCAGGGGTTCCCTCGCTGTTGCTCGCGCATCCGCCGCTGGCGGGTCATCCGTATTATGAGTGGGCGCAGGACTCGGTCATCTTTGAGACCTGGGAGAACCTGAAGGAGGCCGTTGAGAGGCACCGCGCGTCGCCTACGGCTGTCCCGGGGTTCGGCGACTGGAGCCCGGTCATCGATGCGATTGACCCATACCGCGATGGGCGTGCTGCCGAACGCATCGCTCTCTACATTCATTGGTTGGTCAACAGACTCGATGAAGGCATGAATTGGCGGGACGCCGTACAGGACGTTACCCGCCGCTACAATGAACGGTGGGCGGAAGAGCCGACGCAAGAAACCGACGGCGCCGACAGGGTGGGGCGCGCATGAGTCTCGTACTCAACATGTTGCCAACTGTATCGGGTCGATCCGCGATGATCGGCGGGGCCGGGATGTTATCATGAAGACGGTCGCCTTTATCCCGGTCAAGCAGACCAGCAAACGGGTTCGCTCGAAGAATTTCCGTTCCTTCTGCGGCGTGCCACTCTACCAGTGGTTTCTCCGCAAGCTCAGCGACGGCGCCGTGCCATTCGACGAGATATATGTAGACACAGACAGCGATGAGGTTGCCGATTACGCGATCGCGCATGGGCTGCGGCATTTGCCAAGGGATCCGAAACTAGCGGAGGACACCGCCAATGGGAATGATCTGTTGGTGTACGAGGCCGAGAACGTGATCGC
>Ga0310123_10004134_pt1 | contig 11058 bp, 6 predicted proteins | sample CB6_AW_1057_MG_FD_203505 | JGI IMG/M metagenome (GOLD analysis project Ga0310123, IMG submission 203505) | Marine microbial communities from Western Arctic Ocean, Canada - CB6_AW_1057 | ecosystem: Environmental > Aquatic > Marine > Oceanic | place: Canada: Western Arctic Ocean | collected...
CGGAAGTCGGAGATGGCACTTTCGAATGAGGTGATCTCGATCTTGACCGCCGCCTCCTTGGCCCGTCGGCTGATGCCGCCGAGTACCGGGACTAGGATCGCGGCGAGGATGCCGATGATCACGACCACCACCATGATCTCCACCAGCGTGAAACCGCTGCGGGGCGAGTGGGTCGGGGGATGGGAGTTCTGAGCGTGCATTAGATTGCCTATTGCGGGTTGGCCCGGCGAGGGGGGGAACTGTTTGGGCCCGCTTGTGTTGAGCGTCTAGGAGAGTTCGTTGAGCAGCTTGACCAGGGGCATGAACAGCGCGATCACTATGAAGCCGACGATCAGGCCCAGCACGACGACCATGATCGGTTCGAGCATGCTGATCAGCCCGTCGACCGCCACGGCCACCTCCTCGTCGTACACCTCCGCCACCTTGTACATCATGGTGTCCAGGGCACCGGTCTCCTCGCCCACGTCCACCATATTGACCACGATGTCGTCCACGATTCGTGCCTCGCGCAACGGGATCGCGATCGATTCACCCTCGCGGATCGCCGAGTGGATGTTGTCAAAGGCCCGCCTGAAGACCGTGTTGCCCGCCGTGTCGCGGGCGATGGTTAATGCCTCGAGGATCGGCACCCCCGAGGCGATCAGGGTTCCGAGTGTGCGCATGGTCCGCGCGACGGTTGATTTCTGGAGGATCTTGCCCAGCAGCGGGAGCTTCAGCGCAATCCAGTCGATCACAAACGCCCCCGTCTTGTTCTTCTTGATCAGCTTGATCGTCAGCACGAACGCGATCGGGGAGATCACCAGGACCCACCAGTAGGTGGCGAACCAGTCGCTGGCGTTGAGCAGCACGATGGTGATTTCGGGCAGCTCGACGTCGAAGCCCAGGAAGATCTTCTTGAACTTCGGGATGATGAAAACCATGATGCCCGAGACGATCAGGATGGCGACGGTGACCACCGCGGCGGGGTAGATCATCGCCCCGACCACCTTCCGCTTCAGGCTCTGGGCCCGTTCCTTGAACTCGGCGAGTCGCTGCAGGATCACCTCCAATGCGCCACCGGCCTCGCCGGCCTTGACCATGTTGACGTAGAGGTCATCGAAGGCCTTGGGCTGCTTGGCCATGGCTTCCGAAAGCGTGCTGCCGCTCTCGATGTCCTCGATCACGCCCATGAGCGAGCTCTTCAGAGGGCCGGGCTTGGACTGTCCTTCGAGGATCATCAGGCTGCGGAGGATCGGGAGTCCGGCGTCCTGGAGCGTGGAGAGTTGCCGGGTGAAGGTGCACAGCTGCTTGGATCGGACCTTGCCGAATGAGAAGCCTCCTCCAGCCTTGCGGCGGCGGGGCCCCTTCCGCTTGTCGTCCTTATCCTTCTTCTTTTTCTTCTTCCGCCCCTCTTCAGTGATCTTGGTCACGAACAGGTCCTGTTCGCGGATCAGCTGCTGAGCTTCACCCTCGGACTCGGCGTCGATCGTCCCGGTGACTTCGGCACCGGCGTGGTCCATCGCCTCGTACTTGTAACTGGGCATCGGCGTCCTACTCCACGTCCTCAAGCACGGTCTCACGTACCACCTCGTCGATGGTCGTGATCCCGTCGAAGATCAGTTTCAGGCCGGCTTCTCGCAGGGAGGTCATCCCCTGGGTTCGGGCCAGGTTGCGGATATCATCGGTCGAGGCGTCGCTGGTGATCAGGTCGCGGATCTCGTCCGTCATATCGAGCAGTTCGTAGATGCCGACTCGACCCTTGTAGCCGCCGTTGTTGCAGCGGCTGCAGCCCTTGCCGTAGTAGAACTTGTACTGACGTGCCTGTTCGATCGGCAGCTGCAGTTCCATCAGCAGTTCGTCGGAAGGTTCGAATTCGGTCCGGCACTCGGCGCAGATCCTCCGCACCAGCCTCTGGGCCAGGATCGCTTCGACGGTGGCGGTGATCAGAAACGGCGGCACCCCCATGTCTCTGAGCCGAGTGATACTCGAGGGGGCGTCGTTGGTGTGCAGGGTGCTGAAGACGAGGTGTCCGGTCAGAGCACTCTGCACGGCAATCTCGGCCGTTTCGTAGTCGCGGATCTCCCCGACCAGGATCTGGTCGGGGTCGTGCCGCAGGATCGCCCGCAGCACGTTGGCAAAGGTGACATCGATGTCGGCATTGACCGGCACCTGCACCAGGCCGTCGATGTCGTATTCGACCGGGTCCTCGGTCGTGATGATCTTGGTCTCGATGTCGTTGAGCTCGGTCAACGCGCTGTAGAGCGTGGTGGTCTTGCCGCTGCCGGTGGGGCCGGTGACCAGCACGATGCCGTTGGGCCGGGTGATCATCAATCGGAAGCGTTCCAGGGTCAGAGGGTCCAAGCCGACCTTGTTGAGATCGAGCTGGACGACGGTGCGGTCGAGCACCCGGCAGACGATCGATTCGCCGAACATCGTCGGCAACACGCTGACCCGCAGGTCGACCGGGTTGCCTCCCACGTTCAGCTCGATGCGTCCGTCCTGAGGCAAGCGTCTCTCGGCAATGTCCAACTCGGCCATCACCTTGATCCGGGTGGTGATCGCGTTGGCGAGGTGCCGGGGTGGAGGGACCATTTCGTAGAGGATCCCGTCGGCACGCACCCGGATCTTGAACTCGTCCTCGAAGGGCTCGAAGTGCACGTCGCTGGCCTGGTCCTTGATCGCCAGCAGCAGCACCATGTTGACCAGCTTGCGGATCGGAGTCGAATCGACCAGCTCCTCCTCGCTGCCGATGTCGTGCTTGCCGGCGAGGATGTCGAAGGCGCCTTCCCCCTCGCTCAACTCGCTCAGCACGTCCTCGATCGAATCCTCCTTGTCCGCGTAATGACGGGCAATGCTCTCCTCGACGTCCTGCATGTTCGAGACCGCTCCGCGGACGTCGAAGCCGAGGAAGTTGCGGAGATCGTCGAGGGCGGCGACGTTGTGAGGATCCCCCATGGCGACAGTCAACAGGTCGTTCTTCAGCGAGATCGGCACGATCTTGTAGATCTCGGCCATCGTCTGAGGCACCAGCTCGAGCACCTTGGGCGGGATGACGGTCTCGCGGAGATTCACCACCGGCATCCCCCACTGCTCGGCCAATGCCTCGGTCACCTGCTCGTCAGTGACCAACTCCAGCCGGACGGCGACCTGCCCGAGCACTTCGCCGGGAGACTGCTTCTGCTCCTCGAGCACGTCCCAGAGCTGATCCTCGGTGAGGTATCCGAGGTCGACCAGGATCTGTCCGATGCGTCGTGTGGCCATGGGTTTCTTGAGGTTGCAGGGGTTGGGTGGTGGGTCGGCTGAGGAACGGATCGTGGTGGGCCGGGAATCCTAGAAGTCGTCCTGCTCCTCCTCGTCGTCGAAGAACTCGTCGTCGTCGTCGAGTTGGCCCTTCTTGGCCAGGACGATTCGGTGAGTCAGGTCGTCGGGCAGGTTCGACTTGGTGACCACCTCGCGTTCATCACAGAGGCCGTCTTTCCAGAGCTGGAAGAGGTGATCGTCGAGCAGTTGCATGCCGTACTTGCGGCCGGTCTGGATCGAGGAGTTGATGCGGAACGTCTTGCCCTCGCGGATCAGGTTCTGGATCGCCGGCGTGAGGATCAGCAGCTCGTAGGCGGCGACACGTCCCTTGGGAAGCTTGTGCAGCAGCTGCTGGCTGAGGATGCCGATCAGGGCGGTCGAGAGCTGGACGCGGATCTGCTCCTGCTGGTTGGACGGGAAGGCGTCGATGATCCGGTTGACGGTGCCCTGGGCCCCGGTGGTGTGCAGGGTGCCGAAGACAATGTGGCCGGTCTCGGCCGCCGTGATCGCACTCTCGATCGTCTCCAGATCCCGCATCTCCCCGACCAGGATCACGTCGGGATCCATCCGCAACGCCCTCCGCAACGCCTCGGCGAACGACGGCACGTCGACACCGATCGCCCGCTGGTTGATCGTGCAGCCCTTGTGCTCATGGTAGTACTCGATGGGATCTTCCAGCGTGATCACGTGGTGATCCATCGTTTCGTTCATGTGGTTGACCATGCTGGCCAGCGTCGTCGTCTTGCCACTGCCGGTGGGGCCGGTGATCAGGAACAGGCCGCGTGGCCGATCGAGCAGCTTCTTGATCGGCTCGGTGGGCAGCCCCAGCTGTTCGAAGGTCAGGAACAGGTTGGGGATCTGCCGCAGCACCATGGCGATGTCGCCACGCTGCTTGAAGACCGCTACGCGGAAGCGGGCCTTGTCGCCGAAGGCGAATCCGAAGTCGGTCCCGCCCACCTCCTGCAACTCCTGCTGGTTCCGCTCCGGAGTGATGCTCTTCATCAAACCGACCATGTCGTCGGCATCCAGGGTCTTGGTTTCGAGCTTGACCAAGCGGCCGTCGAGCCTCACGACGGGTGGCTGCTTGGTGGTGAGATGCAGGTCGCTGATCCCCTCGCGGACCACCGTCTCGAGCAACTTGTCAATCTGAAGTGTCGCCATCGACTTTCCTCTGACACGCCTGTGGTGCCCACTGGCAGCCACCCATTGTTGGTCGCCGACAGAGACGACTCAAGAAAATGCCTCAACACCCCGATGCCGCCCGGTGAGAAGATCGAGGTGATCCACTCGATTGACCGACGCCGGAATGCTCCACAACTCACACAGCAACGAACCGTCAGTGACCACTCCGTTCCAGGCGATGAGCTTCTCCGAGAGTGGTCACACCCTCGAGAACCTTGTCAGCAGCGTCCTCGACCAGAGTCTTCATCCCCAGCAAACGAGCCTGGCGGCGGAGATTCTGAGACGGCTCGCGACGGAATGTCATCTCACGCAACGTCGAATTCATCGTCATCATCTCGAAAACCGCCTTGCGGCCTCGAAATCCCGTGTGCTGACAGTGCTTGCAGCCAGTCCCTCGCATGAAACGCGCCTCGGCCAACTGCTCCTCGGTGTACGAAAAATGCTCCAACTCGGTCGGATCTGGATCGTATTGCTCGGCACACTTTGAACATACGACCCGTACCAATCGCTGGGCCATCACCGCCATCAGACTCGATGCCACCAGAAACGGTTGAACCCCCATGTCCACCAAACGTGTAATGGAACTGGGCGCATCGTTCGTATGTAGCGTACTGAAAACCAAGTGTCCGGTCAAAGAAGCTTGGATTGCCATCTCAGCGGTCTCAACGTCTCGGATTTCTCCGACGAGAATGACATTAGGTGCCTGTCGGAGCATGGCACGGATGATCGAGGCGAAGGTAAAGCCGATGTTGGCTCGGACCTCGACCTGGTTGATGCCCGGCAGCATGTATTCGACCGGATCCTCGGCGGTGATGATCTTGCGGTCGGGCCGGTTGAGTTCTCCGAGTGCGGAGTAGAGCGTGGTGGTCTTGCCGCTGCCGGTGGGTCCGGTGACCAGGAAGATGCCGTTGGGTCGGCGGATGATGTTCTGGAACCGGCGGTAGTTGTCTTCGGAGAACCCGAGGTTTCGGATTCCGACCTTGATGCTGTCCCGATCGAGGATTCTCATCACGACCGCCTGCCCCCAGTTGGTGGGCAGGATGCTGACTCGCAGGTCAATGTCCTTCTTTCCGGCCCGGGTCTTGATCCGGCCATCCTGGGGTCGCCGTTTTTCGGCGATATCCATCCGGGCCATGATCTTGATCCTGGAGACGATGGCTCCGAGCAGTCGTCGCGGCGGGCTGTCTCGTTCCACCAGCGTGCCATCGATGCGGTACCGCACCCGCACGCGGTCTTCAAACGGTTCGACGTGGATGTCGGAGGCCCGCATGGCGACCGCTTCGGCGATCACCAGGTCGACGAGTCGAATGATCGGCGCACTGTCATCGTCCCCGTCGGCGGCCGTCTCCGCCTCGGTGACCTCGGTCGCCGTAAAGTCGATCTGGGTCTCGGTGAATTCCTGCAGCATCGAGTCGACCGACTCGGTTTCACTCTGGCCGTAGTGCCGGTTGATCGCCGTCTGGATCGCTTCTTCGGGTGCCACGGCGACGTTGATTTCGCGATTGAGAATGAACCGCAGCTTATCGAGCACCTCGAAGTTCATCGGGTCACCGATGGCCACGACCAGGTTCTCGCCGTCCATCGCGATCGGGATCACCAGGTGTTCCCGTGCGACGCTCTCGGGGACCATCTCGATCACCGCCGGCACGATTTCGGCACCATCGAGGTTGATGAAGTCGAAGCCGAATTCCGCGGCCTGGAGTGCACCGAGTTCGCTGCTGGTGACGTAGTCGAGTTTGACCAGAGCTTCCTCTGTCTTGATCCCCAACTCGGTCGCCATCTGCTCGGCATCGGCCAATTGGGATTGGCTGATGGCCCCGTCGGTGACCAGTTTATCAAGCCAGTTAGCGGCCATCATGGTGTCTCGAAAGCGGGTGTCGGTATCGACGGAGGTGATCTGCCGCGGGTTTTGCGGCGCGGAGGCCTCCCCCATCCAAATCATGGGACGCGTTTGGGAGGGTGTCAAGTTCGCTCGAAGCCGGCCGTCTCCTGCAGGGACTTGGTCATACGGTCTGACGGGGGGGGGGCGGAGATGCCTGTCCCCTTCAGACGGTTTGGTCGGTGTCACCTTCTGTGAAGTCCGCATCTTCGGTGACCGGTATTCCCTGTACAGCCGGAACCGGTGAAATGGGGACAGGCACGTCCGGCCCGCCTCTGGCGGAGCCGGGTGAGCCAGTCCCTGGCGTGAGGAAGGGCGGGGCGTTGCGTCTGGGGTCCCGGGGTGGAAACCCCGGGGACCCTTCCGGCCCGCCTCTGGAGGGGCCGGGTGAGCCAGTCTCTGGCGTGGGGAGGGGGTGCTTGCCGTTGGCCGCTAGGGTCCTCTAGAATGACCCGTCTCGCGTCCGCCGTCGGCGGGCTCACGGGGCGGTAGCTCAGCCGGGAGAGCGCTGCGTTCGCAACGCAGAGGTCGGGGGTTCGAGTCCCCTCCGCTCCACTCTCCTTCTCCTCACTCGCGCCCGACACGTGTCGATCGTGTCGCTGCCCGGTGACCTGCTGTTGGCTTGCCAGGTGACCCATGACCACGATCACTGGCTTTTCGGTCAGAGACGTCCGCTTTCCCACCTCCGAGCACCTCGATGGCTCGGACGCGATGAACCCCGATCCGGACTATTCCGCCGCGGTCGTCATCCTCGAAACCGACCACCCCGACGGCCTCGCCGGGCACGGGATGGCCTTCACCATCGGTCGAGGCAACCAGTTGTGTTGCCTGGCGATCGAGGCGATTGCCGAAAAAGTTGTCGGGCTGACGCTCGATGAGATCACCTCCGACATGGCCGGCTACTGGCGGATGGTGACCGGTGACAGTCAACTGCGCTGGATCGGTCCCGAGAAGGGCAGCGTGCACATGGCGACCGCGGCGGTGGTCAACGCGACCTGGGACCTGTGGAGCAAGACCCGCGGCTTGCCGCTGTGGCGGCTGGTCTGCGAGTTGACTCCCGCCGAGCAGGTCGGGCTGATCGACTTCCGCTACATCACCGATGCGCTCACGCCCGAACAGGCTCTTGAGATTCTCGAGCGGAACTTCCCCACGCGGCAGCAGCGGATCGACGAGATGCTCGCCGAGGGATTCCCCACCTACACCACCTCGGCCGGCTGGCTCGGATACCCCGACGAGAAGCTCAGACGACTCTGCAGGGAAATGACCTCACGCGGCTGGTCGCACTTCAAGATCAAGGTCGGAGCCTCGCTCGAAGACGACATCCGCCGCTGCCGGATCGTGCGTGAGGAGATCGGGCCGGACCGCAAGCTGATGCTCGATGCCAACCAGGTCTGGGACGTCCCCGACGCGATCGCCTGGATGGAGTCTCTTGCCGAATTCGAACCGTGGTTCATCGAGGAACCGACCAGCCCCGACGACATCCTGGGCTACGCCACGATCGCCCGGGCCGTCCACCCGATCCAGGTGGCCGGCGGCGAGGCCTGCCAGAACCGGGTCACCTTCAAGCAGTTGATGCAATCGGGAGGACTGGGGGTCTGCCAGATCGACAGTTGCCGGCTGGGTGGGGTCAACGAGGTGATGGCGGTCCAACTGCTGGCCGCGAAGTTCGACATCCCGGTCTGCCCTCACGCCGGAGGAGTCGGCCTGTGCGAACATGTCCAGCACCTGGCCATGATCGACTACATCTGCATCGGGGCGTCGCTTGAGAACCGCCTGGCCGAGTATTCTGATCACCTGCACGAGCACTTCGTCTACCCGCTCGAGATGCGCAACGGCCGCTACATGCCTCCGAAATCGCCCGGATACAGCACCGAGATGAAACCCGAATCACTCGAAGAATTCGAATTCCCCAATGGAAGAGCCTGGCATCAGACCCATCCACACGCTGGATCCTCATCATGATCAGACGCCTGCTGACGCTTGCAGTTCTGGCCACACTCCCCTCGGTCGCCTGGGCCCAGGCCGTCCCCGAGGCGGCTCCGCTACGGTCTGCCGGCGACCGCCCGGTCGACATCCGCCACCTCAAGCTCGAACTCGATGTCGATCTGAAGCGAAAACGCATCTCCGGCACCGCCACGCTCGACCTGGTCATCCTGCGTCCGCTGACCACCATCCGGCTCGATGCCGTCAACCACCAGGTCACCGCCGTCCGCGGCCGGCGAGGCGAGGACAAGCCGGTGGTCTTGGATTTCGAGAACACCGGCCGAGAGATCCTGGTGCACCTGAAGGCTCGTGCCGCGGCACGCGACGCCTGGCAACTGGCCATCGATTACTCGGTCACCAACCCCGACACCGGCCTGCACTTCTTCGGACCGTCGAAGACAACCCCCAAGCAGCCGTTGATGGTCTGGAGCCACGGCGAACCGATCTCCAACCGATACTGGTTCCCGTCGCAGGATCACCCGGCCGAGCGGCAGTCGTCGGAGATCATCGCGACGGTGCCTGCGGGGATGGAGTGCCTGTCCAACGGCAAGCTGATCTCTCGGAAGATGGTCAAAGGGACCAAGCCGGGTCAGCAGAAACTTCGGTTTCACTGGAAGCAGGAGAAGTCTCACGTCAGCTACCTGACGACCCTGGTGGTGGGACGATTCAACGTGGCTCGCGAGCAGTGGCGAGGGCGACCGGTTCTGTACTACGTACCGCCGGAATCGGCCCCCGATACGGCTCGCACCTTCGGCCGCACCGTCGAGATGCTCGATTTCTTCAGCGACACGTTCGGGATCGAGTATCCGTGGGAGAAGTACGCTCAGGTGGTGGTCGAACAGTTCACCGCCGGCGGCATGGAGAACACCAGCGCGACGACGTTGTACCGCGGAGTGATGCACGACGAACGGGCGATGCTCGACAGCACGCCCGATCGCCTGATCGCTCACGAACTGGGACACCAGTGGTGGGGCGACCTGGTGACATGTCGCAACTGGAGTCACCTGTGGCTGAACGAGGGCTTTGCGACGTACTGCGAGGTGCTGTGGTACGAGCACAAGCTGGGTCGAGACGAGGCGGATTACCTGCTGTATTCGAAGAGTCGATCGGGTCGCTCGGGTACGGCCTTGACGCGGCCGATCGTCGACCGCCGGTACGCTTCGCCGCGGAGCATGTTCGATTCGCGGGCTTATCCCAAGGCCGGCTGGGTGCTGCACATGCTGCGGCATCGAGTCGGCGACGATGCGTTTTTCAGAGCCCTGAAACGCTACGGCACCGTCTACGCGTACCAGGTCGCCGAGACCGGTGACCTGCGACGGACCTTCGAGCGGCTGCTGGGTCATTCGCTCGAGCGGTTCTTCTTCGACTGGACCGAGCGATCCGCTCACCCGGTGCTGACCGTTTCCAGCCGCTACGATGCCGACAGCAAGCAGGTGCGGGTCGAGGTGACCCAGGACCAGGACGGGGAACCGTTCGCGTTTCCGCTGACGGTCACGTTTGCCGTCCCCGGTCGAACCGAGCCGGTGCGGCTGGACCTGACGGTGACCGAAAAGCGGCAGGTGGCCTTTGTCCCGGTCGCCTCACGACCCACTCTGGTGCGGGTGGATCCCGAGCACACGTTGCTGGCGGAGGTGAAGGAGAAGAAATCACGAGGCTGGTGGGTGGCTCAGTTGAAGAACGCACCGCGTGTCCCCGAGCGGTTGCGTGCGGTGGCTCACTTTGCCACCAGCCGCAGCGAGGCGGATCGGAAGTTGTTGTTCGAGACGCTCGCCGGTGACGCGTTTTATGGTGTCCGCGTGGCGGCGGCCGGGGCCGTGGGCCGGGTCTCCGACGACCTGTCACGGCCGGTGCTGCTGGCTGCCCTGAAGCAGGAGAACCCGTTTGTCCGAGCCGCCGCGGCGGGGGTACTGGGGTCCTTTGCCAAGAAAGACAAGAAAGACAAGAAAGACAAGAACGACGAGAACGCCGAGGTGGGCGATGTGCTGGAAAAGGCCTGGAGTGACGGGGATCCGAGTTACAAGGTGGAAGCGGCGGTGCTGAGGTCGCTGGCCCGGATCCGTCCGCTGCCGCTGAAGACTCTTGAGGCCGCTCTGAAGAGGGATTCTCACCGCGAGACGATTCGCCAGGCCGCGCTGGGTGCGTTGTCCCGCCACAAGGACCTCAAGTCGATCGAGATCCTGCTCGGCTGGACCACGCCGGATCGTCCGCGACGGTGCCGGATGGCGGCGATTGCCGGGTTGGGTCAGCGGGTGACTCGAGCCGGGACACCCGATTCCGCGATGGCACGGGTCGTCAAGGTGCTCACCGAGCTGCTCGGGGCACGCGGTCCCCGGATCCGGGGTGCGGCACTGCAGGCGATGCGACGCCTGGGGAATTCGGCGAAGGCGGCCGAGGAGGTGGTGGCGAGTTTGGCGGAGCATGATCCGGAGGGTCGAGTCCGGGTGGCTGCGCGTGCTGCTCTGAAGGCGCTGCAGCAGGAAAAGACCGCTTCGGCGGAACTGGACCGGTTGCGAGGCGAATTGGATTCGCTGAAGAAGCGGAACCAGGACCTCGCCGACCGTCTGAAGAAGCTCGAGGCCAAGTAGGCACCGCTTCGCGTTGGCCCGGGGTCAGACGCATAGCACGGGGTCAGACGCCGCCCCCGGTTGGGTCTGAGATCCCTGAAGCGACCCGCAGGCGGGGCCTGACCCCTTCTCACGACCGCTGCCGCATCCGGAAAAGGGGTCAGGCCCCGC
>Ga0310123_10004135_pt1 | contig 11058 bp, 10 predicted proteins | sample CB6_AW_1057_MG_FD_203505 | JGI IMG/M metagenome (GOLD analysis project Ga0310123, IMG submission 203505) | Marine microbial communities from Western Arctic Ocean, Canada - CB6_AW_1057 | ecosystem: Environmental > Aquatic > Marine > Oceanic | place: Canada: Western Arctic Ocean | collected...
TTTTTCTGAAAGTTTTTTTTGTAATTCGCCTGACTTATACATTTCTTTCACTATATCACAACCACCTACAAATTCTCCTTTAAGGTAAAGTTGAGGTATTGTAGGCCAATCACTGTATTCTTTAATTCCTTCTCTAATTTTATCATCTTCAAGAACATTAATACCTTTAAAATTTATCTTTAGATGTTTTAGTATATTTGATATAGCCATTGAAAATCCACACTGAGGCACTGCAGAAGTTCCTTTCATGAATAAACAAACATCACTATTGTCAATTTCGTTTTTAATTAGAGTTTTAATATTTTCGTTCATTAATCTAGAATATTTCTAGACACAGTTTCCTTTGTAATAAGCGTTTGTCTTACACCTAACCTACTGGATTTGTATCTATTTGCATTTAGTACAATGGTTATTACTTCAGAAAGTTGGGCTGGCGAAGCATAAGTTAATTTGTCGAGTATTTCTTGTGGTTTTATACTATCAATTTTTGCTTGAGATAAAATTACGTAAGCAGTTGATTCTGCCGCAGTTCTCTGAAATCCTCTTTTAACAAAAAAAGCTATAGTTGCATCATATTCTCCAACGTTGAATTGATATTTTTCTTCGTAATTTGATGTTGTTAACTTTTCAATTGTTTTGTCCAAATTATCTTTTTCTTTTGGTGGTAAGTTTGTATAAAATTCTGCCATTATAATCCTACCTTCTCGGTTGCTATGCTTACATCTTGTGTTTCTCTGTTAATTTTTATATATCCTTCAGTAACAAGTTTTCTTATATCGGTAATTGCTTTGTTTCTATAAACGGTTTTAGTTGTATCTGTTGAAGCAGTATATTCAACATCAGATTCTGCTATTGTTAATCCTTTTCTAGAGCCAATATCTTTGTAATATATTCCAGCCGCTATTTCATCTCTAACATTAGAATCTGTTGTAACGAGATTGTATGATTCATCTGCACCAAGAAAATTAACTGTATCGATTGTAGCATTTGTTATGACAGTACTATTTGCTCTGTTTTTATCATCAGCTATACCTTTAGCAGTTGCTATTGCAATACCACCGGCTACTACCGCTCCTACGGTAAAAGCTCCAACTGGATTTGTAATTGTACCTGCTTGTTTGCCAATATCTAAAATACCTTTTTTAGCAAGACCTTTTAATTCTGCTTTAACATCTTTTTTCCTCATTTTTTTAGCATTGTTGTATGTGTTTGATGCACTTAATATTGCACCTAAAACATTTCCACGTTTCCAATTGCTCATTACTGAGCCAATACCGTCGATAACACCTCCTGGTCCAAAAATACTATTAGTTCCACCTCCTAATACAGTTAATGGAGATGGTTCATGATCATAATGTATTGATGCAAAGCCAGCCACGTCTCTTTTGTTTACAGTTCCGCTATGATATAAAACTGTTTCATACATTATTTGCATTGAATTTGCCATAACTCCAGTTCCATCTGCCGCGTCCATATTATCGTGAGCAAAAGAAGCAATTTTAGGATTTACTAATTCCATAGAAGTAAATCTCTGTTTATGTAAAACAAAAATTGTAATGTTTTTAAGGTAAGGTTTTCTTCTTTCTACAGGAGTATCCATCCCCCATTTATTAGTTTTTTTACTATCAACCGCATCATAATAATCATCTTTAATAGCAGAACGTACATCGTCGCCTGATCCTAACTTTACAGAATCAGCTATGTAATATTCATAATATTTTCTCCAAAATGCATTTACAGTATCAGCATGATCGTCATGGAAAACTATATTAACAGGTTCGTATTGAATACGTGTAGCACAATACATTTTTTTATTGTATTGAAATTTTTCTTCCATATTCATATTATACTTAGGTAACTCACAAGCCTTAACAAGCATATTAAGATCAGTTTTTTCATGGCGTTCAAATCCACCTTGGAACAAAGTTTCATCGGTATCAATCTTCACATAAAACAGAAACTTCTGTTTTGGCATCAACTTATAATTGTCATCTAAGTATAAACGTGCCGCGTGTCGGAAGTCTTTCATTCCTGGAAGGTTATCTTGGAACCCTTGTAAGTAATCGTTAATCTTTGGCATAACGTTATTTATAGCCACAAAAAAAGCGCCTATAAAGACGCTTTTTGTGTATTATAATTGCTTTTTTAAATGTTATTACGCACCGCCGCCTGTACTTAATGTACCAATAGTTCTTGCTACTGCTGTACCAATTCCTGTACCCTGTGGTGTTTGTATGCAGTTATCGTATCTTATCGATAACGTGATAGTTGATGGTTCTGATGTATTGTATGCTAGTGTGTTGTAGTTAACGTTTTCAACATACGCACCATATAATTCAAATGTTTCTAATACATTTGGTGCACTTGCTCCGTTACCACCATCAAGCATTTCAATTCTTGCAACAAATTTGTAATCAATACCAGATGCCGCACTTGCTTGTTCAAAGAAATCAAATTGTTTTTGAATCTGTTCACCAACTAGTTTAGTAACTGAGTTGTTAACGTCATCTCTTAAAGTGATTGTAATTGGTTCCCAAGTATGTTTACCTGCAACATATACTCTTGAGTTGTAAACATCTAATGTTACTTGATCAAATGTTAAATTTGGTCTTGTAATATCCATTACTTGTTTTGTTAATTCTGATCTCGGTGTTGATACTCCAAAATTTTCTAGGACCGCTCTAAAACGATATTGTAGTTTTGGCATCAACAAACCTTGTGATGCTGAACTTTGATCGTTTGCTAAAGGTACTGTAAATTTTGATAATGTTGATATTGCCATATGTTTTCTCTCCTATTTATCTAAAAATTAGTTCCCTAATTTTGCAATTTCTCCTGTGTTTTTAATTCTCAATGGTATGTAAATAAATTCAACCGATTTAACTGGTTCAATTGCTATATCTACATACAGTTCATTTCTGTCTATTCTAGTAGGTGTGTTGTTTGTATCATCACAAACTACTAAGAAGTCGTACAATGCTCTTTGCCCAACTAATTCTAACATAAATGATTCAATTGCTTGTTTAATTTCGTTTCTTGTTAATTCATCGTTTGGTTCGAATATAAACGGTTTAGCAACTGCATCTAATTGTGTTCTTAAGTAGACTGCTAGTCTTGAAACATTGATTCTATCTAATGCCGAAGCTCCTGATACTTTAGTTAAGTTACCAAAGTTAACAATTCCTGCTCCTGAGAAGAAAGTAATTGGATTAATCTTAACTGAATGCATTGTATCTCTCACTGATGCTGTTACAGATATTGTTTTAAATTCACCTTCACTTGCATCAATGTAACCGACTGCTGTTGCATTGTCTACAACACCACGTCTTGTACCTGCTGGTGCAAACCATGGATATGCAACATTGTCACTATTTGCTAGTGTTCTTAGCATCATGTGACTTGGTGGAACAATAATTGTTGTACCTGAATTGTCAGTTGTTTGTCCTGATGGATAAAATACTGCCAAGTAATCACTTGCACTTACTAATCCGTCTTCACCGTTATCAGTTGCCGCCGCTGAGTTATTTGCCCAATCTTGAATTGCTGTTGCTGTACCAGCTAATCTAAATGGTGAATCACCAATAACAAATGCTGTATTATTTCTGTCAGTGGTTAAGTTAATCATATTAGCAATTGCTTCTGGATAACCTGGACAAGCTATTACGTTAAAGCCTCTTTGGTCTTCTCTTATTGCTTGGTTAGTGTCTATCTCAGATTTTAATTGCTGAACAACAACTTTTCTTTGTGCTTTTCTTCCAAAAGTTCCTGAACCGTCAGCATTGTTACCTGATTTAGTAACCCATCTGTCTGGATAGTAACCTGCAACTGATTCGTTACTGTATCTAATGTTACCTAATCCAGCTGATCCTGAACCTGGCCATTCTGTTGTTGTAATATAAGTGTTTTTGTATTCTTTTATATTGTATCCAGAACGTCTAGTGTTCCATAACAACATACCTTGTGGGTAGTTTACTGGATCTGGAGCGTCTGGATCTAAGAAATTATCACTAGCCAAATCAATAATTGTACTTGCTGTACCAGCTTGTGTGTTGCCGTCAGCACCTTTTTCAGTTGAAGTATGCCATCTAGCATCTGCAAATAAAATACCATCTTCAGTTGTTTGATCTGCTTTGTCAACTAATTCCCAAGCCGCACCAGTTGTTGTAACTGCAACTTGGTTTGCTGTGTTAGTTGAACTTAATGTTGCTGTAGTATTATATTTGTAAAGTTTTGGATAGTTTTCTAAGTCAGTTGTATCAATCCATAAGTCTTTGTTAACAAGCGGAGTACCATCACATTGTACAGTTGGTGCTGTTGCTGAAAACTGTGGACCTTTTGGAGATGTAGTTGCATTAACATTTATATAACCTCTCCAAGTTGTTCCATTATGTTCTAAAATGTCTGCTATGTCAATTGAAGTGTCATACCATAATGTACCATCTGTTGGTTCATTAGTTGGTGCACTTGCACTTGCTGTGTAACTTAAACGTTTCCAGTTAGTACCCATTACTTCGTTACCTACAGTTGAATCTTCTGAGTCACCTGTTGGAGTAACATATAAGTTGTCAATTAGTGTTGTTGAATTTGCTGTGTATCCACCGTAAGTGTGTGCTACACTTGTACCAAAACCGACATCATCTAGTGGTGTACCTGAAAGATTGTTCATTCTAAACTCACCACCTAAATTGTGTGTAATTTCAAGTGCACCTGTGTATGTGCCTGATGTAATTTTTGATGCTTCTAAGTTAGTAAAGCCAGCCGCCGCAAATGCTGTTATAAAGTCATCTGCATCACCTAGTGTTGAACCATCTCCAGAAACCATAGTAACTGTTTTAGCAGTATCTAATGCTTCTTGATTTTTTAATGATTCTCTAACTGTAAATGTTTCGCCTGCTGTGGTACTTGGAAATGCTGTTTTAGATGAAATTACTGTTGTTCCGCCTTCATATCTAAATAATTGTATGTCACCAACGTTTGGTGTATTATCACTTTGTCCATCAACTGTTTGCTCAGTAATATTATATTGTGTATATAATGTACCTACTGTAATACCAGTTCCACCAAGTGTTGGATCTACGTTGTAAATTGCTGAATGATTTGTTGCATATAATGGTGCATCTACACTTGCAAAAGCTCCACTTGATGTACTGTAAAGTTTTGCAACAATGTTTGATCCACTGTTTGCTGATGTTGTTTTATGCCAAACAGAACCGTTAGGTCTGTTTTCGTCTGCAGTTTTCCAAGTTGGTCTGTTAGTGTGTTTGTCTTGTAAAAATTTAATACCTTTGTATGTATTTGCTGTAATTCCTAAAGAAGCTAATACTCCATTACCTTCTTCAAATCTAATTGTTACATATCCTGCTGTTGAATCTCCAAATCCTAAACCGTTATGGAAAATTTCTAAGTTACCTGTTGTTGCATGAACTGATGCAGTAATGCCAGCCAAAGCCGCGCCATCGCCACCATCGCTTGAAATGTTTATTGCTGTTGCAACATCTGATAATGCTGTTCCACCTGGTGTTACCGCAGTACCGTTAATTTGCATTGTTTGTCCACTTACAACAGTTGTACCTGATGCAACTGTTATAACTGGTAGTGTTAAGTGCCAAGCACTTGATCCTAATCGTACCCAAGCATTGCCTGATGATTTTTTGTAAATTTTGTTTGAAACGTGAGTTGTGTTAATAACATAGTCACCTTGTGAACCTACTGATGTTTTAGGTGCACCTGTTGAACTGTTACCTACTAGGTCGGAAACTGATGTAATCAACGTTGGTGTTTTTGCTGTAAATTTTTGATCTGTTTGTGACCATTCAAATAATCCATAACTGCTTGATGCAAGGTCAAACCAGTATGTTCCATCTGATGGCTCTGCTGTTGGAGCTGTTGCACTACCAATTAAGTCAGCAGTGTCTATATTTGCTCTTAGTACATATGCTCTATTAGCAATACCTAAGAAACTGTAAGCCGCTTGTAATCCATATTCATTTAACTCATAGCCGTGTAATGCGTTTCCTGAAACGTCTGTATAAAATTTTGGATCTCCAAAAGTCTCTGTTAATTCTCTTTGTGATGAAATTAAGTAAGCAGTATTAGCATTAGCAGTTGTTGTTCCTGATGCTGTACCTGTACCTGATCCCGGTGTTTTGTCTTGTGAAGATGCTACTATAAAAAGTGGTGTAGTACCAGCATCTGATGGTACATAAAAACTCTCGTTTATTACACTTACTTCTACTCCTGGTGATGTTAATGCCATGTTTCGTATTCTCCTTGCAATTTATACGTATACTAGAACTATTTATTCAATCATTTGGTTTTTATGATATTAATTGCTAAATTTTGGTGCCTATATAGGCGACGTAAATAGGTTATATGATACAGATTAGACCATTGTGTGTTGAATGTAAGTCCAAACCTAGAGCTTATGCTTATAAAAAAGGAGACAAAATTTATTGGCGTAGGTTGTGTGATACTTGTAATCGTAAAAGAACAAAGAAGAAAGTAGGTGGAGTTACTGCTTTACAACGATCAGGGTATCGTAAAAAATTTAAATGTGAATTGTGTGGTTTTAAAGCACAGAATCAGTTGCAACTAGATGTGCTTTTTGTAGATGGAAATTTAAGGAATACAAATAATGCTAATTTAAAAACTGTATGTGCCAATTGTCAACGTTTAACCAGTGTTAGACGTCTTGGTTGGAAGATTGGCGATCTTGTAGCTGATCAATAAACTGATCTGTATTAGCAATTAATCCTTCAAAACTGTTTGTATTATCGATAGTATAATCAAAGTTAGCACCTAGCCAATCCCATTCAGATTGATGTATACCTTGTTTTTGCATTTCTTCTCTAGTAGGCATAATGTAACTTCTTTTTACAAGTACAATTACACCACCGTATGCTTTAATTGTTTTAATTTCATTTTGGAATCTTGTATCAGAGATAACAGTTTTTTCACCTTTATATCTTCCAATAACAGAGTCAACCCATATAGCATCATACATACCTTGACGCATAACTTCAGTGCCAAAGTATTGTAATACCCAACGTGGAGTAATTTCTTTACCCATTTTTTCACTCCAAAATTTATCAGGTTGTTCTCGCCATTTTCTGCTTTCTGGTGTGTTACCTTCTAGCATTTCTCTATCCCAATTAAACATTGAACTAACAGCATCTTTTAAACTTTTTGCAAAGCTGTCTCGTTTATATTCATGGTGCGTTACCAGTCGTTCTGCAACAGTATCTTTGCCAGAACCTATTAGTCCTACTAATCCTATTAACATTAATTGATTATACTATTTTTTTAAGCGTTTTTCAATCTCTTTTTTTGCTTCAATAACAGAACTTAAAATAGTTTTGCGTATGTCTAATTTTTTATTTTTTAAGGCATTAACAGACATATTTTCAAGATCATTTACAATATCTTCTAGTTCGTCTATTGTACAATCTTTATATGTTCTATATCGAGAAGTTTCCATGATACTCGTATTTAAAATGATAAGTTTATGAATTAACCAATAACAAAACTGTGTGGTGTTCCACCTTCTGCAAAATCGCCAATTTCTTGATCTAATTTTTCCATTTCAGCAAGACCTTGCTGTTTAAGTTCAGCACCATTTAAAGTTGTGCCACCTTGTGGTCCAGCAATAGTATTAAATTTACCTCTTGCTTCACCTAACATAGTTTTAGATACTGCTAGTGTATAATCTCTAACCCATGGTTTTGCATAAATGTCCTTGAACAAAGTAATATCAGGTCTAAAGTTGTCAGTATGCATTAACACAGTTTCAAGATCTGCTCTTGGTCTTTGTGTTATTGTAAGTTTTTTAGTTGCTACATCAAAATGAAATTGTATAAATGATCCAAACATTTTACCTATTAATTCTTGATAAGAAGCAAAAGCAAAATACGTGGCTAATCCACCTGTTGCTCCTGCTCTTAACAAGTATGTGTTTGTGTATGCTAAATTGAACGGTTCAAATAATGTACCACCTTCGCCGCCTGCAGTACGTGATCCTACGGTTCTTCTAAATAATTTTCTTACAGCAATAATTTCATCAGGTAAAATATATGTGTTTTGATTTTCTTGTAATTCTAAAAAAGCATAAGATTCTTCCACAGCATTTGAAGAACGCTGTCTGTATCTGTTAATTGCTCTTTCTAAAGCTGTTTGATAGTGTTTTGGGTCCAATTCAACATCTATCATACCCTCACCTAGATTGTTTTTTACGTAATCAAATATCTCTTGTTGACCTGTTTGAAGTTCTGACATACACATATTTATAGTTCTTTTACTATCTATAAATATAGATAATATGCCAAGATTATCCATTTTTAAGCCAGAGAAAGGTAACGACTATAAGTTCTTTGATCGTAACATTAAAGAGATGTTTACTGTGGGTGGAACTGATCTACACTTTCACAAATATTTAGGACCTTATGATCAAGGTACTACACAAAAAGATGGTGAAGCATCACCTACACAACCACAATATTCAGGGGATAGTCTAAACGAAAGAACTATACAAGATTTATTATTTTTAGAGAATAGAGACAGAAAATACTCTCCAGATGTTTATATAATACGTGGAATTTACAACGTACAAGATATTGATTTTAATCTATCACAATTTGGTATGTTTTTACAAAATGATACAATATTTTTAACTGTACACATGAACGATATTGTTGAAAGATTAGGTAGAAAACCTATGTCGGGAGATGTAATAGAGTTTCCACATATGAAAGAAGACTATTCTTTAGATGAAAGTATACCAATTGCACTTAAAAGATATTATGTTATTGAAGATGTAAACAGGGCGGCAGAAGGATTTTCAGCAACCTGGTGGCCACACTTGTTAAGATTGAAGTTGAAAACACTAGTTGATGCACAAGAATTTAGAGATATTATAGGTGACGCAACTACAACTGGTTCTGTAGCAAATTACATGAGTACATATAATAGAGAAAAAACTATTAATGATCAAGTTGTTGCACAGGCAGAAGCAGATGCACCTAAGTCAGGATTTAATTACAAACAATATTACGTTGCGCCGATTGACGAAAGAGGAAATATTAGAACTGATAATGTTAATTCAACAGATAGAATAAGTTCAGATAAACCAATAAATGCAGTAATAGATACACCAGCGTCTTCTCATTATGGATTCTATTTAGATGGAGATGGTGTTGCACCAAACGGTCATCCTGCAGGATTTGGAATAACATTTCCAACTTCCAATGTTGATAGTGGTGATTATTTCTTAAGAACAGATTATCTACCAAATAGATTATTCCGTTATGATGGACTCAGATGGATTAAAATTGAAGATTCAGTTAGAATAACTATGAGTAACACCGATTCAAAAGAAAATTGGAAAACTAAATTTGTTAATGCATCAGGTACAACTAATATTAATGGTTTAACAGTAGATCAAAGACAGTCATTATCAAATGCATTAAAACCAAAGGCTGACAATTAATGTTACATTTTTACGACGGGCAAATTAGAAAATTTTTAACTCAATTTATAAGAATTTTGAGTAACTTTTCTGTGGAAACAGGAAAGGGTAAAGATGATACTGTAACTTTAAGAGCAGTTCCAGTTGTTTATGGAGATCCAACAAGACAAGTTGCAAACATTATAAGAAATAACAGTGAAAATGCATTACAGTATGCTCCAAGAATTGCCGCGTATGTTAGAGAATTAAATTATGATAGAGAAAGAATGCAAAATCCTTATCATATTGAAAAACACCATTTAAAAGAACGTGATGTCCTCGACGATGGAACTTATAGTAATAAATTAGGAGCAGGATATACTGTTGAAAAAGTTATGCCGTCACCTTTTAGATTAGAAGTTACAGCAGATATTTGGACAACTAATACAGATCAAAAATTACAAATAATGGAACAAATTTTATATTTGTTTAACCCCGATTTTGAAATACAAAAAACAGACAATTATATTGATTGGACTAGTTTAAGTTATGTTGAACTAACAGGAACAACATTTAGTTCAAGAACAATTCCAGTTGGTGCAGATACAGAAATTGATATTGCAACATTAACTTTTTCTATGCCAATATGGTTATCACCACCTGTTAAAGTATCAAAATTAGGTGTTATACAAAAAATTATTATGAGCATATATGACGACGATGGTGGAATTACAGCAGGATTAATTGATGGAACATTGTTAACAAGAAGTTATATTACACCAAATAATTTTGGTTTATTAGTTACAGGGAACCAATTAAGATTATTAGGTACTACCGGTACAACTACAACAAGTACCACAACAAGCGGTGCTGATGGAAACTATACAGGTGCCAATGCACCAAGTAATTTTGATCCTTTTGAAACTTTTGGTCCAGCAGTTAACTGGAAAATTCTTTTAGATCAATATGGCAAAGTTAGAAATGATACGTCACAAATAAGATTAATGCAACCAACAGGAAAAGAAATTATTGGAACTATTGCGACTTATACTTTAGATGATACAATTTTATTATATAACATTGATCAGGATACAATTCCAGCAAATACGTTAACAGCCGTTATAAAAATTATTAATCCTACAACGTTTGCTCCACCAACACCAGCAAATGGTGATAGATATTTGATTATAGATCAAATAGGTGACTCTACAGCAACAGTACAAAGCTCAACTTGGGGAACATTAATTGCTTCAGTAGGTGATATAATTGAATATAATACTGCTCAAAGTAAATGGTAAAAAGTATTTGATGCATCACATCCAGATTCTACACAACATTATATTACGAATACACACACAGGAATACAGTATAGATTTAATGGTACGGAATGGGTTAAATCATATGAAGGAATTTATACTGCTGGTAATTGGTCAATAGTATTAGATGGTGGTGCTAGTACTGGTTATAACGCATCAACTGATGCAACAACTCCTTGATAAAATTATAATAAATTGTTATACTAACATATGAAAGAAAATATAATTTGTTCTGGTGCCTTATTTTATTGCACATCAACAAAACGTTTTTTATTTGTACAAAGAACTGATTCTAAAACACGT
>Ga0310123_10004136_pt1 | contig 11058 bp, 7 predicted proteins | sample CB6_AW_1057_MG_FD_203505 | JGI IMG/M metagenome (GOLD analysis project Ga0310123, IMG submission 203505) | Marine microbial communities from Western Arctic Ocean, Canada - CB6_AW_1057 | ecosystem: Environmental > Aquatic > Marine > Oceanic | place: Canada: Western Arctic Ocean | collected...
CACGTCCAACGTGACGGTGCTGGCCGATGGAGCGAAGTGGATCTGGGAAGAACAACGCAATCACCTTCGCGGAGCCGACGGCGTTCTGGACATATTCCATGTTCTGGAACACTTTGCGGCAGCGCGCCGTGGTGCTCAGCGGCGGTTGGCCCGCGATTGTCAAGTACATCACGACGACCGGCGCGTCGATCGGTCGGCCGGAAAAGTAGCAGCCACTCGACGAACTGCTGACCCATCTGAGCCCGCACGCGGACCACGTTGGCTACGCCGAACGTCTGTCGCTGGACCGATCGATCGGGAGCGGTCAGGTATAAGGCGCCTGCAAGAACCTGATTGGCCGTCGCCTGAAACAAACCGGAGCCCGTTGGAAAGTCCGACGAGTCAACCGCATGGCTGGCCTGTGCTCCCTGATGTATAACGACAACTGGAATCATTACTGGGACAACCTCGCAACCTGAATACCGAAATCCCTGAGGGCACCCGGCCGCCCTCTCCGCTCTGGGATCTCCGCAACATAGTCGCACGGCGCGCAGATGTGATAAGGTGAGACTCTGATCGGCAATGTTTGAGCGGTTGTTGCGGATTGCCGTGATGGCCATTGTCTGGGACTGTCGCACACACACCGCCGTCCGGTCCCCCGGCTGGCGCAGCGGACGAATCGATACCATTGCAGCTATGATTTACTCAAACCGTAAACTATTATCCGTGGCCCAACATCTTTTCTGTTTTCAGTTTGAGTTCGAGGAGTCAAACCCGCTCTGTGGTGATTGATCTGGGATAGGAAACTCCGCAGGCAGAGTGATGTGAGAAACCCCACAACATGTCAAGTTCAAACAGATCAGAGCGGCCCGGCATCGACGATAGGTCTGCCCTGAAGCTCGTGACGGAAATGATGGCCATTCCCGGCAAGAGTTGCGAGGAAGGCCGAGTCGTTCAGTACGTTCGCCAGCGTCTTACCAAGGCAGGTGTCCCCGCTTCGTCGATTGTGATTGACACTGCGCACCGGCGCAGTCCGGCCGGCGGGGAGGTGGGCAATCTGATTGTCAAACTGCCGGGAACAAAGCGCGGCCCGCGGCGAATGATGATCGGACACCTCGACACGGTGCCCTTGTGCGAAGGCTCTCAGCCGGTTCGGAAAGGGCCGCTAATTGTCTCGCGTGATCCCCGCACCGCACTGGGTGGTGACAACCGTGCCGGAGCCAGCGTCGTGCTGAATGCCGTTCTGGAGATTCAGCGCCGTCAACTGGCGCACCCTCCGCTAACCCTTTTTTGGCCCGTGCAGGAGGAAATTGGTTTGTACGGAGCGCGGTACTCCAGCCTCAATCGGCTGGGGAGTCCCCGGCTCTGCTTCAACTGGGACGGCAGTGCTCCGCACGTGGCCACAATTGGCGCGACCGGAGACTTCGCCATTCGCATCGAGGTTGAGGGCATCGCCAGCCATGCCGGCGCGTATCCCGAAAGAGGCGTCAGCGCCGTCGCCGTTGCGGGACTGGCCATTGCCGACCTCACCGAAAACGGCTGGCACGGATTGATCATCAAAGGCCGCAAGAGCGGCACCAGCAACATCGGGATCGTGCAAGCCGGAACGGCCAGGGCCACCAATGTCGTTGTGCCCAATTTGACCCTGCTGGCCGAGGCCCGCAGTCACGACCCAAAATTCCGAAAACGGATCGTTGAGGAATACCGCAAAGCTTTCCAAAAGGCCGTCAAAAAAGTCAATAATAACGCTGGAAAAACCGCCCACGTCCAATTCGAGGCCGAGCTCAAATACGACTCGTTCCGTCTTGCCGAGGACGAGCCGGCCGTGACCACCGCGCTGTCGGTGATCAGGGCCGCCGGACTGAAACCGGAAATGAAAGTCGCCAACGGCGGCCTCGACGCCAACTGGATGACGGCCCGCGGTTTGCCAACCGTCACCATGGGCTGCGGTCAGCAAGACGCCCATACAGTCGACGAAAGTCTGCACGTCGCCAGTTTTCTGCACGCCTGCCGTGTGGGATTACTCATTGCGACTGGCGTAGATTAAGAGCGCCGCTTCAGAACGCAGGGATTTTTGGGCGACACATCCCTAACTCCCTACTCTTCTCAGATTCACGTCGTCTGATGCGGGTTCACCGGGAAGCTTGCGTCGATGATGCGACGAGGAAGCTTCGCGGCCGATTTCGTATAGACCCATCTGGCGTTTGCGTGTCTAATCTCGCTCCTTTCCCGTTTACCAGCGCACTTTTTGTCTGGCGTCAAAGCGCTCGTCCAGCGAGGAGCAACCATTCGGCCGTGGACAATTTCTGGCGTGTGATCCCCTACGTCTGGCCTTACCGACGTCAAGTGTACGTTTCGGTTCTGTTCGGTTGTCTGGTGGCCTTGTTCTGGGCATTGAACCTGTCGGCTGCATTGCCAGTCGTCACGGTCCTGCTGCGGGGACAAGGACTCGGCGATTACCTGGATGAAAAAATCGATGATGCGCAGGGTGAAACGGACAAAAAGGTCCAGAATCTGGAGAACCTCGACCAACAGCTCAAGGTGCTCGAAGGAAAGACCAGCAGCCGAGTCGACGATCAGCGAGTCCGCATTCTCAATGACCGGGACCGACAGCAGAAAAGGCTGATCGCCGCGTCGCGGAATCTGGCGACCATGACCTGGCTGAAGTCGAACCTGCTGCCCTGGCTTCCGGGCGACCGGTTCGACCTGCTGGTTTGCATTCTGCTGGTGTTGGTGATCGCCACGGTCTTGAAAGGACTCTGCATTTTCGTGCAGGACGTGTTGGTCGGCAGCGTGGTTGAGCTGACCATCGTGGCCGTTCGCAAAGAGTGCTTCCGCAAGACCCTGGGGCTCGATTTTCAGACCCTCTCGCTCGACGGCACGTCGCAGCTCATGGCGAAGTTCACCTTCGACATGACGGTCCTTTCCACCGGACTGCGACTGCTTGGAGGGAAAGTGATTCGCGAGCCGCTCAAGGCGCTGGCCTGCATTGGTTTGGCGTTTATGGTGAGTTGGCAATTGACGCTGCTATCGCTGTTGTTTGCCCCGTTGGCCGGCTTGGTGTTTTATCGGATCGGCCGCAAGTTGAAGGCGGCCAGTCACCGGCTGATGGAGAGCATGTCCCGAATCTACAAGACCCTGGAGGAGACGTTCGACGCGATCAAGGTGGTCATCGCTTTCAACGGTGCGGGCCGACACCGTCAGCGGTTCCATCGCGAGAACAAAACTTACTACGGCAAGGCCATGCAGATCGTCAAGATCGACGCGCTGACCAGTCCCACTACTGAACTGCTGGGGATCTTGGCCGCGCTCATTGCCCTGCTGCCCGGCGCTTACCTTGTGTTACGGGGCACAAACTCAATTTGGGGCTTTCGGCTCGTTTCCGGTTCGTCGATGGACGTTGAGGAATTGATGCTGTTATACGTGCTGCTGGCCGGCGTGATCGACCCGGCCCGCAAGCTTTCAACGACCTATGTCAAAATCAAACGCGCCGCTGCGGCTGCCGACCGCATCTTTCACCTGATCGACCGCAAATCGCTCGTGCAGCAAACGTCCGAGCCAAAACAACTTCCACGACATACCAAGTCAATCGAGTTCCGGAACATTCACTTCACATATGCCGGCGACACAAGAAATCTAGGCCCCGGCGGCAGCAAATTCAGCCGGCCCGCCGTGCTCGACGATGTGAACCTAAAAGTCAATGCCGGTGAAATGATTGTCGTCGTCGGCGAAAACGGTTCCGGGAAGTCAACCTTGGTCAATCTGCTGCCGCGACTCTTCGACCCGGACAACGGTTCCGTGTTGATCGACGGCGTGGATATCAGCGACGTCCGCCTGATGAAACTGCGCGAACAGATCGGCGTGGTGACGCAGGAGACGCTTCTCTTCGACGATACCATTCAGAACAACATCGGCTATGGACGATGCGGCGCGACTCGGGCAGAGATCGAGGAGGCCGCCCAGCGAGCGAATGCTATACGATTCATCGAAGAGCTGCCCGAGGGTTTTGACACAGGCGTAGGTGAAAAGGGACAGCGGCTCTCCGGCGGACAGCGTCAGCGGGTGGCTCTGGCCCGCGCCATACTGCGTGATCCGCCAATTCTAATCCTAGATGAGGCGACCTCTGCCATCGACGCGCAGAGCGAACGGCTGATCCACCAGGCGCTGCGCGAGTTCGTCAAAGGGCGGACAACGTTCCTGATCACGCATTCGGTCAGCCAGAGCATTCTCGATTTTGTCACTCGGATTGTTGTGATGGATCAGGGGAGAATTGTCGCCGTCGGGCCGCACGAAACGCTCCTCGAAGCCTGCCCCTTATACGCACGGCTGTATAAGGCCCAGGTCCGCCAGCGGGCGACGGCAGATGACGCTGAAACCGATGACAAATCGTGCCTGTTGCGACTGGACTCCGCAGACGAGAACAGCCACCCCGATTTGCCCCGAAATACAGCAGCGTCGGGTCGATCCGACACAAAAAAAACGACGAAGCGGGTGTCTGGTAATTCCGACGCAGCCGAATCGCCAGAATCTGCAACGGGGTGATCGTAAGACTGCTCAACGATGAGATTCACATCCATTGTTTAAGTCTCGATTCCGGAAATCGACAACGGCAGAGAGGCTCACCGGCGAGCTGAACTCCAAGACGCACTGGGAGACCTGTCGTTCATGTTCAATGTTGCGTCAAATCTCAAATGACGGGTTGTTGCCGGCTCGAAAAAACGACTGTTCGAGAGGGACGGCCTTCTTGGCGACACGCTCATGCCGGGACGCGCAGAGCAAACGTTGCGCAACGTTTGCTCTTCAGAATAGTCACACGCGTCCACATTTTCTGATCAGGCAGTCTCTCGCCAACGAACCGAGAACCGAGGGGCGGATGAGTTTTCATTCGGTTTGGCACAGTTAATGCGTCTTCGTCGGTGCATGAAACACCATGGCTGTGCTTGAAAACGGCGGTACCGACCCAAACTCAATTCAGGCACCGCGAAAACGCCGAGAAAACTGGTCCCAAAGGACCTCCAGCCGGCGAAACCAGCCCTTTGAGCAATGGCGTGCATTTTGCCGGCTGATTTGTAAGAACCGCGTCGGCGTTTGGCAAATTTACAATTTCAGGCAGGGAGGCCTGAATGGTGCGTGGCCCGTACCACGAATCACCAATATCCGCCCGGCAGGCGGATGTTAACTTCACAGCCGATCCGGCTGCGGTTTTCTCCAAGCCTCCTGTGCCTTCCCTTCTGCCCCGACATGCGTGCGCCCTCGTCATGCCACGACACCGGTGCGCCGCCCCGTCCCATCAGGGAGATGACCCATGACGGCGCTCTTGCTGATGCTGGCCTCAGTCGTCCCGGCCAATGCAGCCGACTCGCAACCACAGGGGGTCCTGCTGGAGTTCACCGCCAGTTGGTGCGGCCCTTGTCGTCAAATGAGCCCCATCGTCAGCCGGCTGGAGCGCCAGGGGTACCCCATTCGCAAAGTCGACGTCGATCGACAGCAAGCGCTGGCTCGCCGCTACCGGGTTACCGGCATTCCGGCCTTCGTGCTGGTGATTAAAGGTAAAGATGTAAAGCGACTCACAGGTGTGCAATCCGAACGGGAACTGATACGCCTGATGGCGCAAATACCCAAACGAGACCCGAACCGGACCGTGATTGCGACACCCGCCAGAACACGAACACCTACGCAACTACCGGCTACTGAACGCTTGGCAGACGACGGTCGGCCCAAAGCGAAAATCTTTCCGCGTTTTCAGTTTCCTTTTTTCGGGTCGAAGAACAAGCCATCGAAAGTCGGTGTTGCGGCCTCAGCTTCGTCCACGCCGCCCATCATTCGTGCCAAACACGACGGCCCCGACCGGCCGACCGGCGATCGCCCGCCCATTGACTCGCTGGCGGCGAGTACACGGATTCGCGTCAAAGATGAGACCGGCATCAATTTCGGCTCAGGAACCATCATCGACAGCCGGCCGGGCCGCACAATCATCCTCACCTGTGGACACATCTTTCGCGACCTCAAACAATTTGCTTCAATTGAAGTCGACGTGTTTCACGGCGAACGGTTCGAGCGATATCTGGGGAGCGTGATTCGATACGACCTAGAATCGGATGCCGGGCTGATCGCCGTCCCGACCGACAGCGCGCTGCCGATCTCAAGAATCGCGACAACGCGTTATCGGATCTCGCGTAACGATTCGGTGGTCAGCATCGGCTGCGGTGGCGGTGAACCGCCGTCGAAGCAGCAGCTACGAGTCACCGCTTTGAACCGGTATCTCGGTCCCGACAACATCGAATGCTCTGGGTTACCGAAACTGGGCCGTTCGGGCGGTGGTCTGTTTAATGCCGACGGCGAAGTGATCGGCGTCTGCATCGCCGCCGAGCCGAAAGAACGGGTCGGCCTGTATGCGGGCCTAAAGGCAATCCACAAGTTGTTGGATCAGGCCGATCTGACGCATCTCTACCGCCGGAATCAGAAGCTGAACATTTCCGAAGAGACCGAACCGATCGAGCCAACAGACCAGACCCCAGGGATGGACACGGAAGTCGCGGGGAACGGCGTGCCAACCAACTCCATCGGCGAGCAATCGGAGGGCAACTTGGAAGCGGCCAATCGTGACCAGTCCCGGCAACAAGCCCCTCTGACCAACGGTGGCCGCAACACCGGCGCGTCATCCTTCGTCACTTCGGCAGAAGAAGCCGAAGTGATCTGCATCATCCGTCCGATCGACAAGCCACGTTCCGCCAGCCGGGTGGTGATCATCAATCGTGCCAGCCGCAAGTTTCTGGCCTATTTGAGGAGCGAATTGCAGCAGCAGCCGCAACCGACGATGGGCACCCTCAAACCGTTCGCCATTTCGCATTCCACGCGCCTAGACACCTCCGCGTTCCGTCCACTCGTTCGACGCTTACCAGGCGAATCCACGAGTCGACACAACTGGCGAGCCGCCAGCAGCAGATCACGCCAACAGCAGCCGTCCGGTTCGGCAACGGTCCCGCAGCGGTATCGCCGTTCAGCCGAGTCGCGCAGGTAAACGCCTTCTGGAACGCTTCCAGACTCGGCATTTCGAGCTTCGAGGATGCGGCCCCGACTCTTGCCGTTCACGAACGGATCTCCAATAATACGCCCGGCGGGAAGGGGCGGTTCTTTTCATCGTATGGGCTTAGCTGTTTGGAGTGAACTCAATGCCGATTTATAAAGACAATTCCGAATCAATCGGCCGTACACCTCTGGTGCGGATCAAGCGGCTGACAGAAGGTCTCAAAGCGACTGTGCTCGCGAAGATTGAAGGTCGCAATCCCGCTTATAGCGTTAAGTGCCGCATCGGCGCCAGCATGATCTGGGACGCCGAAAAAACCGGCAAGCTGAAACCGGGGATGACGGTTGTCGAGTCGACCAGCGGCAACACAGGAATTTCGCTGGCGTTTGTTTGCTCGGCCCGCGGATATCCTCTCACGCTGACCATGCCCGACACGATGTCGGTGGAACGGCGGATGATGCTTCGTTCCTACGGGGCGACACTCATTCTTACGCCCGGGGCCGATGGGATGAAAGGGGCGATCCAGAAGGCCGAGGAGATCGCTGCGGGCCCGAACTGCTTCATCCTACAGCAGTTCAAGAACCCCGCCAACCCGGAGATCCATTTCAAAACAACCGGTCCGGAGATCTGGAACGACACCGACGGCAACGTCGACATTCTCATTTCGGGCGTCGGCACCGGCGGAACCATTACCGGTGTGTCGAGATATTTCGAGCAAGAGAAGGGTCAGCCGCTACATTCGGTGGCTGTGGAACCGGCCGGCAGCCCCGTGCTGTCCGGCGGGCAACCGGGCAAGCATAAAATTCAGGGCATTGGCGCCGGCTTTGTGCCCGACGTTCTCGACATGAGTTTTGTCGACGAGATCGTGCAGGTGACCGACGAAGAATCGATGGAGCTGGCGCCCCGCATCGCCCAGAAAGAGGGCATTACCTGTGGCATCAGTTCCGGAGCCGCCATGGCCGCGGCGCTGAAAGTCGCCGCCCGGCCCGAAAACGAGGGCAAGACGATTGTTGTCGTGTTGCCCGACAGCGGCGAACGCTATCTCTCGACGCCGATGTTCGATTACGCCAAGGACTAGGGCAACTCACAACTCAAACTGTAAACGGGAAAGACGTCTGGCCACGGATTGTCACGGAGGAAAACAGCTCTAAGCTGCTTAAGAAATATCTGAGCACGCTCCAGAATGCAAGGGCTTTCCAGGTCGATTCTATCCGTGTTTTTCCGTGTCACCCGTGATTCTCTCCAGATTGCAGTTCACGGTTTGAGTTTGATGCTTCAAACATTATCCAGATGGCCGGCAACTTTGTTCTACCCCATGATTTGACCCTCGAGAGAGTCCGATGAAGTTTGAGACCCGCTGCGTACACACCGGTGTCGACAAGGATCCTACCTATGGCAGTGCCATCACACCCATTTATCCTTCGTCCACGTTCTGCTGGGACACTCTGGAGAAGCACAAAGGCTACGACTACACCCGCAGCGGCAATCCGACCCGCCGGGCGCTCGAAGAAAACATCGCATCGCTGGAGGGGGGGATCGACTGCCGAGCCACATCCACCGGAATGTCGGCCATCACCGCTGTCCTGCACTTTTTCCAGCCGGGCGACCACATCATCGCCGGCCACGACATCTACGGCGGGACGTTTCGGCTGTTTCACGACATCTATTCGCAAAGGGGCCTGCGGTTTTCCTTTGTGCCGATGCAGGACCCCCAAAACGTCCGCGACGCCCTGACCCCACAGACAAAGTGCATCTGGATCGAAACGCCGAGTAATCCGTTGTTGCGGCTGGTCGACATCGCCGCCATCAGCGAAATCGCCCAGGAAGCCGCTGCGATGACAATTGCCGACAACACCTTCATGTCGCCTTATTTGCAGCGGCCGTTCGAGTTCGACGTCGACATCGTCATCCACTCGACCACCAAGTACCTCAACGGTCACTCCGACGTCGTCGGAGGCTGCATTGTCACCCGCGACGAGCAGCGAGCTAAGCAGGTGGCCTACATCGTCAATGCTCTGGGAGTGAGTTGCTCGCCGTTCGACGCCTGGCTAGTGCTGCGCGGTCTCAAGACGCTCGGTCCGAGAATGCAGGCGCATCAGCGCGGAGCGGCAGCATTGGCACAGATGCTTGAGGAGCATCCACAGGTCGAGCGGGTTTATTTTCCCGGACTGCCGAGCCATCCGCAGCACCAACTGGCCAAACGGCAGCAAGATGGCTTCGGTGCGATGCTGAGCTTCGACGTCATCGGCGGTCGCGCCGCCGCCGAACGGTTGATGACCAGGACGAAATTCTTCCTGATGGCCGAATCGCTGGGCGGGGTCGAATCGCTGATCTCCTATCCCGATACCATGAGCCACGCTTCGATGACGCTTGAAGCACGTCGACAGGCCGGCATCAGTGAAAACACGATCCGCGTGTCGGTCGGCATCGAACACCCGGATGATCTGGTCGCCGACATGAAACAGGCACTCGAAGGATGAGCGTCTGTCATCAGAGCCAAAGGTTAGAGGTTCGAGTCCTCTGGGGTGTATTGCTTCAATTGCACCGAATCGCATTCACTCGCATTCCCCTGTAAAACGTGGGTATTTCCGTGAGCAGTCGGATCGATTTGCGACTGGGTGCCATGCAAAACGGCCGGTTGCTGCAGCGCATTTTGCAGCGCGCCGTGGACGGCAGCATGAAAGTGGTCCTCGGTCACGCGCAGGTAGTGTTCCCGAGCCATTCACAGACCACGTGAGTCGGAAACACGTTTTCGAGCTCGGTCTGGCGGCTGGCTCGAAGGTTGTGAAAAACGCGTGGCCAACGCTTCAGGCCGGCTCGCTGAATAATCTTCACCATGCGAGTCCCGAGATTGGCGTGAGTGCGTAGCTCTTTCAGCAGATACTCCGCGCCCAGGTCTGCGCTGTCCCACGCCTCTTCCAGGAACGGGCGCAACTCCGGAAAAATGGGGACAATTCGGGACTCTCTCCCCTCGTGGTGCTCCGTCTTCGGAGAAAATACGACCATTCGGCTGTTCTGCCAGTCGACGTTCTGCCACCTGATGATCATGGTCTCTGACGGTGAGCGAAGTCCGCCGTAGTGACACAACGCAAGCAGCAGTCGCCATTCCATGTCGGGCACCGTGTCCAACAATCGCTCAGTCTCGTCGCAGGTGACGAAATAGAACTTCTCGCGATTGGCTCTGACTGAACATGGAATCTTGGCGAACGGGTTCTTGCTGATGAGTTCGTACTCGTTGGCCAGGTTAAAGAACTGTTTGACTTTCTTGCAACGATCGTTCACGGTGTTTTTTGCCAATGGGCCACCTTTTGCGCTACCACACCTGAACAACCACAGCCTCCACTCCCTGGCGTCCCCGACGGTGATCTCGTCCAGCTGCTTGCCATCTCCAAAGAATGCCAGCAAACTTTCCCGAGCCCGCTTGAAGATAAGCTAAGTGCCGTCTTTGACGTCGGTGCGCATGCCGATGAAATGGTCGAGAAACGCCCTCAGTGTTTGGGGTTTACCGTCCGCGCCGGGCTCCCACTGTTTGAGACGTTTGGGTATTAGTCCCACGCGTGCCAGCTTCTCAGCCAGCCCGGATTCCAGTCCGGATACTCACTTTGCGGTCTCGCTGTCGATTGGGTGCTGGGTGATTGCCGCTGCGACCAGGTGTTCAATGTGCGTTTTGACCTTCTCGGCCTGCTTCACGTTGCACTTACCCATGCGGACAGTCTCACGCTTGCCGCAAGGTGTGAATTGAATCGTCTTGTGCCCGTTTGAGTGCCTGCTGATACAGCCGGGAATGCCTGGCGATCGACGTAGCTCGGAGGCTGACCAGTGAGGATGTTTTGGAGAGGCTGAGCGACCTGTTTGTGCGACGTGGAGTGCCGGATCACATCCGCAGCGACAATGGGCCGGAGTTCACAGCTAAGAAGGTGACCGAATGGCTGGACCGATTTAATGTGAAGACGCTGTTCATCGAGCCGGGGAGTCCCTGGGAGAACGGCTACAACGAGTCATTCAACGGGACACTGCGATATGAACTTTTGGATGTAGAGCTGTTCGACACG
>Ga0310123_10004137_pt1 | contig 11056 bp, 9 predicted proteins | sample CB6_AW_1057_MG_FD_203505 | JGI IMG/M metagenome (GOLD analysis project Ga0310123, IMG submission 203505) | Marine microbial communities from Western Arctic Ocean, Canada - CB6_AW_1057 | ecosystem: Environmental > Aquatic > Marine > Oceanic | place: Canada: Western Arctic Ocean | collected...
GTTCCTGACCACGTCGTGACGAGTTGCTCTTTGCGAAGATGTCCAAAAACCAACTCTTCGAGGAACTCATGACAGCGGAACTCCATCAGCTGAGCGTTCGGTTCGATACGCCGATAGAGCGGCATGCGGATCGTCCATGGGCGCGTAAACACCTGCGGGTCTTCGATCGTCGCTTCGTACATCAACGCGAACATGTCGTTTAGATTACCCGCCGGAGTGAAGCGCTCGGTCACACGTAACTCCTCGCTGTGCCAATCGCCCGCGCGGGAGAGCCAGGTCTCGGCTAAGAATCCGGTCACCTCGGTGACCAGCGTATCGCCCTCCCACCGACCTTGCGAGAAGCCCATGCCGGTGTAGATGGGCGGCGGGTCTACCGTGTCCATGTAGATGGTCCGTCCCGTGTTCGCATAAGAGAAGACCATCTCAATCCTGTTCGCGCTCTGGATAATTTGAAATGGATAGGGCATGTACATCGAGCGCGGGATGCCACCCACCAGGCACCTAACCTCGGGATCGCGATCCAGCCAGTTGGCCTTGTTATCCATCTTCTGTTTGAGCGCTTCGGGCGTGTACGGAATCGTCCCGCCTTCGACTACACCAATCGAGCCCGGTACGGCACCGATGGTGCCCAGCGGGAGTGCAGGCGCCGCGGGTACGAGAGCCAGCGGATGCACGCCTTCTTGCCACACGAAGCCCGGGAGCGCGTGATGGGCTTCCAGGTCCCAGTCTGCCTCGTTCAAGGCCTGCCAAATTCCACTAAAGTTCGGGTGGCCGTCAATACGTGCTGGCCGCTCCGTTTGGCCTGTGGTCTGCCTCACCGACAGAGAGACGACGGTGAGCACTGCGGCTGCAGCAACGAGAATCATCGAGAGTCTCAACGGTTTTCGCATGATGGAACTCCTTCCTAGTCGGGATTCCCCTCTTGGCGGCCCAAGCTGGACTGCATCCTACACCCGCTCACACCGCTCAGGGCGAAATTCTTCTTGCAGCGGTCGCGCCTCAGAAAACCTGTAGCCCGCTCCGTTTCTAGCGGCCGCGCGCCTGTTGTGCGGCGGCGAGGTAACGCTGCGTCATCGCGAGCCCCGGCCCCAACCTCAATGCCTCCTCGAACTGCTCGATGGCTTCGTCAAGTCTACCCTTTGATGCGAGGTTGACGCCCAGGTCGGTGCGCACGATTGCCGCGCTGTGAAGAATCGTCTCGAGATATCGGCTGCCTGTGATCATCTCCTGTGCTCGTGGATCGGCGACATTCGCAGTCATTCCGTCCAGCGACACAAAGTAGGCACGGGCCAGTAACGCGAGGTAGGTGTCGAGCCCGTCCACCAGAGCAACGGGTGTCCGGGAGACGAAGCATCCTGGACACCACTCGGCGATCCGGCCCAGGTCGACGACCGACGGTGGCGCACCGGTGGACTCGAAGTTGAGCAGCGATTTGACACCGTATTCCTGCAGCGGACGGTCATCGCTCACCGGAATGGCGCTTCGACTTGCCTCGGCGAGCGTCCGCGCCGATCCGAGGAACGTGCCGACAATTTCACGAACGTCGCCGAGGTCCAGCCGCCGGAGGTCCGCGTGCACGGCAGGAGCTCTGGAGAGGGCTGCGGTTACGCGGGCGGGGTCGATCTCGATGCGCGAATCGTTCGTGCCGACGAGCTGCAGGTTTGGCTGAGCACCCGACAGCAACACGGCCTGCGGGAAGACCTCGACGAACGCGCGAATCATGGCCAGCGTCGTCGTCGGGGGCACCTGGTAGGCGGGAAGCCACTGGCTGATGAAGCCCGTCGCTTTGAGACGCGACCGGGCGAGCACGTAAAACTCTTTGGAATACAGCGCGCTCACCCCGGCGTGGGCAACCGGCGGCGGTTCCAGCGTAATGAGGTCGTACGACCCCTTCGATTGCATTTGCAGGTGGTGCCGCCCGTCGTTGACATACACGACCACCCGCGGGTCGCTCAACACATCCCGATTGGCGTCCTTGAAATAGCTCGAGTGGGCGAGGACGTGTCTGGAAAGATCCGCGACTTCAACACGTTGGACTGAAGGATGGAGCGTCGCGGCGTGTGCCGTATTGCCCACGCCGAAGCCGATGACAAGGACATGACGGGGGTTGTCCAGACACAGGAGCGGAATGTGGGCGAGCGCTCGCATGTAGCGCTGGTCGTTTCGTCCGGTAGACGACATCGGATGCCCGTTCGTGAGCAACCGTCTTCGCCCATCGGCGTCGTCTGTCACCGCGATCACTTCGGCGACTCCTTCGCTCAGGCTCACGAGCCGCTCGTCCTCTGTCGTGGGCGAGAGCGCTCTGGCAATAACGTAGTTGGAGGGCAACAGCAGCCACAGGCAGATCGCCACGCCCCCAACCAGTGCCGAGCCGGTTAGTGTCGCGCTGATCCGCTGGCCCACGCACGTTGCAAGGCTGAGGGGCACGATGGCGAGCCACGCCGTGACGGCGAGGATCGTGACGGTGCCCTGGATTCCGACCATTGGCAGAAAGACGAAGCCAGCGCCGAGGGCACCGCACACCGCACCGACCGTGTTGCAGAGGTAGAGCAGGCCCGCGCGGCGACCGACGGACTGTTCTGCACGCTGGACCATTGCATTGGCAAGTGGAAAGGTGAAGCCCATCAACAGGGCGGGCACTCCGACTTCCAAGAGGATGGGCCGCGTATTGAACCACAGCTCCACGGCACTTCGCGCCACCACGGATGTCTCGCCGATCGTGCGTTCGACTGCCCCGGCGGTGACCGTAAGGCCTCGAACGTCGGCAGCGGCCAGCCCCAGCAACATTGACGCAACGAAGAGTCCCTGGACGGCGATCAGCCACTGGCTGGGTCGCTCCATGCGGCGGTGCAAGAGGCCGCCGACGAGAGACCCCACGCCGATGCCGAGCAGGATGACGGTCAGGAGCAGGGAGTACACTGCACGGAACCCTCCCAGTAAGAGCGTGAAGTGGCGGAACCAGACAATTTCCATTCCCATCGCCGCAAAGCCGGACAGCCCCAGCGCGAAGCCCGTCCAGGCAACTGCTGAGACAGCCGGTTGGGACACGGGAACTGGTCGAATATCGGAGTTGCTAGCGGGGACCGGCGTGACACCGATCGCCGCGGGCGTGGCTCGCCATCGTGACGCGAGAAGCAGCGCCCCAGCCGCCGCGACGACGTTGAACAACACCGCGACAGCTTGCGCGGTCTGGAGACCGGCCGCCTGAACGAGAAAAAAGTCCGTTAGGAAGCACCCCAGAGCGGCGCCCGCCGTGTTCACACCGTAGAGAAGGGCGATCCGCCGTTTTTCGATCTTGAGATCGCGTCGTACGAGATGCCGGATGAGAAGAGTCAGCGTGCCCCCCATCAGCATCGTGATCGGCGTGAGTAGGAGGACGACGATCCCTCCGCGGGCCAGATGGGACGTCGTTGAAAGCACGTACCAACCGCCTACGTCGAGCGAGTAGGAGGATACGAGCGCCGAGAGTGGACTCAGATGCGGCAGGAGCGCGGAGATGCCAAGCCCCATCAGTCCGATGAACAGCTCGAAGTATCCATACGTGCGGACCAGAGACTCAGGGTGGCCAAGATAGCGGCGGTCCGCCCACGCGCCGACGACGTAACCACCGATTCCCAACCCCAGCATGAAGATGGCGACCACCATCGACGCCGAGTAGATCGTGTTCCCAAACACGTTTCCAAACACGCGGACCCAGACGACCTGGTAGATCAATCCGCTGAGGCCGGAACAAAAGAACAACAGGTAAAGAATGCTGTTCATCCAGCCGTACGATAACACCCGCTAAAGGGCTTACAAAAGAAGTCACAGCAGCTTGGGAGCGTACTCGCGCCGTTAACAACACATCCGCCTCGGCGACGAGGTGGTCTTCAACGTTACCGCGACCGTTCGACCTTGCGCCTGACGGCGACCGCTTTGTCATGATCAAAATCAAACTTGGGACGGCTGAGCAGACGGGCGACGACGTCTTCAACAGCCTAATCTTCGTCGAGAACTGGTTTAAAGAACTGAAGGAACTGGTGCCCGTGGACTCATGCCTTTACACCCCGGCACCACCCTCGGCTCGTACGCCGTCACCGCCAAGATCGGCGAAGGCGGCATGGGTGAGGTGTATCGCGCCAGAGACACCAAGCTCGAACCACGCGCTCAGTTAACGAAGATGGTTACATAACCGAAGCGTCTACCAAACCGGACAGTTCTAGCTCGTACGTGCCCGCAACGAGGGAGACACGCAAATGGGAGACAAGGGTGGTCAGAAGGACCAGAATAAGAGCCAGAAGCAAAGAGCTGCAAAGGATGCAGCAAAGCAGAAGAAGAAAACGGGATAAGCAAGCGAAGCGAGACACGTCTGATCCTTTAACGCGACCATCCCCGCGAGTGCCAACCGACGGAGCGACGGAGGAGCCATGCCGGTCAGTCTACGCCTCTCGTGGCGCGTATTCTACCCGGTCACTATCCGGTGTTTTTTTGGATATTTCGACGATCTGGGGTGGTTCCATGGGCGCTCTATTTGCAGGCTAGCCACCAGCCGGCGACAGGCTGCCCTGACCAGGGTGTCGCTTACCAGGGTCGGACAACCGTGATCTCTGTATCGACTTCGATACGGTGTGCAGCCTTTAATCCACCGCGGTCGAGAATATCCTTCGCGGCCCCGAGGATGACCGCCTCGCTCTCTGCCTGCAAGAGCCGCTCGATCGCATCCACCGCAGGGATCGCAAGCCCCCGAATCTTCATGTCCGCTCGTTCAATGGCCGCCTGAGCTTTGGCCAGTGCCGCTGGTGCTTTGCCGCCATGCATCGCGCAGACGCCCTGCCCTGTCATCGCCCACCGCTCGCACGGCTGCTGACTCTGCTTGCTCGTCGCTCCGCATTTCCTCGGGTGCCTCTCGGGTTGTGGGATTGGTTCCATGGGGATCGTGTGTTTCATAAGGACTGTTCTACCAAACCCTCACGTGAACCGAAACCAAGAAATGGCGGGTCTACATTTCCCATGGGTGTTGATCTTGTTCCCTTTTGTCCAATCCGCCTGATCATCCATGGCTTCATCCGATGCCAAAACCGAAAAATGGCGAGCATACATTCCGGGCGGATATATACATATCGACGACCCCGTCGCGGTTTTCGGATCTGAAGGAATTACCCCACGAAAAACCGATCGCCAGGGGTGCTGAAACCCACATCGAAGCCAGGGAAATCCGAGGGCAGCCAGAATGTTTGGGGGTAACTTTGGGGGCAACCTTCTCGAACTTAAGAACATAAGTCATTCACTAGATATAACTTACGGCTCCACTTCGACTCCCGTTGGGGACGCCACTTTCCTTCCTATTCGAACAAACCAAACCTAAAAACACCGCCTTTGACGACGAGCACATCGAGATCGACTTTATGAGGGCTGTGGCGTGCTCTTATTTCTGATCGAGCGGCCCGATAATCTGCTGCTGATCCTCAAACTCTAAATGAATTGACACGCGAGGTTCTTGGCTCACGTTCGCGGTCGTGTGCCCCTTGCCTGTCAGGTCATCGATGTACTCGACCGTGCCTGGGGCTAGATCGATTTTGCCTTCCGCAACCTCAAGCTGCCCGCCACCCGTAAGATTGATGATGTATCGCCGCGTGGGGCCGACATGCCAATCGCTGAAGGAACCCGGTTGCGACACACGCACGACCGCTCCGGTAACCTTCTGCAACACGGACTGCGCGTCAAGCTCGACCTGTTCCACATGCGACAAGCCATCGGCTCCCGTGTAGATCCGTTTCATCATGAAGGGCTTGTACGTCTGAGTCGAAACCACTACTTCATCACCCTTGGCAGCCCACCCGAGACCTAATCCGGCAACAAAGGCTCCAGCGACCAGCACTTTCGTCATCGACTTCATCTGTCCCTCCTCCGGGTCTTGACACGAACCCGCTCTTGCATCGTGGTCCGCGGCGGTGTGTGCCCTTCGCACGGTTTCCGTTACCGGCCACGATCGGTCTGCTGCGTTTCGCCGGGTCGTGAGTCTGTTGGCGCTTTCAGACGCGACGCGTTGCAGCGAGCGCGGCCTGGATGCGATCGGGAGTAAACGGCACCTCGCGAATCCACGTGCCGGAGGCATTGAAGATGGCGTTGCCGAGGGCGGCCGCCACCAGAGTGATGGCGGTCTCACCGGCGCCCATGGCGTCGCCCTCGGCGCGGTCAACGATGACGGTGGTGACTTCCGGAATCGGAAAGCCGAGCGGGAGCGATCGATAAGTTCGCCAGTCAACCGACGTCACCTGCTCGTCGTTCCAGGTGACTTCTTCGAGGAGCGCTCGGCTCATGCCCTGCAAGGTGCCGCCCTCGACCTGGTTCCGGAGCCCGTCGGGGTTCGAGATCGGACCACAGTCGACGCTCACGGTGAAACGGTTGACTGCCAGTGCTCCGGTGTCCTGATCAAGGTCGACGTCGGCCACGATTGCGCAATAACCGTTGTCTCCTTCATACAGCGCACAGGCGAAGCCGCGCCCGGTCGCGATACCGCTCCGCGCGAGTCCGGACCGTGGTGACGGTCGCGTATCCCAATTCACCTCGAGCGCTGCCGCCTGCACCACCTCCCGCAGTCTCGGATCGCTCAGGTGATCGAGCCGATACGCCACCGGGTCGGCTCCAACGCGGGCGGCCACTTCGTCCATCAGGCACTCATGAGCGAAGGTGTTCTGTAACCGCGATGGCGACCGGAGATGGCCGGTGAAGAAGGGCGACTCGACGGTATGGGTCAGTACGCGTTGCTTTGCACGGTGCCGGTGCCGCCGCACTCTCCGCCGACACAGCCCGCGACATACGACGGCGCGGCATTGCTGCCGTTCCTGAATCGGCCACTCGGGGCTGGCGACGGCCTTCGTGGATTCGGCGTCGCGGGGGCGAAACCGGCGAGGACACCGGTCACGACATTGCCGGATGTTGCGCGTCCAGGTCGGCCTCCCCGCCTGGGAAACCACGCCTCGTAGTCCCACGCCACAATGCGGCCCGAGGCGTCAACGCCGACCCGCTGGTCGATCACATAGGCATAGCCGTAGTTCTCCCACGCCATTTCGTCCCGTCGGGACAGCTGGACGCGGACCGGTCGGCCGACCGCCTGTGACAACAGAGCCGCATCGTAGGCGGCCGTATCGGCGCCGTTGATGCCGTAGCAGCCCGACCCTCTGCGAAACACGACGCGCACGCCTTCGGGAGAGAGCCAGAGCAGCATCGCCAGGGTGCTCTTGAGCGGGTGTACTGCCTGGGTTGCCGACCACACGGTCGCGGCGTCGGTGCGGACGTCAGCGACCGCGCAGGATGTGCCCACCGACCCGTGCATTTGATACGGATGGCGGTAGGTGGCGGTGATCGTGCTGGTCGCGGTCGCCAGTGTCTCATCGACATCGCCGGAGTCGACCAGGAGGCTGTCCCGGGCGGGCTGTTCGCGGAGCTGCTCGTATAGGTCGCTTTGCGGTGGTAGCCTCGATCCAGTAGACCAGGTGACAGCGAGTCGCTCTGCGCCCTGCATCGCTGGCCATGGTCGTTCAGCGACGACGCCGACAAAGTCGCTATTTACTACGACCCGAACGATTCCGGGTAGGTCGCGCAAGGAGCTTTCGTCAATACCCACGAGGCGTGCACCGATCACCGGTGGTCGAACAACCGCACCGTAGAGCATCTCGGCGAGGCGCACGTCGTGCACAAACTCCAGCTGCCCCGTCACTAGCGCTGGGAGGTCTACACGAGGCGTGTCCGTTCCCAGGACGGTCCACGCATCTGGTCGTCGGCGTTGAGCGCCGGGGTCAAGGGTCAGTGCGAATCGTCTGCCTCCGACCAGCACGCCGTATCCGACCTGCTGCGATGGTTCGCTGCCACCGACAATCACGCCGTTCCTCACCTCGAGCTGAGCAGTCAGCACACCAAGTCGTTGCGATGCGAGACGGACCAACGCTTCCCGAGCGGTTGCGGCCTTGCGCCAGGTTCCGGTTGTTGAAATTGGTGGAATGCGACTGACTGCCTGACGTGGTGTCTTGATCGGGCGTCTGATCTGTGTCGCATTGAATGAGCGTGACATCGGCGACATCGACGCCGAGCTCTTCGGCCACTAGCTGTAGCTGAGCGGTCTTGAGCCCCTGCCCTAGCTCGCACTTGCCGGTGTAGGCGGTGACGAGACCGCTCTCGTCTATGGCGATCCACGAGTCAAGCTGATCAGCAGGACCCGGAAGGAATTGTACCGCGGTGGTTTGGCCAACCAGTGCTCCAGCCGAACCAGCAATGCTGAAGCTGACGACTAGCGCCCCAGACCCCTTGAGAAACTCGCGCCGGGAGTGGTGTCCGCTTGTCATCCTCTTATCGCCTCATCTCGCGCGCGTAGCGCTTGATGGCACGATGCATTCGCACGTGCGTGAAGCACCGACACAGCACGGTCGACAAGGCTTGCTCGATCCGCTCATCAGTGGCTTGCGGATCCCGGTCCAGCAACGCCTTCGCCGACAGGATGACCCCGTTGAGACAGAAGCCACATTGTGCGGCCTGCTCGTCGATGAACGCCTGTTGGAGGGGATGTGGTTGCTCCTGTGTGCCCAGCCCTTCGAGCGTGGTGAGTTCGGCGTCGGCCAGCCTCGAGACCGGTGTCACACAGGACCTGATGGCGTTCCCGTCGGCAATCACCGTACAGGCGCCGCACTGGCCGAGACCGCATCCGAACTTGGGTCCGCGGAGCTGGAGCTCGTGGCTCAGCACGTAAAGCAGTGGCGTCGTCGAGTCGACGTCCACAGTGTGTCGGCGGCCATTGACCGTCAGTACGAGCTCAACCATCACGTCAGCACCATCATCTATAACCATGGTTTTCGCGGTTGGCGCTTGGGCGCACAACGGCGGGAATGGATGCAGAGCCTCAGAGGAGAGCGCAGATGAACCGTCATCTATGTGCTGCACCGGATCTTCTGGCGGGCGGCGTCATAGTCGTGTCGTTCACGGCGATGCCAGCCGCCGGCCAGCCCTCAGAGCAGGGTACTGCTTCACTCCGTACGGCGTGGGGCGATTAGGTTGGACCTTGATGTGGCGTCCCCAACGGGAGTCGAAGTGACGCCTAAGTTATTTCGTGTTCATGGCTTAAGTGTTCGCCCTCTGGGGCGTTGCCCACAACGTTGCCCACGAACCTTCTGGCTGCCCTCGGATTTCACTGGCTTCGACGGGGGTTTCAGCACCCGGGTGAGCGGTTTTTCGTGGGGCGATTTCTTCAGATCGCAAAACCGTGACGGGATCGTCGATATCTATCTAGGCAACCGCATCACATAGCCGCCATTTTTCGTTTCAAAGAAGGTAACCCATGAAAGGAACCGACCCATGGAAGAGACTACTAGCGTCGAGCCGCGTGACCCTCGCCTATGCACCGCCCACAACCGCGCTGGAGCGCCCTGCGGGAAGTGTTCGATGAAGGGTTAGAGAGTCTGTCGGTCGCACAGCGACGGATCTCCTCAAGCGTTAGGGAAGGCCCAGGCGGCGGTGGTAATTCTCACGGTTCCCGTGTCCTTACTGCAACTCTCTCGTCTCACCTCGCCTGAGCGTCCTGACTCAGGGTCTTTGACAACTCCCAGCACCCACCCCGCACCTTTCCGCTAGCATTTTCTCAGCTTTCTGCTAGTCTCTGCTCATACTGAAGATGTCCAGGGTCTGGGTTGTGGCGGGTGGCGCAGGCGACGACTTCTCTCTTCGACCTCTCCGTTTCGTCCAACGTTCACAGGAGCCAGTGCTACACCCAACATCATGGGCACGTGGACCGGAACGATGCGCTCCTCGTCAGGCTCGACAAAACAAATCCGGTTGACGGTCAACGGGTACCTACAGTTCCACTGGCTACGCCCTCAGGAGAACACGGAACTTCATAAACACCAGTGAGGGGTTGGATCAAAAGTAATCCGTTTCTATTGAGTCTGGATGCATCCGGCTCTTCGCAATCTTGGTTGCTTGGCTCGTGAAGAGAATCTTCCGCCCCCTAATCCGACATCTTCGTCACCGGATTCTTTCGTTAAGGCGTCGCCATGCGCTCGCCAAACTCACTAGCCGAACTGGGCGGAACGTCCTAACCGGTCCGTTCGCTGGACTTGACTATGGTGCTCTAAGGTCAGACACTGGCGGCCCGCAACTGCTGGGCACGTACGAGATGGAACTCTGGCCGATCGTAGAAAGAATCCTGGGCCAGTACCAACACGTCGTCAACGTAGGTGCTGGAGAAGGGTACTACGCCGTAGGGTTTCTCTATTGCCAGCCCGACGTTCGAGTCACCGCGTTTGAAGAGAAGTCAGGCCGGCGGGAATCCATTTTGACCTTGGCCGCCCAGAACGGGGTGTTGCGAAGGTTGTCACTGCAAGGCCATTGCGATCCGGCGGCACTGCAGGCAGCCATTAGGGACGGTGAGTCAACAGTGGTCTGGGTCGACATCGAAGGAGGGGAGCGCGAGCTGCTGGATCCGGCTGTTCTCCCCATCCTTCGCAAGACACCCGTTCTGGTTGAGCTTCACGACTTCAAAGACCCTGAGATCTCACGCCTCATCAACGTCCGGTTCGCTCCAACCCACAGCATTTCGGTCGTACAACAAAGAGAACGAGAGAGCGGCGACCTTCCAGCGGCCTCTGGGCTCTCTTATCGAACCTTGAAGTTCTTGGCCCGGGAGGGCCGTCCGGCGAAGATGACATGGCTCTGGATGCAGCCAGGGAGGAACCGTACAGCCAACCGATGTGCAGCCGTGTTGGCCTAGCCTACTATGGTGCTGGATGTCGCTGGAAGATAACGTGGCGTCCCCAAGGGGAATCGCACTTATGTGGACGCCACAACTCCAGGGAAAAGCGAAGGTTGCGGCCTGATTCTCTTGTCCAGAATCACCGAAGTCTGACAACAGAAGGGAACGACTCACCGCTGCGTCGACTCCCACCACATCTTGGCGGCATGTCAGTAGGTCAAAGAGCGACTGTCCAAAGTTTTATATCGTCAACTACTGAAAACTCACTTCGTACCGCTTGAATTCAATAGAAGGCACCATCGACAAGGCTCTTCGGAGTCGTTGATCATCTTCAAGGGC